>JAEEGL012202922.1_pt1 | contig 85822 bp, 68 predicted proteins | sample 9134231 | NCBI WGS metagenome assembly JAEEGL01 (sample SAMN16246548, study PRJNA631951) | gut metagenome | biome: gut microbiome; feature: rumen; material: fiber-attached | host: Bos | place: Iran: Karaj | collected 2018-10
ATCACTACTATCTAAACATTCTTTCATCTTATCAATACATAAAGGAAATGGTTTATATTTTAATGGATTACCAGTACCTAAATCAGTATCTTTAATAGTTGTAATATCATCATCTCTAACTTCATATCCATAAAAGTTAATAGCATCAGCTATTTTTTCTACAGTAGGATTAAATTTTTCCATATCAAGTCTATTACCTACTAAAGGTAATCCAAATCTTCTTTGACCTAATTGTGGATTCTCTCTAAGTAATCTATCTATTGCATTTGATTTCTTTAGCATATACATCACCAATCAAATTATAACATATTTCGACCTTTTTCGACCTTTTTCGCTCCTTTCGACATTTATAAATTTCTTGACTATATCTAATCCTACTTTTATAATACAAAAACAAGACAAAAGGAGTTAATTCTTATGAGAGAAAAAGTTATTTTATTACATGGTGATTTAATTGAAGGCACTCCAATTACTGAAAATGTTGGTGATATCATCTACATGCCAGAAGAAAATGAATCACCTACTCTAGACGGTTTAACATATGGTGAAAAGAAAACTTTAATGGCTTTTCATTCTTTAGGAAATGAAAAACTAGATGGTTTTTCTTTATATAAAATAGAAGAAGTATGGCAAGCTCATTATTATTGGAATGGTAAAAGAGAACTAGCTTGTGTTGCTAACACTTTATTTGAACTATGCAGTCAATTAGTACTTACTTTAGGTGATGAAGACATATCTAATCAATTTATTAACGGTATGAGACAATATGTAACTGAAGAAGAAGCAGATTCATTTATCGAAGGATTAAAAGCCAGACAAAAAGATAAAGGACCTAAATTAAATTTAATTCATCAAGAAGATAACAAATAAAAAAGATATCTAATGATATCTTTTTTTATTATCAAAAAAAGGATTAAAACTTTAATCCTTCATCTTCATTAAGTCTTTTTTTAAATTCTTCTAATTTAGGAATTATTGTAGCTCTATGTGCTTGAACATATTCGTTCCACTTATCACTCCATGGGCTAATAGAGCCATTGTCTTCTTCAGTAAGGTAATCTTCTTCTTTAACATCATCTGACATAAATGGTTTTGCATGTACTTGTTGGAAGTTTAAATCTATTTCTTCACTTGTATAAGCTCCACCTCTAATAAAATCTAATGTTCTAAAGAACTTATCCATATTTTGTCCACAGCAATCTTTATATAGCATCCATATCTTAGAACCTCTAATATCAAGTGAATCTAAATTTAATATTTTGATTATTCCTGTTATTGGATCTGCTTTAATTATTTCAGCTAATACTGTTATTGCTCCTGGATTACCTTCTGACATAACTGAGATCATTTCCATAAAAGACATACCTAAATTAATCTTTTCCATTACTTAACGTCCTCCTTAAGTGTTTCATATACTAACATATAAGTATTTAAAAATCTACTTTTTTTTAATAAAAAAGAGATTACTCATTAGTAATCTCTTTTTCTTCTCCTTTATCTACAAAATCTACATTAGTTAATAGATTTTGTGTAATAGATTCTCTTCTATCTCTAACATCACTTAATAAATATATAATTGAATGAAATGCTTCCCATAAAGAGAATGAAAATAAAAATACAAATAATTCAGACATAACAGTAGATTCTGCTATTAATACTAAATATAAATATATTAATAAGCAACATAATCCAACTACTATTAAATTAATAGCTTTATTTCTTGTCTTTTTATATTCTTTTTGTATTTTATATAATTCTATTGAATAATGTTCTTTTATTAAATGTTTTATTATCCCTTGTTCTCTAGAACTAAATTCATAACCTATTATATGTAAATTAATAGGTATATCATTTTCTAACATAGATGACTTCTTTTCTAAAAAAGAATATACATCATCTTTTAATTCTATTTGATTTCTAATCGTTCTACTATCTATTATTTCATCTTTTTCTTTAACATTTAAATAAATATCTGCATCATTATCATTAGTAGTATATTCATTATTTATATAACCTGCTAAGTATTGATCATTAGAATATTCTTTTATTTTTTCATTCATTTTATTTTTAAAATCATTCATTATTTTATTCACATCCTATTATTTATTATATCACAAGTACTTAAACTTTCCTTTTTATAAATATTTGTTATAATATAACACAATTGTTTTTAAAGGGGGCTTTATTATGGGTAAAGTATATCATAATCCAAATCAAGAAATGTTAGAAGAATTATTAAAGTATTATCAAATAGATACTTTAGATTGGTTAAGTTATCCTATTACTAAAAAGAATATTCTTACTCTTCATCATATTATTAAAGCTGCTGATGGTGGCCCTTTAACTATTGGTAATTCTGCTATTTTAACAAAGTCATCTCATCGTGCCTTACATATTTGTGAAGCTAGAGATTTCATTCTTTATTCTGAAATAAATGCTTTCTTTAAAGCCATAATTGCTTATCGTCTAGCAATGGAAGATCAACTAGCTAAAATGGCATTAAATGATGAATTTAGAAAAGAATCTAGAGGTTATAAACTAGCTCTAACAAGAACTCTATATAAATAAAAACACCATGTTAAATACTTGGTGTTTTTTTCTTGTCATTATATTCATCTATATTTTCATCTATTGTATCTAACACTATTCCTAAATCATCATCATGTGATAAAAAGTAATGTGTTCTAGATTTTAAATTGTTTGTTTTAACATCAATGTGTTCTCTTACACTTTCTTGTGCTCTTACTTCCACAAACCCATCTGTCATTTCTGGCATTAAGAATTTATCCATTAAGCATAAACCTACACTAGTAAAGTCCCCTCTTTTTAATGAATCAAATATAGTTAAATCATCTATACCTGTTACAAAGTTTTGATAGAAACGTATTTTTTTCATAGCTTCTATATTTATTAAATCAAACATTCCTGCAATAAAGTTCGGATCATAGTTTTCACTTTCATAACCTGGTAATGCAATATCATTATCCATATGTGAATCACTACTTAAAGTCTTATAATAACTAACTAATGCTTCATATGTATATTTGGCTATATGTGGTGGTAATTGTGCATAAACTACTTTTCTTACATGTTCTAAAAATATTTTAGGTGAAGCAAGTAAACAACCTATAAAAGGTGTAGCTGTTGTTGTTATAGATGTTTTTTCAAAACTTGTTTTAGTTCTTAAAAATCTAGGTAGATTAAATAACATAGCTCCACCTTTAGAATGACCAATTAAATTAATTGTATTAACATTTTCATCTAAAGATACCATATCAACATGTCTAGCAACTAATCTAGTTTGTAATATTAAAGGAGCATCATTATCAACGTATATATGTTCAATAATTAGATTCTTATTTTTATTTTTAAAGTGATCACTTATTCTTTTAACATAATCGCGTACACCATATGGATGTACACCATCTTTAGTAACATCCATAGCTCTATTACCATTTATAAAAATAATATATTCATACTTAGAATTACTTTCATCACAAACTAATTTATCTACTGCTATAGATAATGATTTATTATTTTTATCTTCTTTACTAAAAGTACCATTTTCTAAAGAATACTTTCCTATATTTCTAATTACTGTCACACTAATCAATCCCTACTAATAACAGTCTTCTTAAGTAAGAAGTATTCTAACATACATAGTTATTAAGAGCAACTTTTTCTATCCCAACAATCTTGAAAAATACGTAAAAATGTGCTATAATTAAGGTACTTAAGAGGGAGTAGTTCTCATCTCCTAGATGGTTTATATCCGTCAACACGGAAACCGGTATAAGCTTAATAGAACAAGACTTTTATAGTAATATAAGAGTCTTTTTTTAGACTCTAGGAAAGGATGAGGATTTTATGAGAAATCTTAAACTTAATTTAAAAAAGTTAATTGCTTTAGGAGGAGTTACTTTAGTATTAGTTACTACATCAGGTTGTAGTAAAAAAGCTGATTGTAACATTGATACATATCATGCTCATGAATATATTAATAGTTCTGGATACACTAGATATATCGATAAAGAATATCTAGAATATGAAGGATATCAAAGACAAGAAAAATCTATTAATTTAAGTGAAAAAGATAAGGAATTATACAAATATTTAGATAAAAGAAATCTATTAAGAATCGATGATAACATCGATACTATTATAGAAACTCAAGAAGCTAATCAAAACTTTACTGAATATCGTTATGCTTATACTTATCTACAACCAATCCCTATTATTCATCATACTGGTAAAACATCTCATGTATCATTCATATTTGTTCCTCGTACTCACTATAGTTGGACTAGAGATGCTAACCATTCAAGATTAACTGGAGAAACAAGAGAATGTACTTATGAATATACTTCATATAAAATTGAAAAGGATGAAAACGGAAAATTTGTTTTAATTCCTTCTCCAGAACATAAAAATATAATAGCTACTAAAGATGAATTCCCATATATTAAAGAAGATTATTATAAAGTAATTAACTTAACTGATAGCTGTGATGCTTCTTATGAAGATATGGAAACTGATGATCCAGAACATATTGAAGAAGAAACAGTAACAGAAGATAACAGCTTATCATTAACAAATTAAATAAAAAAGACACTTATGTGTCTTTTTATCTTAGAACTTAAATCCCATATCTTCGTATTCTTTTTTAGTCTTTTTAAGTTTAGGTTCAAATATAGCTCTACAAGCTTGAATGTAATTATTCCATTCATCACCATATGGTTCTAATTCTTCTCCATCTTTAGCATAATCTTCTACAGATACAGAAGCATCTAAGAATGGAATTGAATAAGCTAAGCCAAGATTAGTTCTTACTTCTTCTTCAGAAAAAGCACCATGTTTAATAGCTTCTATTGTATTATAGAATCTTTTCTTATCTTGGCCGCTACAATCTTTCCATAATTGCCATACTTTTGGTCCTCTAATATCAAAATGATCTAATGTTAAGATTCTTACAAATCCAACTACTGGATCATCTTGAAGAATTTGCATTAAAACTGTTAATGCTCCTGGATTTCCTTCAGACATAACCATCATCATATCCATGAAATCCATATTTGGTGTTATTTTTTCCATCATTATTCCCCCTATAGATGGGATGTATTATAACATAGAAGTATAAAGTTGGCAAAATTATCAAATAATATTAATATAGAAGAAACTAAATTATTTATTAACAATGAAAAATAAAAAAGCACTATAAAGTGCTTTTTATTTTCCTTGACTATATTGATAACCTATCATATCTGGATTATCAGATATATAATAAATATCATCATTATATTCACCATATTGCTCTACTAATTGTTTAAATTCACTATAACTATTTACTGTCCATAAACTTACTTGTTTATCATGATCTACTAAATCTTCTACAGTTTCTGTATCTTCTTCTAATAAACCAAATTTAATACCATAAGCATCAAATTCATAATCAATATTCCTTAATCCTTTTTTAGTATCTATTAATAATTGATAAGTATACTCTGGATATACTTCTGCCATTTCTTTTAATCTCTCAGCATCAAAACTTTGAATAATAATATTCTCTTCTCCCTTAACTAACTCAGCTATCCTAGTCATTAAGTATTCATCATTATATCCACTAAATTTAATATCTATAAATAATATTTTACTTTTATCTCTAGTTCTTAATACATCTTCTAAAGTACATAAAGTATAATCACTATTTGCTAATGATTCAAACCTTCTTGATAATATTTCAAATTCTTTTAAATTATAACCTCTAAATAATTTATGCCTTGAAGTTAATGTTGTAGATAAATCCATTTCTTGTAATTCTTCATAAGTAAAATCATGTACATGTTTTAAACCTATATATTCATTGTGTATAAGCACTAATTTACCGTCTTTAGTAAGTCTTACATCACATTCTATACCTTCTATACATTTTAAGTCATTACACGCCTGTAAGCCCTCTAAAGAGTTATCAGGATACATGCTCGAATAACCTCTATGAGCAACAAAATTAATATCATCTGCCATCGCTGTCGAGCCCCAAGAAATAACTCTTTCATTTAACTTACTCATTTCTTTATCTATTGTTAATTTTGATCCTATCAATAATAAGATTAAAGATGAAGATATAATTAATTTATTTCTTGTTGTCTTATCCATAACATGCACCCCCTAACCAATTTCGTACTATTATATAATATTTTTCATATATTCCCAAATAAAAGTTCCCTAACTATACATTTTTTTATTTACAGGTCTTATATTTAATCATTGAATACCTATTTTTAATTTGTTAAAATATATCTAGGAGAGCACAATAAGTGCTACCCCGGTTTTTGGATAGCACTCAACTAATGAGTGCTTTTTTTATTTGCTTTAACATTAATCAAAGATAATAGCAATGATGATGATAACAAGCAAAATAAAGATTAAAAAATCTTTCTTTGTCATAAGCATCACCTCGCTTTCGAGGAAGCACTCATTATTTACTCTCCTACTATATATATTACCTATTGATTTTTTATTTCCTTTAAAAAAAAGACACTATTTAGTGTCTCTTTTTAATTTTAATAAATAACTTGTTTCACCTTTTTCAGCTCCTACTGTACTAGTTCTAGAACTTATATGATTAACTTCACAATATCTCTTTTTAAAGTCTTCTTCTCTTTTTAATAAGTCTCTCATATCTTCTATAAATACTTGATATGTTTTATCTTCATAGAACATATTTTCTGGATGTTCAATATCATATTTTTTATTTAATCTCTTAATTGTATAATCTAAATATTCTTCTATACCAGTTTCTGGTTGTCTTTCTTTAGCAACAAAGAAACTTCTAATAAATACAACATCTATGCTTGTATTTCTATCAGCAGAAGATATTAACTTACCATAAGAACTTCTAGGTTCTTCTTCTTTTGAAGAACGATGATCTTCAATAGCTTCTCTAATCGTTTGTCTTTCTTCGTCACTAAAGAATTGTTTAAATCCCGGATCATTATAAAAATATCTTGCTGCTATCAAATGATGTTCATCACTATTCTCGTATTTACCTCTATCATGACAAGCAGCAATAGCATATATCATATTAGGGTCTAATCCTAATTTAAAAGTATCATTTAAAGCAAAGCTTCTTCTAATAACTTCTAATATATGATATAAGTTATGTCCCCCATCATTATCTTTATAAGCTGGGAACACATTATCTTTAATATATTTCTTTAATGCTGGATCAACCATCTTTGTATAATATCTTAATTCATCTATACCAGCTAATTGTAATAATTCTTTTCTAACTACATCAAATGGTCTTTTTTCTTCTAATACTTCATATGTTTTATATAAGGCTTCATCTAAAGATAATTCTTTATGACGTCTTCTTACTTCATCAAAAGCTAATTTCATTTTATTATTTAAACCATTAACTTCACAATATCTCTTTTTAAATCTTTCTTTATCTGCTGCTAACTTAGGAGCTTCTTCTAAGAATTTCTTATAATCTAAATCTTCAAAGAATGTCTTAGTAGTTGCATAACCTTTATTACCAAATTTATCTATTACATGTTGTCTTGATTCTTCTATTATTTCTTCTAATGTTGCATTAGGGCTATGTTCTATTCTATATGCATATGTTCGTTGTAGAATACCATCTACTGATACATTTCTATCAGCAGTAGAAACAATCTTACCATAAACATTTCTAGGTACTTCTCTTTCACTACTTGCTCTATGATCAGCTACTGCTTCACTCATTATTTTAATTTCTTCTTCACTAAAGAATTCTCTTAAATGAGTATCAGCAAGTAATAACTCAGCAGATACTTTTTCATGATTCTTAGCATCTATATAATGTCCTATATCATGATAAGCTGCTATTACATAAACCATATCTAAATTGATATTTTCTACTTTACTAGCAAAGAAGAAACTTCTATCTATAACATACTTAATATGTTCTATACCATGCCCTTCTTCATTTCTTTCATAACTAGGTAGTATATATTCTTCTATATATTCTCTTACCTTAGGATTAATCTCTCTATGACTTTTCTTAATAATAAAATCTTTACTATTAACTCTTTTTTCTTCTTGTTCACTCAATGGTTCTACTCTATGCATTTGACCAAATTCCTCCTGTTTATCTTTACTTAATTCAACGTAAAAATCGTCTAATTCTCTTGCAAACATCTTTCTATTAAAGACATTCATATATATAACTAAATTAGTAGCTTCCTTAACATCTTTAGTACCTGTATATTTAATACTACTATCTAAATCTTTACCATTATTTCCAAAAGATATAATTCTATAAATATTTTTATACATCAATCTTTTACCTTTAAAGTGTTTAGCTAATGAACCTACTTTAAATACATTATTCATAATAAATTCCCTCTGTCTTTCAATAAACTTATTTTTATCTTTTAATAAACTTCTTAATTCTTTTAAGAACTTATCATATTCTGGATCTTCAAAATAAAACTTTGCATATCCTTCTTCACCAAATTTATTTGTAAGTACATCAAAAGCTCTTTCAAATAATTCCTGATCAGTCGCTTTAGGATCTAACTTTCTACCAAAGAAATAACTCCTATATAAACATTTCTCTACTGTATCATTTCTATCTGCTGAAGAAACTATTCTACCATAAATATTTCTAGGTACTTCTTTCTTACTAGCACGGTGATCTTCTACAGCTACTGCCATTACTTCTATCTCTTCTTCACTAAAGAATTCTTTTAATTTTTTATCTTTTCTTAACATATCTGCAGATATTTTTTCATGATTCTTTGCATCTATATAATGTCCTATATCATGATAAGCTGCTATTACATAAACCATATTAATATTAATATCTGGTATATCTTTAGCAAATTTTAAACTCCTATCTATAACATATTTAATATGATCTAAGTTATGTCCTTTATCATTTTTACTATAGCTAGGAAATATCTTTTCTTCTATATATTTTTTAATATCTTTATCAACCATATACTTAATCCCTTCTAGCGATTAAATCTACTATATCACATATATACCTATTTTTAATATAACAATTAATTATATTATCGTTGAAGAAGTTATTCTTATTTGTTAAAATATATTTAGGAGAGCACATATAAGTGCTACCCTATTGTTGAGTAGCACTCAGTTAATGAGTGCTTTTTTTATTTGCTTTTATATCAATCAAAGAGAATAGCAATGATGATGATAACAAGCAAGATAAAGATTAAAAAATCTTTCTTTGTCATAAGCATCACCTCGCTTTCGAGGTAGCACTCACTATTTTACTCTCCCACTATATATATTACTTATCAACAATTTATTTCCTTTAAAAAAAGACACATTTCTGTGTCTTTTTTATTATTTCATAAATTTAACTTTCTTATAGAATTTAGTAAAGAATATAAAGCTTCCTAATAATAGAATTGCAATTATAGTTCCAACGAATACAGCTGTATTTGGATTCTTAGGTTCGTTTTGAGATGATGTATCAGTTTGTGGTGTCTTGTTATTAAATACAATTTCATCAGCACCTAATACTTCGGCACTCTCTACTACATAAGATGTATTATCATTATTTCCAATTACTACAACTTTAACAATATGTGTATTCTTATCATACTCATATTCTTTATCGTCTTCATCTACTACTTCTTCTACTTTGTAATAGTATGTTCCAACTCTACTATATCTTAATCCATTAAATTCAATTCTTCCTTCTTCGCCATTTGTACTAGTTGCTGTATATCCATTTTCTACTGGATTACCATCTGCATCGATTTCTGTAATCTTGAAGCTAAAGACTTTATCACTTACTTCATTATCTACTAACTTTCTAGCATAGATAGTATAAGATAACATATCTCTAGAATATACAACTCCAAATACTTGTGGTGAGAAGATATTTACTGGATCTTCTACTTTAACTTTTGTAGAATGATTATCTACACTTAATTCAACACTGTTATGAACACTATGTGTTGAACCAACTACTCTTGTATCAAATGTTATTTGAATAGCAGGTGTTTCTACTGGATTTTTTAGTTTAACTTTAACAGTATTATCACCAGTTGATAACTCATAATATTCAGGATTTACTAATGCCCCAGCAATTCTACCACTAGGTGTAATAGTTAACTTTCTAATAGTTACAGTACCTGGATCTAATCCAAATACATTACTAATTTCATCTGTAATTGTAACATCTTTATCTACTAAAGTAGATACATCATAATAATCAGCTAAGTTAACATCAATAGTCCATCTAATTACTTCATAACCATCTGAATCTTTACCAAGACTTACATATCTCTTCGCTAACTCAGATGGTATTTTACCAGAACCAATTGCAGTAGCATATTTATTGTTATTATCTTGAACTCTATTGTTAAATACTAATTCTTTATCTAAAGGTTTATCTGCTTGAATATAAGCACCTTTATCTATCTTCAATGTGTAATATATTTCTAATCTAGTATCAGCAGGCAACTCTTCTATATTAGTAAAGAAATTATATTTACCATTAGTACCTAGTTTTAATCCTGGTACATCATCACCACTCATACCTAAAGTAATACCATTTAAATTATTAGTATTATCTTCAGTATTGTATAAGATAGTAGATTCATTTGTATTTAAGTTAACCATTACTAATTTAAACTTAGTTAATGATAAGTAATCACCAAACTCATCGCCTAATGTATTAGTATCAGTTAAATTAATATTACCAATTTTCTTTCTATCACTAGCTACATTAATCTTCCAATTAGTTTCCGATAAATCTTCTCCATTACCTAGGTATACTTTACTTATATTGTATCCATATTCATAGTTAAAGTATGCAATAGATACTACACTATCATTATTAATACCTTTATTTAAAGTAACATTATTCTTTAAATGGAAATCAACTACTCTCGTATCAGCACTTAATAATGAATAATCTAAATATGTATTATAAGTAATACTTACAGTAGCATTATTAGCTAACCATGTTTTAGTATCTGTATCTTTAAATATAAATTCTTGATTTAATCCAGAAGGGTGAATATCTACTGTACCATCCCATCCACTAGTAAATGTACCATTTTGATATATAACAGAATTATTAACTTTAATTACTAAGTCTTTATTCTTAAGTGCTGCAAAGAATTCTTCTTTTCCAGTTTCTTCAATAGTCATAGAATCTTGAATCTTTATATTAGAATTATCTTTACCAGTATTAAATACAATATTCCATTGTCTTTCTTCTCTACTTATTACTGTATTACTCTTAGCAATTAATGGTACAACATCAGTTATCTTAATATAAGATCCACCACTACTACTTGATGTCTCATCAGTATTATCATCTTTAGCAGTATTAGAAATATAGTATTGATATACACTATAACTTGTCCAGCCAGTTACTTTTCCTGATGAATTTAACCAACCATTACCTATAGCTTCTGCATATAAAGAATTATAATCAGTTTCTATATTATAAGTAATACTCATTGTATCTCCATATGCTTCAACAGGCATTTGAACATCAAATTTAAGTGTATCAGGATCATATGTAATAGTTCCTGTTTCACCTTTTACAGTAAATGTTCCACTCTCTAATGGTAATGCTATATTTTCATCACCATAGTGAAGTGTTACATCTTTATAACTAGAGTATTTAGGATATAAAGATCTTAAATCTCTGAATATTTGATAATAAGAAGAATAACCACTGAAGTTATCTGAAACATTAACACTATCTTCTACTTCCATATCAGCAGGTCCATCTTTACCAGCATTTCCTGCAGTGTAATTTATAGTGTAATATCTAATACCATTTGCATCAGCACTAGCCGTTTTTCTTATTGTAGAACCAGAGAAGAATTTAACTATAGATGATTGATCAGTATAGGCATGTGCATATAATTCTTGTTTAGTTGCATCATAACCATTACCATATCCATCGCTTTCACTTTGTGTACATGTATCACAAGTAAATTCCTTAGCAGCTCTTGTATTAGTATTAATACCAATCTTTTCGCCTTCATAGAAATCAGCATTACGAACATCTAGAGAAATAACAATTTTATAAGTTACATAAATTTCTATTGGTTCAATTTCACCACTACTACTTACTAAATGTAAATTATATAAATCATCTTCATCTCCTAAGAATGTAATTGTTGAATCAGTCCATCCATCAAGGAATTCTCCATTTTTATAAATATCATGCCATGTTGTTGAATTATCAAGAGCTTTAATTGTCATATTTTCTATAGACATATATGGCTTAATATCAGCTATAGGAATATTTGTTCCATTAACATTTTTAAGTGAAACATTTCTAACATTTTTCAAATAACCATTTAATTCTATATAATCTGTATTAGATTTATAAGACTTAGCAATATCTTCCATATCAACACTAAGTCCACCAGTGATTGGTGTATATGAAGAAGCAGAACTATCTACAGCTATATCAGCTACTGCATAAATAGATCTTTCTATATTTGAATAATTATAATCATAAGTGCTACTCCATCTAAATGGTTCTCCATATAGATATGAAGTATATGTCTTTGCACCATAATTATTAGTTAACAATGTATAAGTATCAACATATTCATTATATTTAAGAGAAAGTGTCTTTGCTTCTTCTAATCCAGAAACATCAACAAAGTATCCACTCTTCATTCCGTCTTTTTTAATATCTTCAATATCTATACATATTCCTGTATCGCCATCACAATAATTAAATAAACCATCAGTAAATGTTAAACTTGAAAGTTCAACTACTTTTGCAGTTGAGAATCCTTCATCAACCTTAACTGTTAAACTTGTCATTTGTGTAGGAATAGGATCATATTCATAACCTATATAAGCTCTATATGTTCCATTAAATAATTTTTTTTCATAACAGTTTCTAATTGAAGTTATATCATTACCACAATTACTTGTATATTTATAGTAACTATCATAACCCCAACCATAACCACCAAAGTCATTATAAAGATTTACTTTACCATTAAAGTATCTATCACGACTTTCAAATGAATTACCAGATGATGAACCTTCATCATCTTCATACATTTGATAATAAACATATGGTATAGCAGTTAGGGTAGCAAGTCTATATCTTAATTTATTATGTGCCTCAAATCCTGTTTCACCTTCATACTTATTAGTTGGTGCATCTAATGTGACTTGAATATATGCATTTTCAACATCATAGTATTGCTCGCTCATATTATCATAATCACTCTTAGTAAATAAAACTAAATGTACTAAACCATCACTATCTACTACTACATTTCTGCCATCTATATTATAAGCACGATAATAATAACCAAATGAGAAGTATGAACTAGCTCCACTAGCAAAAGTACTATCTAAATCTCCAAATGAAGTATAGTGAGCACATTGACTAATCTTATTGTTATTTTCTTGATCACACATAATAACCTTATTAGAAACATATTGTTCCTTAGTATCATCACGTTCCTTAACCATCTTGTTAGTTTCTACATCATAGTAGTAATCACCAACTATAGTTTGATTACTAGGTAAGAATAAAGCTAAGTTAAAGTTATCTATGTTATCACTATCAAGTTTAATCAAATTAGCATCTAAAATAATATCCCATTTAATAAATTCATTTAATTGTTCATTATGAATAATTAATGGACTAGATAAATATTTACTATAATAAGTAGGACAATATTGACTACTATTTAAATAAACTCTACTACGTAATTCTTTATCGCCATTGTCAGTTTGATAAAGATTGATTCTTTCTAAGTATTGTTTCCAAGTAACTTCTACTTTAGCATTATTAATATTAAATACATATATCTTCCATTTAGCTGGTGTACCCAATTCATTATTACTTGCTGTATTATCATATAAGTTAGTACTATCACTATTATTATTAGCAATATTTATTGTATCTTTAGATATTACTAACCAATAGTAATCACCATCTGCATTAGTAGTTGTACTTCTTAAAATATTACGATAATTACCACTTCTATTATCATTGTAACTATCTATTACAGTCATTTGTCTTTGTAATGCAGGATCTACTTTAGTTAATTGTTCATTAGTTAAACTAGATAAGTTAATATTATCTATTCTCTTAAAAGCTACATCTTCATCATTAATCTTAATTGTAAATGAATCACTTGTATCTTCACTACTTGTTAAGAATCCTTTTGAATTCAAATAGTAATAAGCACCCATTGTATTATTATAATTCGGATCAATTTCCATAATTGCATAGTTCTTTGTACCAGGACTTAAAATATAAGTATAAGTTAAACTATTAGCTACTTCTCCAGTTGCATTACTTTCTGTACTAGGTACAACAGTATAGCTATAAGATGGATTCGAATAATAATTAATTATAGATTTAATATTATGATAAATAGCATATGTATCTTCTCTATCAACATAAGTAGCATCTACAGAGAATGCTGTATTAGTACTATTACCATTATATGTATTAAATGCTTTTGTATTAAATTGAATCTTAATATTTCCTAAATCAAGATCTTCACCTAATTCAAATACTAATGTTTTTAATAGACCACCTTGTCTTGTACCAGTTTCGGCAAAGACATTAGTATCTTCTGTAACAGTTAAACTTATTAAACATTCATTAGTATCGTTGTAGAAACAACCATTATAACCTTCAGTATATTTCTTACTTAATTGTGTTCCTCCAACAAATACATCAATATTTTCATAAGCAGTTCTCTTATCTACAACAATTCCCATATTGTCAGATAATGCTAAATCAATATGACCATTAAAATGACCAACTGGTTTAACATCATTAAGTGTAACTTCCCATTGAGTATAGTTATTTGTACTAGATGTTGAACCAACTTTAGTAACTGTTAATTGATAATCTGTACCATCATAATATGTTGGTGATACTACAGGATAAGCTTCTTCAAAATATAATTGTAATGAGCCATATTTACCAAAGTTAAAAGTCTTAATATCAAAATCAGTATCTTTTAAACCTTCAGCAAATGTAATAAAGAATTGATAGTTAAATGTAATATCATATTTATCTGTTGTATTAGCAAATCTCATCTTTAAGATGTTATCTGAATAAATACCACCACAAGCAGTAACTGCATTTTCAGAGAAGAAATTATAACAACTTTCTTCTATATCTTGATCAAAACCTTCATAAGAAACCATATAATCAGGTAACGTCATATTATAAATAGTATTATCTTCTAACAATGTTTTACCAGTTAAAGAGTTAGTATCATTTACTTCTAGTAAAAGTATATATTTACCATCAAACTTAACCTTCTTAACTGGTTCAGTATTTTCTGTAAATACATAATCAGGACTAACCTCTGTATTTGGATTAGTAGTAGCTACTACCTTAGCTTGATCATCCAACACAGTAATATACATATCATTTATTACTCCTGTTAGATCTTTTTCTTCCACTCCTTCAGCTACATCTTTCTTCCCAAAAGTAGCCGTAAATACCTTAGTTAATTTGATTCCACCAAATACGGCTAAACCTAAACCAAGGACTAATAAAAGTATTAACAATTTGTTTGTTTTTTTGTTCTTCATTAGACTCACCCTATCATAACCTAAATTTTACCATATTTTTACAAAAAAAAATAGGTATTTACACCTATTTTTTTTCATCATCTAAATCATCTAATAAAACTGTTAAAGTCTCATCATCTAATTCTTCTCTACTAATGATATCTAGCATTTCGATCACCATTTCTATTATAGCTTTCTTTTCTCACTAATGCCAATCTATATTCACCAGTATCTTTATTAATTGAGTACTCTTCCCCATTTCCAGTAAAATGAATTACTCTTCTTAACATACCATCTGATCCCATAATAGTTTTTGTATCTTGTTTCTCTAAATAAGTCATATAGTTATATAAAAACAATACATCTGTATAATGATGTCTACAATCACTACAACTAATTGCTTTACCAACCTTATGCATAAAATCATAACTATTTTGAGCATCTGTAATATGATATTTTCTTTCATCAACATGTCTAAATCCTAAAGATTCATCTAATAAAGTAAAATCTTCATGTTCTCCATCTTCATTAAAGTCCTCTGTTGCTAAACCCATTTTAACTCTTGCAAAATCTCCATACGTTGCATCAAGCACATAATTCTTGCCTTGACATCTTGCTTCGATAAAAGAATGTTCTTCTCCCATAACTTTAGCATCTATAGTAGTAAAAGCATTTATCAAAGGTTTTAAAATACTTTTAGAAAAAGAATGACATATAACTGCTGTATCATTAATATTATGTATATCAAACATTCTTGTCTCTATTTGTCTTATTAGTTGACTGGAGAAAAAAGTATAATAATTCCATCTTGCATCATAAGAAAAAATCTCACAACATCTAAGATAAATGTATCTCATTTTTTCAAATTCGCTTAGTCTTTTTCCCCTTAATTCATCGTTCATTCTTTCGACTAAATTCATGCCACTCGCCTTCTCCAAGAGGAGTATATTAGCATTTGTAATTTTAGTTGTCAAATAAAAAAAGACATAAAACTGTCTTTTTTTATTTTTTATATTTTATGTGTTCTTTCACCCGGAGGTGCAAGTAAAATATCTCCCATTTCATCTTTAGTACATCCAGCACAATAACTCTTCTTCATATAGACAAATATGTCATTACCTCTAATAGTTAAATGATCAAATTGAGGATTAGTTAAATATATTTTTAATACAGCATCATAATTCTTTTGAACTTCTTCTTCTGAATTAAATGCATATCTATAAATTAATTCTTGTGCTATATCTCCATCATATCTAACAATTGCACTACAATTGCCTTCTATCTCATATTCTAAAATATTTGAAGAAGGTGGTGTTGTACCACTTCCACCAGGTGCAACTGGATTACCACCTACCGGTGGTTTTTCTTTATCATCAGTAAGTTTGTTATCATCGTCTTTATCTTTATCAGTATTTCCATAATATTCTGTCGTATCTTCTTGTGGTTTATAATCTGTTGCAGGTAATTCTTCCCCAAATTCTAATTCTGATACAGTACCTAATTCTTCTACACCTGAAGCAATATCATCATCCATATCTACCATAGCTTGTGCATAACTAAGAATTGATTCTGTTTCTATTGATAAATCACTTAACAAACTACTAACTAAACTATAATAAGCATTTAAATATTTACCAATACATCCAGGTATTCCTTCTGAACTTCTAAAACCTTGCATACCAAAACCAGACAAATAACCAGAAGATTTTATTTGATTTCTAATTGTATTCGCCCACTCTAATACATATTCATATTCTGATGAAATAACACCTGTCTTACTTCTTAAACTTAAATCAGACAAACCACTAAGAACACCCATTTCATCAGTTTTAACTACTGTATCAACAATATCAAAAGCATCAAAACTTTTAAGTCTTTCCAAATTAGGAATATATATCTGTCTATTTAAAACTTCTTCAAAATCCACAGGTGTTTTTTCACCTGTAATTGGATCAATAGATACTAAATTGTATTCTATTGGTCTACTAGTATTTAATGAAGAATTACCATGTTCATCTGCATATCCTAGTATATAATCAGGAAATCCACTAGTTAAAAAATCATTATTAAACCAAGCATGTCCCCATGATGAAGCTTCCAAATAATACATATTAAAACCATGACTTACTCCATCTTTAATATACTGTGTTCTATATTGAACATCAGCTGGATCAACACAAAGTATTGCTGTCTGATGCTCTATTAAAGCCGGATAACTATCTGGATCATTTACAACCACATTATCATTAGTTGAATTAATAACAGCTATTGTTGCATCAATTTCAGGATGTTCTGTTAATAAATGATCTACACTTGCATAAACTTTTCCACCACTCATACTAAAACCAGATGCAAAAACTTTATCAACACTAATACCATGCTCAGCTAATAAATCAACATTATCTGTAAGTAGATGATCTCTATCCCAAGTAGCTGAAATACATACAACATATTGAGGCGGATTTTCCCCTGCTAGTTGATTTCTTAAAACCCATGCATCACCGCCACCACCAAATCCTGGTAAATAAGAATACATTGCTGTATTTGGTGGACAATTAGCAGGAATATATAACTCATTACCATATGAATCTACGCACTTGGTAACGCCATTAGGTAAAACTGTAACATTATTGTATTCTTCAAAAAGGGATGCATAATCCATGACTGTCACCTACTATATAAATAGTATCATTAACAATTTCAAAAGTAAACTTATGACAATTATCATTTTACTTAATTTATGTTATTATATACATATAATAGAAAGAGGTTTTATTATGGATGATGAAGAAAAGGAATTAGTTGGAGAAATTGAAGAACCTTCAACTGAAATAGATGAAGAAATAACTAAAGAAGTTGAAGAAACTGTAGAAGAAACTCCAGCTGATGAAGAATTATTAAAAAAGAAGAAAAAGAAAAAGATAATAATTATTGTTAGTATTATTATTGCTCTTTTACTTATCGCTGGTATTACAATTTTTCTTCTAACTAGAAATAAAAAAGATAATAAACCTGAAGAAAAACAAACAGATCAAATTACTATTACTTTTGATTCTAATGGTGGTAATAAAATAGAACCATTAAAAATAGATAAAAATGGTCGTATTAATTATCCAATCCCTGAAAGAGAAGATCATTTATTCCAAGGCTGGTATAACGTCGATGAAAAAGTATCTAGAACAACAACATTCGATAAAGACGTAACTTTAACAGCACACTGGGAAGAATTAACTAGTTCAACTAAAACAATGGTTATAACATATGATACTAAAGGAGTAACCACAGTAGATAGTGAAACAATCATTTGTGGTTTACCAATTGAATTACCAGAATTTCATATAAATGGCTACTACTTAAAAGGATGGCTTGATGATGAGGGCTTAAGTGTATCAAGAGGAGTTATCCTACCTTGTAAAGATATAACGCTTCATGCTGATATTGAAGAGTATGAACCTTACGTTGAACTTAATTGTCCACAAGGTTATTACCCAAGAAATTATAAAGGCCAATATAAATGTGCACATACAGTATCTACTATTGCTGATTGTAAAAATGGTACAACTGTAGATTATGGAACATGTTATGATTTAAATGATACTGTAGAAGGAACTATTTCCTGTGGAACAGGTTATTTCCTTTATACTCCAGAAGGCAATAGAATATCTTCTGGTGAACAAGGAGAATACTTTAATGGCTACTGTGGTTTCGGAGCTACTTATTGGAAAGAGTACACAGAAGAAACTTGCCAAGCTAAATATGAAGAGCAACCTATGTGGGCCAATAATAAATGTTATGCTTATGTAGCAAAATATGATTATGCACCAAATTGTCCTGAAGGATATAATTACAGAAAAGAAATAGAAAAATGTGTAAAATATCATGATGAATATTTAACATGTCCTGAAGGCTATGAAAAAGCTGAAGACAGTTATCATACTTGCATAAAATTAACTGATCCAATCTAATAAAAAAAGTGTATTTTATTACACCTTTTTTTATTTTTTTGTTATTATAATAACAACATTGTTAGAAAGGAGGTTAAACATGAAAAAGAAGAAAAGCCTTATTAGTATCGTCATTGTTCTCCTTATTCTAGCATTACTCGTTGGTTTAGCTTACCATTTCTTTGTTGCAAATGATAAAGATATTGAAACAAAAGAAACTACTAAAAAAGAAGATAAAAAAGAAACAAAAGAAGAAACGATAACTATTACTTTTGATGTTGATGGTGGTAAAGAAGTTAAAGAACTAACTGTTAAAATTGATGAAGAAGTTGAACTACCTGATACTGAAAAAGAAGGTTATACATTTAAAGGCTGGTATTTAGATGATAAAAAAGTTGATACAAAAACTTCTTTTAAGAAAGACACTAGCTTAAAAGCTAAATGGGAAAAAGTAGAAGAAAAGAAAAAAGAAGAACCTAAAAAGGAAGAACCTAAAAAGGAAGAAAAGAAAGTCACTTATTCTTGTCCAGAAGGCTATAAACTAGAAGGAACAAAATGTATTCACACTATTGCTGCTAAAACAAAATGTCCAGATGGAACTAAAGTAGACGGAGATAAATGTGTTAAAACTTCTGACAATAACAGTGGAACAAGAACATGTCCAACTAGAACAGTACAAACAACTAAGAGCCATACTGAAACAGTTCAAGGTGAATATTATCAACCAAAAGGCGGTCCAGGTTATTGCGGTTACTATGTTTATACAAATTTAACAACACAATCAGATTGTAATGCAGCATATGATAAAAATACCGTTTGGGCAAACGGCAAATGCTATGCCAAAACAATCATTAATGATTACACAACTACTTGTGGAAGTGGATATGAATGGTATTCATCTGAACAACTATCAGCTAAATTTGGTATCCATGATAATGGAAAATGTTTAAGAATAGTTGATAAAACAAGTTATTGTGATGCTGAAGGATATACATTATCAGGAAGCAATTGTGTAAAAACAATTGATGCTACAAAGAATTAAAAAAGACGAATTAATCGTCTTTTTTTATTCTATATTTTTTGCATTCTTTGTCTTTTAAATAATATTAGTAAACCGCCACTAACAACTAATACTAATACAATAATCATTATATTATCTCCCGTAAGTGGATTATTAACCTTTTTAAATGTTGCTAAAACTCTTGTATCAGAAGCAGGTACTAAGAATGTATCTTTTTCTACTTCTATCTCATTACCATCATTATCTATTACTAATATATTATCTAATGTATAACCTTTATTAGAATCTGCTTTAATAACTACATATTCTTTATCTTCAATTATTTTACGATCAAGAATTACTTCACCATTACCATCGCTTTCAACTCTAACATTATAATCATAATAAACTTCTGTAAATACTTTTCTACTTCCACTATTATTAGCCATATAATTATAAATACTTGTACCTAAATTAGTAACTGCAAACCCATCTTCTACAGCTCTTAAATTCCAATAATTACCATTAAACTTTTGAACTACTCTACCACTTTCAGAAATAACTAAAATATCTGTTTCTTCTCTTTCACTTAAACCCAATACAACATATTTATCATTAACTTTTATTGGAAATAAGAAAGTTAAATAATGGCTATCAGTATAATAGAATACTTCTTGATTATCTTTAATATCTTTAATAAATGAACTATAGCCTTCACTTTCATTTAAAGTACCAGCTATTAAATATTCATTAGTATCAATAAAATTATAAGAGTAATCAGAACCATCTCCATATTTATTTTTCCATGAGTTAGCTCTTCTATATACAGTAGTTAAATTCTTATCAAATACTAAGTCTTCTCCTCTAGTATAAACAATAATACTTTCTCCATCATTTGTGATTTGATAAAAGTCATTATAATCATAATAATGAGATTCATAGTTATCACTGTAATAACCACAACCCAATCCATCAACTACCCATGTAGTTGATTTATTACATAACGCTGAAATAAACATTGATGAAGTATCTAAAAATTCATAAGAACCAAATCCCAAATCATAACTAGCTACTTCTACTAAATCTTTATTATATTTCTTTATATAATCACTACTATAATCACAATTATCATCAGCGCAATATTTATACATAATATATAAATTATTATCTATAACACTAGGACTTATAATACTATAAGCATTCTGAATATATAATTCATTTATTTTCTTTCCCTTTTTATCATACTGTTTTATTATTAAACAATTATTTGATTCACATTGTTTATCTACAATACCATTACTATGGTTATATGTAACTGTTAATACAGTATCTTCTAATCTCAGATTATCCATCTTGTATAAAGCATTATAATCTGTTTGTTTAAAACCAACTGATTCACTGTCGTAAGCTTTTATAAAACTACTATTATCTGCTTTAACAATAAAAGGAAATAATAAAAATAAACTTAATATAAATAATTTAAATTTATTCATATCTACACCTCTATTATTATATTAATTATATCTTAAAATAATAAATTAATACAATAAAAAAAGAATTAACTATTAGCTAACTCTTTCTACTTGTTCAAAATAATAATTATTGTTTTCTTTATCTAAAGTAAAAGTAAACTTATATTCATGTAATTGTTCTAAATACTTTTCAGTAGTTTGTTCAGGAGCTTCAGTACGATCTACATTTCCAAGTTCTACTTCTCCAGAATAATTATTTGCTAGTTGTTTAGGTTCCTTACAAATCTTATCGTCACATTGGAATCCAACTTTTGTATAAACATAAATATGATCTTTATCATTTTCAACTTTAGTTGTTTTTTTATAGTATCTATAACCAATACCTCCACAACCATAGCCGTCTTTTACTTCATTATAATATTCACCCTCTAATTTATAATGATGACATATAGATTGCAAATCATTTGGTACTGCAGTTTCATTAAACAATTCTTTGTATACTCTTTCTACATGTGATTTAGGTATTGAAGTACTTTCAACTAATGGTAAATGATTTAAAACCAATAATGATTTATAATTGCTAGTTAAATCTGCAGCTTTAACAACATCTTTCATAAACAATTCATATTCGTCATGAAAAAAACCAGTTTCATAATAAGCTTTACTCATTAAATTGTTAATGAATAATCCATCTTTATTATAGTTTACTTCTTCTTTTTTATCTCCTGTAGTTTCTTTTTCGGTCTTTGTTTCTTCTTTCTTAGTATCTTCTTTATTTTCTTTCTTTTGTTCTTTTTGTTCAGCATTTTTTCTTATAACATAGTCATCATAAGCAACAAAAGCAAAACTACCAATAAATATAATTACTAATAATATGTTTATTATAATTGCTTTTTTCCTCTCCACAACAATAACGTTTTTCTTTTTATCCATATTCATTCTCCTTTTATTCTATTAATAATTATAACACAAAAAAAGAAGATTATATCTTCTTTATTATTTCTTTTAAATAACTTGCTACATTAGCTGAACTAGTTTTTAAGAATTCATCATAAGTTATTTTATTATTACCATTAGGTGTATCACTTATACTTCTAAGTACTAAGAAAGGTATATGATTTAAATAACATACTTGCGCTATTGAAGCACCTTCCATTTCCACACATAAAGCATTAAACTTATTAGCTATCTTTTCACTCATCCACTTTTCTGTACAGAAAATATCTCCAGATGCAATCGTACCTAATAAGATATTATAATCTTTACCTTCTACACAAGAAGTAGCTAAACTAATTAGATAATCATCACTACTAATATAATCACCTACATTAGGTATATAACCTTTATTATGATTAAATGCAGTTAAATCAAAATCATGTTGTATTAGTTTATCTCCTATTACGATATCACCTATATTTAACTTATCACTAACTCCTCCAGCAACACCTATATTAAATACATAATCTACTTTCATATTATCTATTAGTATTTGTGTACATCTAGCTGCATTAACTTTCCCTATTCCACTTTCTACTAATACACAATCTAAATATTTATATTTGCATTCATAAAAAGTTAGTTCAAATATTTGATATTCATTAACTAATCTTAATCTTTTTAATAACTCATCTAGTTCTTCTTTCATTGCAAATATAATACCTATTCTTTTCATGAATACATCTCCATTTCGTCCTTATTATAACAAATAAAAAGTATAAAAATATACTTATTTTTATACTTCTATTCTTTTACCATCTAATTTATATATATTTGGCATTATAAGATTCTTTTTTCTTAATAAATCTTCTTCTTTAATATCTAACGCTTGTTCTAAAGTAGGACTTGTATTTACCATAACATTCTTACTATTAACTTCTTTTAAAAATCTAGAAGCATTTTCATTATTACTAGTAAATATCGCACTACTATAACCAGAACTATTATAGTTTATATAAGATATCGCTTCATCTATATCATTAACACGTATAGCATCTTCTACGTCAAATTCTAAATTACTATTAATATATAAATTAATATTTAGATCTTGCTTTAATATCTTATCAATAACATCTTTATGGTCTAGAGTTTCTATATATAAATCATAATTATTGTAACCTGATACTTTTACTTCCGTTGTGCATTCTTTTAAATGCTTATTAATATACAAATTATCTCCGATAATAATAGTTTTACTAATTGCTTTAAAATTCTTAAAGAATTTATTATTACTCTTAGTTTCAACTAATTGCATCACATTTGGATCCATATTTTCCTTTTCTAAGATACTTTGTACTAAAGTTAATATTAATCCATTAGTACCTTTCATATAACCTTCATAACTAAATATCATAGTATTATGTGTTAATAAACCCAATAATATCATTTCTAATAAAACATAAGGATTACCATCAAATAATACTAATACAATACCTAATCTTTCATAAACAGTCGATCTTAGTAAATCATTATTTTTATCAACTAAATTTTCACTATCAATCAAAGCTTTTCTATTTTCATATCTTTTAAGTATTCTTTCAATTGCTTCAAAATCTACATGGAATCCATTATTATTACTAATATCTATTTTTTCCGTACTATCAAATAGATTTTTACAATCTCTAATAATTCTTCCTAAATCTTTTACTAATTCTACGTCATATTTAGTTTTATTACTATTATTAGCTTTAATAGCATTATTAATAATATCCTTATCTTCCATGTGAAAAGCTCCTTTCACTATCCATTTTTTCATCGGAAACTGCTTGATTAAATATCTCTAACTCGTCCGGTTCTAACATACTTGTATCAAATTCCATATTACCTTTGATTTGTTTTAATGCTAAACCAACTTGTAGATTAACGATATCTGTAATATCTCTTTCATTTACTTGTTTATTTATTTTTCCACTTCGTAATATATCAGCTAATACTACTTTTCCATCGCTTACACAATAAATAATATAGAAGTTAGGATGAATAACAACTCTAGTAGTTTCTGGATCCAAATCATAGTTATAAGCTATTTTCTCCATAATTGCATCTTGTGGATAATAATCAAAGTCACTATAATCTAGACCTTTAACATGTTTTTGAAGATTTGCCATTGATCTTATTATATCTATTGTCATTGACTCTTTATCAATAACTCTAAATTCATCAGAATAAACTGTCAAAGATTCTTCCCCAGTAGGTTTTACATCCATCTCACCAGCAAGAACATGTTGAGCTTCTTCTGAATCATCCGTATATAACCAATCTCTTGTTAAAGCTACTGGTGGTTTGAAAGGTAATGGTCCCGCTAATTTACCAGGATCTTCTGGTACATTTCTTATTAAAGACTCTTTAATATCATTATTTCCAATACCAACAGTAACCTTTCTAATTCTCATATTTTCATATTGTTCTTCTGTAATTCTTCCAGCTTCTAGTAATTGCTTGTACATTGCTTCATCAAGTTCAATTATTTCTTTTGCTGCTTGTTTATATATTTCTAATATTTCATCAGTATATGCCTCTCTAGATAAACCTAATGCTGCTGCTCTATTAAATGCTTTATTAGGGATTTCTATATTATCAAAACACAAGACATTTCCATTTCGCCATACCCAGCTTTGAGCTTCATAATTTCCATCTTGATCACGTACAAAGAAAATACGACCATGTTCAGAAACCACACTATGTTGCATGCAGTTTTCTGCATGATTTCCAATTTCTTGACAACATTTTGTTAGAGAACCAGCTGCTACTGCATAAGGATCATCTAACCTTAATATTTCATAACTATACCTACCCTTTGAACCAGCTATTCTTGGAATACTACTATGAACTCTTGATTTACCATAATTATATATTTCTTGTAACTTTTCAAAACTTTCTTGTGTATAAGGAACTTCAGCAGATACAGCAGCTAATTTTTCATTACCAGGTTCTACACCATCATATTTATGATCAATTACATATTTTTTAGCACCCTCTAATGTTAATACTCTATTACTATAACTAGCTTGAATTTCAGGCCAACGTTTTTGAATAGTACCCATAAATGAATAATAATCATTATTTTGATCAAGTATTAAATCTAAATTTGCCATAAAGAATTCTCTAAATGATGGATCAAATTTCATTATAAAAGGACCAAATATCTGATGAGCTTTATGAGGTGTCAACATTCCTACTAAGTCACAAGCAATCGCTAGTTTTCTAACTACACTTGCACCTTTTTTATCTTGTTGAGGATTAATTCTTAAATAATAACTACCATCTTCACCTTTGTAATAACACCTTTTTAAAATTTCTTGCTGAGGACTTAATTTTCCTTCTTCTAATCTTTCACCATCAAGAGCTTTTTCCATCATTTGCTGATACTCTTCTTCCATTATTCTGCTAGGAATACTAGTAAATAATTGCATAAATTGATTAAAGCCTTCAATATCTCCATCAAAAACACCAAATACATAAGCTGCCACCAACATTGCTGATACAGCATCATTTGATGCAGTGAACTCTTCTATTCTCATTATTTGCGACCATAACTTACCTGCCGCTAAAAATTTATCAATTTCCTCAAAAGGGAATTCCAACATTACTGAACAATGAGGTACAAACTTAGCTCTCTTATACCATTTTAGTAATAGATCATCCTTGTTATGAATAATCATATAATTAACTGCATCAGGATTCTTCATACCTAGTATTAATAATTCTTTAGTCCCACCAAGATTTCTTACTAAATTAGCCAAATTGTATTTTCTATATCCTGCTTTACTTAAACTATTAATAACGTCTTTACCTTCTAAATAACCAAGCCAATCTCTATGTTGTTTTAAGATATCAAAAGTTAAAGCAGAATTATTTTGATGATAAAAAGCATCTTTTAATTCTTGTGGTGCTGCAGCATCTAAGAAATAATCAGGCATTATGTCTCCTACTAAAGGAATAGCATCTTCTCCATAGGCAAAACCACCTTTTATCAAATCTACCATTTTTAATTTGATTTTTTCTTCTATATCTTGAAGTCCTTCGCCTTTAATAGCATCCATTCTATCATCAATTAAATAACGTCCATATTTTCTTATCAAGAATAATATATCTTTATTACTCAAATTATTAGCATGCATTCCCTTTGCAAATAAATTATAGTTTCTATCAAGACATAAATATAGATTCTTATCTATTATATATTTATCCCATTCAGGATGATTCATCAATACATCATAAGAAATCATTTTTTGATAAAATAAATTTCTTAATTCTTCTGGAGCATCTTTAGATATAAATAAATCTGGATATTTATCTTGAAATTCTTTCGGAACATTTTTTTCATTTAAACTGACACTTCTTGTTAATGCTCTTCTATAAATAACATCTGCAAATACATCTTCAATACTACTTTTCTCTATTTCGTTTATAGGAATTCCAATAACATCATTTTCATTTAAAAGATATGCATATTTTATTAAGAATTCCAAAACCTTTCTCTTAGGTAAATAGTTACAGAAGAAATCAATAATATTAATTCTTTCAGCACCATTTCCATAATTTCTATAAGAACCAACATCAGTTATCGTTGAATCAATTGGACTTACTAATATTTGTTCTATAGATCTAGATAAATCAACCGTATCCAAAAATGGTATCCATTCAGGATGAATTGCTAAATCTATAAAAGATATTAAACTATAAGTACCCCAATGTTTCATACCTGTGAATGCTCTTCTTAAATCATCAGGTATATTCGGATCATCTGGTAAGAATAACTCTGGATGATCTGCTTTAAATGATAAAGGCAATCTAGTATAGTCACACATCTTCTTACTTAAACCACTTGAAAATTCATAAATAAAATCATTCATGCCCTTTTCAGGATCTTCTACCTTTGTAAGATATCCGACCATCTGCTCAATATTTTTTCTATCATAAGTCAAGCAGTATTCAAATACTTCTTTATACTTTAAACATAAATCTAATAATGTTGCTAAGCCATAAACTGTAACAATTTCGTTAAATTCTGGATAATCTTCGAATACTATTTTTTTACCTTCATATAATTGAATAGCTTGTGGATATTCTTTTATAACTTCAAATAACTTTTTAAAACTTCCACTTAAAGAATCATTAATATTCTTATATAAAGAATTAATATTATAAGAAGCAACATCTTTAAATAATTCTTTTGCTAAATCATAATCAAAAAATAAATCTGGAGAAAGTTTAGATAAACTCTTTCCATAAGCCATTAATCTATCAACTAATACTTCATAAGAAGAATTAGAATTATTTCTTGCAAATACAATCAAATCTTTAGTTAAAGACTCTAAACCAGTTCCATCTTGACTATATGTTTTATAATCAATAGCATTTTGTTTAGCAAGAAATCCTAAGAATGTTTCATCATAATTTGTACTAAAATAATCATAATTTGTTTTTTCCATGATAAAGTCATAATTATCACTAAACTTAATAATATTTTCCATACCAAAGAAATTAATAAACTCAAGAATTTGTTCATCACCTATTAATCTCTCTAAAGGAATATATTTACTAAAATTATGAATATCTCTTAAGAAATAATTATTAGAATTATTTATATATTCAATAATAGCTCTCTTGTAAAACTCTTCTCTATCATCATTAAATAGTTGTTCTATTTCATCTCTATTACTCCACCAATTTTTATCAATATAATGCATTACTGCACCATATAATTCTGGTGGTAACTCTTCTAATGCTTTTTCAATAGAACCAAACAGTTTTACAAGATATTGTAAATCATAATTTGATCTAAAACCAATATTTATATTTTTATTTTTTAAAACATCAAAATGATTTCTAATATCCCAAATGCTTAAACGACCATTTCTATATTTTTCTACTATTTCTTGAGGTAATTCACTATCGTCAAAGAAAACCTCTGGATGATTTTTTTTCATTTCTTCTGGAATTAAATCACTATTCATTAAATCAAGATTATAATTAAAGAATTCAACATTATAAATAATTGTTTTAAAGACAGTTTCTTTAGCTTCTTCATAAGTACTACCTTCAAATTTAATATCTCTAGAAAAATTAAAGCTATCTAAAGAGCTACTATGCTCCTTAGTAATATGTAATATTAAATCTTCATATTCTTCTAACATTCTTAATGCATAATCGTAGCCAATTAATCCAATTAAACGTTTTGTATTTCCACCAAAGTTATTGCCATGAATACAAGTTTTTAAACTTGGATAATCGATTAAATCTTGAAAGCTTAAATCCCAACTATAATATTTATCTATTATTTCTTGAGGTAAATCTTTACTAGGAAAAAATTCTGGATGTGCATCTTTAAATTCTTGATCAAAAGTATCTGCTTCATATCTAACATACTCTAATCCTCTAACATTACATCCATTTAAATTTACTTTTTCAAAACCAGATTCACCCATTATTGAAAAATCTAAGTTAGCATGTGTTTTTGAAAAATCTAAATAACCCTCTTTAACAAGAGCAACACCTTTCCATTCTTCAAATGGAATATCACTCAAATCATGTGAAGCTAATTCATCTAACATTGCATAGTATTCACTTACAAGTTTTTCTTCTTCTTCGGGCGTCAACTTACTGCCATCCAAATTAAAGATTTCTACAATTCTATTTCTAATACGTCTAAACTCTTCTAAACTCATTTTGTTCATACTATCACCTACTATATAAGTATATCATTATTGATACGCTTTTTACATTCAAAACAAGAATAAAAATTATAATTTTTAAAATACTCTTTTAGTCTATTGACAAAAATTTTCAAATAATATATCATTTAATTAGCATAATAATATTATGCTAGATCACTTCATTAAGAAGTGGATCAACCAAAACCCCCTGAATGAGAGTACGATTATTGTACTCTCTATTTTTTTGCTTCTATTTATAGGTAGTAATGAAAATAAAAGAGAACATATTTATGTTCTCTTTATTTTTTTCTAGACACTTTTTCAAGAGGATTAATTACTTCCCCTGTTAAATATTCTTTATCAACAGATTTATTATGAGTTTTTGCATGTTCATAAGGAAGACAATTTTCTAAGAAGTAAGCATATTGTTCATTATCATCTATCTTTTTAGCTTTTTGTGCTTTCATAAAAGTACTAAGAAGGAATGAATTAACAAATCTTTTAACTTCATCTATCGTTTCGTTATCAACATTTTTTCTAGCAGAATAATAACATAATGTATCTGTATAGTTAATAAATCTATATATTGCTTCTTTTGGTTGATATTGCTCTAATTCTTCAACCAATCCCTTTAAATTTCCTCTAAAATAAAACTTTTGCATTTTATCTTCACCAACAATGGCATTTAAAGCTTTAGCAATTATTTGTTCTTCTTTGTAAGCAACTTTTTCTGCGAAATCATTTTTTGCCTGAGCAGTATAACTTTTACCCATAATATTTAACGTTACTGAATTTTGATCTACAAAATATTTATTATTTAAATACTGAGTATATCCTTCATTTAACGCCAATCCATATGTCTCAGATTTTTTACTATCTTCTTCATTAATATATATTTGTGATAAACCACAATATACTATTTTTCTTTTCTTATCATAATATGAACTAGCAGCATGTAACAATTCATGAGTAAGAGCTCCTATAGCACTTGATAAAATAGTCTCTTTAAAAGATATTCTATTAGTTTTAGGATCATACTGGCCACCAACAGCAGCTCTTCTTTCGACAAAACCTCTATATATTTGTGATGCAGTTAGCTTTAAAAATTGAATGCTTGAAAAGTTTCTATAAAAATTACCTAAATCTTCTTCAGGAACCATTTCTATAATTTTGCTACCAAATGCACTAATTCTATCTTTATATGCAGGATTATCTAGTATTTTTGTTTTATCAACTGATTCATATACTTCTTCTGGTAAATCTATAACTTTTACTGAATCAATATTAGTGTATTTAATTAATTCTTGCTCTAACTTTTTGCCCCTCTTAAACACTTTAAAATCAGGAATACCAAGATTAGTTAAAGCAAAAGCTTTTATATAATTAGTCATTTTCACTATCCCCCATTAAATTTAAAAATTTTTCTACTTCGTCCCAATCTTGTTGTTCTTTGATAGGTTCTACACCTTTTTCTTTATCATTTGGATAGTAAATAAAAGCATATATCTTTAATCTGCCTCCACGAGTTAAAGTATTATCAGTACATACTAAATAACTATTATCTGTTACATCTGAATCAAATGTATACAATAGATCATATTCTTTTGGTTTATTATTAATTAATAATTTGATTTTATCCTTTTCCATACAATCCTCCTATAATAATATTAACATATTTTCAATCATAATTATATCTAGAGTAAAAGCACTATACACTTTCAATTTTTCACAATAATAATCACCAACCATGTTGTAATTCTTACATTAATACTTTATAATTAAACTAGGTGATGATATGGAAAAGAAAAACGGTCTTATCTACATTTTATGTGGAATTATTGCTATCTTAGCAATCGCTTTAGGAGTAGTCCTATGGCAACAAAACAAAAAGGATGATGTAAAGAAAGAAGAAAACACTCCTGAACAAAAAGAAGAGTTTAAAGAACTTGAAATAAACGATTCTTTAGTTGAGGAAGCTATGCGTTTCATTCCTAACACATTCTGTGGAGGAGTTCATATTACATTAACTCAAGAAAATCGAAAGATTGAAGACTTCTCTAATCTTGATAAATTCAACATGGTACTATCTCTATATGAAAATGAAATTATAGGTACAGCTGTTGACGATTCAAAATTTGTTTTAGATGAAAAAGAATTATCTAAATACTTTAAAGACACAAGCTTTATGGATGAATTTAAGCCAGGCGCTGATACTGGTTACGATGCTATTACAAAGAAATCTTCTCATGATGGTTATGTTGCTGTAGAAGATACTATTATCCCATTCTTTATGGCATATAACGATGGAAAATATAGTTTCACTTCATACGGAACTGGATGCGCTGGTCCTGGTAATGATGGTTACTTCTTAGAAGTAGACAGTGCTAAAAAAAGTGATAAAACTTTAAAGATTTATGTAACAAGTTATTATGAAGTTCGTGATATCGATGATGATGGCGAATTTATGTCAACAACTTATGTTCATAAAGAAGATAAAGAACCAACAGATATAAACGAAAAAGATAAATTCGATAAATATGAATTAGTATTTGATATCACTGATAACAATCTTCGTTTAGTTGAATTAAATTATGCAAAATAAAAAACTAGAAATTGATTAACCAAAAGAGAGTACGATTATTGTACTCTCTATTTTTTCGTCTAAAAAAGTATCAAACATTTAGTTTGATACTTTCATCATTTAATAAATATTCTAGTTTAACATTATTATCTAAAGCCATTTTTAAAAGTTCAATCCTTTCATCTACAGGCCAAGAATCAAACCCTTTGGGTAATTCTTCACACTTGAAATCAAGTTTATACTTTTCTATTAGTATAGACAATACCAATAATTTTTCCATTATACTAACACTCCCATCTCTACTTGTTCACTCTTATCTTCTATTATTCTTCCACGATCATGTATATCCATAATATAATTGAAAAATTCCTCACCAATTAATTCTTTTATAAAATCTAACAAATCAGTTCTTCCATACATTAATAAAGCATTAAAATTAGCTACTAGCTCTGCTGTACTATGATCTAAAAGAAGTGATAAACTATAATAACTCTTACAGTGTGAATTAAACAAATATATATAATTACCATCCGGAAAATTAAGTTCATGATCTTGAAAAATATTTGAAAGAACATCCATAAAGCGAAGCTCAGGTACAGACGACATTATTCTATCAACAGCTCTATCTCTAATAGCCTTAAATAAATAATATGAGAGTCTTCCAATATCAATTCTATTATTATTAAAATCATCCATTAATGATTTAATCGTTTTTTCAGAAAGACCATATTCCTTAAGCAGATCTTCTATTTTACCATTTTTAATAAAGTCTTCTGTATATTTTTGTAATGCATCCCACATTTCGAATTGAGAACCAAATTTATCCCACATAGCAACTTCAAAGTCAGTTTCTAACCTCGCCCTCAATTCGTTTAATGGTCCTACCCATTCATGAATAAGCGAATAACTATCAGGATTAGACATAATTTTCTCTCGAACATTTTTGTACATTTGTTGTACTTTAGGTGTTCTTCCGCCATGATAACCGAATACTGCATCAACAGCATGACCAAGTTCATGAAATGCAACCACACCAGAATAACAATTACTATCTATTCCTATTCTAAATCCAGCTAAATTGAAATAAGAATCATCTAAAGCTTGAAGGCTTAAACCGCCCTTGACAATTAATAATGTTAATTTTCTCATATTATCAACAGTATTTTCTTTACTACCAGTTTCAAAACATTCTTTAAAAGAAGATAACATTTGACCTAACATTTCTAAACCAGGAAGATTAGTATATTGACTCAAAAAAGAATATAGACATTGGAATTCAACATCAAATTCATTGTCACCTTCAACCATTTCTTTTAATAATGCTTGAACCATTTCTTCATTACCAGGAACAGACATCATTTTTTTTATAAGAATCTCACTACTCTTATATTTAAAAGCATCTAACTCTCTTCCATAGTACACAGCATCCTCATTTCTTAATAATGTTTTATCAATTATTAAATTTATAAAATATACATACAAAGAAGGATAATATTCATATAAAAATAATAATAAAGAACCAACTTTAGAAGTTGAAGGATCTTTTGAAAAACGCAAAGAATCAACAAATGGGTCTGCCTTATAAAACATTACTTTTTCAGCATCCAGTTCCTTTAAGAAAAAAGATACCAATTCGTCACGATGCCTTTCTTTTTTAGGCTTAACATAATTAGGCCCTTTATCAATCTCATCTACATACTCATCAACTAATGACCTAACCTGAGCACGATAACCTTCATAATTTGCGATTACATTTTCAGCCATTTGTATCCTCCTTCCTTCTCATATATATTCTCCTATTATAATTGTATCACCTACATAGCATTATCTTTAAAATAAATATACTTTAATTGACACACATATTTTTCAAATAAAAAAGAGTGATTCAAATCACTCTTATTCTGTAAAAAAATCTATAATCCTTTGACCCAAAGAAGGATTTTGTCTTTCGATAATTAATTCAACTGTATCATCAATACTAGAATAATTATCTTTTAAATAATCTTTCCCTAATGTATCTAAAGTATCATGCATATAATGTTGAATAATTGTCATATTTTCCAATTTAGCAATTAATTCATTTAATCTATCATACCCAATAATACTATTTTCTTTTTCTTTCTCTTTTAACGTATACTTATATAATTCAATAACTTCTCCGTTGTTTAATTCTTTAACCTTTTCTTCAAACAATTCATCATTTAATATAAGGATACTATTATAATCCATACTGGACGGGAAACCCTCTGCTTCACTATTTGCCATTTATTTATTTCTCTCTTTCTACCTAAACGATTATACTTTTTATTTTAGATAAAGTCAAACAAAAAACTAGTTAATGTAAACTAGTTTTTTTTATTCAACAAAGAAATAATCTTCTCTTACTATAATAGGTAAATTAACCATTTCTATAAATACAATATTATAATATAGCATTAAAAAAGATATTTAATTTCTTAAATATCTACAAAATCTATTTTTTTCTTCCATTTTGTTTTGCTGCTGGTTTTAAACCAAGAAATTTTCTAACTTGATATCTCAAAGTACTTCTTTCTGCTTTACGTTCTTGGAATCTTCTAGCAATTGCTTCAGCTTGTGCGCGATCATATTGATCAATAGCTTCTTGAGTAATTTCACCACTAAAGAATTTTCTTAACGCATCAGTTTGCTCTAATTCCATAGAAGATAACCAACAGAATGGAATCATTTCTTTTGCTTCATCAGTACCAAGTTTTTCTAGATATCTAGCTTTTTTCAAAACATATTGATACATTTTAATTTTTTCAAAGTCATTAGATTCTTCTAAGAATCTATGCATTAATTCAGCTTCTTTAATTCTAGCATCATAACGTCTATTTCTGACTTCTGGAAATAATTCTTGTTCTTCTTCTATCGAGTTGACTTCAACATCTTTTGTTTCCATAAAAAAATTGTTTTCTCTCTCTCTTTCTACGCCAAATATTATATAGAGTCCCATAAAAAAAGTCAAATGCAACTGCATTTGATTTTTAATTCTTTCCTAAGCCCATACCTGTTTGATGTATCATTTGTTGATATTCTTCAGGAGATACATTTCTATAATCTACACTATTAGTAGAATTGTTCCAATGATAATAACGGAAAGTACCATCATTTAATTCAATATAAGGCCATACAGAAACTCCGATAACTGAACCAACAGATACACATCTTACTGTTCCATCTGCTTTTTCGATTATTAAGTCATAAACTACACTAATCTTATTACCTGTAACTGCAGCATTTAAATAATCAGATTCAACATATCTTTTTTGTTCAATCTCACCACTTTGGTAACCATTAAATCCCCAAAATGATCCTTGAATAAATTGTTGGTTTTGTCCTTCTATACTACAAATATTTCCATAATTGTTAGTATCAGATATAGGAAAACCTTTCATTTGTGCATTATGAATTCTATCATCCATAGTATCTTGTGTAATACCATCTACAGAAGGATAATGACTAATTATAGTAGTATCAATATGAACATTATCAATATATACTGTCCAACCATCTGGTAAACCTTCTGTACGTACATCATAATATAAATCTTTATCAGAAGTGATTGTCCATTTAGCATTATCATCTAATAAACATCTATAATTAATAGCTAATTTAAAATTCTCTCCAGGTACATCTTTAACTTGTTTAATACCATTTTCTACAATACTATTATCCATTGTATCAATAACATCATAAGATACATGTGAATTAGTAGATATTTCAGTTGGTTCACAACCTGCTAACATAAGTGTAGCAGCACCAACAACTAAAATTATTTTTGCTTTTTTAGCTACTTTTTGTACGGCTAATTTTCTTTTTTCTTTAAAAGCATTATCGTTTAATCTTAACATTAAAAAACTCCCCTTAACTAGGGAGTTATAATACTCATATTTCTATTTTTTGTCAATTATAACTTTAAATAAAAGTTTCTCGTTTTTATCAGTAATAACAATTGTATCTTCTTTATCACTTAGTGGATATATTGTTTGAAAATATTCTGGTTCTAATCCTTGATAAACCATCCTAAATGGTGAAGTATACTTTTCACCACACAAAGGATTAAATCCTCTATTAATAAACAATTTATATTCCGTATCTTCTTCACTCATCATTCCAATAGCAATATCTATTCCATCATCAAGAGAATGAATAATGTTAGTCATAAAATCCACTTTATATTCCTTATTATTATATATAACTCTTAAATATCTACTACTATCTTCAAAATTGATATAACCATATTTTAAAAACAGTTCATTATATGTCATAATATCACCTAATCTATAAATTCTAATGATTTAATAATATCTCTGTATTCAGGATATTTTCTAAAGTCATCACCCATATTATTTTCTACAAACTCTGATGCATCATTCTTACATTGAACTAAGATCTTAAAATCTCTTCTAATATCACCTAACTTAAATGCCATATCACCAGATTGACGTGTACCAAATAAGTCACCTTCACCTCTTAATTCAAAGTCTTTTTCACTAATATAGAAACCATCATTACTTTCTTCCATTACTTTTAATCTTTCCGCTTCCGCATCACTTATTAAATAACAATAAGATTGTAATTCATTTCTACCTACACGACCTCTTAATTGGTGTAATGTTGCTAAACCGAATCTCTCAGCATTAAAGATTACCATCATCGTCGCATTTTTAACATCGACACCTACTTCAATAACCGTTGTACTGATTAAGACTTTAACTTCCCCGTTTTTGTATTCTTCCATAATAGCATCTTTATCAGCTGCTTTCATCTTACCATGTAAGATCTCTACTCTTACTTTATTATTAAATGCTGTATCAAACTTTTCTTTTAACTTAACTACATCATTTAAATTACTTTCTCCTTCTTCATCTTCTATTAAAGGAGCTACTACATATATTTGATGTCCTTCTTTTATTTCATTTAACATAATACTTAAGACATCTTTAATATCTTTATTCTTAACCAACTTCGTTATTATTTCTTTTCTACCACTAGGTTTTGTTTTAATAATAGATGTATCCATATCACCATATAAAGTTAAAGCATACGTTCTAGGTATTGGTGTAGCACTTAAATACATTACATCACTTAATATACCTTTATTTTGTAATAAACTTCTTTGGTTAACACCAAAACGATGTTGTTCATCTGTTACTACTAAACCTAAATTATTAAACTTAACATCTTCACTAATTAAAGCATGAGTACCAACAACCATATCTAAACTACCATCTTCTAGTTGTTTATATACTTTATTCTTTTCACTTTTCTTCATACTACCAACTAGTAAACCTACTTTAACATCAGTATCTTTAAATAACTTTGTCATATTATCATAATGTTGTCTTGCTAATATCTCTGTTGGTGCCATCATACTACTTTGGTAACCTGCTAAATAGTTAATATACATACCTATTTCAGCTACACATGTTTTACCACTACCAACATCTCCTAGTACTAATCTATTCATTCTTTTATCGCTTAATAAATCTTTATAGATATCTTTAACAGCTAACTTTTGATCTTCTGTCAATTCAAAAGGTAAACTATTTATAAAACTAACTACCTTTTCTTTATCAACTACTCTTTTTAAACTATCAGTATAAGTACTATATTTACTCTTCAAATAATTCATCTTAAACATAAAGATAAAGAACTCTTCATAGATAGCTCTTAACTTAGCTGCTTTAATATCATTAATTGATTTAGGAAAATGTAAACTATAACAAGCATCTAACTTGTTAATAAAGTTATACTTATCGACAAGATAACTAGGTATATAATCTTCTAAATCAACTCTCATCTTAAAACATTCATCTATTAATTTAGATAAACCTCTATTCGTAACACCACTAACTAAATGATAGATAGATTCTATCTTCATGTCATTTATTATTTCAAACTTAATATCACTAGCAGTAAAACTATTTTTAAGTCGATCATACTTACCTATAATATTAATCATTCTACCTATCTTTAAATTAGTTTTATAAAAAGCTCTATTAAAAATAGTTACATTAACTAAAAAGCCATCTGTATTAACTCTAAAAGTCATTCTATTAAAGTTCTTCTTTATATAACTAACTCTAGGTTCTGTATCTACTATACCTTTAATAGTAACTGTTTCATCTTCTCTTGCTTCTATTAAAGGTACTACTTTAATAACATTATATCTATATGGATAATATTCAATTAAGTCACTAACTGTATATAGATTCATTTTATTTAAATATTGTAATGATTTAGCACCTACGCCCTTAATTAATTCAATATCCATATACATTCACCTACAAGAATTATATCATACATTTGTTTACTTTAAACACTTTTTTACCCTTGAAAATAACAAAAAATTATAGCAGAAATATACCATTTTAATCTTTAGTTATAGCCACTAAAAAAAGTGCAAAAAAAGTGCATTTTTTGTTAAAAAAAAGTTGACATTTATACCTTCTATGAGTAGTATATGAAGTACCAATTCACTTTGAGGCGAATTGGTGCTAGTATCACACTAGCCAACCCCTTTTTATTCTTTTTGGAGTTGTTCTCAGGGGGACAACTCCTATTTTTTTTTGTAAAAATATAATATAATTACTAGAGGTGATATCTATGGAGAAACAATCATTATGGTCTCGTATTAAAAACTTTTTTCTTCATTTATTAGCGCTCATTGCTTCCCTATTTAAAAAAGATAATAAAAAGGAAGTACAAGAGCTCCAAGTATTTGAAGAAAACATTAGTAGAAATGCTATTAAATTAAAACAACTAGATCAAACTACTCTACCAGATACACAAAGTACTAAAACTTCAAATGAAGAAGAAACTTCTACAGATAATATAGAAAAAGAAGTAGTTTTATATAAAAGAGACAATAAATCAGAAATCATGGATGTCTTTGAAGAAATCGCCTTAACATACGATGAAGATCGTCTTAAAGAAAAAATTGATAAGATTCTAAAAGAAAAGTATTATATCAATGTTAAACGTGCTAAAAAAATCCTAGAAGAAAACATTGAAAAACTAAAAGAAGAACTTTTAGAAGATGTTGAAGAAAAAATAAAAAAACAAGAACTTAAAAAAGAAGAACAATTAGATGAATACTTAGAAGAAGAAATCAAAAAGAAGATTGAAGAACATCCTTTAGATAAACCATATCCGCCAACTAAGTATGTTATTGCAACTACAGTACGTGATAATATCGCACCTAAAAAAGGTAAACCACCAGTTATTAAATCTGGTGATGTTATTAAAACGACACCTAAGAGAAAAAAAGAAGCTATTAAAGATCGTGCAAATAATACTAAAATAGCAATGATTAAAACTCATGAACCAGCTGTTATTAAACCTAAAGATAAATTGTTTGTTGCAGCTTCTACTGCTACTGTTGTTTTAACTTCTGTAGCTAGTGATTTAATTATTCCATTTCAAAAACAAGAAGATGTTAAAATCATTCCTAAAAAGAAAACTGCACCAGAGTTAAAACCACTAACTAAAGAAGAGATTAAACCTGAAGAAATAGAAATAGCTAAAACTACTCCAGATCCAGTTCAGCTTAAGGAAGTTGAAACGCCTACTCTAGAAGCACCAAAAGAAGTTGAAGCACCAACTCCAGAGATTGAAGAGGAAACTGTTTTAACTATTGCAAAAGATATTCAAAAAGAAAAACAAGAAACACAAGCAACAGTGCAAACTAAATTAAATGAATTCCAATACGTTGATGATCATAACGATGAAATAAAATCAAATGAACTAGCGCAAATTAATAAAGAACGTTTAGAAAAAGAAAATGAAAAAATAATTCTTGAATTAAAAGCTATTGAAGAAGAAATAGCTACTTTAAAAGAACAAAAAGAAGACCTCGAAGAAGCTGCTAAAGTTGAAGTTCAAGAAGAACCTGTTGAAGAACTTCCAAAACCTAAAGGTGCAGCTGAAGAAGAAAAAAAAGAAGAAACAAAAGAGCAACCTAAGAAAGAAGAAACTAAAAAGGAAGAAAAGAAAGAGGAAAAGAAAGAAACTCCCCCATCTGCTCCTGATTTAGATCTAACAGAACATATTGATTCAACTGTTACTAATTCTAAGATTGAAATGAAATCCGATAAAGAATTAGAAGACAAAAGATATGATGAATATGAACAAGAAATAAATGAATTATTATATGATATAGAATTATATCGTATTAAATATGATAAAAATCTTACTAAAGAACAAAAGAAAAAGTTAAAAGACGAAGAAAGAAAACTTCGTACAGCTAAATCTAATATTCAATATCAAAAGAGTTTAGATATTGAAAAAGAAAGAAAACATCTAGAACAAGAAATCTTACCAGAAGAATTACATGGTCTTCAATTAGAATTAAGAAAAAAACATTTAGAAAATAAAAGAGATTTAAATGAAGAACTAATTGAAAGAGTTGAAGACTTAGAATTCATGACTGATGAAAAAGTAAGTAAACTAGAAAAGAAACTAATTAAGAAGAAATTACGTAAAGCTTTAATAGTAACTCAAATGGGTTCAATATTAGCATTACCATTCATTAGAAATAAGTATTTCTTCTACTTTACTGCTGGTTTAATAGCTAAAACAGAATTAATGTTCTTATCAGACCTTTTTAAGCGCAAAACAAGCGAATATGAGCCTGTTGAACTTACTGCTATCAAAAATGGTAAAGATGCCCTATATGGGGCTCTAAATACCACTAGAGAGAATATTTTGTATTTAGAGTCACTTGAAGCAACAGCTTTAGCTAAATATCCAGAATTATCCTTTGATTCAGAATACTTACAATACTTAAATTCTTTAAAATCATCTCTATCTAGAACACAAGATAAACTATCTCGAAAAATAGATACCTTAGATAGATATATAAGAAAAACAACTAGAAAAGTTCGTAAACTAGAAAAGAAACTAGTTCCTGATGAAGAGGAAGAAAAACAATAAAAAAAGACGACTATTCGTCTTTTTTTAATTTCTTCTTAATAATCGGATAAGCTTCATCCCAAAATACTTTAATATTTTCATACATAATTGTATTCTCTACTTCATCCAAATCAACCCATACTAATATTTCTGGATCTGGACTTTCTTCTAGACACTTACCATCATCTATTGCCAAATACATATATACTTCTACATCTTCTCTTTTCGAAACATACTTTAATATTCCTAATAATTCATTATCAAATAAATGACAATATCTACCAGTCTCCTCTGTTGTTTCTCTTACAGCACATTCTTCTAATGTTTCATTATTTTCTACATGTCCCTTTGGAAATGATAAATCTCTATGTTTTCTTCTATATACTAAAGCTATTTGGTCTTTCTCTTTATTATATAAAACCGTACCACCCTTAAGAGTTATCACATAACCACCATATCTTCCTATCTAAATTATAACAAAAAAAGACGAATTATTCGTCTTTTTTCTCACTTAACTTTTTATAGTAGTTATATCTCTTAATAGCATCTTGCTTATTAAGTTCTAATATTTCTTTAGCTCTATCAGGATTCTTCTTAGCTAAACTATTATATCTAACTTCATTCATAAGTAATTCTTCATACTTATCAAAATCAGGTTCTCTACTATCTAGATATAATTTATCTTCTTCTGGATTATATCTCATTAATTCAGTATATCCACAATCTACAGCTAATTTTTGTTCTTTAGAACTATTACTCATACCACCCTTGATACCTTGTTCAATACATGGTGCATAAGCAATTATAATAGATGGTCCATCATGTGCTTCAGCTTCTTGCATTGCTTTAATTGTTTGCATGAAGTTGCTACCAAATGATACAGAAGCTACATAACAATTAGGATAACTCATAGCTATCTTAAATAAGTCTTTCTTATAAGTCTTCTTACCACCATCAGCAAATTGTGCTACTTGACCAATTCTACTTGATTTACTAGCTTGTCCACCAGTATTTGAGTATACTTCTGTATCTAGTACTAATACATTAATATTTTCACCACTAGATAAGACATGGTCAATTCCACCAAAGCCGATGTCATAAGCCCATCCATCTCCACCAAGACACCAAACACTTCTAGCTGGTACATAATCAATTATATTATGTAAGTCTTGAGGTATTTGTTCTTTAACTAATTTATTCTTAATTTCCATCGTCTTAGCAAAGTCTTCTCTATTTTCTAACCATTCATTATATAATCCTTTAACATTATCATCTACACTGTTAATTGATTCATGCATGATATGTTCTACTCTATCTCTCATATGTGTATAACTTACTAACATACCATAACCGAACTCAGCATTATCTTCAAATAATGAGTTAGCCCAAGGAATACTATAAGGTGTACTTGGTGCAGAACCACCATAGATAGAACTACAACCAGTTGCATTAGCAATAACTAATTTATCACCAAATAATTGAGTAAGAATCTTGATATATGGCGTTTCGCCACAACCAGCACAAGCTCCACTAAATTCAAATTTAGGTTTTACAAATTGTGATCCCTTTACTGTAGATATAGGGAATAAATCTTTTGGATTTTCATAACTATCAAAATAGTATTCAGCTTCTTTTTGTTTTTCTTCGTCATAAGCTCCAAATGATAATGCTTTTTCGCCACCCTTACCTAAGCAAGCATTTATACATAAACCACAACTTGTACAATCGGCTTCTGATACTTCAATAACATAGTTATATCCATCTTTACCTAACATAGGAATACCTTTATCTTTATCTGTAATAGCATAAGGTCTAATTACAGCATGTGGACAAACAATTGCACATTGACCACATTGAATACATTTTTCACTATCCCATTTAGGAACTAAAGCACTAACTTTTCTCTTTTCTTTACAAGATAATGCACCAGGGAAAGTACCATCTCTAAAGTTCATTAATTCAGATACTTTAAGATCGTCCCCTCTTCTTGCATTAATCTCTGCAATAACATCCTTCTTAGTTTCTTCTTCTACATTATTTACTGTTAATCCTTCATCTACTAATACTAAATTATCTAATGCCATTGTAATAGCTTTCTTATTAGCATTAATAATTTCTTCTCCCTTAGTAGCAAATTGTTTTTCAATTGATTCACCAATTATTTCTAATACATTAGGGAATTCAATTAAATCCATAATAATCATTTGCATGATCTTACTAATCTTACCTTTAATATTACATTCTAAGGCAATCTTATCAGCATCTATAATATAGAATTTAACATGTTTCTTGATTATAATATCTTTAACTTTATCAGGTAAGAATTCATTCATCTTACTCTTATCTTTATTAGTATTAATTACTAAAATACCATTTTCTTTAATATTATTAATCATATCAAACTTAAATAGATATTCTTCTTTAGTAATAACTATAATACCAGGGTTAGTTACATAATATGGTGCATTAATTTGTTTATCACCAATTCTTAAATTACATATTGTAACTCCACCACTCTTTTTAGAATCATATTGGTTATAACTTTGAACAAACTTCTTTGTTCTATCACCAACAATATGCATTATATCTTTAGATGTACTTACCATACCATCTGATCCAAAACCATAAATAAGTATTTCTTGAGTACCTAAATCAATATTGTATTCTTTTTCTTCTAAACTTAAGTTAGTTACATCATCTACAATACCAATTGTAAAGTTATTCTTAAGTTCACCATCTAACATTGCATAAACACTATATATTTGTGCAGGTGTTGTATTCTTAGAAGATAATCCATATCTTCCACCTACAATCTTTATATGTCTATCCTTTAATGATCCACATACATCTAAATATAATGGTTCACCAGTAGCTCCAGCTTCTTTAGTTCTATCTAATACAGCAATTTTTTCTACTGTATCAGGTAATACATTTAATAAGTATTTTTGACTAAATGGTCTATATAGATGTACTTCTATTAAACCAACTTTTTCACCCTTACTTACTAAATCATCAACTACTAATTTAGCTGTATCACAAACACTACCCATAGCAACTATTACTTTAGTAGCATCAGCTGCACCATAATAATTAAATGGTTTGTAATCTTTATTAGTTAACTTATTAATTTCTTTCATGTAATGATCTACTATATCAGGCATTACATTATATAATTCATTTCTTGCTTCAACTGATTGGAAATAAATATCTTCATTTTCAGCCATTCCTTTTTGGAACTTTCTTCCAACGTTAAGCATTCTATTCTTAAATTCATAAACTTTATCATAATTAACTAATGATAATATATCTACATCTTCTAGTGAATTAATAGTATTTACTTCATGACTAGTTCTAAATCCATCAAAGAAATGTAAGAAAGGTAAACTACCATCTATTGCACTTAAATGAGCTACAGCAGCTAAATGATTAGCATCTTCTACATTAGTAGAAGCTAACATACAGAAACCAGTTGCTCTAGTAGCATAGATATCTGAATGATCTCCAAATATAGAAAGCGCATGTGTTGCAACAGTTCTTGCAGCTACATGAATTACACCTGGTAAACATTCACCAGCCATCTTATACATATTAGGGATCATTAATAATAATCCTTGACTAGCCGTAAATGTTGAAGCTAAACTACCAGTTAATAATGCACCATGCATTGTACCAGCAGCACCTGCTTCACTTTGCATTTCAACTACTCTTACACTATCTCCAAATAAATTTTTCTTATCAGTATGACTAATTACATCTAATTCTTGAGCCATTGGGCTACTAGGTGTAATTGGATAAATACTTGCTATTTCACTAAATAAATAAGCTACATCTGCACAAGCTTTATTACCATCAACTATCTTTTTCATATCATCACCTACCATTAATTATAGCACAAAAAAAGGAAAAATTACTTTTTCCTAAACACAAATAATTTACTTATTAAATAATTACCAGTCATTATTAAAACTTGAATAATAAATGTAACAATTATAATCCATATTTTTGTCGTTAAACCAATAACATTAAAGAATAAATAAGTTAATGCTGACTCCATTAATAAAGTAGCTACTCTAGCTCCATAGAAACTAAATAACTCTTTAAATACTTTTTTATTCTTACTCTTAAATACAATTATACGATCTGCTACATAAGCAAATAATACAGAGAATATCCAAGATACAATAACACCTATCTGTGCTTCTTTTTTATTGGAAACATCTAATATTGTAAAGTATAAACCCCATTTAATACCTATACTAATTAATGTTGTAAATCCTCCAACAATAATATAGTTCCATATTTCTTCATTCTTATGATATATTCCCCAACCCCAGTTCCAAAATCTTTTAAATAAACCAGGTTTATAATCTTCAAATTTCATTATTTTGTTCTTTTTAACCATATATCCTTGTTTAGCTTCTTTAATCATTGGTAAGTCATTAAGTGAATCTGTATACATTTCATTAACAACACCTTTAGGATATTCTATATAAAACAATCTTACTTTTTCTTCGCCATGACAATTGCTACCAATTATTTCCCCAGTAGTTAAATCTACATCAGTTGCAAATAAATGAGCAACTTTATATTTCTTAGCAATTGGTTCTAACCAAAATCTACATGAAGCAGAAGATATAATATCATTCTTATGATCTTTTTGTTCTTTCCAAAAAGGTTTAATTTTCTTTTCGTGTTTTTCCCAAAACTCTTTTACAAAAGTTGCCATATTATCTATTTCTGGAATAAATCTAAATATTTTATTCTTTAATTCTTCTTTTGTTCTAGCACCAAACAAATAAAGAATTACTGTTCCTAATGAACCTATTAAATACAATAATACTTTTGGTTTTTTTCTTATAGCAAACTTAACAAAGTCTACACCAGAATCACCATTGTAGATTGTCCCATCGAAATCATAGACATTGTACTCCATTTTCTTCACCTACAAATCCCTATTATTATAACAAAAAAAGAATAGCTTTGCTATTCTTTATCTATTAAGCTACAAACTAACTTAACCATATTATCTCGATTACTCTTATATTTATTAGGTTTAAATTTCTTTATTGCTTTAATCTTATCTCCTAATTCATCTAAATCAAGACAACCTATTATATAACCCATCTTATCAAAGTTTTCTATTATTTGTAATTGATGGTCATTAACATGTTCACCATACTTCTCTAAACGAGGCACAGCAATAACCTTTTTATCCTTATTAAGTCCACCGACGATGCTTCCAACTCCACCATGGGTAATTAAATAATCACATTCACCCATCAATTTATCGAAATCATCCATAGGTATTAAATCAAAGATTTTCATATTCTTTGATTCATACTTAGTACAACCTGCTTGTACTACTACTTCACCTTTTATATTACCGTTATCTATTTCTCTATCAATAGCTTCCAATAATCTATTAAAAGGTTTATCTTGTGTTCCTAATGTTACAAATATCATTATTTATCCCTCATTACTTCCATGATTTTAGATCTTGCATTATCAACAGTAGTTTGATCTGGAACCATAACATATGTCATTTGTCTTGGATAACTTGCTGTATAGTTTTGTGAATCAGTTCCATTAACACTAATACTTTCTACTTGCCATGTTGGCATGTCATTAATTTGTTTTTTAATCATTTCTTGAACATCTTTATAATCAATATTAGTCATTACATACGGATTCAAGTCATTTATAATATCATTATATTTTAATAATAAACCTTTATTAGTTGATACTTTCTTTATGATTGCTGTAATAACTGCTTCTTGATTTTGACCACGATGTCTATCACCTGTTGCATAAGCATATCTTTCTTGAGCAAATGCTAATGCTTGAGGTCCATTTAAATAGTTATTACCAACACGTAAATGTGTACGAGGTGTATGACTAGTAACAAAATCTTTATCACTATATACTTCTATTCCCCCAATATCATTTACAACTGTTGTAACAGCACCATAATTAACTCTAATATAAGAATCAATATTAATATTATATAATTCACCAAGTGTTTTCATTTGTGTATTTATTCCATAGAAACCGCCATGTGTTAATTTTTCTTTCAAGCCATCAGTACCAGCTATTTGTACGTAGTAATCTCTAGGTGTATTAACAAGTAATATCTTATGTGTATCAGGATTAACTACAATCAAGATATTAACATCACTTAATGTATTACTTGCATCTACTCCCGATAGATAAACTATAAATGAATTATTAGTATCAATTGAAGATTCAACTGCTTGTTTCTTAACTTCAGAACTACTTATTATAACTTCAAATTCATGTATTTTCTTTAAATTCATTAATAGATTTGGATCTTCTTCATTAAGGTATTCATAATAATTTTTACTAATTATTATTCCTTCGTTTTCACCTTCCATACTATATACTAATTCACCAATCGATGTATAAGTAATATATTCTGGACTGTACTCACTTAAACGTTCTTTTACCTCATCACTAGCAGTTACCATCATTCCAACTTTTTTACCATTTAAATCCAACATACCATTATAGTCACTACTTTTATTAACTAATACATAATATGTAGTATTAATCTCTTTAAACTGGAATAACTTCTCTATCGAATCTCCCGACTTCTTAACTACAATACTAGCAAATATAAATGCTGCACTTAATAGTACTGCTAGTACAATATTTATCATCTTCCAAACATGTCTTCTTCGAAGTAAACTAATTGCTAAAAAGATCAAATCTATAATAGTTAATACAACTCCACCAGCAATTAAATACTTCGTAGGAATTAAATTAACACCAATTAATCTAATCATTACTAATAAAGAAGCAAGTATCAAAATTATTGTTGTTAATAAACTTATCTTTCGCAAGACAGGTCTATGTTTAATTTGTTTTTCTGCCATAATTTTCTCCTTACCAAATCCATCCACCATAAATAGCATCCGGATAATGTTTTAGCATATTCTCCCACTGAACAATAAAATGATCAGCGAACTTATAAACCAATCTACCACATTTAGTAGGTGTTTCACTATTAGCAAATGTTTCAATAAAAATTACTTTTTTACGGAATATCTTTGCTAAACAACACATTGGTCCTACGTTGTGTGAACCAGTTGTTACAACAACGTCCGGTCTTAATTTTATCATTAAAAATAAACTTATCCAACAGTTAAAAAACAATTTAAATGGATAAACTAACTTTGCACGTAAAGTAGTATAAGTACCACTTATCATATAATGTACTCTTCCTGGATATTTATCTCTTAAACCCATATTACTCTTTGTTTTTTCTGTAACTAAAGAAAAATCATACTTTGAAAAACATGGACTTAATTGCAATAACTCACTTAAATGTCCACCAGTACTAGCTATAAACATTACTTTTTTTTGTTTTTTCTTAGCCATAATATCACCTAATTCATTCTATTTTTATCAAATGCATATACTAAATTAGCAATGAATTTATTAAAGTATTTTAAGTATAATCCCTTTTTACCTACCAAATATTTATTCTTACGATATAGAGGAAATGTCTCCTTGACATTCTTTATAACAGTGTCTACACCTTTACTAAACCTTTTCTTATCTTTACATTTAGCTAAGCGTCTAATAAATGTCGCATATAAATATCTAACGTAAACATATTCTATTTCTTCTTTATATTCATCATATATTTTATTCTTCTTATAATACTTAACTATACCATTAAGATTATCTACAATATCATATAACTTATCATTATATGTATATGTAATAGATCCTTCTCTTTGTAGATAGTAATAATAATAACCATCTACTACACCTACATTATTTATTCTAGGAAGTAATCTATACATGAATTCTACATCTTCATAATGAATACCTTCCTTGAATCTTAAATCACCTATTACATCTTTTTTATATATCTTATTACAAGCTGCTGGATAAAAAACAGCCATTGCTTTTTTTACTTCTTCCTTACCCAACAAATCTTTGTCATAACCGACACCAACATCTTTATCTAAACTAGAATTATCATAAACCATTCTAACTCCACAAGTAACGATATCATAGTCACCCTTACTTGCCTTATCTAATAGTTCTTTATACATTTTATTATCAACATAATCATCGCTATCTAAGAATGTTACATATTCACCCTTGGCAACATCTATGCCACTATTTCTAGCTCCAGATAAACCTCTATTTTTTTGATCTACTACTTTTATTACTTTAGGATATTTCTTCTCATACTCTTTTATAATATCTAAAGTATTATCAGTACTTCCATCATTAACTAAAATAATTTCATACTTATCTTCTAATTTATTATTTATAACACTATCTATACATTTAGAAAGATAGCTTTCTACATTATAACAAGGAATTATTATACTTAATTTCATATCAATCAATCCTTACTACTAGTAATTATACTATATTTTGCCACTTAATTCTATTCTGGAAACCCAAATAAAAAAGAAAATAGTTATTATTTTCTTTTTATTATATATATTTTTTTAATACTTTATTAAATCTTCTCATATCTCTATTATTAAGATTAACTTCATATTCATTAAAAATATAAGTTTTATCTTTATAATATCTATCTATTAAAGTTTTTAATAATTCTTCGTTTTTAGCTCTAAAAGCAGCATCTAAAACATCTTTAATTGTCCATTCTTTTAATTCAGAGAATGATTCATCATCAATATCTAAATACTTTTCTGTTTCTTCATAAAAGTTAATTAATTTTAAACCAACTTTATTAAAGAATGCCATTTTATATTCCGGTTTACTTGTTCCATACCACATACCATCAGGTTGTCTTCTATAAATACCCATAGGTTTATTTATATAATGTGTTTTACCTGCTTTAGCATGTATTAAATGAATAAAGAAATCACCAGGTTGAATATCCTTAGGGAATATCTTTATTAAACTATCCTTTTCAGGAAACATCCATCTATAAACAACCGAATTAGCAGATAACATATTACCTTTCATATATTCACGGTAACCGAAATCACTCTTCATCTTTGTTGGATAATAGAAAGGATCTTCACTATTATCTTCATAGTAAATCTTAATTTGGTGAAAACAAATTGTATAATCAGGATGACTATCTAAAAAGTCAACTTGCATTTGTAATTTATTTTCATTTGTCCAAAAGTCATCACCATCACATAATGCAACATACTCAGTATGTGCTTCATTTAATGTATGGGCGAAATTACCCATTGGACCCAAATTCTTTTCATTAAAAATTGGTTTAATAATATCAGGGTATTTTTGTCTATATTCTTCGATTATATCTCTTGTGCTATCTGTTGATCCATCATCAGATATAATCATTTGAAATGGGAAATTGGTTTTTTGCATTACAACCCCTTCAATACAATCTCTAATATATTTTTCTTGATTATATGTTGTTGTAACAACTGTTAACTTATACTTTTCCATTTTCATATTCCTTAGCTAATTTCTTAACATTTTCTTCGCGTTTACGTAATGTTTTAGCTGGTATACCAACATTTATTGTCCATTCATCTAAATCATGATTAACAAAAGTAAATGTTCCACATACAGCGCCTTCTTTAACTGTAACACCAGGCATTACGATACTATTAGCACCTAATTGTGCAAAATCTTCTAATACAACTTTTCTACCATCTACATTCGTTAATTCTTCAGGTACCATTGGACTAATCATAAAGTTACCTGAAAAATCATCAGATCCACTTAAAATAGTACATCTAGGAGAACATCCACAATAGTTACCTATTTCAATACCAAATCTTCCATATAAAGCTGTATAAGCAGAAATATGAACATTATTTTTTATTTTAATATCTCCAGATAATATACAGAAATCATCTATTCTTACATTATCACCAATCTCAATAGTTTGAGGAGAATAAATACTTGTCTTACGACTAATTCTTACATTCTCTCCAACTTTCATACCCATTTCTAATAATTCTTCTTTTTCATATAAACCACTACTCATAACTATTCATCCTATCTATGTTCATTTTTAATAACATTTTTAATAACTTTTAGTCTTCTACCAATTTGAACTTCTGTAGAATACATACGAGTTGCTTTTTCTTTTCCAGCTGCAGCAATTCTCTTTAATTTGTCATTATCTGCATACAATTCTTCAATTGTTTTAACAATCTTATTTGCATCAGGTTCCACAATAATAATATCTTCACCATTCGTAAATCTATTACTATTTAGATTTAATACGTCAGTAGTAATTCCAACTACTCCATTTATCATTGCTTCAGTAGTAGCTCCCGTAGGGAACCCATCGAATAAACCTTTTGCTAAAATAAATGGTCTTGTTGGTGAAACAATTACATCCATGCGACGATAAAAATCAGCTAATTGATAAGTAGACAAGATACCTAAGAATTCAACTTTATTCTCTATATCCTTAATATCTATATCATCATAATCAAAATCACCAACTACATGGAATCTTATTCTTTTACATTTATTATTCTTAACTAATTTCTTAGCCATTTCAATGAAGATATCATAGCCTTTATCTTCACCTTTTTTAGAATATTTATGAGCCACAAAGCAAATATCTAAATTCTTCTTTTCAGGGAAATATATTCTTCTTCTCTTACTAGAATCTAATATTGCTTTAGGTGTAACTACACCAAAGATATACTCAATATCTTCTTCTTTACAAAATTTCTTATCTAATAAATATTTTCTTACATTATCTTGTGTAACAATTACTTTTCTAAAACACTTAGAACTAAATATTCTCTTTAACTTTTGATCACATTCTTTATCATTAATTTTTAATCCTCCACCAGGATATAAATTAACAATAAATGGAATATTATTCTCTTCAACAAAAGTTAAATTATCATATTTATCATTAATTATATTTGATACAAAAGTAAATAATGCAATTGGTTTTTTAACACCTTTTAATTTTTCTAAATTACTATCCCTACCAGGACCTCCAACATTAAACATTCTTCCATAATAATGTGGATTATTCCTTTGGAATTCTTCTATTATTTCATCAATTTTTCTATTATCATTCAAATATTTTAATGATTCACCAGTAACTGCAAAATATGTATTGTAGTTATCTAATGAGTAATTATAAAATTCTTCATATCTAAATGGTGATAAATCACTTGGGAATGTATCATCAAATATTATATATGAATAACTTTTCTTAAATAATCTTCTAGCTACTCTACGCCATCCATTTTTACTAAAGACTAATCTTGGATCTTTAATAACTCTTTTTACTGGTGTAGGTACTTTCTTAACTACTTTTCTATAGAAAGTATCTTTAGTTTGTTCACTCTCTTGATGAGAATTTCTTTTCTTTATTAATTCATCTACTCTACTATCAGGAATTACCATCTTATAAGGTAAACTATCTAAAAACTCTTGAGCAAAAGGAGTTTTCATAATGTATTTATACCAAACTTCAGATAAAGTACAATCAGGATTCTTCCAAGGTTTAATACCTGTAGCATAGTGTAATTGTACTGGATGTTCCATTGCTTCTTCTATCTCTTCCTTAGAATAGTTAACATCCGTTTCTTTATCTTCATCAGTCTTGTAATAATCCCACATATAAGAACAAGCTACATATTTTAAATGTAAATGTTTAACTTTACCCCAACAAGTAATGTTAAAAATATCTTGTTCCATTTGGTTTAATCGATATCCATTATCATCTAAAGCTTTTAAGAATACTTTTTCATAGTCGTCTTCTCTAATCTTCTTTAGATTCATAACCAAATATCCACCACATACATTACCCATCTTGCTTATTTCACTAGTTGTCCACTCCGGTGCATATTGATCTAAATAACCAACTATCTTACCAATTGGTTTAACACCAGCTAAGTATGCATCATCTTTATCAGTTAATTGGAAATAAGAATCAGATATATCATCTAAGAATATAACATCTACATCTGATACAACTAATTTATCTATATTTGGGAAGATTGAAGCTACTAATAACTTATACATAACTTCTTTAGAAAAGTGTCCTCCTGCATATATCTTATTCCATATATCATCTAAACGATGATTCATATCTATATATTCAATTTTACAATTATCAAATTCTTTAATAGTTTCTCTAAGCTTCTCTTGTTGACGTTCAGTAATGTCTGAATGTAATACATAAAATGTATAATCATATTCCTTACTAGCGTGTTCTAATAATGAATAGAAAGCTGCTGCTGCAGGAATTACATAGTTTGTATCAAAACAAAACATTATCGGTATATTTAATCTCGCTTTCTTCATAATTCACCCCACGTTACTTACTTAATGTCTTCTTTAATGTCTTACAAATTAAATCTAAATCTTGTTCTTCTAAATATGTATCTAGAGGAAGACAAGCAATTCTTGATGAAATATCAGTAGCTAATGGAGTTTCCACTTTATCTTCAAATAAATTAGTATCATTTAATGAAGGATAGAAGTATCTTCTTGGGAACACATTAACTTTACTTAAATCATCAAATGCTTTTAATAATTCTTCTTCAGATTTAAATACAACAGGATAATAAATATAATTATATGTTACTCCTTTAGGTATCTCTGGAATATAAACTAAACCACTTAATTGTTTAGTATAGTATTCAGATACTTTTTTACGAGCTGCTATTATATCATCTAAATGATCTAATAAACATAAACCCATAGCAGCATGGAATTCACTACTCTTTGAGTTAATTCCAATATATTTATATTCACCATCAGCTGCTCCAAAATTCTTTGTTGCATTTACTCTGTCTTGATAGATTGGATTGTTAACTACAACACATCCACCTTCTACTGTATGATAAACTTTTGTAGCATGAAAACTACAAGAAGCTAAATCACCATAAGAAAGAACTGATCTATCACCAATCTTTGTACCAAAACTATGTGCAGCATCATAGATAACCGCAATATTATGCTTCTTACCTATCTTTTCAATTTTATCTACATCACAAGGGAATCCAAAACAATGAACTGCCATAATAGCAACTGTCTTATCTGTAATTCTTTCTTCAATCTTATCTGGATCAATATTAAATGATCCTTCTTTTATATCAACAAATATTGGTTTATATCTTTGCCATACTATAGAGCTAGATGTTGCAATAAAAGTAAAAGGAGTTGTAATAACTTCTCCACCTTCTTTACCTAAAGCATCTAAGCATAATTGTAAAGAAATAGTACCATTATTTGTATAATGTAAATTTTTAACTTGTAAATATTTTTCTAATCTATCTACTAACTCTTGATTAAGTGGACCATAGTTAGTTAAAAAATGATTATCCCAAATTAATTCTAATTTTTTAACATACTCATCCATTGGAGGTAGATATGATTTTGTTACATTAATTCTTTTATATTCCATAATTACTCTCCTTTATAACTATCTCTATATGAGCCATTCTTTATATCTTCAATCCATTCAGTATTATTAACATACCAATCGATTGTTTCTTTTATTCCTTCTTCAAAAGTATATGTTCTCTTCCAACCAAGTTCTTTTTCTACTTTAGTTGAATCAATAGCATATCTTAAATCATGTCCAGGTCTATCTGTTACGAAAGAAATTAAACTTTCTGGTTTATTTAATTGTTTTAAGATTGTTTTAACTACTTCTAAATTAGTTCTTTCACTATGTCCACCTAAGTTATAAACTTCGCCATCACGACCATTTCTAACTATTAAATCGACACCTACATTATGGTCATGGACATGAATCCAGTCACGAACATTTTCACCCTTACCATAAACTGGTATTGGTTGATCATTTAAAGCTTTATCAATTACAACAGGGATTAACTTCTCAGGAAATTGATAAGCGCCATAGTTATTTGAACATCTAGAAATAGTTACTGGTAATTTAAATGTTCTTGCATAAGCTAAAACAAATAAATCAGCACTTGCTTTAGATGATGAATATGGACTTGATGTATGAATTGGATTTTCTTCTGTAAATAATAAATCAGGTCTATCAAGAGGTAAATCACCATAAACTTCATCAGTTGATACTTGATGATATCTAGTTACTGGATGACCATATTCGTCTCTCATCTTTTTAACTGCATTCAATAAATTCATTGTTCCTAAAATATTAGTTTCTGCAAATAGATTAGGATTCTTAATTGAATTATCTACATGAGATTCAGCAGCAAAATTAATTACATAATCAAATTTTTCTTTTTTAAATAATTTTTCTATTTCATCTTTATCTCTAATATCCATTTTGACAAACTTATAGTTTTTGCACTTTTCTAAAGGTTTAATATTATTATAATTACCTGCATAAGTTAAAGCATCTAAACATACAAACTTATCCTTTGGATATTTATCTACAACATAATATAAAAAATTACTTCCAATAAAACCAGCACCGCCAGTTACTAAAAATTTACTCATAATTATTTCTCCTTACTTTCTCTTTCACATAAATTTAAAATATATTGACCGTAATCGCTCTTTTCAAGTTCCTCACCTAATGCTCTTAATTGCTCTAAATTAATAAATCCCATATTGTAAGCAATTTCTTCAAGACAAGCAATGTAATTGCCTTGTTGTGATTGAACTGCAGATACGAATTGAGAAGCCTTATTTAAATTTTCTATAGTACCTGTATCTAACCAAGCCATACCACGACCTAGTACTTCTAGTTTTAATTGTTTTTTCTTTAAATATTCATTATTAACAGAAGTGATTTCTAATTCACCCCTTGCTGATGGTTTAACATTCTTAGCAATCTCAATAACTTGATTATCATAAAAATATAAACCTGGTACAGCATAATTTGATTTTGGATGCTCTGGTTTTTCTTCAATAGAAATAACATTATGATCTTCATCTATTTCAGCAACACCAAATGCTTTTGGATTGTTAACATGATAACCAAAGATCATTGCCCCTTCTTTTAATTGACTTGCATTTTTAAGTGCAACAGAGATACCTCCACCATAGAAGATATTATCTCCTAATATTAAACATACATTACTCTTTCCAATAAACTTTTCACCAATCATAAATGCTTGAGCTAAGCCCTTAGGTTCAGCTTGTTCTGCATATGAAATCTTTAACCCCAATTTCTTTCCATTTCCCAATAATCTTTTATAAACCGGTAAATCAGTAGGTGTAGAAATAACCAATATATCTTTAATATTAGCCAACATCAAAATTGATAGTGGATAATAAATCATTGGTTTATCATAAACTGGTAATAATTGCTTAGATACTGCAATTGTACTTGGATACAATCTAGTTCCTTTACCTCCAGCTAAAATAATTCCTTTCATAACAAATCCCTCCTATTGGTTATTATAACACGTTTCAAGCCCAAAACCTAAGGTTTTACAATAAAAAAAAGACTTTTTAAGCCTTTTTTTATTAGAATTGTTCAGCAAATCCTTTTTGCATGTGTGAAAAGAATATATATCCAGTAATACATAAAACAATACCAATTATAAATATTATAAGTAATGATGTTAAATCTGGCATTGTTCCACTATAGAATATTGCTCTATAAGCTTCAATGATATGAGCAACTGGATTAAGAGTAGCTATCCATTGGAAATTAGCTGGAACTCTACTTACAGAATAAGCAATTGGTGTTGCATAGAACATTAATTGTAAGAAAACACCAATGAAATGTTGTAAGTCTCTAAAATAAACTGTCACACTTGATACAAAGAATGAAATACCTAATGTTAATATATATTGTACTAACAATACTAATGGATAGAATAACGCATAAATAGTTAATCTATGATAAGCAGTTACAAAACATAAAATAATTGATGTTGAAATAACAAAGTTTATCATTTCACTTGTAACAGCTGATACTGGTAATACTTCTCTAGGGAAGAATACCTTCTTTATAATATTTCCATTCTCTATAAAAATAAATGCATTTCTATTAATAGTTGTTGCAAAGAATGTCCAAGGAATTAAACCACAACATAAGAATACAACATAATTTGGTTCATTACTTCCCATTACCTTACCAAACACAAACCAGTAAACAAAGATTTGTAATAATGGATTTAAGAATGACCAGAATACTCCTAATACTGAATTCTTATATTTACCTCTTACATCTTTTTGAACACTTGTCTTTAATAATTCTCTATAATCATATAAATTCTTAAAAAATATCATGCTAGTCACCTCACATTGTTGCCTTTAAGTATGCATCAGTAACTGTCTTAACATCAGCATCCATTTTGATTTTACCATCACAGATCCAAACTGCTCTATCGCACAATGCTTTAACAGAATCCATACTATGAGTAACAAAGACCATCGTCTTGCCCTCATCCCTTAATTCTTTCATCTTATTTAAGCACTTATCTTGGAAGTGTTGGTCACCTACTGCTAAGATTTCATCTACTAATAATATTTCTGCATCTACATTAATAGCAACACTAAAAGCAAGTCTCATATACATACCAGAAGAATAAGTTCTAACTGGATTATCTATATATTCACCTAGTTCAGAGAATTCAATTATTTTATCAATTCTCTTATCTATTTCTTTTCTTGTTAAACCAAAAATAGAAGCATTAAAATAAATATTTTCTCTACCCGAAAAATCAGGATGGAAGCCAGCACCTAACTCTAATAAAGAAGTTAATTTACCATTAGTAGTAATCTTTCCTTTATTAGGATAAATAATTTTTGTCATTAATTTAAGTAATGTTGATTTACCACTACCATTAACACCAATTAATGCAACTGCTTCACCCTTTTTAATCTTTAGATTAATATCATTCAATACAATTCTTTTTTCTTTTTTATTTCTTTTAAACAAAGATAATAAACTTTCTTTAACTGTATTTGATCTATCAAAATAGACATCAAATGATTTTGTAACATCTGTTACTATAATACTGTATTCATCATTCTTTGACATATTCATCCCTCGCACTATATTATAACACAAAATAAGATCTTTACTACTTTATAAACTCTTCTACCCATGCATCGCACTTTTTATCAAATTCTTTCTTCCATTCACGATACAATTCCATAACATGATCTCTATTTTTTAATACGTGTTCTATTCTTTCTTTTATATATAAAGGATCATCTTCTTTTTCTAAAATAACATAATCCCCTAATTCTGTTCCCACAAAATAATCGTTATTATCACCTAATAAACAAGGAACACCCATTTCAAAACTTTCAAGTGGAAACATTGGTGCATTTTCTGTAAATGTTGGATAAACATTTACATCATTCTTTTGAATTCTTTTCATTAATTCTTCATTAGGAATATAATCATTAATACTGTCATACTCTAATTCAATTAATTTAGCAAACTCTTCTGCTCCACCATTAATAGGTACAATATCTGCTTTAGCATTAGGTATCAACTTCATTGCACTTAATGCTGTATAGATATTTTTTAAATCTCTTGAATCAGCATTATAAATACCTATCTTAATGTTTTCATTTTTATTTTTAGCCGTCTTACCAGCATTATCTTTATGAACATTATTTTGTAAGTAATAAGATTTAAATCCTACTTTACTATAGAATTCATACATTGTACTTCTAACAAAACCAAAGGCATTAACTTTACCATCGTTATACAATTCCATAACTTGCTTATTTAAACCCCAAGTAAAATCAGAGAAGAATTCGTAACAATTACCGTGCCATATTACTTTAATTGTAATACTTGGATTTAATTCTTTAATACCATTTATAAGTTCTATCCAACCATCACATAATTGACTAAATATTACTGATTTAATCTTATTATCAACTATTCTTTTACAAATATTGTTTATATCTTGTTTCTTATAAACATGTTCTAAAGGAACATAGTTTTTAAATAAACCTTTTGTTGAAGCAGCTACTCCTAACCATGTAGGATTATAAAATACTATATAACTACTATCTTTAAAACTATCAATAGTTGCCATAGCTTCTTTAGCTACATCACTATAATGCTTCTTTTCTGCACGTATCTTTTTACCATTAGTTAATTTATATTTTAACGTACTAAAGAAATGATAAACTTTACTAATTAGTTTATAAATAAAACTATCCTCTTTTAAAATCCTCTTAAAAAAGTTCTTTAACTTTCTCATCTTCTTCACCTACTATAGTTCTATAAATTCATCAATATTTTTCTTAGCTTCAACATTATATTTCTTTTTCCATTCACGATAATTCTTAATTATTTCATCTTTATTCTTATATATTTCTTCTACTTTAGAAGCATTAATAATTGGATTATCTTCAGTAGTAGTTACTATCTCTTCTACTAACTTTTTATCATCTAAGAAATCTACTGTATTAGAAACTAAACAAGGTATTCCACTTTCCATAGCTAAGAAGAATACTGGATGAACATAATCGGTAAATTCTGAAGATACTACTACATCAACACTTTTTACAGCTTTTAAGACACCCTCTACATTTACTTTAACATTCATTTCTTCATTGTCTATTTTCATCTTATCTAGAAAATCAGTCATACGTTCATTTAAATTATTAAAACGTAACATCCAACCATCTAACATCTTAGCTATACATAATTGATTAAATATGTTTTTATTCCATACATAACTAAGTGCAAATACACCAAGATCTTTTCTCTTATTATCTCTTGCTTTTCTTACCTTTACTTCTTCTTTATCTAAAACAAAGTTTTCTTTTAAGTAAAAACACTTATAACCTAAAGAATTATATAACTCATATTGGCCTTTTCTTAAAAAACCAATTACATCTACTAGTCCTTCTTTATTTAACTTTAATAACTTAAAGAAATGTTCTCTTTCATATTCATCATATAAAAGACTATCTTGTGTATTACATATAACTTTTACACACTTTTGATGTTTCTCTTTTATATACTTAACTAATTTATCCCAACCTTCTTCAAGTCCTCCAAAGATAAATTCATCTACTCTACTTTCTATTAATTGATCAATTAATTTCTTTGTACGATTAATATCCATCTCTGTTAAACCAATATTTATTTCATAATTATTAGGAAACATATTAGTCAAAATAATATTATCTTCTTCTTTTCTTTTACTATATAGTAAAGCATATTTTTTCATAGAATCACCTCGTTCTATCTATGTCTTATTTTTCTTGCTAAGCCTTTCAAACCAACCAACAATTTCATATACCACATATTATTATAAGTCATAAAAGCTTCTTTCCAAGATTCTTTTCTTAACATGTCACGACTCTTAATAATATTCATTTTATCTTTAAAAGATAACTTCTTATCTTTTACTACTATCTCCCCACTACCAAAAGTATCATTGAATACCATACTGTAGTAAGCTTCTACTAATATTTTAGAAGGTTTAGTTTTAACTCTTGTTAATAAATCATATGTTATTTCTTTACCTTCTTCACCTTCATAAGGATGACAAGTTAAATATTCATTAATAACTTCTATACCTTTAAACATACCTTCTTGTAAAGGTTTAATATAATCATTAACTACACTAGCTTCTTTATCTTTAATCTTTCTAATTGATTCACCATTCTTATAACCAACTACACTACCAGTACCAGGATTATAAATCCATTCTAGTAATGTAATCATATCAGCTACTACTACATTTCTTATATCTACATCATCTATAAAAGCATTCTTAAATACATTTTTAGGTTGCTTATTATAAAAATCAAATAAAGTAATGTAATAACCGCCAACTTCCTTTTTATCAAATATATAAGCTATATTATCTTGAATAGTACCTCTCCAACCAATATCTACAATAAAAATTGGTTTATTATCATTAACTATTCCATATTTCTTTTGGAAGAAATCTAATAAATCTTTTCTCTTACCATTTAATTCTTCATTAACTAATTTAGTAAAATTCTTATCTTTACATAAATTAATCATTCTCTTATCTTTCCATGGCTCTACTATTTCTTCATCTAAAACTAGTTCATATTTATTAAAATATTCTTCATATTTTTTAGTATCTATATTTAATGACTTAAACAAAGATTTTAAACTTTGTTTTTGATACTGACTCCACAATCTCATTAATTCATCTATTGAGAATTCTTTTAATGAAGCCGCAAAAGTAGACATTCTACTTACTTCGATTGTACTAGATTCAGGAATATCTACAGGAAATGGATTATGCTTTTTAAAATACTCATGTACTTTAATAAAAGTTTCTCCCTCACGAGTTTGATAATATATTCTATCTATCTTATTCTTTATTGCATATTCTATTACGTTATAAACAAAGAAATACAGTAATGGTGCTAAATTAACACCTTCATTAAAGATCTTATCTGTTTTATCATTACTATTTCTTTTTACTTCATTTAAATTGTAATAAACAGGTCTATTCTTAATTGGTGAAAAATCAATATAATCTCTTTTCATTTGAATAGTTTCTATACCCAATTCTTTTGCTTTCGCAATATCAGAATATTCATTATCACCAACATGAATATGTTCACTAGGGTCTATCCCCAAATCTTCTTCAAACTTTCTATATAAATTAGCTGTCTTTTTATTTAATAAATAATCAGCAGAACTATATATCTTTTTAAACTTAACAGGTAATTTTAAATATTCAATTAATTCTTTTAAACTATCTCCACTCATATAAAAATCAGATACTAGATACATATCTCTATCTTTATATTCTTCAAATATAGAAAGTATTTGAGGATTAACATAGATTACATCTTTTTCATTTTGTAACTCTACTTCTAGTAATTCTTTACTAATGTCATCATGTTTCTTAGTAAATATTTCTTTTTGTAATTCTTTAAATACTTCTTCTATTCTACATTCTGCATCATGACCTGCTATTTCTGCTTCTGTACATAGTTTTGCTTCAATATCATCTCTTTCTAAAAGAATACTATAAATATCTTTATATTCTTCTTTTAGTAAATCACCATACTTAAGCACTATATAATAAGCAGTTCTTAATTTAATTTCTTCTGGATGACACTTTCTTTTAATAATTGTGTCCCATATGTCAAAACTAATGACTTTTTTACTCATAAAATCACTCCGTTGCTAAAATCTACTTGATTTAATATAACCTGGTATTACAAATAACATTACTAAGAATTTGTTATAACCAGTAACTCCTTTAATACATTTAAATATACTTCTACGTGTTAAATAACTAAACAAAATATAATGCTTAATAAAATACATTCTTTTATGTTTAGTTGTATTCTCTTTATTACTATAACTTAAACATTCTTTAAAGAAATTATAGTAACCTTCTGGATATTTTTTAAAATATTTAACAATATTCTTACTATATCCATCTTCCATATATTCACTTACGACTATTTCTTCATCTTTAAATAACATTCCATCATATTTTTGATCTAACATATAGTATAAACGTGATTCAGTAACAAACTTTTCATCACCTTCTAATGGATATTCATTTTCTTTTCTTACATCTGCTTTGAAAGTTAAAGCCATATCAAAATCATATTCATATTTATTATGAATATCAAATAATTTAATAACTTTATTATTAATACCTTCAACTTTATTATCTCTATCTAATAAATATCTTTTATAAGCAATACCATAGACATTTAGATCACCTAACTTCTCATAATCTTCACTAACTTTAGCTAAGACATCATCCATTAAATAATCATCACTATCTATTTCAATAACGATATCACCTTTAACATATTTCATACCATTATTAATAGCTCTCATCTTACCTTGATTTTCTTGATAATGATATTCTATTTTAAAATCTTCTTTTTCTATCCATTTATCTACTACTTTTTTTGTATTATCTACACTACCATCATCCATAATAATCCATTCAAGATTTTTAAATGTTTTATAATTTTGGACAATACTTTTATATAACTTTGGTAGTAAATCACATCTGTTATAAGTAGCTGTAAGTATTGTTATTTTCATAACTATTCACCTTCTATTAAATCAATTATTTCTTCTAACACTTTCTTATTATTAAATTTATCTTTTTTATTTACTTCAGGTCGTCTTTTTAAGATATCTTTAATACCCTTATAGATACCTTCTTCTGTATTATCTACTATCATACTATTCTCTTTATAATCTTCTACTGCTTCTCTAGCAGCTGTATTAGTTATCATAATATATTTATTTAATATTTCTGCTTCTACAATAACCATACCAAATCCTTCATATAAAGAAGTTAACATAAAATAATCACCCTTTTTAATATAAGGATATGGATTACTTCTTTTACCCAATAATATAAAAGTATCTTCTAAACCTTTTTCTTTAACTGTCTCTCTTAATTTATCTAAATCAGGTCCATCACCAATAATATAAATTCTATGTAATAATTTATCTTTAATTAATTTCTCATGTACTTGGGTTAATCTAAACAAACCTTTTTGAGGTACTGCTCTTGATACTTGAACAAAAGATACTAAGTCATCTTTCATATCTTTTACTTCTTCTTTTTTTGCTTTTTCTAATACAAGATTCATATCTAAATAATTGTAGATAACTTGCATCTTATTCTTAGCATCAGGATATTGTAATTTAAACTTTTCTAAATTATCTTTAGAAACAAATACTAAAGTTTCATAACTTTGGTAACATTTACCACTAAGTTTTTTCTTTCTTTCAGCATTTTTACCTTCGCCAAAAACATCTCTTATATCATTATGTACCCAAGCAATCTTTCTTGCTTTACTTGGTACAGACATTAACCATGCTAATGGTCCTTCTAAAAAACATATCTCTACATCATATTTATCTCTCATATAGTAGTTATATATTTTCTTTCTAGCCAAAGGATTAACTAATTTCAAAGATAATAATCTTTTTTCTAAAGTAGATAATTCATCATATGTTTTATTAAACATACTAACTAACTTTATTTTTTTATTTAATTCTTTTTCAAACTCACCATTATTATATAAAGTAAATATTGTAATATCATACTTATCACAAAGATTATTAACCATATCAACTAATACTCTTTCAGCTCCACCAAGCTTTAAACAAGTAATACCAAATAAAACTTTCTTCTTTGTTTTCATCTTACTCACCCTGTTTTCTTAAACCACTTAACATACATATCATTACTAATGCACAAGTACTACTATATAACACATAACCTGCTACAATAGATAAGCCAAACGCTAATAAGATACCAAAAATACTCATATAATAAGTACTATCTTTATACTTCTTATCTTTATTCTTAAATCCTTTAATTAACCAATATAATAAAGGACATACATATAAAATAAAACCTAATAAACCAAAGTTAAGTATGATAAATGGTAATTCCATTTCTAGTATCATTTCACCATATAAATTAACATGTCCATTACCAAATAATATATATAATAAATTATGTTGATTCTTAACTAAATACAAATTATATATTAATTGTTGTTTACGATAATCATTACTTCTTAGTTTTAACTTATTACATGTTTTATACATATCTTTATAAGCTGCTACTTGTGCTTCAGAAAAATCACCATCTACTAGTAGATTATTATTAATAAGATAGATAAATCTTGTTGTATCTCCTGTTACATGAGCTATCTCTCCAGTGTTAACATCAACAATGTCATCTACCATATCATTCATTTCTCTTCGTCTTTCAAGTGTTTTAGATCCTACTTTAAATAGTAAAGCACCTACTACAACAAGAACTATTAGTATTAAACCAATTCTTTTTTTATCAAACTTGATTTTATCTTTCATAGCTAATATTACTTCTATAATAATATACATAATAAATACTAAGATAAAACCAAACATACCCGTTCTTGTACCTACTAAAAAGATTAAATATAAACCTAGTAAAGCAAATACAATAATATTTTGTATCTTTTTATCTTTAAATAAATCACTTACAAATAAACTAAATAACAACAATAATACTGTACATAAACTATTACCAGATACAAAATAACTTCTATATCCAGTCCCTTCTACATACGTAGGAAGACTTGTCTTCGTTAAAATACTTACATAAATTAATAATAAATAACTACATAACATCCAAAATAATGCTTTCTTTAAATGAGGCAATCTCTTTCTCTTATGAAAATACATTATAATAAACATTATATAAATCATATAAGTATAATTAAAAACATATAAACCTTCTTTAAAGATATTTCCATAGGATACACCTGTTAATAAATGTCTAAATATCAACAAGTGAACTATTCCATAAATACAGTAACATATAGCACTTATTGCTAAAGGTACTCTTGTTTTTTTATCTTTAAAGAATATATATACCGCTAAGATAATTGGTATTATCGGTCTTATAAACATTAAAGGTGATAATGTATTATTAGGAAACCACTCCCTATACATACAACTTAACGCATCTAAAAAAGGACTTATAACAATATATAAGTAAATTAGATATTCTATTTTAAATCCTTTCTTTTTCATTATTTCACCTACTTAAAATGTTTAATATATACCTTTGGCATTACTTTATAAAATACTCTCTTCATCTTTCTACCAACAGTATCATTCATTAAATACATAAATAAACTTCTCTTCTTAAGTTCTTTAAACATCTTTTCGAATAATTCGCCCTCTTGTGAAGCACACTTTGTAATTAAACCATTCGCCATATAACTTTTAAATAGTTTTTTACCATCTATTGATACATCTTTATCTTTATCTATTCTCTTAATATTTAAATCAAATAACTTAATTACATCATTATTTTTCTTTTCTTCCTTTTTAGGATTCTTATCTCCCGTAATACTTTTTTCTCTAAAATAGTAATTATAACCAACATAATCTATTGAAGATACTTTATCTGCTCTAATATAAACATATGGTGTTAAACCATAATCTTCATGATATACACCAAATTCATATTCATATTTATTCTTTAACCAATAATCCATCCTATAACAAGTACCACAAGCTGTAACAAAATAATCATCAGTTGATAATCTTTTAAATGCTTCAATACCTGTTAAACCACTAAAAGTAGCACATGGATTAATTCTTGTTTCATCATCTATTTTAGCTAGTTGGAATCTGATTAAATCAGGATTTACTTTTTCTATTTCATCATTTAACTTTTCTAATAATAAAGGATTAAGATCATCATCACTATCTACAAATAATAGATAATCTCCTTTAGCTTTCTTAACACCAAAATTACGTGCATCAGAAAGACCTCCATTTTCTTTAATGAAGCCCTTTATTCTTTTATCTTTCTTTACATATTTATCTATTATATCTTGTGAGTTATCTTTCGTACCGTCATTAACTACAATAACTTCATAATTCTCATAACTTTGTTTTAAAATACTATCTAAGCAAGCACTTAAGTATTCCTCTACATTATAAACTGGTACAATAATACTAAATTTAACCATATTACCACCTAAGTTAATTTTACCATAGAATAGCTACTTTCTAAAGAAAAACCAAGAATTATGTTATAATAAACTAGGAGATGATAAGATGCCTAAAATATCAATTATAGTACCCATATACATCGATTTTGATTATAAAAAAGAATATCTTATTACATGCTTAGATTCCTTAGTTAATCAGTCCTTAAAAGATATTGAAATAATCTGTATCAATGATCATTCACCTATTAATATTGATGATGTCTTATCAAGATATCCTAATATTAAAGTTATTACTAATGAAGAAAACTTAGGTCAAAGTAAATCCCGTAACAAAGGATTAGACATTGCTCAAGGTGAATATATTACATTTGTTGACAGCGATGATTATGTCAATCTAGACATGTATCAAAAATTATATGAAGCTGCTCTAGAAAACAATCATCCTGATTTAATTGAAACAGGAATAACGTTTGTTAAAGATAATTCCTTTGTTAATAAAAATCACAGTGGTTATTACAGTAAACCAAGATTATTAAAACCAAATGAACAAAGAGATAATATAATTTATATCTCCCCTTCTACATGTAATAAATTATGGAAAAGATCACTTGTTGATAACACTAGATTTATTAACACTAAAATGTGGGAAGATTATGCCTTTACTTTCTCACTTTATATGGAAGCAGAAAGTGTCCTAAATAGTAGCAATGGTGATTATTACTATCGTAAAAGTGCTACTGATACTGTTTCAGCTAAAAGCTATTATTATAATAATGATTTTACTGATATATTCGTCGTTGTCGAAGAGATTTTAAGACATGCTAAACCAGAATACACAGAACAAGTAAGTCTCTTAAAATTCGGCTTAATATTAGGTAGAATACTAGAGATATCTAGATGGCCAAATGCTACTGATGAATTAAAAGAAACAATAAAGAAAAGAATGTTTGATGAAACATATCAAAGATATGGAGCTATTCCAGAAGACATGGATATTGGTTTATTATCCATGTTAGCAACAGTTTCTATAATAGATGAATATAGAAACTTATATCCATCAAAAAAAAGATAAGATTATTTCTTATCTTTTTTCTTATGTTCAAATAAGATATCTGTTTTCATTACTAAGAATAGTAACAATAACATTAATACGATATATAAACCCATAGCAGGTTTTTTATCACCTAATGCAAAGAACACAGATACACTAGCAAACAAGATATTAATACCATAAATAATTAATACTGTTGCTGGTACACTAAATTTCATCTTTAATAATTGATGATGGAAGTGTTCCTTATCTGGAGCCATAATTCCTTCACCCTTTAATAATCTTCTAAATATTGCTAAAGCTGTATCAAAGATTGGTATAGCTAAGATTACTATTGGAATAATTAATGTTGTAAGTGTTGCTCCTTTATAACCTAATAAAGCAATAATACTTATTATAAATCCTAAGAAATAAGCCCCTGTATCACCTAAGAATATCTTAGCAGGATGAAAATTATGTACTAAGAATCCTAAAGTAGCTCCTAACATAATTAATGATAATATTACATCTAATCCTTGCATTCTATTAAGTACAAAAGCAATAATTGCAATAGTTGCAAAATAAATAGAACTAACACCTGAACACAAACCATCTAAGCCATCAATTAAATTAATAGCATTTGTAATACCTACAATAAAGAAGATAGTTATAAAATAATTAATTGGTACTGGGAACTTTAAATATAATCCCAAGAATGTAATATCATTTAATACTATATTTCCATAGAATACCACTACACAAGCAGCAACTATTTGTAATATAAATTTAGCTTTCGACCAAACCGGTTTAATATCATCAAATACACCAGTAAGCACAATAATAAATCCACCTATTAGAATAGATAACATTTGTACTGAAGGTCTTGAAAATAACATATAACCTAATAAGAAAGATCCAAATACAGCAAGTCCTCCCATTCTAGGAATAGGTACTGTGTGTACTTTTCTAGCATTAGGCATATCTATTGCTCCAACATGAATAGCAGCTTTTTTAGCAAGTGGTACTAATAAGGCACTAGCTATAAAAGAAACTATTACAATAACGAATATATTATAACCATTAACAGTTAAATTCATAATAAAACCACCTACAAACATTATACCATATCCAAAAAAAAGAAAAGTTATTAATTAACTTTTCTTATTCTTTTTTTCTTTCTTTTTCTTGTCTTTTTTATCTTTTTTGGCTTTTTTAGTTTTCTTTTTATAATCTTCAACTATAGGAACTGCCTCAGTCTCTTCTCTAACATATTTATCAAAAGCACTATCATCGCCAAAATCAGCATCATCTAAGAACTCTTTTTGAGCCTTTTTCATATCTATCTTTTGTTGTCTCTTTTGTTGTTTAGTTAGCTTTCTTAATTCTCTTTTTGTTAAGACATTTGATTCAACTTTTAAAGCACTAGTTTCTAATGTTACATCATCAACAATTGTATTAGCTATTGTTTCTTCTTTTACATCTTCTACTGGAGTTTCTGGAACATCTTCTATTTCAATTTCTTCAGTTTCTGTAAAACTTTCATCATTAGCTTTTGCAATATTATTGATTATCTTTTCTTCAGCTGGTGTTAATTCTTTAACTTCTTTTGTTTCATCAATTTCATCATCGTCTTTGAAATCATCTTCTTCGAAGTCTTTTTCTCCATCGCCATCTAAATCTAATTCTTGAGTTTCAATTGGATCATAAACTCCTGTTTTACCATTAGATAATCCATCTTTATCACTAACTTCAACAGCTTCTTCCCAATTACCTTTTCTTGTTGATTCAACCATCTTAAATAGAACACCATTTTTATATCTTAATCTCTTATTAAGAGCAATTACTGCAAATACTAAGATTAAACATACTAGTGAAACTGCTCCAAAGATAAATGCTATTAGTTTAAATGAATCATCTTTCTTAGTAACAACTTCTGCACCAAAACCTTCATAGTATTTTTGTAATGTACCTTCTTCTGTATCATAAATATACCAATTCTTTTCTCCAGTACTTACATTCATACCATAAACTAATAATAATGTATCACTATCATTCTTATAATAAGCTTCTACTTTAATTGAATCTATTTCAATAAATTTAGACTTTTCAAAACCTTTAAGTTTTTCATTCACTTCATAAGGTATTAAAGATATTGTAGATCCAGTAATTACTTTATATTCACTGTAATTACCATCATCATAAATATATAGTTTTACTTTTCCATTACCATCTTTTAAACCAACTAATACTACCTTAGTAGCTTCATTTCTAAATACTGGAACTTCTTTATCATCTATTGTAATAGTATCAGTAGTAAAGCCATTTAATAGTTCTCCTAGTTCTTCTAGTTTTCTTACTACTTTATATTCATTATCACCAATCTTAACAATAATTGGATCTTTTTCTGCTCTCGTTACTGTAAGTGTATAAGTTTGTTGATTACCTTTAGGAGCAGTAACAATTAATTCAATTTTGTTAACTCCTTCTTCTAACTCTCTTACACCTGCTCCACTAACTGTAGCAGCATCTTCTGTAGTAGCAAAATGGATTGAAATACTTTCTATTTCATTTTCTACATCAAAACTATATTCATAAACATCTTTACTAAATGCTGGATTTAATTCATATCCATCAACATATAATACTTTTAATGAAGCATCTGTACTTGCATTAACATTAGGTCTTGGATCCTCAACCTTTTTAATAGTTCCATTAGGATTTGAATTAACATTAGTTTGTTTAGCAACTACACTAACACTAGCACTACCTTTACTAACAACAGCATCACTAGCATCAAACTTTAATACTTGCGCATCTCCTACTCCAAATGAAGCAGTACCACTAGCAGTAGTTTTAAATGAGAATGATGCACTACGACCATTTGTAATACTTCCTGCTGTAACACAAGTTCCACCAGTTGGTGATACAGGACCACTATAAGTTATACAGTAATTCCATGCATCAGCATCATCACCACTAACAGTTGCTGTAACTGTTATAGTATCTCCTACCGTAACACTATTTTTATTAACAGATAGAGAAATAGTTGCAGCATTTACAACCATTTCTCCAACCATAAACATTAGTAAACTAAATAACAAATATTTTATTTTCTTCATACAGACACTCCTTCTATAGTGTTAATTTCTTTAATATGTGACTTTGAATTAAAACGAAATCTTTCAAATCAATTACACCATCATAATTAACATCAGCTGCAATAAATTTCTCATCAGTTAATGTCATTTTCTTTAAGATATGACTTTGACATAATACAAAGTCTTTCAAGTCTATTACACCATCACCATTAATATCTCCTCTAACCGCAATGACATAAGTAATTTCTTCATTACCACCTTTAATAGTAATCTTATCACCAGTAGTTAACACACCAGATGTTTTAACAACACCATTCTTATCAACTACTGTAGCAGATCCACCATTAGTAATAACTTCGTTACTTAAGGCTTGAACTGTTGTATTAACACTCATACCATAAATAATTATACCATTTATTTTAACATTCATTTTACTAACTATATCACTAACTCTAATTTCAGGATTTCTTTTAACTTGTGTAACCTTAACTGTATATGTACTAGTTGATCCATCTTCTGCAGTAGCAACAATACTTACATTAGCTAATCCATCAACAAAATTAATTGTACCCGTACCACTAACTGTAGTTGTAGTTTCTTGTGCAGTAGCTTCTACTGTGAAACTATTTTCATTAGTATCTAAATATACATCTGGTTGTTCTAATACTGCTGGATCAAAATCACTTATTTCAACACCATTAATCTTTATCATACTTAACTTACTATTAGTATTCTTATTAACTGGTTGAATAGTAGTATCAGTCATATTCTTATATACAGGTATTGTAAATACTAATTCCTTATTTAAAGAATTACTATTCTTATAAGCATTATAAGTTAATAAACCTTCACTAGCAGGTGCCATAATATTAGTCATATATTGATGACCATAAGTTGTATTAGTATGATAACTAGATACATTAAACTTTTGGTAATAAATAGTATCTTGACCTTTATCAATATAACTTACCTTTAAGAATTCAGCTCCACCTTTAATAGCTTTTTCAGGTGAATCCCAAGGTCTTTGGAAAGTTCTATAATTTTCATTTTCTAAATTAAAGAAACTAGCTGCATATCCTAAAGCATTAACAAATACTGGATAACCATAAGCATTTATATTATAGAAGTTATAATAACCATCTAAACTATTACCTTGATAAGTAAAACCAGTATTAGTTGTATATAAACCAGTAGATGGATGATAATTAAATTTATTATTACCTTCTTGATAACTTCTAACCATTAACTGAACTACATTTAAATCTTGTTCTTGGGCAGCAGCTTTAAATATTTCTATATATTGTTGCAAATTACCTGATCCAACTAAAGCATTTAATGCAGCATCATTCTCTTCGTTCTTATTATCATTTATATCAAAGAATTGGAATATTCTATTTTCAAACAAACTATTTCGAGGATCCATAAATGATTCAACTACACTAGCTTGTACATAATAATAATCTACTTCTAATGGTGTTGTATATAGCCAATAATTTGGATTAGATGTTTGTAAACCACATTTATTCTTTTCAGCATCAGCGGCTTCCTCCAAAGTCATTGGCAAAACATCAGCTTTAAATATCCATCCAGGATATTTGCTATGTAAGTAGTATAAATAAGGACAATAACTCTCTGGGAAACCTTGATTCTTCAAACTATCACAATAAGTTTGATAAGTTTCAATTCCAGCTATATCACTAGTAGCTACCTCTGCAAAATAATTTCTTACATAATTACTACATGTGTAACCTATTTTTCCATCTTCATAAGAAATTTGATACATATATCCACAAGTCGAAGATGCCTTTCCAGAAGAACCTAACACCTTAACTCTTGTACCATAAGCAAGTTCTGTAACCTTATACTCACTTGATCGACTATTAGTAGAATAAACAACTAATGAGTCAGCATCAATAATGCCATCAAAAGGATATGTTTCAGCAGAAACACTATTCACACATAAAACAAAAGAAATAATTACTAAAAATGTAAATATCACACTATTATACAATTTTTTCATATAACCACTCCTTTCTACCTTTTACAATAGATATCCTCATCTAAATTATACCATAGTAAAATGTCTATAACAACGAATGTATGTCTACAAAAGTGTAAATAGACACCCTGTTTTCTCCTCCCCTTTTTGATAAACTTATTTTATGTTATAATGTAGTATAGAAATTATTGTTTTGAAGGGAGAAATCACATGAAAGTACTACATAAGAAATTAAAAAAAGTAAATTTCTTTCAAAAGTTTGTATTTTATTTAACAGTTATAGCTTTTGCAGCGTCATTAGCTTACTTAATATATGGAATTGCAAAATTAAAAGGAATCGAGACTGGTATAAGAGTTATAGTATCAATAGTATTTATTATTTGGTTAGTAATCTATATACTATTTGGTCTTATAACAATGCTCACTAAGAAAATAGTTTGGTTTATAATCCTGACATTCTTAACATTGATATGGTGTCCTGTCTTTGTTTACGGATCATATAATTTAAATAAGATTATTGCTAAGATGAAATTAATGAATCATGAAACCGTAACATATACAGTTAACTTAATAGCAATGAAGAATAACAATGTTGATGCCAGTTCAATTCTTGGTATCGTAAAAGCTTCTAGTGATAACACTGAAGGTGGAACTTTAGCTAAAGAATTAATTGATAAGAAATATAAAAATTATGACATCTTAGAATATGACGATTATGAACCAATGATTAATGCATTATATAAAGGTGAAATAGATGCAGCATTTGTTCCAGGTAACTATAAATCAATCTTTGGTAAAGATGATATGTTCCCTAACATAGCTGAAGAAACAAAAGTCGTTGATGAATATAGTAAAGATATGAAGAACGAAGATAATGAATTATTATTACATAGTTCTTCAAAGGATTTAACTGAACCATTTACGATGTTAGTTATGGGTGTTGATTCAGATCGTGATGGTCTAACAGCTAACCAAGCCTTTAATGGTGATACATTGATAATGATTACATTCAATCCAAGTACTTTAACAGCAACAATGTTTAGTATTCCTCGTGATATGTATGTACCAATCGCATGTAATGGAAATAGATATAATAAAATTAATTCATCTGCTGCTTATGGTTCAAGCTGTGTAATTAAAACAGTTGAACAATTAACAGGTATTAAAATAGATTATTACTTAAAGATGAACTTCAAAGGTGTTGTTGATTTAGTAAATGCCGTTGGTGGTGTCGATGTTAATGTCGAAGAACCAGACTTTGCATACCCTGGTCATACAAAACAAGAAGTTTGTGAACAAGATTCAAAAAGACGTTTAGGTGCTGACCTAGTATGTATGAATGTTGGTCCTCAAACATTAAATGGTGAACAAGCACTTGCTTATGCAAGATGTCGTCACTTATATGCGATATCTGATATAGCCCGTAACCAACACCAACAAGATATAATCGAAGCTATTGCTCGTAAGATTAAGGGATTAAAATCTAAAGAAGACTTCGAAAAAGTATTCAATGCTATCGCAAATAATCTAGAAACTAACATGACAACAGAACAAATCTTCTCACTATATAATGTAGGAAAAGATATGATGTTAGCTTCTGGTGATAATAATCAATTCGCAATTGTAAAAACTCATCTAGCTTACTATAACTTAAATATTTTCGTAGATGTTGACTTCTACTCTAGTGCTTTAGGTTACTACCCTGGTTCACTAAATGCTATTACTAAAGCAATGCGTGTTAACTTAGGAAAAGAAGCTGAAACACCAATTAAATCATTCAGTATTTCATATAATGATAAATATGAACCTGTTGTAATTGGTAAAGGCATAACTACTGGAGAGAAATTAACACTAATGCCAAACTTAACTGGTTATAATGAATCCCGTGCTCGTGACTGGTGTTCAAGTAATCATGTATCTTGTGAATTTATCACAGCTAATGATCCTAACCCAGAAGGTCAAATCTTAACACAAAGTGTTCATGATGGTATCTTAATGAAAAATGTTTCAAAAGTAACATTTACTATCAGTAATGGTCAAGGTGCCGTAAAACCAAAAGACAATGACGACGATGATGACGATAAAGACAAAGATAAAGACAAAGATAAAGACAAAGAAAACGAAGGCGGAAACGGTAACGGTAATGGAAATGGAAACGGTTCCAACGAAGGCGACAATGGAAACGGAAACGGTAATGGAAACGAATCTGGTGGTTCAGGTGGAAACGATAATCCTACTCCTACCCCAGACCCAGAACCAGATCCAGACGATGACGAAGTCATCCAAGGCGATTAATGTAAAGTACCTTTTAGGTACTTTTCTTATGCCTTTATTTCTATTATAATTATCTAGAAACGAGGCTAATATGAAACATAGTGAAACATTTTATACAACTAAAAACATCAATAATATTAAACTTGCTATCTTTAGTGATCTTCACTATTACGATGGCTTCAAACTAAAAACATTAGATAAAATAACAAAACAAGTAACAAATGCTAAACCAGATTACATTTGTATCGTTGGTGACATAGTAGATGAGTCTAAAAAGATGAATTTAAGCCCTCTTACAGAGTTTTTAAATACCATCTCCTCTATTGCTCCTATCATATGTGTTTTGGGTAACCACGATGAAAAAAGTGGTTCATTATGGCATTGGAAATATGCGCGTAATAATAACTTAATAGAAGAATTAAAAAAGGTTAAAAACCTTCACTTATTAGAAGATAATATCTATCAAGATGACAACATTACCTTCTATGGTTTTAATCCATCATTTGAATACTATGAAAAATATGATGAAACATATGAATCATTCTGTAAGGAAGTTGATGAATTAAAAGTATCATTAACAAACGATACATATAATATTCTTTTAATTCATTCACCTCAAAACATTTACAGATATCTAAAAGATCATCCAAACCATGAATTAAATAAAGTAGATTTTATCCTAAGTGGTCACATGCATAATGGTTGCTTACCATTTTGGATATCTCATATTCTTAATAAAGTATTTAAATCTAATAGAGGTATCATGGCTCCTCAAAAAACACTCTTTCCTGACTTAGCCCATGGTATAGTAAAAAGAAACAAAGATGGTTACATTTATGAAGGAATTACTAAGTTAGCTAACTCCACTCGTAAATTTCATTACTTTGATTTCTTATTTAGTAAAAACATTGAAACAATAAACATAAAAAAATCAAACTAATATAGTTTGATTTTTTATTATATTTTATTTTGATAATCTACTACGCTCCAACGACCAGAGTCACCTTCAGGCACTACGATTACCGTACCTTGATTATCATATCCCATATCATTTACATATGTCCATTTTAATTTAACTTTATAACCATTTAGAACAGTACCACCAACATCATAAGTAGTTTCTTCAACAGATATAGTTTCTACTGAAGCAACTTCTGGTAATTTTTGTTCTCTAGTACCATAAGTATCATCTAACATTGTTTTATATAATGTATCCATAACACTCTTTGTATAATCATCTAAATCATTCTTATGATAGTATTCAATACCACCAACATCATATTTATTAACTTTAGTACTCATCGTATATAAGTCATTAACAAACATTCTTGCAACATACTCAGCATATTGCTTTGTATCAATTGGATCAGCATTAATAATCTTTTTCATCTTAGCAAATTCTTCTTTATAATACTTAGTATCTCTATCACTAATCTTATAACCGAAGTCTTTTAATTCATCCAATACTTTAATTTCAACTGGAGTATTTTGTTTACCAGCGAACCATTTCTTCATACCTTTAAATGGTCCTTTACCAAAACAACCAAATCCAGCTAAAACCAATAAAACAAGTATTAGTAAAAGGAAAATCTTAACGCCTATTTTTTTCTTCTTCTTTGCTTGTGTTTCAATCTTTCGTGCCATCTTCACTCACCTTTTCCTCTTCTATTTCTTTCATTAAATTAGGGCCTTCCTTCCTAATTAAATCATGAATAATTATATCATTAGAAACATTTAAAATATTTTCAGAATAATCTTTTAAATTCTTAATATAATCTTCATCAATAACTGCATTTTCTTTTAATGTTAAATAGTTATTTGCACTAGCACTATAATAAATAGTATTAGTAACAAAATTACTATTAGGGAAGACTACTACATTGTCTTCACCAATATCATAAATATCATGACCTAATGCATAAGGACTATAGAATCCCATCATATTACCTAACGTAGGTAATATATCATACATACCCATAACATTTGGATTAACTCTTCTTAGTAGTTTAGCTTTCTCTGGATTCTTAGTCCAAATAATTAAAGGTGTTCTTCTATTTATTTCATGAGCAAAATAATCATAATTATAATATTCTGGATCTTTTGAATCATAAACTTCTCCAGTCTCTTTATTATAATTATAGAAATATTGATATTCAGATTTATCTAATCTTGCATCATGGTCTCCATAGAATACAAATATTGTATTATCATAATAATCACTATTTTCTATATACTTAACAAATTCACCTAAAGATAAATCTGCATAGTGAACAGATACTAAATAATTACCTAACTTAGTATCCTCTAAATACTTATCTGTCTTTGTAACTTGTTCACCAGTCTTAGGATCAGTATAAGTATATGTATTAGTTAAATCTAACTCACCTAATTCAGAATATATCTCTGGATTCCAATCAGTAGCTAAGAATGGTGAATGGTTAGATAATTGAATTATTGTACCCATATATGGTTGTTTTTCATCTTCGATTTTCTCTAGAATAGGTCCCATTTGTTCAAAGAACATTTCATCTTTTAAACCTAATCCTACACGATCAGTCTTTTCATTAAAATCAAATGATTCTTTAAAATACATTTCTTGATATCCAAGTCTTGGATGCATTTGATTTCTATTCCACATAGATGCTGCATTTGCATGCGCACTAAAAGTATAATAACCTTTATCAGTTAATAATTGTGGTATAGCAACAAATTTCTTTTTAAAGTGACTAACAAACACTGTACCACTACTTGCTGGCATCAATGAAGTATTTAAAGTAAACTCTGTATCACTACTTGTTCCTACACTTATTTGAGGATAGAAATTACTAAAATACATACCTTCTCTAGTTAATCTATTTAATGTTGGTGTTACTTCTACACCATTTAATTCCATATCTACTAAGAAAGATTGAACACTTTCCATATGAACAAATACTACATTCATTCCTTCCAATGAATTAGTATACATATTTGGTTTCTTATTTCTATCTTTCTCTATCTTTTCTTTATAGAATTCCTTAAAGTTTTTAGCTGCTTCATCATAACCGAACAATGAATTAATCTTTGGTGTTAATGTTTGAATCAAGTCATTGCCTTGATATAAAACAATACCAAATCTTTGTACAAGATATTCTCTATTCCATTGTTTAACTAATCTACTGGCATCAGTTCCAGTAATTGTAACTACTGTAAATAAAGATAAAACAACTCCAGCTAGAATAGTTCCAGCAAACATCTTTTTACCTTTTTCTACACTACCTACATAATTATAATAATTTCCAACTTTTAAAACTCTATGAATGTAATAATATAAAGCTAAGAATACAATATATATAAAATCTATAAACCTAAACTTCTCTATTAAAGAATCCCCTACTGCTCCTACTTGACCTAGTTCAGCAATCAAACTAAATGAAGCAAAAGAAGTAAAGAATAAATAATAAACAGAGTTAACAACACACATCGTTGTTATAATAAATAACCATATAAAATAATAATTAAATCTTTTCTTAGGTTTAAATAAATAACCAAATGCACCAATTATAATTAGTAATGCTAAATCACATATAAAAGGTTTAAAAGCAAATGTATTATGAACTGTATAGTTTCTAATTAGGATTGTATCTACCATTGCGAATAGAACAAAAGAGACAAATAATTTATTTGTCGAAAAATACCTAATTATACTTTTTTTAATCTTTTTAAAAAAAGTACCAACCTTTTTCATCCTCATCACTTCTTCTTTTAACATTATACCATAAAAAAAGCCCTATAAACAACTAACTTAGTCTCTCAAAAATGTAATTTACACTTGCTATTTTTTATGTTTTTTAGTATTATATATATACATGTGATGCAGGTGTAGTACAATGGTTAGTATACAACCTTGCCAAGGTCGAGATGGGAGTTCGATTCTCCTCACTTGCTCCATTTGAAATTAACTAGTCGTTTGACTAGTTTTTTTTGTGAAATTTCTTCCACCATATTCCAAAACAGAAATATATACAAATAAAAAAGATGACAATTAGTCATCTTTTTATTTTTCAGTACTCATTTTAAATCTTGCCAATAGCTTTTCAATAATTTCAGGATCTACTACTTCTTGTAGACCGTTTTCATCATCGTACTCGCAAAACATATTATTTAGATAATCTTCTTGATCAACTAAATATGCATAATTTTTTGAATTATAATCAGTTACATAAACTACTGAATATTTTTTATTATCATCTAGAGTTAATATTTCACCTTGTTCTAGCATTACTATTACCTCCTAATTCTTCAGTATTATTATTTTCTAAAGAAGCATTAAAATCTTCAAATTGATGTTGAGCATCTCTAAATCTTCTATTATGCCTTATATACCTTGTTATGAATCCAACAGCTCCTGCTGTTAATAAAGTAGTTGCTGGGCCTAAATCTTGAAGATATTGAACAAGTGCTTCCCAAGAATAAATTGAACTTAATTCATGTTGAATTACAACGCTAGGATCTTGACCATTAAATAAAACACCAGCGGCTGCGCCTAACATACAAAGTCCAGCCATTATTGCAGCACGATTTCTAGCTCTTTGTGCATCATTCATAGCTCTTTCTCTTTGTAAAATATTAAATCTTCTGCCTTCTCTAGCCATTCTAGCTAATTCTTCTACTGGAGTTTCTGTATGGGCCTCAGGCTTAACCTCTTCTTTTTTAGGTTCCTTTGTAGGTTCATCATTTTTTGTTCCTCCTACAAAAGGATTTTCTACTTTTGGTTCAACCTTTGCTTTTTTTAGTTCTTTATTAGGTTGGTAAATAAAACGAACTTTATCATCAAACCATAAAGATTTCAAATCATAACCTAACTCTGCTAAATATTCAGTCAATATTGCATTCATTTCTTCTTCATTTATATGGAACCTTGACTCACCGAATTCATCATCTTTTGCAAAGAAAGGTTGTGCAACCTTATCTCCACTATAATATGCAGGCCAATAATCAGTACTAACAATAGATTTTAACGTAATTCCTTTTTTTTCTTTATAATGTTTAATAACAATTGATCTTAATTTGTCATAATCTATTATTGCAGGATAATAAATGAATAACTCAGGTTTTTCAACATTTTCAACTTTAATATCAGGTACATCTTCATAAGTAAAACCAACTGTAGCACCATAATTAACACTTATTAATCTCTTACCCTTAGATGCCAGATAACAACCAAGAATCCTTTCAAGATCTTCTTTTGGAACATCAAATCTAACTTCACCAAATTCTTCGTTCCTAATAAAGAAAGGTTGTGAATAACCACCTTGTAACTTAGCTTTTAGGTAATCAATACTAATTGATCCAAGATCAATTCCTTCATGCTCACTAAAATAATCAAAAACGAGCTTTCTCAATTCCTCATAGGAAATGCTACCTGTTATTTCTCCCATACATCTCATCACCTAATTATATTCTATCATAACGTGTATATATTTTATCAAAGAAACGTCAAATTAATGACGTATTTACATTATATAGTAGTATTATGTATAATTATGTCTGAGGTGTTTTAATATGAACCAAGATATTATTGAATCAAACGACTCATCTGATTTTGTATTACTTACTGACGTCATACCAGAAGTAATCCTAGAAATGCGTTACTTTACTACCTATAACTTTGTAGGTGATCAAATAGATGGTTATGATGAACCAATCGCCCTACTAACTAAAGAGGCAGCTTCTTCATTAAAAAAAGTTAGTGATGAACTATTAAAAAAAGGTTATCGTTTAAAAATATATGATGCTTATCGCCCTACTAGATCAGTAGCTCATTTCATTAAATGGGCAGAAGATCTAAATGATGAACGTATGAAAGAATATTTCTATCCTCATTTTGATAAAGCGCTTATTTTTAAAGAAGGATATCTAGCTAAGAACTCTGCTCACTCACGTGGGTCAACTATCGATTTAACCCTATTTGATATGAAAACTGGTAAAGATGTTGATATGGGTGGTACATTTGATTATTTTGGTGACATATCTCATCCTGATTATGATAAGTTAACAAAAGAACAAATAGCTAATCGTAAATTATTAAAAGACACAATGATTAAACATGGCTTTAAACAAAGTGTTAGAGAATGGTGGCATTTTGTTCTAATAGATGAACCATTCCCAAATACATACTTTAACTTTCCTATCAGCAGTAAGGTGATTTAAATGCATGATATATCTAAAACATTTAATCGTTTTAAATACAAAAAAGATAAATTAATAAAATATGGTTTTAAGAATCAAAATAATAAATACATACTAGATCAATTATCAACTAATAAAGACTTTATCTTTCATATTGAAATAGATAATAAACAAGCAACTTATGAAGTAATCGATACTAAAACTAATGATGAATATCTACCCTTTTATATTGAGTCCATAAGTGGTGAATATGTTGGTTCCATAAGAGAAGAATTTAACTTGTTAATAAATACTATATTATCAACATGTTTCGATAAAGATTTTGAAAATGTTACTTTAAAAAAAGTAATTGAGTATGTAAAAAAAGAATATAACGTATCTCCTGAATATCTATGGGAAGATACACCAAATACTTTTGTCTTTAAGCATCCTGGATCAAAATGGTTTGGTATTGTAATGGATATCTCTTATAAAAAAGTTGGTATTAATTCAAATGACATCGTCTATGTTATGAATGTCAAAGTACCTACAGAAGAAGTTGATTCTTTAGTAAAAGAAAGTGGTATTGTTCCAGCTTACCACATGAATAAAAAGCACTGGATATCTATTCTCTTAGATGGCTCTCTAGATATCAAAAAAATAAAAGAATTAATTGATACTAGTTATAATTTAACTAAATAAAAAGATGACTAAGTCATCTTTTATTTTGCGGATTTATAAAGTTCTGTAAAATATCCATTCTTTTCTATTAAATCTTTGTACTTTCCATCTTCACATAATACACCATCATTTAAAACAAATATTTGATCAACATCTTTTATTGTTTCTAAACGATGAGCTACTATTATTAATGTTTTGTCCTTTAATTTAGTTATTACATTTTTCATTACTTCTTTTTCAGTTATGTTGTCCATCGCACTTGTCGCTTCATCTAAAATGATTATCTTTGATTCATCAAAGAACAATCTCGCCAAAGCCACTCGCTGACGTTCACCTCCGGACATTTTGATTCCTTTTTCACCAAGTTCCGTGTCTAACCCATTTTCTAATCTTTCATAGAACTTTTCTAAACACACTAGTTTTAAGACACTTTTGATTTTTTCATCATCTATTTGTTTGTCGAAAACTAAGTTTTCTTTTAATGTTCCATCAAATATTGGAGCTTCCTGAGATATGTAAGTTACATTATCATAAAATGATGTTAGATTTAATTCTTTTAAATCTTTTTGGTCTATTAAGATTTTTCCTTTTTCATTTTTAACTAAACCCATTATTAGTTTTAGAATAGTTGACTTTCCAGAACCACTCTCACCTACTAATGCAATTGATGAGTTCGCTTTTATTTTGAAAGATAAATCTTCAATTACATTTTTTTCTCCATAACCATAAGTTACATTTGCAAATTCAATGTTTCCTGAAAGATTCTTAACTCTCTTACCGGCATTTAATGCTTCATCATCTTTTAAATCTAATAAATCAATGTATTTCTTAACTGTTACTTTGTTTAACTTGTAATCAACATATTCTACATTGAATATTGCAATTGGTTCATAAGCTTTACCAAGTAAAGCAATAACTGTTACTACAGCACCTACTGACAAACTTGATTTTAAAACTGCATAAGCAAGTACAACTACTTTTAATACTGAAACAATTAATGCAAATACCGAAAAGAATATTTCATGAACTAATTTTATCTTTGTTTTTTCATCAACTATTTCTTTGATTCCTTTTTTTGATACTTCAATTTCAGCATCATACTTTTTGTTTGTTCTGAAAACAACTAATTCCATGAAACCTCTTATTAAGTGTTTGTTTAATATTTCTTGGTTTGTTAAAATGTCTTCTTTTAAATCATATAACTTTTTTAGTATTAAATTAGATACAATCACTACAATTACATATCCAGCAAATACAAATAACACATATTCTTTTTTAACTCTGTAAATAAATATTAAACTGAATAATGCTGTTGGTATTAAATATCTTACTAACTTCAACCAAAAGTCCATTAAGACATCTCTTGAAGCAGTTGCTCCATCTTCAACCTTTTGCGAAAGCTTACCTGTTCCTAACTTTTGATATTCTAAATAATCAATAGTTTTCATCTTTCTTAAAGATTGTAGTTTAAAATCTAAATATAACTTGTTTTTAACTTGTTGTTCTGGATAATTTTCTACATAACCTAATACTGTTGATACTATTAATAACAAACCATAAATTACTAAAGGCATTATAGTTAAAGTTTTAAATTGAAAAGCATCTAGTATTTTTTGATAATATGTTACAGTGTATAAATCCAAAAAATTTATTACAATTCCAATTAATACATAAAATAATATCATTTTGAAATTGTTCTTTAATACTTCTTTAAATAATTTCATATTCCTTCCTCTTTTCGTCTTATTGTGATTTTTCTAAACAAAAAAGAACCTCCTTTCATAAACAGCAAAAATATCACAATAAATTGTGTATTTGCCATTCATGAGGAGATTCTTAAGGCTCTTCATTATTCCTTTAAACTTTCGTTTATCTGGTAGTAAAACGCGAATGGTCTAATTGATTTACTACATCTAAAGTATAACATATTAAATCTATTTGTCCAATTTTCCTAAAAAAAACATAAGATTTACTTATGTTTTATTTTTTATGAATTTGGTATTGATAATTACCAACTTCACCCCAAGTTATTTCAGAGCAATCGTCTTTTACTATATATTCAATAACAGATATATTCATACCATCAGTAATAGTAGTTTTTAATCTACTTTCTTCTAAAGTATATGTTCCTGAATAACCTTCGCTGTCTTTATAAACTGCTTCGAAAGTACCATCTTCATTTAGTGTTAAAGTAACAACTTCATGAATAGTAAACATACCTTCAGTTGCATTGTATTCACCTTCGTAAACAGCACTCATTGGTCCATTACAACCCTTTTTAGCCGCTTCTTTTGTTTCAGTCTTAGCATCTTCTTTTTTAGCTTCTTCCTTCTTGCCGCAACCAACTAAAGTAAATACAAATAATAAAGCTAATAAACTTAATAAAACTTTTTTCATTTTATACCTCCTTCCTATTTCTTATTTCTTTTTCTAGACGTAATAATATCTTCTTGCTACTTTCATCAACTAAATATTCTGGATGCCACTGAACACCAAGTATAAATCTTTTATTAGGATATTCTACCCCTTCAATAATATTATCTGCTCTAGCATTTATAACTAGGGTTTCCATCTCAAACTTAACAACATCATTATGAACACTATTAACTTCTATTTTATCTACACCAATAATATCACTTAACAATGTTCCTTCTGTTATTTCTACACTATGTGCATATTCAAGAGCTTTACCATGATGAATACCACCAATTCTTTCAGTCATATCAAATTTAGTTCTCTTTTTAGCAAACATACTACACATTACTTGAAATCCCAAACATATCGCAAGTAATGGTTTGTCATTCTTAATAGCATATTCAATAACATATTGATCTAAGTTATAAGCATATGTTCCTCCAGGTACAATAAATGCATCACATTTATCTAATACATAGTTAATCTTTTCATAATTCAATTTATCAGTACCATCAGTTATATCATGATAATAATCTTCTGTAGGTAGTATAGTAATTGCTACCATATCATCTTTACTATCAATATACCTTCTAACTGCATCATGCGTTTGAATTATTTCTTGTTCATCCTTATTGTAATAAACTCTTCCAACGATTCCAACTACATGCATAATTATTCCTACTTAATATAATAAACATAGTTTTCTTTACGAGGTGCTGCCTCTGGTGCTTCACCATCTCTATAACCGATTACACAGTTACCTATTCCTTCGTATTCATCACTAATACCTAAATCTTTAAGTATCTTTTTACCATAATCACTTTCAAATAATTCTTTAGCACGATGAATCCAAATACCAGCAAGACCTAAACTATGTGCAGCATTTAACATATTACCCATTACTAAACTTCCATCATACACATGAGTAAATACATCCTTTTTAGCTAGTACTACTAATACTACTGGTCCACCATAAAATGGATCTATATTAACTCCTAAGATTTTAGCATTTTCTTCAGCCATTTTATCTCTTACTTCTTTATTAGTAATTGCTAAAATAATTGGTGATTGTAAACCCTTACCAGTTGGTGCATACGTACCTGCTTCAATTACCTTTTCAATTAATTCGTCTGGTACCATATCTGGTTTAAATTTACGACAACTTCTTCTTGTTTTTAATGCTTCTAATGTATCCATTAAAATCACCTCTTTAAAAAAATTATAACATAAAAAAAAGAGATAAAAATCTCTTTTTATTCATTTGACAAATTATCAAAATAACCTTGGATAAATACTACTGGAGTACCTTTATCACCACTACCACTAGTTAAATCACATAATGATCCGATTAAATCAGTCAATCTTCTAGGAGTAGTACCTTGAGTAACCATTTGACCTTTTAAGTCAGCAGCTTTATTTCTAATTTCATTCTTAATAGCTTCTTTTAATTCATCACCATGTAAATCTGGGAACTTATTATCAGAAACGAATTTTAATTTAATTTCATTTGGTGTTCCTTCTAATCCACTAGTATAAGCAGGACTTACAACTGGATCAGCTAATTCCCAAATCTTACCAACTGGATCTCTAAATGCACCATCACCGTAAACCATTACTTCAATAGTTTTACCAGTAGCTTCTTTTAATCTTCTTTGAATTCCTTCAACTA
>JAEEGL014274503.1_pt1 | contig 85779 bp, 70 predicted proteins | sample 9134231 | NCBI WGS metagenome assembly JAEEGL01 (sample SAMN16246548, study PRJNA631951) | gut metagenome | biome: gut microbiome; feature: rumen; material: fiber-attached | host: Bos | place: Iran: Karaj | collected 2018-10
CTTGTCAGCCGTGATGGCGTTGAACTGCTTGGTGAACTCCACGATGTTAACACCGTGCTGACCAAGAGCAGGTCCAACCGGGGGTGCCGGCGTTGCCTTGCCGGCGGGAATCTGTAATTTGATGTAACCTTCTACTTTCTTTGCCATATGTGGCTCCTCCTATAAATAATATATTGATAATATATCGTGGTACGGGTTATAGGTACCCTACCACCGGTGGAGTGATCACGCCCGCACAATGATGTGCATACTCTCACTGTACCACCGTGCAAAACTGCATCTAACGCAGCTTACGCACTTCTTCAAATCCGATCTCAACAGGCGTCTCTCTTCCAAAGAGTTCCACATTGATGGTCGCGGTCTGCTTGCCGTAATCGATCTTCTGAACGACACCGATGGTATCCTTCCAGGGACCAGCAACAACCACGATGGTCTCGCCTTCCTCGAAATCGATCGTAACATTCTCTGTCTTGATGCCGAGCGGCTTCATCTCCGCATCGGACAACGGTACCGGCTTGCTTCCGGGACCCACAAATCCTGTCACGCCTCTGGTATTTCTTACTACATACCAGGTCTCATCATTCATTATCATGTTAACGAGCACATAGCCCGGGAACATCTTCTTCTGCACGGTCTTACGTGCACCGTTCTTGACTTCCACAACATCCTGCATCGGAACACGGACTTCAAGTATCTGCTCTTCCAGTCCGCGGTTTGCTATGGTCTTGTCCAGATCGGCCTTGACTTTATTCTCATATCCTGAATAGGTATGGGCAACATACCATTTTGCGTCAGACTTCTTAGCCTCGGCTTCACTTACCTCCGGCTCATTAGTCTGGGCAACATCAGTCTCAGTAATATTAGCCTCTGACATACTTACTCCTTTGTAATAAGGGCTTAAGCCTTCTTCTTAATCCATCCGCCTGCAGACAAACGCCTACATAGACAGAAGATTAACGCCATACTGCAGAGCAGTATCCAACAACGAAATAATAACACCAACAACTATTGTGGTTATGATGACTGCAACAGTCTGCTTGGTGAGCTGCTCCTTATTGGGCCATACGATCTTGCCCCACTCAGCCTTTACACCGTCAAAAAAGCTAACCTTGTTCTCTTTCGCGGAATCTGCCATTACTTTGTCTCCTTATGTAAGGTATGTGCCTTACAGAATCTGCAATACTTCTTGGTCTCCATCCTGTCGGGATGGTTCTTCTTTTCCTTAGTAGTATTGTAATTACGCTGCTTACACTCTGTACATGCTAATGTAATCTTGGTACGCATATCTCTTTCATCCTTTCGTATAACTGCACAGTGCTGAAAAAATTACAGCACAAAAAAAAGACGTTTCGCCTCGTTAGACCACTATACCATAGTGAACAATACGCGTCAACATCTTTTTTTCGTTTATTTATAAGTATCTGTAAGCCTTAAAACCGCCCTCTAGCAATATGAGTTGAACATGAGTCCGGCATATGCACTGGCCGTATACGGATTGGAGAATGTCTTGCCCGGATTCTTGTATTCAACAACAATCTTATTCATATAGGAAACGGGATTGAGCGAAACCTGTCTTGACTTACGCATCATGGCATTCGAGAACTCCTTGAGAGTATTGACCTTGCCTGCTGCATCATCAGCCACTATAGCCTTACTCAGCTTATCCTTGTCAATGGTCATCGTACCCTCATCGGTAAGAGTGATGCCCATATCATCCATATCCTCACGATACAGTCCGGCTATCCCGTACATCTCACCCATCAGAGCGTTGCTTCTCGACATCGTATCCTTATATGCGGCCATCTTCTCCATGAACTGGTTATATCCGCCTATAAGATTACTGATATTCTCAACCGCAGCTTCCGTATCCGGCTTGACACCGATAGTCGCTCCGATACCTTCCTCAGGGCTCACGCCGTTAAGAGTCACTTCATAGTTCTTCTCTAATATGAAGGTATTGGATGAAGCGGATGCCTCAATGCCGTTAACCGTAAAGTGTGCATTGGATGCTTCCCTGGCCACATAATCAAGACCGAAGAACTTAACCGAGCCCGTGCCCACAGTCCTGTCTGCAGGATCTGCGATATTAAACACCCTGCTGTTCTCGCCGAAGTGTATCCCCACCTGCGAAGACTCAATACGAAGGCTGGCATTGCCTTCTCCGTCTTCCTCCACAGTCGACATCAGATGAATACCCGAGTTATTGATCAGTCGGCTGAGTCTGTTCTGTATATCGAAGTTAGTGTCATTCTCTCTTACAGTATACTGGAACTCATAACCCTGACCGTTAACTGTCATGTCGAAGCTGTAATCCCCGGGATCCAGCCCCAGTTCATCCATAGGAAGATACTTACCCATGTTGACCTGAGCGGATGCAAGAGACTGAACCTCTATCTTATATTCGGGAACTTCCTTATCTACATAACTTACCGAACCGTCGGCTCCAACCTCCGTATCCATGGTGAGACTGTTATTATCCTCACCCACATATACAGCTGAAGCAATCGATTCATCAGAAGAATATGCGATCTTGCCGTCGATATCGCCGCCACCGGCATTACCGACAGAAGACATAATAGTATTCTGGAAGATCCTTGACTCTTCCTTCAGTCCGATTATGAATTCACGGGATTCAGGAGAAGACTCCAGCTTATAAAGAGGAGCATCCTTGTTGACTTTCACCATGGAATTAGTGATACCCTTAAGCTCGCTACGCTTGTGAGTGTCGTACCGGGTATCGCTCTTCTTGGGTGCGTATGTAGTTAGATACTGATTATATACAGTATTGAGTGCTGCTGAATATGCCATACCCTGCTCCTCCTTCCTTCCATGATCAGAGCCATACAATCCTTGTATGAGCAAGAGTAATATTCCTTATATACTCTGTATACATATTCTCTGTCGAGTACTATGTCATCAGATACTACACCTAGGGTAATATACATTATAGTACAATCTTACATTACCACTCAAATGTCAAGTATGTCAACACTTTTTCAGGGAAAAACATTGAATTCTAAAAAGTTCCGCAATCGAATAATATTCGCACAATTGCACGCAATTCAACATATTGCGGTCGCCCGGGACGGGCACATATATATGGGGCTCAGACAGACTAAGCCCCGGATTTTTTTAATTGCCTCCCAGGATCGGGAAGGCTTCAAGTACATATACCGTTCTCGGAGGGATCGTAAACGAACCGCCGAGTTCAACCTTATCCTGCACCACGCTCATCTCACGTGATGTATCTATCATAAGGTAGAAATGCATCCCCTCAGGCGCAGCCGGAAGAGTCACGACCTGATCATGCCAGAAAGCGTTGATGGCCAGATACACAAGCTCATCCTTACCCGCCTTATTTCTTCCGGCATACATGATCCCGACATAGTGATGACCGCTGTGATAGTCTGTCCAGAACGGCTGGAGTCCGTGCTGGCTGATACAGGGATAATTCATCGAACACTTCTCCGTATCAAGCCTTATGACTCTGTGCTGCTGGCGGTACCAGATCATATACTGGGCAAATGTGAAGAGCGAATGATTCCTCTCAAGCGCCGTCCAGTCAAGCCACGAGATCAGATTATCCTGGCAGTATGCATTGTTATTGCCAAACTGGGTGTTACCGAATTCATCACCGGCAAGGAACATCGGGATACCGCGGCTTAACATAAGTGTGACAAAGGCATTCTTGATAAGTCTGCGCCTCAGTGCCAGTACGGTCTCATCATCAGTCTCGCCCTCATATCCGCAGTTCCAGCTGTAGTTGTCGTTGCTGCCGTCAGTGTTATTCCAGCCGTTGGCCTCATTATGCTTATAATTATATGTATACAGATCCGTCAATGTGAACCCGTCATGACAGGTGATGAAGTTCACGGAAGCGAAGTGGCCTCTCGAGTTGCCTCCGTATATATCGGGAGAACCGGAGATACGGTTGGCTGCCGCTTCTTCCATGCGGTCATCTCCCTTAAGGAACGACCTTACATCATCCCTGTACTTACCGTTCCACTCCATCCAGCGGTTCCACGAAGGGAAGCTTCCCACCTGATACATTCCGCCTGCATCCCATGCTTCCGCGATGAGCTTGACATCGCCCAATATCGGGTCAAAAGCGAGGAGTTCCAGAAGCGGCGGCTTGCTTAGGGGTGCTCCGTCCTCGTTACGACCGAGAATGGATGCAAGATCGAACCTGAAACCGTCAATTCTGTAAGCTATTACCCAGTGCCTTAAGCAGTCCAGGATGAACTGTCTGACTATTGGATGATTACAGTTAAGGGTATTGCCGCAGCCTGAGAAGTTATAGTAGTATCCTTCAGGAGTCAGCATGTAATATATATTGTTATCCATACCCTTGAACGAGAATGAGGGTCCGTGTTCGTTGCCCTCGGCGGTATGGTTGAACACAACATCAAGATAGACCTCTATCCCGTTTTCCTTAAGCAGCTTGATAAGGCGCTTAAGCTCATTGCCCTCCCTGTTATACTCGGGCTTGCTACTGTATGCCGTATTCGGAGAGAAGTAATTGACGGTATTGTAGCCCCAGTAGTCCAACAGCTGATTGCCGTCATATTCTCTGGCATCATGCATCTCGTCAAACTCGAAGATCGGCATGAGCTCCACCGCAGTGATCCCCAGTTCCTTAAGATAGGGTATCTTCTGTCTGATGCCGTCAAATGTCCCCGGGAAGTCCACGCCCGATGAGGCATCCCTGGTAAATCCTCTCACATGCATCTCATATATGATGACATCTTCTATCGGTGTATGGAGCTGCTTGGTATCGCCCCAGTCGAAATCATCTCTGACAACCCTGCCTCTGTATCCTGAGTATTCAGGCGCGGTACCCTCCAGGCCCCATTCCCTTAAGCCCGCAACTGCCTTGGCATAAGGGTCTAAAAGTATATTGTCCTTGTCAAAGAGAAGGCCCTTGGAAGGATCATACGGTCCGTCCATCCTGTAGGCATACTCAAGATTCTCCTGTTCTACACCGAACACGATGATTGAGTAGCAGTTACCTATCCTGTAGTTGTCCGGGAAAGGGATCACAACAAACGGATCCACCGCTTTACGCTTGAAAAGCAGCAGTTCACAGCTTGTCGCCTGATTGGAATGTATGGTGAAATTGATGCCCCCGGGTATCACGGTCGCTCCGTTGATCTCATAGAAACCGGGTCTGACCTCATACCCGCCTATCATATCCATGGGCACAAAATTGATATGCTGATTGCCTATTCCGGCGATCTTGTCATCCTTAACACTTGCGTTTATCTCACGCCTGTCTGTGATCATTATATCTCCTGTCCAAAGCCATGATGCAGATCAGTTGCCAAGCTCTGCATTCGCAGCATCAAGCGCCGCCTCTATGACCTTATCCATATCATAGTACTTGTACTGCCCCAGTCTTCCCCCGAAGATCACGCCTTCTTCCTTATCTGCGAGAGCTTCATATTCCGCATACAATGCGCTGTTACGTTCATCATTGACGGGGTAGTAAGGCTCATCCCCCGCCTCGTATTCCTTGGGATACTCATTCGTGATGACCGTATCCGGTATACTCTCCGGATCGTTTATATGCTCGAAATGCTTATGCTCTATAACACGGGTATAGGGAATCTCCCTCTCCGTATAGTTAACAACGGCGTTCCCCTGATAGTTGCTCACACCCTCAATAAGTCTCGTATCAAACTTAAGCGTCCTGTACTGCAGCCTGCCGAGACGGAAGCCAAAGTACTCATCGATCATCCCGGTATATACGACCCTGTCAAAAACATCCGCATCCGGTCCCTTGGCTTCATTCTCTGCCCTGAACTCATCATACGAACACCCGAGTCTCAATTCCGTTCCCTCAAGGAGCTTCTCTACGATCTTTGTATATCCGCCGACAGGGATGCCCTGATATGTGTCATTGAAATAATTATTGTTATATGAGAATCTGAGCGGCAGTCTCTTAATAATGAACGCAGGAAGGTCCTTACAATCCCTTCCCCACTGCTTCTCGGTATATCCTTTTATAAGCTTCTCATATATATCTCTGCCGACCAGGCTCAGCGCCTGCTCCTCGAGATTAGCCGGATTGCCGTTCTCATCACCCTTTATAAGCGATGCGGCCGAAGTGATCTGTTCGTCCAGCTTCTCGCGCGCCTGCGCAGGAGTCCTGACACCCCAGAGAGAATAAAATGTATTCATGTTAAAGGGCAGATTATACAGTTCATCCTTATACACTGCCACAGGCGAATTCACATAGTTATTGAATACGGCCAATCCGTTCACATAGTCCCATACCTTCTTATTGCTTGTATGGAAGATATGCGCACCGTACTTATGGACGTTGATGCCCCTTATCTCTTCTGTATATATATTGCCTGCTATATGATCTCTCCTGTCTATGACAAGACATCTCCTGCCGGCCTTCACTGCTTCACTTGCAAAAACCGCGCCATACAGACCGGCTCCGACTATGAGATAATCATACTTCATCATTCTCACCCATAAGATCGTTCGCATCAGGGCCGACGCAGAAATCAAGTTCTCTGTTAAGCAATCCGGCAAGATAAGAGAATGCACTGTTGCTCATGATGAGTCCCTTACACTTGGTCATCAGCTGAAGATCCACAAAGCTGTCCTTGCCGAAGTTACCTGACACATATGTCACCTTGGGCGCAAACTGCAGTCCCAGTTCACCGGAATGCTGATTGCACCAATACAGGTCATCAGAGAACACAAAGAGCTCATAATCCTTACGGTATTCATCCAGATGCTCTATCGCCTCTCTGTAGTAGTCAGTATCCAGATTGATCCCCAGATCAAGATAATCGCCGCGTCTTATATGAAGGGCAACGGCATATGTCCCCTCGATCTCTTCAAGATACTTATGAGCCTGCTTGGACTTAAGCTCCGGGAACTTCAGTTCCTCAAGGAATATGTCCTTATGCAGTTCAAACCAGTTCTCGTCCACCCAATTACCGTGATAATAGATATTATCGGCACTGATATTGAGTATATCGGGATAGAACGGTCCCTCGGGAGTCATCCTGTATATCTGTCCCGAAAACGGATTGGTCATATTATAATCATCCGTCTCTGCATACATCACTATATCCTCGCCACACTGCAGTATGATCTCAGGAACACTGATACCCTGCTTCTTAAGTGACACATACTCCTTCCAGACATCCGGTTCGAAGTACTGGCTAAGCAGCCTTGGCTTAACACCAAACACCTTCTCAAGCTCGTATCCGTTATGCACATTGCCGGCAAAGAACGCCGAATCATCCATGTACCACTTATGTGAGCTGTCAGCCATTTCTCCGCAGCGCATAAAAATGTACTGAAAAACCTGGTTGGCCAAGCCACCGTTTAACTGCTGAATCTTCATATCGATCGATCTCCTTTTCTCTTCCCTGTAACCCGTTCCGCTCTATACCCGAAATGATTATTTCTTTCTGTCCATGAACTGCGGTGTCACCGCATTAAGCTTATTTGTAACCTTGTAGTAATCATATGCGGCAGCCGAAGTCCTCCGCTGATCCTGTATACTCTTCTTCTCAAACGCAAATCTCTTCTCCATCTCCGCCTTGTTGCGCGCCTCAACAGCTTCGATCGATGCGCTTAATTCCATTACCGTCCTTATCTTCTCCTGTATCCCGGCGATCTCATCCTTATGTTCATCCCTGTGCTCGCTTAAGTCCGTTCTGATATTGTCATACAGGGCTTCAAACCCCTCATCAAGCTTAAGCAACTCCGAGATAAGAGCATCCTTCTCATCCATATTGGCATCTATGGCTTCAAGCTCTGCCATATCCTTGATAAGCTCACTCTGTTCCTTACTCTTAAGTTCTATTTCCTTAAGCAATGCGGCCTTTTTGTCAAGGCTCTCGCTCAATATCTTCAGATATCTGTCAAGCATAATCCATCTCCTCTTTTTTCATATTATTATACACAAAAAACAAGAGGTCCGCAATTACGGACCTCCCATATATGCCATGCTCAAACCTGTCACTTAAGCTTATTCTTCTTCATGACCTCAACCCATGTATCCCTCATGGAGCGGAGATGTGTAAGCACTTCCTTGAGTATCTCGGTATCCTTGTGAAGGTTGGCTTCCAAGAGTCTCTGGAGCAGATATACATATACTCTGTCAAAGTCTTCAGCCACAGGGTACTTGCGGTCGAGAGTGCTCCTGAACTCTTCTATTATGCGCTGCACTCTCACGATATTGCTGTGAGCCTTCTGAATATCCTTCTGTTCTATACCCATGATCGCTATATTGCAGAACTTGATCGCTCCATCATATAACATCAGAGTAAGTTCCGCCGGCGAAGCGGTTAATATCTTGCTGTTATTGTATTGCGCATATGCATTGGGAAGTGCCATGCCGCCTTACCTCCGTGTATCTTTATAGTATATGTATTATAACCGATAATCGGTCATAAGAAAACGATTAGTTGCTTCCGCCTCCAAACAATCCGCCCAGTGCGGATTCCTGGCTCTGAAGCTTAGCCATAGCTGTCTCCATCCTTGTAAACTTCTTATAATAGTAGTCTTCCCAGGTATTGATCTTCTCTTCCTGCTTGCTGATCTTGGTCTTATAATCCTCATACTCGGTCTTCATAGCCTTGTCATTGTATACCGTGAATGCCGAGCTGTAATCTGTACGGGCCATCAGGTCGCCAAGCCTGTCATAGAGGTTCTTTGTAAGATTTGTAAAGAAATCCGCTACTTTATCGGGATCTGTAGCGATCATCTTGCTCAATACATCATCCTTGCCCGATGTGCTCTCATCATCCTTATCACCATCGATATGATATGAACCCTTTTCATTCTCCTTGGCAGAGAAATAACTGAGTGTATTGATACCGAAGTCGCTTAAGTACATCATCTTGCCATCAGACATCTTAACACCCGACAACATGATATTCTTCATCTGAGTGGCTACATTGCCAAGAGTTGAATCCTTGCGAAGAAGTGCGGACTTGATCTTGTCTTCCCACTCCTTGACTTCGTCTTCATCCATGGCTTCCTTCTCATCATCAGAGAGCATCTTATACTTTGATGCGCTCTCTGCATTATATAGCTTGTCGATCTCCTTCATGAGTTCATTGTACTCTTTTATGAAGTTCTTGATGCTGTCATAGATACCGCTCGTATCCTGTGAAGTCGTGAGAGTGATCTCATCCGAAGTCATATTGTTAAGCGTTATCGTAAGACCGTTGATCTCGAATGTATTGGTATCCGATGTATAGATCTCACCGTTCAGATCGATCTTGGCATTAGTCCCGGGCTGCTTTACGCACTGTCCGGCTGCATAATTAATACCCAATGCGCTTAATACATCCGTATCTCCTCCGAGCGCGAAGTCTTTATCTTCGCCCATGCCTTCAGCTGCGATATAGAATCTCTGGTTCTTTTCATCGAAGTTAGCCTTAACACCGGCCTCATTCATCTTCGTCAAGATATCATCGATGGATGTTGTTGCCGTCACGTCAATGCTGACTTCGTCACCCGAACCTGATTTAACAGTGATAGTCTTGGTCTCGCCTGATGCAATTGTAAGGCCCATATTACTTACAAGAGTATTTCTTGTATAACTTGCTCTTACCTCATCACCGTTGCCGTCAGTGGTCTTAAGTTCCTTACCCGTCAGATATCCGGACTTGGCCATACTGAGTATCTTAAGGGTTTGAACCGTATCAGGCGCATTCGTACCTGTAACTACAGATACTGCAGTGCTGCTTGATGCTGTGGCCTTCTTTGCATAGTTTGAAGCGAATCTCATATCAGAGAGAGTTTTTGAATACAGGCCGTATATCTTACTGTTGATATCCTTCCAGGCATCCTGCTTCCACTCGAGCTTCTTCTGATCCTTTTCCAGATTTTCCTTTTTCGTTGATTTTGCTTTTACCAATTCAGCTACGATAGCTTCCGTATCGAGTCCCGAATTCATTCCTGATAATCTTACCGGCATATGATACCTCCTGTCTTCCTTGACTATAAAAATCGCATCCTTGCTGTGTTACGTGTCGCTCGCTAAGTGAGCACGGGGATCCCCCGTTCTACCTCTTTTCATCTACGAGGATACCGGCCATCTCCCAAACCTTGGCTATCATATCCAGGGTCTTCTCGGGAGGAAGCTCCTTAATGGTCTCCTTCGTATTCTTATCAACAAGCTTGATGGTCACGCGGTTGGTCCCCTCGTGAATACCGAATACAGCTTCGGTATTGAGCTTCTTGTTGATGTTCTCTACAGCCTTCTTGATCTGCTCAAGATCGGGCTCCTTCTGCTCCTGTCCGTTATAGTTCTTGTTACCGTCTTCCTGCGCCTTGGCTACAGCAGCTGTTGTATCATCCAGCTTGGGTGTTGCAGAATTCTCTGAGATAACATCCGTGTTCTGTGCATTCTGCTTGTTTGTGTCAACAGGCTGTACCTTGACCTGAGTCTGTACCTGCATTGCAGTCATTGTTCCGATAGGCTCTATTGCCATAATGATTCACCTCCTTGCGATCATCTTATCTTACGCACGGGAAATTCGCGACTTTTCCCGTACCGGTTAATAAAGGTTAGCAGTGCATATTATCCCTGCTAACCTTTATATCGGCTGTTACTTAAGATTAATTAACAGTAATCTTTAATTTTTTAAAATTATTTGAAGAGATCTGACAGAGCAGTGAGATTGGTGGTACTCATAGCCTCCTCATTCTCCTTCTGTATCTGCAGATATACTTCCTTACGATATACAGGTATCTCCTTGGGTGCGGTGATACCGATCTTGACCTGGTCGCCCTTGATCTCCAATACGGTTACTTCTATATTATTATTAATCACGAGGGCTTCGTTTTTCTTACGTGATAACGCTAACATACTAGTCCTCCTTCTTTATAATATCATATATAGGGAAACGTACCGGATACTTTTCCGAATCCACTATTATCTGACACGCCTTCTTCTCATCCGCATTTATAACAAAGGGAGCCTGAAGATTAACACTCATCTGCTTAACATCCTTCGGTACTGTAAGTGTAACAAGCACTAGTACAGAATCGGGCTCAAACTCTCCAATGGGCTTGAGAAGCTCATCCTCAACAACAGGGTTATAATCCGGGCAGACTACCAACGGATCCATAACCGGCATAGCGAAGTTGGGTTCCTGCAGAGACTGCATCCATCTGACAGGCGAATCCCCTTCCTTCTCAGCATCATGAACCAGAGCGAAATCCGTCAGATCAGGGAATCCGACAATACCGCCCTGAAAATGAATGATCTTGTCATCTGCGATATCAATCTCGCCAAATACTCTTGTAGTAACCTTCATTGCTTACCTCCATCCTTGTGATATCACCGATCCGACTCTTTGATTCAAAACGGATCTGTGTTCTATAAGTATAACATATTGTTGCATCTATGTGTTAGATATACTGCATAAGTGAAGTCTGCAGGATCTTACTTGTACTCATGAGCGCTGCCTGATATGTAAGCTCTGCTCCCTTAAGCTGCAGTGCCACATCCGTGATCTCAACATTCTCATTCTCGGATTCAAGGGTCTCAAAGTTTGTCTTCTGGCTCATCAGCCTGTTCTTGATAAGATCCAGCTTCTTCTCTCTTGTACCGCAGCTGGTCGTAGCCTCATTGACCTTATCCAGATGCTTCTGCATCTTGGTTATGCTTCCTTCAAAAAGGGCCTGGTTCTTCTCTTTAAGGAATGTGAGAGCCTTGCCTGCCGCATCGATCTGATCTGTAAGGATCTGATAGTTGTCATCATAACCTGCATCCTGAGGAAGCTCGTCTCTTATCTTCTTAAGACGCTCAACCGTTGCATCCATATCAATGACTGCCTGCATGGAATTCACAAGATCGTCCACATCCCTGCCTATCGCATGAGTGAACACTTCATCTGCGGTAGTATTGATATGTATGGACTGATTTAGTCCCACATCATATTCAATAGCCTGCTTCTCTACTATGCCGCTAAGATAATCGGTATTGTAATTGATCCAGTTAACGCTGTTTGCATCCGACTGATCCGTACATGCGAAGTAATGTTCCGGCTTAAGGTCGTCCTTTTTCCATGACTTCTTATTATATGTGATCTGAATCTGAGACTCATCCTTGGTAGCCGTAGACTCTATATCCTTACGGCTCATAAGCTCATTATATACTGCTTTGCTGATAAGGATCTCTCCCGTCTCGGGAATAAGGATCGCTTTATACTCATCCGGATGCTCCGCATCATGCTTCGCCATAAGCTGGTAAGGACTCGGAGAATCTGTCAGGCTCACCACCTGTGGCGTGAGTGTCGGAGCCCAGCTCGTGGTATACTGACCGGCAACATTCTGATTCTTGGGATCTGTCGCTGCAACCGTTTCGTCAAAGAGCTTGATGGTCGGTATCACATCGGGATCCACATTATCGTAAGCCAGCCTTATGCGGTATATCTCCTGCTCTTCGATCTCCTGTTCAGCAATATCACTGTTGCTTACAGTATTTCCGTCCTTGTCTTTATATGTGCCGTTCTTATAGTTTACGTCATTGATATCATTGAGATAATCGGAATTGATGTACTTAACGGAATCAAGAACATCACTATTGATCTGCTCCGTTATCTGATAGGGCTTCGTGCCGTTAATGCTCTTTATCTCAGCAGATGTATACTTAAGGGTTGTCTCGGTCCTGTATCCGGTAAATACCGATCTTCCTGCGTAATCCGCATTACCTGTTGCATATACTTCATCCCTGAGAGCCTTAAGAGCATCTAAGATCGTATCCCTGTCGGTTGCGGTAAGCTTCTCTGACGATCCCTTTGTACACTGTTCTATCATATCGGTCAGAACGCTCGATACAGTCGTAAGAGAATCCTCTGTCACTTTCATCCAGCTCTCAGCATCGGTAACATTCTTCTCATAAAACTGTGTCACCTGGCTTACATTGGTACGAAGTCTGAGCGCTCTTATAGCGACCACCGGGTCATCCGAAGGACGGACGATCTTCTTCTCGGTAGCCATCTGATTGTTCAACTTGTCCTGAAGGATCTTATTGGTGTTGATATTAGCTATTGAATTACCCTGTATTACCTTTGTAGTTATTCTCATTGATCATCCTCCGAGTAAATGTCGCTTCGCCACAGGCGAAGCGTAGGGTTGTTAGTACTTCTACGCGAAGCAGCCATTGCCGCGAGTGTTACAGAAGTACTTCAACCTCAGACTCCGGTTTCAAGGATCAGTCTGTCATAGACTTCCGTAAGTGTCTGTATCATCTTGGATGCCAGCGTATAAGCGTTCTGATACTTGATAAGGCTTACTGCTTCATCATCCGTATCCACACCGGATATGGAGATACGCTGGTTATCTATGTTCTTACCGATGTTCTGGTAATTATTATAGAATGTAGTCGCGTTCTTGGCGTTAAGTGCCACATCTGACAGTATGCAGGTTAAGAACTCCTGTGTCGCAGCGCCTCTGTAATTGGCCACATCCTTATCCATGGTCATTTCTATCAGACGCCCTACCGTATTGTACTCATCAGCTCCCGCATTCTGATCCGATTTGGTCGCCATCTTGCCCGGATCATCAACTAAAGCCTTGAGTATATCTATATTCTTGGCAGTCATCCAATAGTAGCTGTCCTGACTCAGATCTACGGAATAAGCTGTATTTGGAGCCACATATTTGCCATACTTTGCTTCATCAAACTGATACTGTTCAGCATCCGAAGCCTTATTGGCCGCAAACATCAGCACACCCTTATCACCTTCAGATGTATATCCTTCTAAGAGAATGTCGTTGAAAGCTGCAGAGAAGATACGGCACCACTCGTTGAGCTGTTGCTGATAATACGGAACTCCCTGATACTTGATCGACATTCCGATCTCAGCTTCCTTGCCCTTAAGGTTTCTGTATACTCTCTCCTGACTCTTTGTCTCGTTAACGGTTATCGTATAATAGTACTTGTCTTCCTCGGGTGTAGCCCCGGGAACATAATCAAACTTCCAGCTGTCATAATAGAACTTCTTGTTCGCCAGAGTTATGGTACCGCCCGTGTCTGACAGTGTAAGCTTGTTGATATCCTTAAGATAATCCTTTGTGACTTCTATCTTGATGTCCACCGTTCTCTCGCCCGCATCGGTGAGGAGCTCCGGCATTACTTCTTCTATGATACCTGCAAAGTTCTCTGAATTATTACCGTCTCTTACCTGGATAAGGCCCTCTAACTGTCCGCCGAGGCTGGCATTATACAGATTGAATTCCGCGCAGGGCATATACTCTGTCTTGTCAGACTTATAACCAAGCTTCACGAAATCATTCCACTCGAGCTTGAAGTCCGGATCCTCCAGGAGGCCTTCCTTGACGATCTTGTCATATATATCATGATTGGCGTCGGATATCCAGTATACATCATATAATCCGTCGATATCCGACTGATTGATCTTCTCAGCCGTGGTGCGGGCCACACACTCCAGTGTATTGTACTGATCGGTATCAACCAGTGTCTGTCCGCCTGCTATCTTGACGATAAACATGTTTCCGCCGGTCTCTCTGTCAGGATTGTTGGAATCAACTATGGGATATTCCCTTGCTTCGATGCTTACTATCGCAGACAGCTGATCCAAAAGAAGAGTTCTCTTGTCCCTGAGTTCATTGGCTGCTCCGCCGCCTATCTCTATAACGTTTATCTGCTTATTGATGGTTGCCAGCTCACTGGCGATCGAATTGATCTCGTCTACCTTAAGCTTGATCTCCGAGTTCACATCCTTCTGAACCTGCTCCATGCTGGCTGCCATGGAATTGAAGTATTCGCAGAGATTATCTGCCATTCCGACGAACTGTGCCTTGGTCGAGATATTCGCAGGATTCTTCTTGACCTCTGCAAGTGCGGTCATCATCTTGTTGAAGGTCGTTGTAAAGCCTTCGATAGTGGAATCATCTCTGAAATAATCCTCTATCTGCTTCATATAGTATTCCTTCATCTGATACTGACCGGTCTTATCATTATTATCCCAGTACTTATTATCATAGAATTCGTCATGGATACGCTCGATCGAGAGGGTCTCCACACCCGCACCGGCGCAGCCGTATGTGGTGAATACCCTTAAGGCTTCAGCTGCTTCAGAGTTAATGCCCTGACGGCTGTATCCTTCAGTCTCGGCATTCGATATGTTATTTGCTGTGGTATTAAGACCCGCATTGGCATTCAACAGACCCGTATATGCGATATTTAATCCGAAAAATTGAGACGGCATGTTTACCTCCTCTTATTTATCTGACACTAAACTGCGAGTGTATTGATGATATGCTCTAACATATCGTCCACTACATTGATATATCTCGATGATGCATTATATGCATTCTGGAACTTGATCATGAATGTCATCTCTTCATCCTGAGAGACACCTATTACCTGTTCTCTGGCATTGGATGTAGCCATCACTGTCTTCTCCTGGCTGTCTATGATGCTCTTATATACAGATCCGGAGTTGGCTACCTGACTTACCAGATCCCCGTAATAGTCAACAAAGGAAGATTTCTTCTTAACATTGGGATTAAGCGTCATCCCTTCATTCTCAAACGCATCCTTGAGAGCTTCCATCGTGGTGAAATCAACCTGTCCGTCTATCTTGACAAAGCCAAGGAGTGTAGGCTGTCTTAAGAGCGCCATGTTTATCTGCATGTTGGTGGTCGAGTACAGGGATTCGGGCTCGTATCCTTCCACAAGACCTGTCTCGGGATTAAATTTGCCTATCTTCTCTTCATTATAATTATTGGCTTCGCCTGTCTCCTTATTCCAGGATCTGTCACCGCTCTTATCATATCCTTCGGATGCTATCTTATGGAATACCTGAATGGGATCGCCGTTCTCATCAAGAAGATATGTGCTGGACGGATTGATGGCCTTTGCCTCATATGCCGCCTTGGCGATCGTATCATTGATGGCTGTTGCTATGCCGTGTACCAGACGGTCAAACTCAGCCATAATGTTCATACATACCGACTGTGATATCTCATAATCATATCTGTCTTCTTCAAGGTCCGTATAATCCGCCTTGTGATCACCCCTTGCAAGCAGTGTTGACTTGAGTGCTCCTATATCGGTATTGAGATCGGAAGATATAAGCCTCTTAAGATCGAACACCTGAGCATTCATCACATCCTCTTCGGCCCATTTCTTGTCGCCCGTCACGGGATCTACGGTGTATCTTGCATTTTTCTCCCAGAAGGGAGTATAGAAACCTGTCTCGGGATCCTCATACAATCCCAGCTTGTATGCTATCTCACCTCTGACTAAGTCCTCGCCTTCAAACTGTACCCAGACGGTACAGTCCACATCTTCTTCATATGATATATTGCCGTAGGTGGATAACTCATCAATAAGAGAGTTACGGACATCTCTTAAGTCATTGGCTCTCTCGAAGGATATACCGAACTCCTTCGTATTGGATATCTCTATTAAACGTATCTCATCGTTAAGCGCCTTGATCTGCTGAGCGATATCATTGATACGGTTTGTTTTCGACTTTACTGTTTCATTAAGGCTTCGCTGATAATCACAGAGTCCGTCATAGACTGACTGACTTCTTGCAAGGAACTCCGAGCATCTCTCAACAAAGAGTCCCTGTGTAACGGCACTGCTGGGATCCTTGGACATCTCCTGAACGGCAGTCCAGAGATCCTGGATAGACTCCTGGAAGGTCTCACCGTTCATCTCATCCAGCAAGCTCTCGATCTCGCCGAGGGCATCTGCAGAAACCTCGTAGAATGCGCTCCTGCCGGATTCTCTTCTATATGTGGCGTCTAAGAAAACGTCACGTACCTGTCTTGTCTTGGAATATACGACACCTAATCCTATCTGCTGATTAGATACAGCCTTGTAATCGGTCTTGATGGTATTATATGCGGCAGTACCCTGAAGTACCTGTTGGCGCACATAACCTGTGGTGTCGGTATTAGAAATATTATGTGCTGTTGTATTGAGTGCGTTCTGACTGGTCTGAAGACCGGATACACCCACGTACAGGCTTCCCATTAATGACATATACTTACCTCGTTATCAACCGTAGGATGTTATTGTTTTGCGTCAAACGCTCCCCGGTCTACACCCATGTAAGTTCCTGCGCTGTAAGCACCTGCCGTGTAATTGGCCGTTTCGGGAGCGGCTCTGTAGGCTTTGAGGACATTCATATCGAATTGCACCATCTCTAATGAACTCTCGATAAGCTGTCTGTTCTGTTCGTTGACTCTCTTCATCTGGGAGAGTGTGTCACGAAGCTTATCATAAACATCCGCAAGCCTGTTCTGTTCATTGGGTCTGCCCTTAAGCATATCGATAAGGTCGACCACCTTCAAGCTATCAACATCCTTGTTAATAACGCCTGCAATATCTGTCATATTCTCCTGTCTCTTGTGATCAAGGGAATTGATCTCATTGACGACTGACTGTTCTTCATCCGTGATCCTTGTCAGTGCGTCCAGATCAGCGCTGATGATAACCGGTGTCTTGTCCATGGATAACTTAAGAAGCCTTAAGTAGGCCTCGTTCTCTTTCTCAAGATTATCAATAAGTGCTTCCATCAGACTGGCCACCGATCATCCCCCTTAAAAAGTAGCGCTGTATCTCTCGTACAATTTTGCTGCAAAGCTCTCTGCATCCACGCTGTATGTACCGTTGTCGATCCTCTCCTTTATGGAAGCTACGAGATCTTCACGTACATCAGACGCACCTGCAACTGCCTGTTTGGCAACCTGGATATCCTTGCCTACGCTTGATATCTGGAGTTGATCGGAGAAACTAGCCTTAGCATCCTTTTTGACCTGCTTGGGCTGGCTGCTTCTGTAGAGCTGCTGCACCTGATTATATGCTTCTATACGCATAATGCTCCTCCTCCTTGGGATAAACTTTTGGCTTCATAATGTTTATCGGATTATTCATTCAATACTTTATAGCAAATCTGAAAAAAAGTGCTTTTTTATAACCCGGCATTCGGATCCTTCCAGTTCTCCAGGTGTCCCATCTTAAGATATGCTATGCCCATGGCACCATTTCCGACATTTCCTGCCGAAGATACACTGGATCTGGTTAACATAAGTTGGTTCTCCGGGATCGAATCCTTCATTTCCCTCATGATGCTGTTCTGCACTCTGGGTGACAGGCCTACATGAGTAACGATGACCGGAACTCTGGGATCCATACGCCCGGACAGTAACATGGTAGTCCTGATATGCTTCTCTATCACGCTCTCCATATCGCCGCGATAGGCTCTTGCCTGCTTAAGCTTACCGTCCGCTATCCTTATGGCGGGATGGATGTTGAACGCATCATATAACTGTCCTCTCCTCTTGGCCATCTGGCCATACTCGGCATATATGGATGCAGTGGGAAGAACATAACTCAATACTATGTGCTTGCTTACTCTGGTTATATCGGCGCAGATATCTTCCACATCTCTGTCGGTACCTGCCCATCCCGATGCTATCATTGCAAGCAGCCCCAATGCCGAAGATATCAGTCCGGTATCGATAACGTGCACATGTCCGAATCCCTTTGCAGCCTCCATGGCTCTGCTGCAGGTCTCACCCATCTTGGAGCTGAAGCTCAGATGGATGATGTCTTCGGAGGATTCAAGTTCTTTCCTGAAGAACTCCTCGTATTCCTCTACAGTCGCTCCGTCCGGATACAATTCACTGATGCTGTCGGTAAGCTTACCCATGAGATCCAGGGTATCTATCTCAACCGTATCCTTGAACCTTCCGCGGGCAGTACGTATATAGAGGTACATGATACCGATATCATATTTCCTGGCTGTTTCCTCTGGGATGTCACAGATCGAATCGGTAGTTATCCTGAGTCTCCTCTTCTTTTTGGGCATGACCTTGGTGTATATGACCTGACCCTTTCTCGCCGCAGGATCATCTCTGTACTCTATCAGTTCCTTGGGAATATTATCGGCGATCGCATCCTCAAGGACGGTATATTCAACAGGCTTGGTCAGTACAAGATCAAAATCATACATGACATTATTCTGCATCCTACTGTCCATAGTCGCACCCGTGAGCGCAATAATGGCACTGTCCGTACATCTTCCTCCGGACTGTGATCTTATGGCTTCCAAAACCTCTGTTCCGTTCATGCCCGGCATGAGATAGTCGACCAGTATGACATGATACTGCGTCTTTGCAGTCATCTTAAGCGCTTCTTCACCGCTTCCGGCCTCATCGACCATGACCTTGGTATCCTTTAAAAGTCCTGTTATGATACTTCTGTTCTGTACGTCATCATCAACGACCAGTATCCGCGCTTTGCTTGCCTCAAAACTCCTGACGTACTTCTCCGTATCTTCACTTAGTCCTGCGATCTCCTCATAGCTGCTTCCGCCTATGACGTCATTACCCTCACAGCCCAATGTAACATCCATTGTAAAAACGGAGCCGCTGCCGTAAACGCTGTCCACGGTCAGCTCACCGCCCATAAGTTGCGTAAGGGAATAAGCAATGGGAAGCCCCAGTCCGTTACCCTCTATGTTGGCGGTATTGTTTCTGTCAAACTGAGCAAATGTATCAAACAGATGAGACAGATTCTCCTTCTCAATGCCGATACCCGTATCGCTTACCTTGGCGATGATCCTTACCTTGTCATCTCCGATCCTTTCGGACACAACACTCAACTTGACCTGACCCTCATTGGTATACTTAACGGCGTTGGTCATAAGATTAAGAAGAACCTGTGTGATACGCCTCTCATCTCCCACAAGAACGGCCGGCAGCTCGGGATCAACCTCTAAGATCAACTTCAGATCCTTGTCCTTGGCCTTGGCACTTATCATATCCATGATCTCAGATAACAGGTCTGCACTGCTGAATGATGCTCTTCCAAGCTCCATTCTGTGACTCTCCATCTGAGACAGATCCATGATATCGTTCACTATGCTTAACAGAAGCTTGCCCGAGCGGGCTATTGCCTCTGAATTCTTCTTTATCTCTTCATCTTCACAGTTGCGGATGTTCAGCTCATTGAGTCCGACTATCGCATTGATGGGATTTCGGATTTCATGCGAGAAATTGGCGTAAAAACGCTCCCTTGACGACATGATCCGGTCAAGCTCATTGCGCTGGCGTATCGCCATTGCATTCTCTCTTCCGTATCCGGATCTTCTGAACGAGAATATCATACCTGCAGTCACTCCGACGGCGATAACGCCGAAGAGTGAATCAATATACTGGGAAAGCTCGCTGTTAAGAGGCTTAACATATTCGGGGTGCAGATATGCGACCGTATAACATGCTACATCCACCAATACGGTAAGGGTTGCATGTATCTTGAGACTCTTTCCTCTATATATAAGGAAAACATATATTATACCCATGGCCAACCAGCAGTTGGAACCGCTTAAAACTCCGCCACAGCAGAAGAATATGGTCGGGAAAGTAACTATATTCATCCAGACAGTCACTACCGCTATGGGCAGTTCTCTTCCGCCGTTATCACAGATATAGTTGATAGCCCATGGAATGATGATCAATGTCGCGGTAATGATCCCGTAGCTCACCCATCCCGATCTTATTGAAATACACTCGACCAGACAAATGAGCGCCCCGATGATACCTTCAAGACATACGATCACAAAGAGCTTTTCTCTTATATTCCTGTTGTCATTACTCAGCAATTCCCTGATCTTACTAATCATTTTCACCACCAAATGTCCTATCTGCTCCTGTAGCGGTCTCTTATCGCAGTCAATGCATCAAGGGCAGACATATAATCAGACATCTCCACCTTCTTCTTGATAGGTATCAGCTGCGGAGCAAGAGGATGTCCGTTATAACTGTATCCTCTGAGTTCATCCAGTATCCTGTACATATGAGCCGAAACAAATGTATATGTAGCTTCTTCAAAGGCTCCGATATACTCATCAAACCTCTCATCCGATATAGGGGTACTGTCGATCTCGGCAAATTCATCGCTGATCTCCATCTGCATTGAATCCTGTCCAAGCAGCATAGCGATCACGCGCTCATATTCTGCCATCAGCTCTTCATGATGAGCTTCTATATATGATATATTTCCGTCCTTGCCGGCCTGCTCCATATCCTTAGCCATTTCAGACAGGGTCTCGGCACCTATGCTGGCCATTGAGCTCTTAAGCGCATGGATGTATATGGTATAGTCCGAGATGTTCCTGTCATCAAACAGTCTTCTGATCTTATCGATATTATCAGGTCCGTTGGTCGCATGTACATTGAGCACATTGCGGTAGTTCTCAAGCGTTCCGCAATAGAGCAGTCCCTTCTTGATGTTCAGATCCCCGATGACAATTGAGCCCGGATTGATATCCTTAGTCTCATCACTTTCATCCTCATCCGAATAACTGATCTTATCCTTCGGAACATACTTCTTTAACATCTTTTCAAGTCCGGAGATCTCCACAGGCTTGGATATAAAGTCATTAAAGCCCTGCTCTATGAACATATCCCTGGCACCGGCCACGGCATTTGCTGTCAGGGCGATTATCGGTACATTCTTATAGTAAGGTATATCTCTGGATCTGATCTTGTTAAGGCATTCCACACCATCCATCTCAGGCATCATGTGATCCATGAAGATGAAATCATAATCCCGGCTCACAAGCTTCTCTAAAGCTTCTCTGCCGCTCAGTGCCGTTGTAACCTTGATCCTGTACGGCTTAAGCAGGCCTTCTATGACCTTGAGGTTCATAAAGCTGTCGTCTACGATCATGACATGAGCCTTGGGCATGATCATCTGTCCGACAGGCTCCTGACGGGATGAACGTCCGGTCACTCTTATCGCACCGTCGCCGTACTTCTGCGAATCCACAACTTCTATATTGACTGATGACAGCCTTGTATCTATGCTTCCGATAGGGGCTGTGTCTTCAACCTTCTGCGGGATCGTGAACTGGATCTCCGTGCCGCTTCCATACTTGGATTCAATGGTCAGGAATCCGCCCATCAGTTCAACAATAGCTCTGGATATCGTAAGCCCAAGTCCTATTCCGCCTTCTTTTCTGTCTCTGCCGCTGCTTAACTGTGTGAAATCCGCAAATATCTTATTGAGATTCTCCGGCCTCATTCCGATACCGGTATCTTTTACCCTCACGCAGAGATTGATACCGTACACTTCCGTTCTCTTGCTGATATCAATGATCACATACCCTTCATTGGTATACTTGATCGCATTCTCTATAAGGTTGAGCATCACACGCTTAAGCTTGGGTTCATCACCCCGGAGGACACTCGGTATTGACGGATCACAATTGACGATGAGTTCGATCTTCTTCTCTCCGATCTTGACCACGCTCATATTGATAACATCGTTGATGGTGGACATCATATTGTAATTGTCCTCATCAAGAACAAATCTTCCGCTGCTGAGCTCTGAATAATCCAATATATCGCTCACCACCGACAGAAGGTTCCTGCCTGCAGACTTGATGTCTTCGAGATTGTCCCTGACGATCTCCGACTTGGCCTCACCCAGCGCGATCTCACTCATACCGCATATGGTATTGATGGGAGTTCGGAGCTCATGCGAAACATTGGCAAGGAAGTCATCCTTACTCCTCTCGGCTACCTTCAGTTCTTCGATGGTATCTAAGAGCCTCATCCTGCTGCCTTCCTCTTCCTTAAGCAGGAAATCGACCACAAAGATGGTAATGTATATCGCAGCTATCTCCAATATGCTCCTGAACGCCTCATCCATGGTCCCCATAGGGATGGTCTTGCTTATCAGCACATGATGTAACAGGATAAGTGTGGATGTGATAAGCGGGATGATCAAAAGCTTCGGCAGCTCATATACACCGATTATGATCGTAAGTCCGATAACTGATATCATCGGTTCCACATCGTTATTGACAAATATACAATAGAGGAATACACAGAATTCGGACGCGAATGCACACATCCCCGCCCTGAAAGCATAACTCCTGATGCCAGCGATATGGCTCATCCATACTACTACCAGCGATGCCTCTATGACATAGATGATCCATCTCTGCGTGCTGTCATATGTCATAAGGCTCACGCAGATCGCATAGATCGTAAACACCGCAAGCACTATATTCTCAATTTTCTTTCTTCTTAACAGATCGTATTCTTTATTATCCATATGATACTCCGACCCTGCTTATCCTCACTGTCAGTCCTTCTAGACCGGGAAGATCATGGTCATTGTGCTTCCCTTGCCCGTCTCGCTCTCTATCTCTAGTCTTCCGCCTATGGTCTCAACGGTATTTACCACAACATCCATTCCCACTCCTCTGCCGGAGAATTCCGTTATCTCGGTATTGGTGGAAAAGCCCGGAAGCGTAATAAATCTCCATACCTCACTGTCAGAGTAATCCTCATCTGCCCTGTCGGTTCCTATGAGTTCTCTGTCATGTGCCTTCTTAAGGATCTTCTCCCTGTCAAGCCCTGCGCCGTCATCACTTACCGATACCCTGAGCTCTCCGTCTTCGATACCGGCCTTAAGTGTGATCCTGCCTCTCATGGGCTTGCCTGAGAGCATCCTCTCGTTGGCTTCTTCTATTCCGTGATCCGCACTGTTACGCACCATATGCATGAGCGGATCGGAGATATGCTCTATGATACCTCTGTCTGCCTTGACATCTTCTCCCTCGATCACACACTCTATATCCTTGCCAAGCTTCCTTGATGCCTCGAATATAACTCTGTTCATGCGTAAGAAGATATTGGTAAAGGATACCATTCTCATCGCAGTGACCATATCTCTTATCTGAGAAGTTATCACCTTGACCTTGTCCGCATTTCTGTCGAAGGCTTCAAGAGACAGCCCTGCCTCTCTGACCTCCTTATCATCGATAAGCTTCCCCTGGGCTTTTGTAAGCTTCATCACAAGATCGGACAGCCTGTCCATATCAGCTATATCGACACTTATATGATTACTCTTTTCCTTTTTCTGCTCGTTATCCTTGGCAAGGAAGATACCCTTGCCGGGCGTGCCGCTCTGTACGACGAAGTCACCGGGCGCATATTCCTTATCGTCCTTGGTCACCTGTGCTATAACGGGGGCATCTACGCCAAAGAGCTTAAATCCCGCATCGAATCTCGCGGCATCTATCTCCGTTATCTCTATCCCCTCGGTCTCATAACCGTCACTTACAAGTTTCTTTAACTTTCTCTTGGAACAACCGGTCATAAGCAGGATCTTGAAACCTTTTTCAAGTATCTCATCCCCGCTCGCCTCTGATGTAAGTATATCCTCCGGAGTATACTTTATATCCTCAGCAACATCCTTAAGAAGGCGGACCACCTTATAGGCGTGTACATTCGCCATTTTGGTGTCCTTGGCATATACGATATATATCTGGAAGTAATGACTGGCCTTTGTATCCTTAGGCGCAATATAGATCCTAGTATTCTCCTGAGGAGCTTCCTCTGTCTTCTCCTTAGGTTCTTCCTTAGCCACACTTATCGATGAAAGAAACTCATCCAGTTCCCCGATAAGACCGGCTGCATCCGAATCTGCCATCTTACCGTCCGAGAGCCTGTCCAGCTCTCCCTGTACAAAGTCAGACACCTTAAGGACCAGTTCGATCAGTTCCTTCTGGGGAACACCCTCCGGCTTATGCTCTCTGAGATAATAGAACACATCCTCTGTCTTATGAGCCAGCATGTTCATCTGCTCAAACATCATAAAACCGGCAGACCCCTTAAGAGTATGCATATATCTGAATATCTCAGCTATAGCATCCTCGGGAAATGCCTGTTCATCCCTGTATTTGAGCACAAGCGCCTGCAACTCCTCAAGTATCTGAGTAGTCTCCAGTACATATGTGTCCAGCATGTCATCTCTGTTTAAATCTAATGACATTAGTGTCACCTCATAAGCGTAACCGCATATCGGTCCCGTGTCCGGATCATCCGTCTGCTATTCGATAAGACCAAGCTTCTTGAGTGCCTGCTCAAACCTGTCCTGATTGATGGGCTTGCCGGAGTAGATGGTACATCCAAGATCAAAAGCCATCTTGACATTCTTTTCCTCATTGAGGGCCGTGGCCATGATAACCTTTACTGCCTTCTCCTGAGGTATCCCCTTCTCCTTCTCAATGTTACGTATGCCGATCAGTGCCTGATATCCGTCCATCACAGGCATCATGATATCCAGACATACCAGATCATACGGATCCCCTTCTTCCATCGCCATCATGAAGGCATCCACTGCCTCCATTCCATCAACGGTAACATCACAGTCACCGTACTTGGACAGGAAGTTCATCATGAATTTTCTTGTGACAAAATCATCCTCTGCTAATAAAATCCTCATATCATTCCTCCATTCCCTTTTTTACCTGTCGTTCTGTCAGCTGCTTCCTACTTCAACTGCTTGGATATCTTACGATAAACCGTATATATCTGCGGGTTGAACTTCTCCCCGACATCTGCACCTATTATCCTTAATGCTTCTTCCTTGGTGTATGATACTCTGTAGACTCTGTCAGCCGTAAGAGCACAATATACATTGCCTACGGCTACTATCTGGGCTGATAACGGAATGTCATCTCCCTTCTTGCCTGCGGGATATCCGCTTCCGTCCCAGTTCTCGTGATGATAATTGGCTATGTCTGCAGCCATCTGAACGAAATCATTGTACTCACTGGAGAGAGCGATATCATTAAGTATCCTGGCTCCTACCGTCGTGTGGGTCTGCATCCTGCTCCTCTCATCGGCGGTCAGCACATCCTTCTTCTGGAGTATCTCCTTGGGTACGGCAACATTACCGATATCGCACAACGGAGCCGCAGTCTCAATGGTATTGATAAAAGTATCCGTTACCACATCCTCATATATCCCGGCTAACTGCATCGCCTGGGCGATCAGTCTGCAGTTATATCTCAGTCTCTCTATAAAGCTCTCCTCGTAGAGAGAGTTGCGTCTGGCAAGATTGGCCAGTGCATATAAGACACCCCGCTTCTCCTCTTCGATCTGCCTTAACTGACTGTTAATGGATGTCTGCAGCCTTCTGTTGGTCTCCATAAGATCCCTCTTGGTCTCGTGGAATCTTAAGTGAACACCGGCTCTGGCCTTGACAACCTCGGGGATGAACGGCTTGGTTATATAATCTTCTCCGCCGATCTCAAAGCCTCTGACTATGTCATCCACCTCGTCATATGCCGATATGAACACTATGGGAATGTCCCTGGTATCCACATTGGACTTGACAATGGTGGCGAATTCATAGCCGCCCATCTCCGGCATGGATATATCCAACAGAATCAGATCCGGTGCGCAGCGCTGCAGAACCTTAAGTCCCTGCACGCCATTCTCCGCCAGAATCGGCTGATATCCCATCTCGGATATGATATTGCGCAGGACAAATCTGTTGACTTCCACATCGTCAATTATAAGAACCTGGCCCTTATATTGAACATTTGCATTAGTGTCTGCCATATCTCCTCCATCAGTATCCTAATCAAGTAACAGCTTCAAGGCCTCCATGGCCTCCAATGTCTTCTCCTTGTTCTCCTTCTGCACAGCCATCTTAAGCTTTAATGCAGCAGTCCCTATCTCCTTCGGCGCCCCGGTCGTCAACTGCTTGACAGCCTCGGCAAACATCTCGGCCTTCTCCCATGTGTCCATCTCCACACACAGAGTCAGCTTCATGATACGCTTATCTATCTCTTCCCTGTTCTCTCTCGAGCCGAACCTTGTCGACTCATCCCCGTTTAAGCTCTCAAACTGCCTGTCGGCTATCGTGCCGGCATCCACATGGAAATCTTCTACAAATGTCTCCCCTTCTCCGCTCGGAACCTTAAGCCACACCGAGAAATTGAAGTTCGAGCCCTTACCCGGCATACTGTCAACGGATATATCACCTTCCATCAGGTTGACAAGCTTCTTACTGATGTTAAGTCCAAGACCGGTACCGCCGTACTTGCGGGAAATGGATGCATCAACCTGTGAGAAATCCTTGAACAGCTTATCCTTGTCCTTATCCGCGATACCGATACCGGTATCCACGACCATAAAGAAGAGCTCTATCTTGTTGCCGGCTCTCGCCGTACTCACGACCTCCAGCATGATCTTACCGACCGTGGTAAACTTGGTGGCATTCGACAGGAGATTGTTGAGGACCTGCTCAAGCCTCAGTTCGTCTCCGATAAGCTTATCCGGGATATCCGGCGAGATCGTAACGAAGAAATCCAGCCCCTTCTCGTGGATCTTGACCATATGATTGGACCTGACATAATCGATCATGTTGCGAAGAGAGAACTCTCTCTCCTCGATCTCGAACTTGCCGGCCTCAAGCTTTGAGAAATCAAGGATATTGTTGATCAGGGCATTCATATCGGAACAGCTCTTCTCGATCATCTCCATGGTATAGAGCTTGTGCGGATCCTCCTCGGTATTCATCAGATCCTGTATGTTACCCAGTATACCGTTGACAGGAGTCCTGAGCTCATGAGTCACGTTGGCCACGAACTCATCCTTGACCCTGTTGAGAGTCTGCCCGTTATCCTTGGCAAACTTAAGCTCTCTCATCATCCTCTCCCTGCCGGATATATCCCTGCCAAGGCAGATTATCCTGTTGGGAGTATTCTCATCTGCAAGGAGCCTTATCTCAGACTCAAAGCAGGTATTGTTGCTTCTGTATGCATTGGCCTCGAGCATCCGGCCGTCCATGGTCTCACGGCAGATAAGCCTTCCGTTCTCCGAAGAGAACACATTGGGAAAGATATCCGCTATGTTAACATCATCCATGCTGTTATACATAAGGACATTATAAGCGCCTTCATTGGCATACTCGATGTCTCCGTTCTCTGCAAATATGATCAGGAACTCAAACATCGTATCCGCTATCTTTCGCAAATAATCACGGTTTTCGAGGAGTTGCTTCATACTCGTTCCTTTGCTCTTATACTAACAGAGGAAAGCTCTCGGCTTTCCTCTTACAACCTGCAAGTTCAAACTCGTAAACTTAGCATAAATTATAACAAATTTGACTGTTTTTTACAACAGTATTATCAGTACTTTCATACTATTTATACATAGTTAAGAAGTTGTTTTTACAAATCCCGGGATATCCTACCAGAGATGTGTCACAAAAATGTATACCACGGTAAGAACAAGTCCCAGACAGAACAGCATTAGTCCGAAGGACATGCTCCTGAAGATAAGGGTCCTGCTGACCTTATAACTCTCATAATCCATGGCAAACTTATGCACGTAATTAACAGGCTTGCCTGTGGGACGTCCTTTTGCCTTCTTAACACGTCTTATCAGTCTCGCTATCCGGCCTGTGATGACACCGAGACCGTATGTGATCCTTGTGCCCTCTGCGAGCTCCTCCTGCTGCTTGCTGTCCTTAAATACGGTCCTTCTCAATCCGTATATGCAGGAATCGGCAAAACTGTCTAAAAATCTGCAGATAACGCTCATAACAAAAGGTATCGCATAGAGGATAACAGGCCTGTATATGACATCTTCCATATCCATCCACTTCGGCCACAGATCCAGATACTTATCCTTGTCATCACTCATCATGCATATCCTGATGATCCCGATATATATCACCAGACCTATGGCTATGGATATGAGCCCGCCCTTAAGGCATTCAAGCGTAAAGTAATTCTCAAGTATGTATTCAGAAGAAGTCCTGATATTAAGCGGCTTCGCACACATCTCCACGATACGGTTCAGCGAATACTGAGACGTGAATCCCAAAGCCGGAGGTATGAGTGCCGACAGACAAAGAGCAGCTGCGGTCGCGGTGTTCATATAGGGCCTGCGCTCACCAAAGCCTGCCTGTACCTCAATGTCCGTATTTTTTTCGATAAAGACGCATATATATATCTTGAGCATATAAGCAAGAGTACAGCCTCCGCTTATAAGGAATATCCACTCGATGACACCGGCCATATCCTTTGTGATGAACGGTATGACACCGCCGCCCTCAAGATAGGCAAGGTACTTCTGAAGCTCAACTATCCCTTCGTGGATAAGAGTCTTGCTGATATATCCGTTAAAGCCCGGAATACCGGCTATACCCAGCGCACCGGACAGGAAAATGGCATTAAGAAGAGGCTTGTTGCGGCCGAAACCGCGTATCTCATTCAGATCGAGCTTGTGGGTGTTCATGAAGATAACGCCCGCAACCGAGAACAGGATCAGCTTGAACAGCGAGTGACCTACCATATGAAGAAGGCTGCCGCTTAAGGCCAGATGGTCAGGGCCCAGATAAGCCGCACCTATGCCTGTCAGGATAAAGCCCATCTGTGAAACCGACGAACATGCCAGGATCCGCTTGATGTTTACGCTGAATACCGCAAGTATCGCTCCGAGAGCCATCGTGATAACGCCTATGATAAGTATCAGGGAAGCCCAGGGTGCATCATAGGGATAGACCGGGTCGAATACATATGCTGAGAGCATGAGTATGCCCAGAATGCCTGTCTTGGTGAGCATGCCGGATAAGAGCGCCGATGCGGGTGCGGGTGCAACCGGATGAGCCTTTGGCAGCCATATGTGCAGAGGAAAAGCACCTGCCTTGGCTCCGAAGCCCACGAGCATGCATATGCCCGCCGCCCAGATCTTACGGTCGGTTCCGTCATTTAACATCCTCGCAGTGTCATACAGATTGGGGATCTGGGTTATATCAAGCGCATGGCCCGGAACTCTGAAGACACCCATAGCCACATCATACAGTATGAACAGGCCCATGAGCATTACAAGGCCGCCTATCACGGATACCGCTAGATACGTGCCTGCTGCCCTTAGCGAATCCTTCTTCTCATCAAAGGCAACCCACACATACGAAGCAAGCGACATCGCCTCAAAGAAAATGAACATGGTGTAGAGATCGCCCGAGAGGAATACGCCAACGGTCGCAGCATAAGTAAAGAGGGTAAAGAAGAAAAACCTTCCCTTTCTCTCATAATGCTTCATGTATTCGACAGAAAGTATAAGGCTCACTATCCACATAAACGTGGCAATGCCCACATACATCAATCTGAAATTGTCCGTTACAAAGCTAAGCTTCATATCCATCTACCCTGCTATACTGAAAAAGAAATCAGTGATAAACGAATTATTGATACCGAGTATGACTATCGCCGCCACGAACAGATATAACGGGAGCAGCATCCTTATACCCGGGTCCTTTATACCTGAGTTGACACGTGTGTCATAATCTCCCTTGGGGAAGAATGCTCTCACGACAATGGTCATCATATATATGGCGGTAAGGATCGCCGAGATAAGCAGTGCAACTATACCCGCATATGCCAGAGGCATTCCGCTGTCTATGGCCGCGGATGCAAGGTTCCACTTGCTAACAAAGCCGGCAAGCCCGGGTACTCCCATGAGTGCCAGACTGCTGACCGTAAATATCCCGAATGTCTGAGGCATGCTGTAGCCCAGACCGTCCAGCTCGTATACATATTCTCGCTCTGCCTTACAGATCACGGCACCGGCACAGAAGAATGAACATATCTTCATCACCGCATGCATGATCATATGCGTAAGTGCCGCCACGAGTCCCAGCGGCGTCATCAGCGTGACTCCGAACAATATATATGACAGATTGCTTATGGTTGAATAAGCAAGTCTTCGCTTGATATGAGGTTCCTTAACCGCTCTTGCGCATCCGTATACGATGGTTATGATCGTAACGGTCATCACTGTATACTGGGCCCATGTCCCCCTCAGGAAATCCGTACCGAAGAGGTAGAATGTCAGCCTGATGATCGCAAAAGCACCGGACTTAACGACTGCGACCGCATGGAGAAGAGCGGTTACCGGGGTAGGAGCCACACCGGCATCGGGAAGCCATGAATTAAAGGGACAGACTGCTGCCTTTACACCGAATCCCATAAACGCAAATACGTAGATCAGCAGCAGGGCATTGGACCTTACGCCTACCTTGGCCATATCCAGTACTCCGCCCAGCTTAAACTCTATGGTGCTTCCGAAGCTTATGATAAAGATCATGCCTAAGAATGCGAATGCCGCTCCGCCAAGTGAATAGTACATGTACTTACGGCTTGCAAGTATTGCCTTACGTGAAAGAGTATGCATCACAAGAGGTACTGTGACGATAGTAAGCAGCTCATAGAAGAAGTACATTGTAAGGATATTGGCGGCAAGCGCAATACCCAGTGTCACTCCGTATGTCATGGTGTAGAACATAAAGAATATCTGCTCTCTCTCCTCATGCTCCATATACTCGAATGAATACAGCGTAGCCAACGGCCAGAGAAGGGATATCATCCCCGCAAAGACCATGCTGAGCCCGTCCATCTTAAATGCTATGGACAGATCTCCGGGGAATGTCAGAAGAGTGAACTCCTCCGCACCCGGCATGAGTATCATCGTCCACACCAGCACAGTTGTAAGCAGGGTGAACAAAAGCGCCCAGATATGCATTTGTCTCTTTTCCTTCCACCTTATGAGTGAGATCATCACTCCGGATAAGATCGGAAGGAGTACGGTTGCAAAGATCATACAAATACCATCCTTATCAGATCGATCACCGGCTCCGGAAACAGGCCTATAAGCAGCGACAACAGAGTAAGTGTTGCGATCGGTACGGTCATAAGAGGTCCCGGCTCACACTTGATCTCCTGTCCCTTAACCTTCTCCCTGTATTCAGCTCCCGGGAAGAAGCCAATGATCATAAGGGGAAGCAGATATCCTGCGGTTAAGAGTGCACTTATAAGAAGCACTGCCGGACCCAGATACTTAAATACCGGGATATCTGCGGCTATCGCTCCGGTTGCAAGATACCACTTGGATATAAATCCGCCTGTGGGCGGGATACCTATAAGGCCTAACGATACTATGGTGTAGCAGGTCATGGTAACGGGCATCTTAAGTCCGATACCCCGCATATCCTCAACCTTTGTTACACCGGTATGATGGATTATGGCGCCCGCGATAAGGAAAAGGGCTGCCTTGATAAATCCGTGTGCAAGTACGTGCAATACGGCTCCGGTCATGGCATCGGATACATAAGCGCTGTCGGCACCCGAACCGTAGGGAACAACGGCTCCAAAGCTCACTGCCAGTCCGAAGAGTATGTAGGAAACCTGGCTGACCGTGGAATAAGCCAGTCTCTTCTTAAGTACAGGCTCCTTAAATGCAAGCATCGATCCCATGAACACAGTTATAAGCGCAAGGATCATAAATGCGGTCTGAACCCATGAGCCCTTAAGCTTATCGGCTCCGTAGACATACCATATGCTCCTTATTATTCCGAGCACTCCCGCCTTGACAATGCAGGCACTTAAGGCCGCAGATGCAGGTGAGGGAGCTATGGGATGGGCAGTCGGAAGCCATGCATGCATAGGCCACATTCCGGCCTTGACACCGAATCCCATGATGAGTGCCATGGCTGCGGCAAGCAGCAGACCCTCATTGGCCGTAAAGACATCCGCACTTATGCTTCCGCCCTGGATAAAGTCAAGCGAAGAGGCAAAATGTGACAGATTGTATATTCCAAACAACGCCCCGTATGCTCCGAACAATGAAAAGAACATATACTTAAGCGCGGCCATTTTTGCTTCCTTAGTCCTCTCATGTATGACTAAAGGCATGGACAGGACTGTAAGAAGCTCGTAGCACATATAGAATGTCACGAGATTAGACGCGGCACAGAGCATAAGCTGAGCAAACATCGACAGGATAAAGAAGATATTAAAGCTTCTCCTGTTCTTCTCTCCCTTCATATAATCGATCCCGAAGACACCCGAAGATATGAAGATGATCAGAGTAAGCACGGCAAATACTGCACCCAGCGGATCCATATGAAATTGTAAGGGCAATACGCGCATCATACTCATATTAGCAGTCTACCTATGAAAACATTCCAAGGCCTTTTCGTATCAGAGCAACTATAGGATCTGACATAACACCGAGCAATACATTGAGTGTCACAAAGGCCATAAGAACAATACTGTATAATGGAGCATCCTTAAGATATACATGCGGATAATGATCATTCTCCACAGGTGTGTATATCCTGATGACAGTCTTCATGAAATAAATGGCATTGAGGATCGTACTGACACCGAGTACGACGAGCACCGCGATCATGCGATAGCGGAGACTTACTGCGGCTTCCGCAAAGAGAAGCTTGCTGATAAAGCCTGAGAATAACGGGACACCGACCATGGAGAGCGATCCGACCGCAAAGGCAAGTCCGGCGATCCTGTTACGATATGCACTTCCCGTAAGAGGCTCGAACCTCCTGCTTCCGTCCGAAACATCCGTAAGTCCTATGGCCGAAATGAACAGCAGGGACTTGGTGGATGCATGGGACAGCATATGGAAGACTGAAGCCACCATACCGAATTCGGTTCCCATTCCGATTCCCATGAAAATGTATCCGATCTGTGCCACCGAAGAATAGGCGATCATTCGCCTTATATCATTCTCACGTATGGCGCTGACCGAACCGAATATCATCCCGGCCAGGCCGAAGAAGAACAGCACGTCTATGACACCGCTGTCAGTATATATATCAAAACCGATAACTCTGTATATTATCTTGATAAGCAGAAAGATATAGCCCTTGGATACCAGGCTTGACAATATGGCCGCACTCGATACGGTGGAATAGCCGTATGCATCGGGAAGCCATGCATGGAAGGGGAAGAGCGCACACTTGATGGCCAGTCCCACACTCATAAGCGCTATGGTAAACAGAAGGGGCTCCGGGTAACTGCCTCCCGCAGTCATCGCCGTAACGGACTCCTTTATATTGCTCATGAGGAGATGTCCGGTTATGTCATACAGCATGCATATCCCGAGAAGGATCATGGCCGAACCTATAAGGCTCATTACCATATATCTCACGGCAGCCTCGATCGTACGGCCGTTCTCTCTGATCATGATAAGACCGCAGGCCGATATGGTATTGATCTCCACGAATACATAAGCCGTGAAAAGGTCGTTGGTATATACAAGGGCCAGAAGTGAGCTCAGCATCAGTCCCACAAGAACATAATAGAGATTGTGCTTGCTCTCCACCACCTCATCAAAAAGCTTCTTGATACCGCCGAGAACAGACAGGAGCATGACCATACAGAAGAACATGGCCATACCTGCCTCCAGCACGCCGGCTCTGATCTCATTGCCCCAGGGTGCAGGGAAGTGTCCCATCATGAACACGAAGCTCTCTCCCGAGACATTCAGGCTGTATAAGAGTACTGCAGACATACCCATGATCAAAGTAATGACAACTGCATTTACAACTCTCGCAACCTTGCCCGGAAGCACCGAACACACCGGACCCGAGAACATCGCAAGCATTATTGAGAAGAATGGGATATTACGCACCATATCCATCACATTCCCTCCTTCTTGAGCCTTGTTGATATCTCGTCCAAGTTAAGGGTCTGGTATCTGCGATAGAGCCTTATCGTAAGCGACAGCATAAGAGCGGAAACTGATACGGATACAACGATACCCGTAAGCACAAGTCCCGCAGGTATGGGATTGATATAAGCCTCAACACTCGTCACGTTATCAACTACTATGGGCACAGTCCTTCCGGTGATGTAACCCTTAACGGCTAAGAACAGATAAATGGAAGAATCCATTATATTGAAGCCTATGATCTTCTTTATGAGATTTTTCTGCAGCAAGAGATTGGCAAAGCCGGTAACAAACAATATCATGGCTATGACCTCTGCGTAATTGACTGTCAGATTGCTTCCCACCTTAGAAATCTCCTTTTCTGAACATTACATAGAACGTATACATGGTACATGCCACAACCATTCCCACGCATATGTTGAGTATAAGTATCAGTCCGCCGGACAGGATGTTTCCGGGTATACCCAGAGGAATATGGCTGTCCAGATGATTTGCCCCGCAGAAGAACGAATAAGCCTTGCATAGGCAGTATGTGGTAAGCGCACCGAAGCTTATCCACTTATATGTCTTCTCAGTAAAGAACTCCTCCGTCTTCTCAAAGCCGAAGGCGTTTACATACAGTATCAGTCCCGCACCTATAACGGCTCCGCCGGAGAATCCGCCTCCGGGAGAAAGATGTCCGTTAAGTATCACATAGATACCGAATATCATGATTATGGGTACAAGGAACTTGGCTACGGTCTGAAGGATCAGATCGTCCTTGGGTTCATATATGATGTCACTCACACCGGGATCATCTTCACTGAGCACGGGACTCAATCTGCTCTTGTCCTTATTGATCCTTAAAAGGATGAGCACTGTGATCGTGGCCACAAAGAGCACATTGGACTCTCCGAACGTATCAAAAGCTCTGTAATCCAGTATCATTCCGGTTACGATATTGGTAGCTCCGGTCTCTTCAAGACCGCTCTCAATATATCTCTCCGGGACTTCATTATTGGTGGGTCTGTCGACTGCACCTACAGCCGGAAGGAATGAAACATTATATATGAGCAGGGCACCGAAGATCAGACAGAACAGTACCGCTACTATCCTGTACATCCTGTTAAAGAACTTAAGGAGCTTATTGGACTGTTCGTCATATGCCCTCTCCTTGGCCATCTGCTTATCCTGCATCCTCTCAACCGTAGTCGATGCATCCGCAACAGGGATAAGCAGGGACATGTCCATCTTGGTCTCCGAAGGAGAATAATCCTTCTCACCCTTAAGCCATCTGAAAAATCTGTATGCTCTTGTCTTACTGTATTCTTCGTCCGTCTTACGCCTGCTCATCCAGTCCGTCCTCATCCTCGGTATTGATATCAGCATCCGTGAGTTCTCTTGTGCCCTTCTCTATGTTGATCGCATGTATCTTCTTAAGAGTTACAAAAAAGAGCACACTGGTCACACCTGCCCCTACTGCCGCCTCTGTAATGGCCAGGTCAGGAGACTCCAAAGTCACCCATATGATAGACATTATGAGTGAAAAAGACATATATATCAGTATTGCATTGAGTAGATCCTTTGTTATGCTCACACTGGCCGCACATATAAGCAGAAATATGAGCAGAATGATCTGAAGTGTCGTCATATATCGCACCTGTCCGCATATTTGTCTATATCTTCATTGGTGGTCGCCTCAAGCTTGGCAAGAAGATGAGAAGCCACCGGAGAAGAAAACCACAGGAAAGTAACTATAAGAGCTATCTTAAGTGTAGTCATATTGAATCCGGAATATATCATAAGCCCGATCAGCGACAGACTTATCCCGAGAGTATCTCCGAGTGCTGCTGCCTGCATACGGTTAAGAACATACTTCATGTGAAAAACACCGTATATCTCAACCGCAAAGATTATAAGGCCTGCAAGCAAAAAGGCCCCGCCTGCTATAAGTCTTATCCATTCCATATCACTTCGAAGCCTCCTCTCTGTTCTTAGCAGCCTTTCTCTCCTCGTATATACCAATATAAACCTTGGTGATCACAACAACCGCCAGAAAGCTTATCATGGCATATATCAGAGATATATCCACAAGATAGTTCTCCTTAAGCATAAGTGACAGTGCTGTCATAATGACCATTACCATGGTACCCATCATATTGACAGCGACAATCCTGTCAGCTATCCTCGGTCCCTTTATAGCCCTTATCAGACAGCAGAAAAGAGCCAGTGCCAGGATAATTATCACAAACAGATATATGTACCTGTATACCTCATCTATCACCATACATTTTCTCCCATCTGCTCTCAAACTCATGGAGCATCCGAACGAACACGGAATCCTTGATGCCCTCTGCAAGACTCTTATCCAGGCAGTGAACGGTAAATCTGTCACCTTCAACCGACACCGTGATGGTACCCGGAGTAAGGGTTATGCTGTTAGCCATCATCACACGGGCCGAATCCGTCTTGAAATCGGTATCAAAACTGACGATCGCGGGTTCGATATCATATCTTGAACTCATGATCATTCTTATCACGGAAAAATTGGCCTTAACGATCTCCACAAACAGGATCGCAAAGAACTTAAACATAAATCCGGCGTTTCTCAACGCAAATATGTCGATCTTAACGGAATACCCCAAGAACTTATTTATAAACAAATATATACAGACTGACACAAGGGCGCCTATAAGCGCTGTCTCTACTGTCAGTCTGCCATTAAAGATTATCCAGATAAAGAATAAAAATATGAGCATATCATGCCTCTGTCTGACTAATTCTTAAGCCACAATCCTACGGTCAGCTTGCCGTTATCGGGGTTGGCCGATATCATAAGGGGACGGTCATAGGGATTGGCAAACTTAAGATCTACTGCCGTTCCCGAAATAGTCGCATCCATTCCCTTCGGAATATATGATACGGGTAACGAATGAGGATGTCTCTCAAGCGCCGGAACTCCGCATGTCAGCATGCATGCATACAGAGTTGATGATACCTGGCATATCCCGCCGCCTAATCCGGGAACGAATTCCTTATTGACGATGACCGGTGCCGATACGTAACCGTTGGCCGTTGTCCTCGGAAGGATGACTGTTGTAAACGAGAAGATGTCTCCCGGTTTAAGCACATATCCGTTGATACGGTTGGCTGCAACAGATACATTGGTCGCTCTCGGAATACCCGCATTATAATTGGTAGAGTATGTCCCTAACAGTGAATAGCCGTTAGTATCGGGAATCGATGCTGCTGCCGCTGCCGGAGTGACCGGTGTTGCTGCCGCAGCTGCCGCTGCTGCCTGTCTGGCTGCTTCCTCCCTGGCCGCCTGCTGCTGTAATGACTGTTCATACAGGATCTGTGCGATCTGATCGATCTGCTCCTGAGTCAGGATGACCTGAGGCTCTTCCGCATGTGCCGGAACTGCTCTGAGCGCTGCGGTCGTAAAGACGGTCAGCACAAACAGGATCGCAAGCAGACCCGATCTTACTGCTTTTTTCATAATATCCTACTCCTTTATTACCTTACCCGGGCCTGTTGCCCGGGATTCTCTAAAGATAACAGTATTCCAAACCTATCACTCTGTTATACTCTATTATGCGGTATTTGTCTACTGCTTACCCGTAGAGCCAAAACCGCCTCTGTCTGTCCCGCCCAGTACATCCGTCTCTTCGAATTCTATCCGGGGCTGGTTCTGCATGATCCTGAACTGACAGATCCTGTCATTTACGCTTATATGAGTATCTCTCATGGCCAGTACAGGCATGAACCACTGGTCGTTATCACCGCAATATGAGCAGTCCACGACTCCCTGATGATTGGTCTGGATGATGCCGAAGTTCTTAAATGTGGAACTGCGGGGAACTATATGGGCTTCATAGCCTTCGGGAAGCTGCATGGCAACCCCGAGAGGGATAAGCTTCCACTCACCCTGCTTAAGGTCGATATCCTCGGCGGCCCTTAAGTCTATCCAGTCAGACTTGCCGTCGATATAAGTAAGCTTCTCGATCTTATCCGTAAAATACTTGATCCTTATCTTTTCCATTATCATTCTCCTTGATATTATTCTTTGCGTCGTATATATCCGGTTCCTTATCCCAGATGTGTTCCGCGTACAGCCTGCTTGACTCTTAACAGGCTTCCGGGAGCTACCGACAGCTCATCAACACCCATCCTCAAAAGTTCGCCCGTGAATGAAGTATCCGCTGCAAGCTCGCCACAGACACATACGCTGCAGCCGCCGTCATGTCCGTTCTTCACGATCATGCGGAGGAATCGGAGTATGGCCTGATGGTGATAGTCGCACATGAACTCAAGCTCCGAGTTCTGTCTGTCCACTGCCAGGGTGTACTGCGTAAGGTCGTTCGTTCCTATGGAGAAGAAGTCAACCTCCCTGGCCAGCATATCCGAGATCATGGCTGCTGCCGGTGTCTCTATCATGGCTCCGAACCTGCAGTCCTTATACTCTATACCCTGACGGCTTAAGTCTGCCTTCACTTCGTTTATGATCGAGCGGATCTGCCATATCTCTTCAATGGAGATCAGCATGGGGATAAGGATCGATATGGGACCGTGCACCGATGCCCTGTATATGGCCCTTAACTGAGTCCTGAAAACATCCTTATGTCCCAGGCAGTATCTGACCGCCCTCATGCCCATGGCCGGATTGTCCTCATGCTTCATCTGCATGTAGGCTTCCTGCTTGTCGGCACCTATATCTATGGTACGGATAACAAGCTCGCGTCCGTTTAACAGCCTGACAGCTTCAACATATGTATTGTACTGCTCTTCTTCTGACGGATAATCATCTCTGTCCAGATAGAAGAGTTCCGTACGAAAGAGGCCGATCCCTTCGCATCCGAGGTCGATGGCCTTCTTAACCTCTTCAACATTTCCCACATTGGCATAGAGACCGATATGCTTGCCTTCCACGGTCACGCTGGGCTGCGACTTAAGTTCATCCAGCGCTCTTATTCTTTCTTCGATCTCGGCTTTTCTGCGCCTGTACTGCTCGAGCACTTCTGCAGAAGGATCTATTATGAGCTCTCCCGAATAGGCATCCACTATGGCCAGCTTGCCTTCGCAGTCCTTGGGGAACTCAAGACCTACCACAGCGGGGATGTTCATGGAACGGGCTATGATGGCCGTGTGGGACAGATTGGAACCACGCCTTGTGACAAAGGCCAGGATCCTGTCCTTATCCAGCTGCATAGTATCACTGGGAGTCAGATCGTCTGCGAGCAGTATCACTTCACTGCCGTATTCATCAGGTACGGATGTGCTCTCCGAGAGATTGTTAAGGACCCTGTCACTTATATCCTGAATATCCTCGGCACGAGCCTGCATATACTCATCATCCATTCCCTTGAACAGTCCGTATATACGGTCCCTGGCACTGATTATGGCTTCTTCAGCCGGCATGTGCCTGTCTCTTATTCGCCTCTCCACAGCGTCCACAAAGGCAGGATCATCTATCATTACCAAATAGGATCCAAGGAGAGCCGCATTGGTCTCATTCTCTTCCATCGAAGCCTTGAGCCTTAAGTTCTCAAGCTCACGCCTCGACTTGCTCCTTGCCACGGCGAATCTGCTTATCTCGGCCACACTGCCAAGATACTCCGATCTGTCTGGGACATGCTTGTGTCTGCGATATATAGTTAGTATTCCGATGGCTATTCCTTCGGATACGGCTTTACCCTGCATTATTCTTACCTTCCCTGTAAACGGGGTTTATCATGACCCTGTCACCGCTATATGTATATGATGGTATTACACCCTGTGCGACAACGGTCAGCGTATACTATTATATGTTGTTTTTGTGTTATTCTCAACTTATTTAAGTTATATTGTCCCAAAAATCCTTTACTCTTCCGGTTACGTTCCCTATATTGATCCGGCTTATCCCGGACCATTCTCTCGGATACAGTTCCCGGTATGAGTTATAGTCAAAGCGCTTATCCAAAAGTGCCACTATTCCCAGATCTTCATGCGTCCTTATGACTCTCCCCGCTGCCTGAAGCACCTTATTAAAACCGGGATAGATATAGGCATACTTCATGCCGTCCCCGAGTTCTTCTCTCTTATCGAAATACGACTTGATCAGCTCATTCTCTTCACAGACCATGGGTATTCCCGTGCCGACGATTATGGATCCAATAAGGCTCTCTCCCTGAAGGTCTATCCCCTCGGAGAATATTCCGCCCAGAACGCAGAATCCGATAAGAGTGTCGTCCTCTCCGCTTCTTAAAAAGGCTGACAGAAAGCCCTCTCTTTCTTCCTCAGACATATGGCTGTTCTGTATCAGTATAGTGACATGTTCCGATATTCTGATCCCCTGTTCTTCACTCAGGCTTTCTTCCGTCATATCCGGAAGATCCGGTATCGGATCCACAGACCCGTATTCCGAATACTTAGCGGAGTATCTTTCAACCACATTTTCCATAAATCCGTAGGATGGGAAAAAGACCATGTAATTACCGGGCCGGGCATCCGTGATCGCCTTGATATGTGAAGCGATCCTGTCATACTGATCCCGTCCTCTCTCGGTATACCTGGTCGTCACGTCTTCTGCAAGGAATAAAGCCCTGCGCTTTCTGTCAAAGGTAGACTCGGCATAGACTTCATAATCCTCCGCAACACCGCCGAGAAGGCTCTTATAATACTGGATCGGAAGAAGAGTGGCTGAAAACAGTATGGACGATATACCGCGTCCCATACACTCCCTCAGATTGTCGGAAGGATCCACGCAGTAGAGACGCAGATAGAAATCTCCCCCGTCATCCAGATAGCCGTAAGTTATGTACTTCTCGTTCATGATCTCATATATCATCAGAAAATGTGATATAAGGAATGCAAAATCCAGAACTTCATCCCTTACCTCACCCGCATCATGATTTTCCAGATAGTGCAGCAGGCGCTCATAAAGCCTTTCGACACTTCGTACGAACATCGATATGTCGTCAAATATGTGATACCGGGGTGTTCGCTCGGTGCGGTTGACATAACTATGGCTTTGGCCGCTGTCTGAGTCGCCCTCGTTTTTCCCCTGATCGGCACACTGACGCTTAAGGGCAAGCATAGCCTTGTTGCTGCTCTCAAGGCGCTTGACCAGAGTCGCATCATAGGCTTTGACGGTCTTCTTAAGGCTTAGGAAATCCTCCTTGCGAAGTAATGCGCTGTACATACTCCGCCCCCTGTCCACGAGATTGTGGGCCTCATCTATCAGGAATATCGAATCGGGGCGCTTGCCCTGGGCAAAGAAACGCTTCAGATAAACGTGGGGATCAAAGAGATAGTTGTAGTCGCATATCACGGCATCGCAGAACAGGCTGATATCCAGGCCGAACTCAAAGGGGCATACCCTGTGCTTACGGGCATATTCCTCGATAGTCGCACGGTCGTAATTGATCTCATTAGTGAGTATATCGTAGAGTGCCTCGTTGATCCTGTCGAAATGTCCCTTGGCATAGGGGCAGGCGTCGGGATTGCAGGTCCTCTCCTCCATGAAGCAGATCTTGTCCTTGGCAGTCAGGACGATATTCTTGAGCTTAAGCCCCCTGTCCTGCATGAGCGCTATGGTATCACGGGCAACGGTGCGGGTAATGGTCTTGGCCGTCAGATAGAATATCCTCTCAGCCTTGCCCTCTCCTATGGCCTTCACCGAGGGAAAAACAGTGGCGATCGTCTTACCAACTCCCGTAGGTGCCTCCAGGAAGAGCTTGCGGTTATGGACGATGGTGTGATAGACATGAGTCACAAGCTCCTTCTGACCCTTGCGGTACTCATACGGAAACTCGAGAGACTTGACGGAAGCATTCCTCTGCTCCTTCCACTCCAGATCCAGACGGACAAAGCGCTCATATCCGAGCATCAGTTCACGGAACCACACACTCAACTCATCAAACGTATATATGTGGTCAAACATCTTGATGTTCTCGGAGTCCATATTGATATAGGTCATCCGCACGCCGATCTCACTCAGTTCGTTCTGCTCGGCATATATATAGGCGTAACACATGGCCTGAGCCAGATGGACCGTCTCCGGCTCTTCCATCTTATCAAGCCTTCTGTATGTTCCCTTGATCTCATCGATAGTAACCGGGATATCATCCTTCGCGTCGATTACCCCGTCAGCCCTGCCGTCGATCATTATGGCTACTCTGTCTGCAGAATACAGTTCATTGGCATCAACAATGCTGTCTTCAGGGAGCGGGGCCGCTTCGGAGACCGGGGCCGGTTTGCCGGTTAACATAATGTCGCTTATATAAGTATAACTGAGCGGAACCTCCGCATGATAATCACTGCCCTGAGCCCTCTGTATCTGTCTGTGCAGGCGGCCGCCCTCTAACATCGCCGCTGCCGGATCATGCACTCTTCTGTTGTCTATGTCGCCCCCTCTGAGCATAAACTCCACCAGGGCACGGACCGAAATCTGAACTGCTTTCATAGTTTCTATTATAATATATTGATACACAGGAAAATAGGACTAAATCCGTGTTTATTAGCGGTTAGTCCTACCTGTTTCAGAAAAAAGCAGGACTAAATCCCGCTTTACGGGCATTTAGTCCTACACTCGATCATTCCTATGTCAGACCAAATCAGTTAATCTGGCGATTCAGTCCTACTTCAAGCTGCTTGCTGGTCAGACCAAATCGGCTATTTACGCCATTCAGTCCTATTTACACCCGCGATCAGGATGCTATCGCAAACTTTGCTATATACTTCTCAAATTCCGGATCATAACCGTTGATGCTGACTGTGAGTATCCTGCGGAGATCCAGTCCCAATACTCCGAGTATTGATTTGGCGTCTACCACATATCTGTTGTAGTATATATCGATATCAAATTCGCTCTTACCTGCTGCAGCTACGAAATCCTTAACCTCTTCAGGCCGTAACATAATCTTGTGTGTAATCATGGCTACCTCCTTACCGAGCAATATAACTATCTGCTCTGAGTCCTGACCTTTTTAGGAATTATATTGAGTTTAGTTAGTTTAGTAAATATTAGTTATCACAATAATTCCCAAGATATTGTGTTACTTTTTGTATAATTTAACAACATAGAGGGGTTGACCGTGGATATGGCGTAGTGATATTATACATAAGTCAGACAAAGGCGTCAGGGATGCATTCTCGACGCCTATTTTATTACAGGTTTTCTGTATTTTGCTGATCAAAGACATGGAGGAATGACTATGAGTACAATCAATATTCCCGAAGGATACAGTTCGGCACTGAATCTGCATGATACTCAGGTGGGCATCAAGACAGTCAAGGATTTTTTCCAGGATCTGCTGGCAGAACGCATGAATCTCCTGCGTGTTTCAGCGCCTTTATTCGTTACACCCGAATCAGGTCTTAACGATAATCTTAACGGCGTGGAACGTCCGGTCTCATTCGGGATCAAGGAGCAGGGCGAAGCTCAGGCTGAGATCGTACATTCACTTGCCAAGTGGAAAAGATACGCGCTTAAGAAGTACGGATTCGAAGTCGGCGAAGGTCTCTATACGGACATGAGCGCCATAAGACGCGATGAGGATACAGATAATATCCACTCGATCTACGTGGATCAGTGGGACTGGGAGAAGATAATCGATAAGAAGGACCGCAATATCAATACGCTTAAGGAAGTGGTCAACTGCATATATAAAGTTCTGCGTAAGACGGAAAAATATATGGCGATCGAGTATGATTATATCGAAGAGGTCCTTCCCCACGACATTTTCTTCCTGACCACACAGGAACTTGAGGATATGTATCCCGACAAGACTCCCAAGGAGAGAGAATACCTTATCACTAAGGAAAAAGGCGCTATATGCCTCATGCAGATAGGCGATCTTCTCAAGTCAGGGCAAAAGCATGACGGACGTGCTCCCGACTATGATGACTGGGCACTTAATGCCGACATAATCGTATATTATCCCGTTCTTGATATCGCTCTTGAGCTGTCAAGCATGGGAATAAGAGTAGATGAAGATTCGCTCATGAGCCAGCTTAAGAAGGCCGGCTGCGAGGAAAGAGCCTCACTTCCGTTCCAGAAGGCGATTCTCGACAAGGAACTACCTTATACGATAGGCGGAGGTATCGGCCAGTCAAGGATATGTATGTTCTTCCTGCGTAAGGCTCATATCGGAGAAGTCCAGAGTTCTCTCTGGCCCGATGATGTGATGGCAGAATGTGCTGCCAAAGGAGTACAGTTACTGTAGAATAAATTAAGTTATGATTTATTTTCTCTGGCGATCATCAAGATAATGAACACCATAATGACACCCGACGTTATAACGGTTACGGGTGTCATTATTTTTGCCATCACTTTTATCGAAGACAGCAGATAGACAACCGTATTGGCCGTTGCGTGAAAAAGGACCGGATACAGAAAACCGCCATAGCGCTCATATACCCATACTATGAGCAGCCCCATAAGGGTTCCGTATACGGCCTGAATCGTGTTGAAATGATATGCACCGAAGAGTACCGAAGACATGACCATGGCCAGAATGACCTTCATCTCATTACGGCGCATCCTGTTATATACCAAGCCTCTGAATACCACTTCTTCGGCAACGGGTGATACTATTCCGTATAAAAGTATCCCCATAAAGAGCGGAAGTGCAAACTGCCTGTCCGCGACTTCCCTGTAAGCCTCGCTGCTGCCGGTAAACCCGATAAGGTTCAGAAGCACATTAAGGAAAAGGGCTGAAGATATACCCAGAAGAGCACTCTTAATATATCTTGCAAGTTTTCCGTCATTCGATACTATCACCGGCTTTTCCCCTTTAAACGAGGGGATCTGCGCCAGTGTGGCTATAAGAATAACTGCCGTTCTTATACATGCATTTATCATGGTCCTGTTGGCAGATACATACCTTGCGTTCTCTTCACTGTTGTCCGCTATATTTACAAGGACGATCTGTACTGCCTGTGTCAGAAGCCCTACATACAAAACATAGATCATCACCGGAACGATCACGAAAAACGCTCTCTTAAACAGGGTATCTTCCGAACTCACATCTTCTGATATCCTGGGGCTGAGCGGCATTAACCACTTTATGGAAGTTTTCTCTTTTGTTTTTTCGTTCATACTTGACATACTCATACTTCAGTAATATAACATATTTAGTGATTTAAATGCTAGGGGAGCACCAGCTGAGATTGGGCCTTTCGCCCTGACCCTCACCACTTGATCCGGATCATACCGGCGTAAGGAAGCGTGAATTACAGATGATCTCTGTTTTCTGCCCTCCCCTAAGTAAGAATAAGGGAGGTTTTTTTATGTCTAACTTTATTGTCTACAACGCCGAAGAATCCGCGTATTCCCTGACAGGAGCGGGAGTGGGTCTTATGGCCGTGATCATCGCCATCCTTGTGATATCGGTGTCATTCCTCAAGAGAGGAAAATCCGGTGAGTCGGATGAATCCGCTGCTCAAACTTCCGGGAGTTCTATGTTTTCAACCAGACAGCTTGTATTCTGCGCCGTATCATTGGCTATCGCGTTTGCCCTTTCGTACGTTAAGCTCATTCATATGCCATGGGGCGGTTCCGTAACACTTTGCTCAATGTTATTCGTGGCCCTCATCGGATATCTGTACGGACCGAGCATAGGCCTTGTCTGCGGTCTCGCCTACGGAATACTTCAGTTTATACAGGGAGGCGGCGGATATATGCTCTCACCTCTTCAGGTCGGATTCGATTATATACTTGCCTTTATGGCACTGGGACTCTCAGGCTTCTTCTTCAATAAGAAGAACGGTCTTCTGATCGGATATATAGTTGCGATCGTTTCCAGAGGTATCCTCCATTCCATCGGCGGATATCTGTACTGGATGGATTATATGCCTGAAGATTTCCCTGCAAATCTGGCTGTTATCTATCCTTTATGCTATAACTTTGCATACATCCTGATTGAGGGAGCGATAACCATAGTTATCATATCTCTTCCCCCTGTTAAGAAGGCTCTTAATCAGATCAGGCAGACTGCACTGTCATAGACATTAACAGCTGACTGCTTCTTCTAAAGCAAACGAATAAAGTATGCGCTCTGATACATCTGATCCTATGATGCGTCGGAGCGCTTCTTCATAGTAGTCCATCTGCGTCTTATATCTTAAGATAAGCTCATCTCCGGCCTTAACCGAATCTGTCTTGTAATCCAGCAAAACTATATGATCGTCTTCAATAAAGAACACGTCGATTATTCCCTGTATGAGCACGGTTTCATCCTTAGGGAACCGCTCATCCAGCCTGTCAGCACTGATCCCCAGCACAAAAGGTTTCTCCTTATAGAGTTTTCCTTCTGCAGCGGCCTTTCTCATACGTATACCCATGTCTGAATTAACAAACGATACGATCTTTGACTTATTGACAAGCTCGTAGTCCGAGGCCGCCAGAGCACCCGACTCTATGTGCTCTTTCATCTGATCATCAAGGGTATCGACCGTAAACTCCTGCATATAAGTATGGTCTATAAGCTCCATTACCCTGTGAACCGCACTTCCTATGGCCGCACCCGTTTGCTCAGTCTCCTTTTCTGTCCTTGCAAACGCAGGAACATATGCTTCTTCATCGTGAAGCTTAAAGAACTGATCCGGGATATCATATTTTTCATCTTTTATAAGCCCTTCATGGATCGCAGCCATCTTCAGTTCGGACACAGAAGTCTTGGTATAGAGGTTTTCCAGCTCTTTGTGTGGATATTTAAATATGATTATATTTTTCAGCTCATTTGCCGACACTACATCTTGTGGTGACACGGATGTCATATTCTTTTCAAAAGTTTCGCGCCTGATCCCTTCATTGCCCAGTTCATTCGCCTCTTCATGCTCGATATCCTCTATATGGTAGTAATCGGCACGGCATTGACCGTTCCAGTCATTATTTCCTCTGGTCATATCCAATATCTTGTAGAAGGAGTTGATATTCATCCGCTCGCTGATCTCACCCGGATTTCCGTGATATTCAGCCGATCCTTCATCCTTCGGATTGATCACCGCAGACATAATGAGCTTCTCTTCGGCTCTTGTCATGGCCACATACAGTACCCTCATCTCCTCGGATATGGTCTCACGCTTTATGCGGTCAGATATAAATCTCTTACGCATAGATTTAAGCTTTATCCTTTTTTTCGCGTCAACAGGATCAATACCCATTCCAAACTCAGGGTCAAAAACCAGTCGAGCGCTCGAATCAGACATATTAAAGCGTTTATGAAGGCCTGAAAGAATGCATATTGGGAACTCCAGTCCCTTGCTCTTATGCATGGTCATTATCCTTACCACATTATCATTCTCTCCCAGTGTAAGGACCTCACCCTCATCTGACTCATACTTCTTCAGTCTGTCTATGTATCTGCAGAAATCAAATATCCCGACAAAACCGTTTCCGGTGTAATCCTCAGCCTTTGACAGGAGCGCGAGCACATTGGCCTTTCTCTGTCCTCCTGCCGGCATGGCTGAAACATATTCTACATAATCATATCGGTCATATATGGTTCTTATAAGCTTATATACCGGTGTATATGGGATCATTCCCCTGAAGAAGTCAAAATCCTCAAGGAATCCGGCTGCTTTGGCGGATATCAGCCTTATTTCGTCATGATCAGCTGCCTTTAACCTGTCCGGAAGCAGGTTATCATCGAAACTGCCCTCTTCCGGGCATACAGCCGAGATGTTTCGCATGCCCTCATACAGATTGCTCCCTGCAAGGCTGATAACGGATATCTCATTTTCATCAAATCCGCCAAATACGGACTTGAGCGTACCGAAAAAAGCTATATCATCATGCGGATTATTAAGGATCTTGAGATAATTCAGGACAGTAACTATCTCATTTGCATCGAAATATCCGCCCCTCGAAGGCGTATGTACCGGGATCCCGTTAGCCTCAAGGATATGGCGCATATCTTCGATCTCAGACGGGATGGAGCGCATGAGAATAACTATATCTCTGTACTCACAGCTTCTGAATTCCTTTGTTTCTTTATTAAATATCAACTGTTCTTTAATCAGTTTTTTGATGCGCCGCGACAGTAGCATTGCTTCCTGCTCGTATATGTTCAGATCGTTTTCCTTATCATTAAACAGCACCATCAGTTCGCTTAAATAAGGGTCTTCATCATCCTGCTGTTCGGTATCACCGTCATCAAACACTCCGCCGTAATTGAGTCTGTTTGCCTCATCATAGTCGACTCCGCCGATCTCTCTGTCCATCACCTTCTCAAATACTGCGTTGACAGTATCCAATACCTGCGTGCGGCTCCTGTAATTGGTTGAGAGATCGATCCTTGTGAGATCCCCTTCATCCGGAGTATATTCATAGTATTTCTCCATAAACAGAGTCGGATCCGCATTACGGAACCTGTATATACTCTGCTTAACATCTCCCACAATGAAACGGTCAAATATGCCGTCATCTTCTCCGGAGATGGCGTGTATGAGCCATTCCTGCATCCTGTTGGAGTCCTGGTACTCATCGATCATAAGTTCCCTGTAAACATTCCTGTAATCCAACGCCACCTGCGTCGGTACATAAGATCCTCCCTCTTTCTTAAGAAGGATCCGGAGCGCCATGTGTTCCACGTCAGAGAAGGTCCAAATGCCTTTGTCTTTCTTCTTCTCAGTCAGCTTCAGATGATACTGCCATACTATGTCAAGGAGCGCATTTACCGCTCTCCCTGTCTTTTTCATATATTCCGCCTCAACCTCAAGAGAATACGCCAGGTACTCTTTTGCGATCTTACTAATTAAATCTTTATATGATTTTCTGATGGCTGCCGCCTCTTCTTTTCCTCCCTGGGCAGTTTCCTCTTTCGTAAGCCTTGGGAGTGAATCCCACGTAATCCCTTTCGCCGCATCCCTGATGGATTCATAATCAGTTCCGACAGACAGCTTCGAGATCTTTTCACGGTCTGAATCGCAGAGAGACAGATATTTCTCCGGTCCGTTCGTCTCACAGAACTCCCTCATCTGTCTGTTTTTCTCCAAAGCATCAGACACTGAATTCCTTATGAATCTCATGTATTCCGCAAACCATGGGCTATTTTCGATATCTGCCACATCGGATACCGCATAGTCGGCACGTCTGGCCTCGATGAAATCTTCAATAAACGGTGCCTTATCGGCCTCCGTATACATGTCACTTATGGTCTCCCTTACCTTCTTTAAGCTGTCCTTGCTCTCGAACTGCTCAAGGAAGTCCTCAAGATAGTTCACCTTGATGCCTTCATCGGATGTCCGGCCCAGCAGTACCTCCTCGATAACCTCATCCATCACTTCATCTTCAAGCAGTTTTATCTCCTTGGGATCCGCGACTCTGAATCCGGGTTCAAGGCCGATCTCCGTAAAGTTATTGCGCAGGATATTAAGGCAAAAGCTGTCTATAGTCGAGATCTGGGCATTGTATATAAGCCCCGCCTGACGCTTAAGCCTCTCATCATCCGGGTTTTTCTCTATAAGATCTGCAATTCCCTCAGCTATACGACTCCTCAGTGAACCGGCCGCAGCTTTTGTAAAGGTAAGTACAAGCACTCTGTCTATGTCTATAGGATCAATATCATCTGTTATCCTCTTCAGTATGCGGGTAACCAGCACGCTCGTCTTGCCTGAACCGGCTGCAGCCGAAACAAGTATGTTACAGTTGCGCAGTTCCGTTATCTTCTGCTGCTTTTCACTTAACTTGGGCATTCTTTTCACCTCCCTCATCAAGCTCTTTTGTCATCCATTCCATTATCTCTGAATCCTCACCGCTCTTTATGTCCTTCTTATATCCGGGAATACCCGGGTCAAACCCGCAAACACCCGCATATTCACAATAAGTGCAGGAATCCTTACGAGAAGAGGCCGCTCCGTTTCCGATCTCTTTGGGGTCTATGGCTATATCTCCCGAAGCCATCCTGTCGGCTATCTGCAGGAGCTTATAGTCCGCATATCTTGAAATGATCTCCATGGACCCTCTGCTGACCACATCGGAATATGCGTTGAATCCGCCCTCTTTTTTGCGTTCCACCCTCACCACATCGAGCTTGGAAGGATCCGAAACATCAAAACTGTGGATTATTTCATCTGATTCGTCTATTATCCCTCTCAGCCGCAGTTCATTTATTATCTTCTGCCTGATCTTCTCATCATCATCATCGGGGCTGTGTTCGATCAGTGGATCGTCGATGTGATAATACAGCATCGCTGCAGGTATCACGTTTTTATCCGGATGTGCTGCTTTTAGGTCTTCCGCTGCCCGGTTCATATATACGACCATCTGCAACTGTATACCCTGATAAAAGTTAAGGAGACTGAACTCCTTGGAGCCCGACTTGTAATCCACGATCTTAAGGAGGATCGAATCATCTGTCTCAGCCGTATCTATCCTGTCGATCTTACCTGTGAGCCTTATATCGGCTGTGGAGCCGTGCATTTGCCTGTCAAACTCATATTCGTATTCACGGGGCGCAAAACATCCCTTCTTAAGCTGATATGCTATGGTCTTCACGGTCCTTAACATGACCTTCTTCATCCGGCTTGCTATGTACTTATTACTCTCGCTTTCAAACATTATGGCGTCAGTGTACCTGACACTTTCGCGGTCAACTGCCTCATCAACAAGTTTTTCCGCCGTCTCATCGTCAAAATCAAACCAGCTGAGCCCCTTCTCCTTTAACAAACCGATAAATATCTCCAGTACTCCGTGGTATATATTTCCGAGATCAACCGATTTTATGCCGTATTCTTCTCTCTCCTTGAGCTTCAGTCCATACTTAAGGAAATATGCATAAGCACACCTTGCATAGGTTTCCAGCCTGTTTACTGACTCATATATCCGGCTTCCGTACAGTATTGCAGTGATCTTATCTTCCAAAGAGCTGTTCTCATACCTCATGAAGGCCGCAGAAAGCATTTTGTCCGCAAAAGCCGCATCATCGGATATGATGGGATACAGTGTGCGCAGAGCGTTTACATCTTCCTCCTTCGCAAATCCCCCTGCATACTCCCTTAAAAGATCTCCATACCTTCGCCTGACTTCCCTTAACGAGCCCGGTTCACTCTCTGAGCCGTCCCCGAAAGCAACTTCATTAAGAAGCGGGAAAAGGCTTCGGATATGCTTTAACATGTATGAAGGCGATATTGCCTCAAGCTGGTTGTTCATAGAGACATATGACAGATAAAGCTTCTCAGAGGGCTTTGTCAGATTGGTATACAGGTAAAACCTGTCTATATATGCCTGCTGTCTCGGTGAAGGTGAGAGTTCTATATCCTGTCCGCTTAAGAATTCTCTGTCTCCGTCAGAGATTATCCCGCCACGACCGGTATCCTTGGGTACCCAGCCGTCATTCAGGCCTAAGAAGAACAGGTATTTGACGGGCTTCAGCCTCGTCCTCTCCATATCACCGATTATCACTCTGTCAACGCTTGCCGGGATTGTCCCGACTTCAATCTCAGACAGTCCGGCTTCAAGCAGCTTGAGAAACTCTGCAGGATCCATGGTCTCTTCACCGATAAGCGAATCTATCTGCTCCAACAGTTCACAAACATATCTGTACACCTGTGCATATTCCCTGCTGTCAGACAGACGTCCCTGCTCCTCAAACATCTCCCTGTATCCGGCAAGCCTTCTGTTGCTGTCGTTTTTTACGATAAAATCGTATAATGCCCTGACATACTCCGATGCTTTCAAAGACACCTTATTCCCTTTGACGGCATCCGTAAGCGGCGAGAGGATCGTCGCAAGAGTCTCCCTTGTTGAATTGAGTTTTTCCAAAACTGCCGCATCATCATCCATCCGGCGCATCTGCCTTGTACGCTTAACAAAGGGCTTGGAATATGCCCTTCGACCCTTTATGCCGGTCTCAGTCACATAATCGTCCAGACTGTCGATCTCTTCTGCGGCGATATCGGTAAATCCCGTTCTTAAGAACCGGAAAACGGAGTCATAGTCATGATCCCAAACGATCATACTGAGGGCAGATCTGATGAACTCAATGAAAGGGTTCTGTTCTATGGACCTGTTCCTGTCCATATATATCGGGATATCATATTGTTCCATGATCTCTTCTATCTCGCTGCCATATTCATCCGGATTGCCGGTTATGACCGCAATATCTCTGTAATAGGCCCCTTCATCCCTCACAAGCCTCCTGATGTCTGAAGCCACGGCACTGACATCCGATCTGACATTCTGCGAAGCCCGCAGCGAAATATCATTGCATGCGTTATTGTATTTGGCTCCGTCATACCGGTAAAAGTGTTCTTCCAGGAAAGACAATTCACTGCTGTGACCATATCTGCAGGCCGATTTCATCGGAATGACCCCGACTTCCCTGTCATGATCTTTTGCCATACGCAAAATGTTCATGCAGCTCTTGTGAGTGAAGGCAAAAAGGTCGCTTTCATTGACCGAACCGGTCGACACTTCTTCAGTATCAATAGTGAACGTAAATATCACATCTTTTGCCACATCCATAATAGAACCCAGTACCCGGTTCTGTATGGGGGTGAAGCCGGTGAACCCGTCAAATATGACAATACTGTCTTTTACAATATGACACTTGTATATCTCACTTGCAAGGACGTCCATGGACTCCTCTGTTGTTATATATCTGTCCCTGATATACTCCCTGAATCGTCCGTACAGAACGGACAGATCTCTCAGTTTTTTCTCTAAAGTCAGCTTGTTTTCCTTATGAGAGTAGTCGATCAGAGACTCAAGTTCCTTATCTCCTATTCCATATTGCATGAACTCGGAGATGGCAGATTTGACTTCATGTATATATCCGGGCTTGTTAAGCTTACCGGACAGATAGGGAATCTCATCAACGCACTCAGTCGCGCATCTGCGAAGTATGAGATTCTTGCCTGTATCATCAAGTACAGGCTTAAGCGAACCTCCCGTTTCCTCAAACACACGGTGTGCAAGTCTTGAAAAACTGAGTACCTCTATGTTCATTATCCCGCCGTTCGGGCTGTTCTGCACAAAATCAGCCTGTGTCTGCATCGTAAACTGGTCAGGAACTATCACTAAGTAAGACTGCCACTGATGTTCCATGGCAGCCTTGCTCACTTCCTTGCACACATATGTACTTTTTCCGGAACCGGCACGTCCGGCTATGATCTTTACAGCCATCCTTTTCTCCCCTGAGACTATGACAATGGTCTAATAAATTAATTCGTGTCTTAATTATTTTGTCGCATCCCGCTACTTCTTTGCCTTGTATACCGGGTCTGCGGGAAACCCGCCCTTAAGCTTCTGCATACAGTTCTGCAGAGCTTCCTTGCTGTCACCCCAGTCGGCATCTTTATTACGATAATCGAACTTCTCCACAAGCCATGACACATCTCCGTACAGTTTTTCCATCCGCTCCTTCATGACCGGGATCAGCTCATCGGCAAATGTCTTCTGCCGGTTCTCTGACAGGTGGCTTCCGGAATATTCGAGCATATCCGCAAAATGAGGCAGGCAGAAACCCTTTCCCTGTATCACTCTCTGTCTAAAGTCGGGATCCTTGTCATACATATCGAAAAAAGTCTTCAGATATCTGTCATAATGTTCCCTGAATCCGTTACAGATATAGCAGTTTTCTTCCTTTTCTCTCACCCATTTTGTTACGGAATTGACGCTCCTGCCGTTCTCTTTCTTCAATACGGCGGATATCCCGTTGGCCTGAGGCTTAAATCCGGCAAACGCCTTAGCCGCCTCGTCATTCATCTTCTTCATATGGGTCTTCATTATCCAGGCATTGCCGAGCGTATTGCCGTAATCATACATCTTCTTAAAATGCGCTCTGCAGAATCCGGCCTTGTCCGTTTCTTCCCTTATGTCACTCTCCATATATGAAGAACCGGAGCCAAGTACAAAATCCATCATATCCTGTTCGATCTGACGCTCTATATAACACAGTGGACACTCACTCCCTGCATTGACAGCATCATTGATCGGTATATTATACAGCTTTTCCTTCATTAAAAACTCCTGTTATTTTAATCTCGTAAAAAGTAAAATCACGATTTGAAACAGCCGTCAAGTGCGCTTATCACGCATCTCTACGCCATCTTCCTTATGACATCTTATCTTGTTTGCATACATCATATCATCAGCTTCTCTGAACAGTCTGATGTAGAAATCCACATCCCCGGATCTGTACTTACCGGTCGAATAACCTATGGCTGTTGAAAGCCTGTGCTCATTGAGCCTGTTGTATTCATCGATATATCCCTTCAGTCTGTCCAGGATATTAAGTATCTCTCCGGCATGTCCCACAACTATGGCTGCAAATTCATCTCCGCCCAGCCTGTATGCCTCTCCTACGCCTTCAAACGTCTTGTTCAGGCACTTTCCAAGACCTACAAGAAGCTTATCGCCTGCCTGATGGCCGTGCTTGTCATTTACTACCTTCAGATAATTCAGATCAAACATAAACAGTGTAACGCTCTTATCTTCCACATTCTGTTCTTCGATGTTGTCAAAGAATCTCTCAAAGCTCTGTCTGTTGTTAAGACCCGTCAGCATATCATTAAAGGCCATCGCCTTGTAGGTTGTTATATACTTCTCTTCTTCTACGAGTCTTACCATCTTGTGCATTATTATGCCTAAGAGCGAGAAGAAGTACAGAGTAAGCCCTATTCCGAATATAGCTGCATCGTAGCCTTTAGACGGAGCAACGTAGAATGCGGCAAGTCCCGCTGCCGTAAACACCAGCAGTATCGAAGTACTGAGGATCATAAGCTTGGCCGTTGTGGACTTCCTGGCGCCCTTTATGGAGTATATAAGCGCTATTACGGTTCCGAGAACAAAATACACGTGAGTTACCGGAAGCAGTGTCATGGGATCGCAGATATTCAGGACAAAGCAGAGGATATTGATAATCGGCAACAGCCATCCGGCAAAAAACAGTACCTCGAACACTTTCTGCCCTTCAGACAATGCACTCTTTGCAAAGCCTACAAATGACACTCCCATTGCAGACAGGCACAGGAATGAAATGAGGCTTATACCTTCATTACAATCAGTGAAAAACTGCGGTATATCGGAACTGCAGATGATCCACAGCATGACAGTTCCGACAAACTGGCTGAAATACGATATCAGATTGCCCTTAAGAGGCGTTCCGTGTGCCCTCTGATATATGATAAAGCACAAAGCGACTAAGAGCATTGTAAACATCATGGATACCACTACTATGCGCAGCATATTGTCATATATGATATGCAGCTTAAGATCATCCAGATAACCGTATGTAAACGGTGTGATGTCCATATTGGTGTTATAATACGGGATGAGCACGACAGTTATCTCTCTGCCGGCAAATGACTTGTCTATGGGGATCAATACCCTGATATTGCCGGTGAGCTTACCGACAATCAGAGGAAGCTTGGTCCCGTAAGAACCCAGAAGATAATCACCTGCATATACTCTGCAGGATGAATACATGGAATAAAACATAAGGCCGAATCTGTCCGGGATCTCCTCAGGAAGAGTGTCCCTGAACACATACTTGGTCCCGGCCTTGGCCTTCAGTGAATAAGGGGTGGTTACCTGCCCGATACCGTCTATCTCAACGATCTCATCTTCGATCAGCCCGGCATCGGAAACGATCATACTGTGCTCATTACGGCTGAAAATGAACACATACAATATCACTCCCACGAACATCACAAGTGCGATCCTTGGCAGGATCTTCATTGCTTTTTCCTTAAATATACCGAACTTATCCGCTCTGTTGACCATACCTCTCTCCATGATATGAATCATAGCATATGCTTATGTACATAAAACTGCCGGTATCCGGCTCTTACCGGAGGGATAAAGCATCCACCGGATGCTTTACTATTATACCATATACACGACTCATTTAATACATAAGACACTATATTTTGTGAATTCGGCCTTAGGAACCGGCTGCACACGGAACAGGCCTTTTGTGCCTTGTATCAGGCCCTCATACTATATGTAGCGGTTGAGAAACACTGATAAAATGTGGTATATTGTCTATTGTCCGGATTAGTCAATCTATTCGCAGTGCGAACTGTCAGATCTGTCTGGCAAAAGGGATTCAACACAAAAATCGTCCGATGTTCCAGGGAGTAGCATATGAACGAAAAATTCTTTGATCTAAAGAGCGAAAAGCAGGACAAAATGATAAATGCCGCTCTTCATCTGTTTGCTGACAACGGATATAAGCATGCCAGCACCGATGATATCGTAAGAGAGGCCGGAATAAGCAAAGGCCTGCTGTTCCATTATTTCATAAACAAGGAAGGTTTATACTCATTCTTAACGGATTACAGCGTTAAGTATCTTTTATTCGAGTTTGACAGGTCAATAGGTGAAGAGACAGAGTATTTTGCATTCTGGGATAAATTAGAAGGTGCCAAGGTCGGTGTTCTCCGCAATTATCCCTATATGTATAAGTTCATAGACAGATGTACCAGGGAAACCGATCCCGATATCAAGGCCATAACAAGCGATGCTCTTGAGCGATATCATGCGACCATCACATCATACCAGAACAAGCTGACAACTCCTGCTCTCAGAAGCGGTGTTACCACATCACAGGTTCAGGCATTGCTCAAATACACGATAGAGGGACTTACAGCCGAGCATCTGGCATCAAAAAAGCTCAATCCGGATGCATTATATACCAGCATATCCGAATATATATCTCTTATAAAGAAACTTACGGTGACATCGTAACAGACCGGATAAAAAAACAGAACGATAAGATATAAAAAAAGCGGTACGCTCAGGCGTACCGCTTTTCAATGCTTCATAAAGCAATTATCTATACTTCAAAATTCACACCGGTAGGTTCTGCCTTATCCTCCTGATAATCATAATCCTTACCCGGAAGGATGGCATTAAGGATGATGCCGACCAAAGATCCGATAGCAAGACCTGAAAGGCTTATGGTAATGTCGCCGATATTGAAAGCGATCGCACCGGCCTCAGAATAATTGATACCGATAGAAAGCACAAGGATGAGTGCTCCTATTATGGTATTTCTGCTCTTCGAGAAGTCTACTCTGTTCTCAACCACATTACGAACACCGACTGCAGAGATCATTCCATACAGAACCAGTGAAACGCCGCCCATTGTTGCCGCCGGCATACAGCTGATGACAGCCGAAAGCTTGGGGCAGAATGAGAATAATATGGCAAATACGGCTGCAAGCCTTATAACCATGGGATCAAATACTCTGGTAAGTGTAAGCACACCGGTATTCTCTCCATAAGTCGTATTGGCAGGAGCTCCGAAGAGTGAAGCAAGCATTGTTGCAAGTCCGTCACCAAGGAGTGTCCTGTGAAGTCCGGGATCCTTGATATAGTTCTTACCTACTGTAGATGATATGGCTGAGATATCACCGATATGCTCAACCATTGTGGCAAGAGCTATGGGAGTGATGGTAAATGCAGCCGTGATCAGAAGAGATGTATCTGCACTGCCTATAAGTGAGAATACCGTTCTGTCCCACTGAACCGGAACGCCTATCCATGCAGCATCAGCAACAGGAGTAAAGTCTACAAGACCTGCTATGGCAGCTACCACATAAGATACAACAACACCCAGGATGATGGGGATGATCTTGATCATTCCCTTGCCCCATATGTTGCAGACGATGATCACTACTATCGCAAGAAGGGCTATAGCCCAGTTGCTTGAGCAATTGCTGATAGCCGATACCGAAAGGTTAAGACCTATGGCGATAATGATGGGGCCTGTTACTATCGGCGGGAAGTACTTCATAACCTTAGAAGTACCGAAGGCCTTAAACAGACCGGCCAGTATCACATATAACAAAGCCGAACAAGCCACGCCGAAACATGCATAAGGCAGAAGATCGGCTTCTCCTCCCGGAGCTATAGCGGCATACCCGGCAAGGAATGCGAAGGATGATCCCAGGAATGCAGGAACCTTACCCTTGCTTAAGAAATGAAAAAGCAATGTTCCCAGTCCGGCGAAAAGAAGTGTGGTAGACACATCCAGACCCGTTATGACCGGTACGAGCACCGTTGCTCCGAACATTGCGAACATGTGCTGAAGACCCAGCATCAATACCTTGGGAGTTCCAAGGGATTTGGCGTCAAACACAGCACTTTCAGGTACATTTTTTTCTTTTGGACTCATTGCTCCCTCCTAATCTTGTGAATATATTTTTATCTCTACATATAGTATATTCATTTACAGTCTCAGTCAAGCACAAACCACAATATTTTGGATATTTTTTAGTTAATTCACGATTTATTCCACAATATATTGTGTTTAATCGTGTTATTGTATTTTCTCCCGATATGCTGTAAAATGTCATTGTAATACATTTTGGGGATATAACAGGAGAATGATTATGGGCAGATTTATCAAGAAAATGCTTATTTTGATCGCCGTCATCTCAGCAGTAGCCGGTGCCGCATATTGCATTACCCGCTTCTTACTTGCTACCGATGACACCTCGGGGACAGATGAAGACACAAGAGCAGGCGTACGGCACGAGCCAGTTAAGCGCCATTACACGAAGCTCACGCTTCCCGAATAAGAAATATAAGCATTTACTTTAACAATAAAACAGCACCTTCACGGTGCTGTTTTATTATGCCTTATTTATTGCTCTTCATAAGTCTTACGACTTCTTCCTTAAGGTCTCTGGCTTTATCCTTGATCCTCGGACTTGCTGACGGCGAGGCAAGCAGTGATGCGATCATCTTGGCACTCACTTCAAAATGCCCCTGATCCTTGGCCAGACTTCCGATCAGATAATCCACAGTAGACTCATCCATTCCGCACATCGGGAAGTTCTCACTCTGTCTTGCGGCAATGAAGCCGTCATATGCATTCTTGAGGAACTCCTTCTCCATGGCTCTCGCCTGTCCTATTGCGGCATTTACCGCTTCATCCGATGCCTCCAGCTCTTCCGCCCAGCTGCGGCACATCCATCCGGCCCTTAAGCAGATATACGCCTTCTCGCTGGCCTTGGCATTCTTGACTACCGCATTGGCCAGTGCAAGCTTATATCTTCCAAGTGCCACATCATAAGGATAAACTCCCGCAGGTTCAGGCTGAGGCTTGAAATTAGCTGATATCTTGTCAAGTATGGTCTTGCGCTGTACGGGAGTAACAGGCTTGAAGAACCTTGTCACAGCCGTAAATCCGCACTTTGGACATGATACAACGTCATATTTGAGAGGCTCTATCCCCTCAAACTTCGGACGAAGGTCCATATCCGTACTGACAAGCTTGGCTTTGCCCGTACGCACTGCGCGGTTCTTGAAGGAATTGGAACAGATCGGGCACTCATGAGTCTTATCAAGAAGCATCTCAGCCTCTATCATCTCCGGTGTTTTCTCTTCGATCTTCGATTCATCCTTGCCTGCTTCCGGCTTACCAGTATCAAACAGGCTCGCACCGGACAGGTCCCCCAGACCCAGATCCTCTAATCCTGAGAAAATGTTAGTATCCATAGTTTTTTACCCTCTTTATATATTTAATCTTTACTGTTCAGTCTTAGGCAATACAAACGAACTCTTAAGCGAAACAATCCTGTTAAATACCGGTGCTCCCGGTGCCGAATCCTTGGAATCCACACAGTAAAAGCCGTTCCTGACAAACTGGTATCTGTCCTCTACCCCTGCATCCTTAAGAGCTTCCTCCAGGTAGCAGTCCTTCTTCACCTCAATTGAGTTGGGATTGAGGTTAAGGCTTCCGTCCTCGTTGTATACGCCCTTTTCCTCGTCGATCAGGTTCTCATAGAGCCTGCATTCAGCCTTGACCGCGCTTGCTGCATCAACCCAGTGTATGGTGCCCTTGACCTTTCTGCCATCGGAGCTGTTGCCTCCTCTGGTATCCGGATCATATGTACAGTGAACTCTGATGATATTTCCCTTATCATCCTTCTCACAGGATGTACACTTTACGAAGTAGGCATTCATGAGCCTTACCTCATTGCCGGGGAAAAGCCTGAAATACTTCTTAACCGGCTCCTCCATGAAGTCATCACGCTCTATGTACAGTCTCCCCGAGAACTTTACCATCCTCGAGCCTAACGACTCGTTCTCCAGATTGTTGGGCACCTCAAGCTCTTCGCTCTGGCCCTCCGGATAATTGTCTATAACAAGCTCGACGGGGTCTAAAACCGCCATCATCCTGGGTCTGCTGACCTTAAGATCCTCTCTTATGCAGTATTCGAGCATTGCATAGTCTGACACCGAATTGGCCTTGGATACACCGCTTAATTCAATGAATCTGGCGATAGACTCGGGAGTAAACCCTCTTCTCCTTAAGGCTGCTATGGTCACAAGCCTGGGATCATCCCAGCCGTCCACGATACCTTCTTCCACAAGTCTCTTGATGTAGCGCTTACCGGTCACCACATCCTTAAGATACATCTTGGCAAACTCGGTCTGCTTGGGCGCCTTCTCGGGACTGTCCTTATATCCTACTTCCATCAGGACCCAGTCATATAACGGCCTGTGATCCTCAAACTCCAGTGTACAGATCGAATTGGTGATCCCTTCTATGGCATCCTCAATGGGATGAGCAAAGTCATACATGGGATAGATACACCACTTGTTGCCGGTATTATGATGCTCAAGATGAGCCACTCTGTAGATGACGGGATCTCTCATATTGATATTGGGTGAAGCCATATCGATCTTGGCTCTCAATACCTTGCTTCCGTCCGGATACTTGCCTTCCTTCATCTCGGTAAAAAGTGTGAGATTCTCCTCCACTGAGCGCTCTCTGTACGGATCATCCCGGCCGGGCTCCGTGAGCGTCCCTCTGTACTCCCTGATCTCATCGGCACTTAAGTCCGATACATAGGCCTTACCCTTCTTAATGAGGGTTATTGCATCCTCATACATCTTATCGAAATAGTCCGATGCAAAGAACAGATCATCCTTCCAGTCCGCACCCAGCCACTCAATGTCGGCCTTGATCGAATCCACGAACTCCGTCTTCTCCTTGGTGGGATTGGTATCATCAAAGCGCATATGAAAATCGCCGCCGTACTGCCTGGCCAATCCGTAGTTGAGAAGTATGCTCTTGGCATGTCCTATATGCAGATAACCGTTGGGCTCGGGCGGAAAACGCGTAACGACCTTGTCGTATACTCCGTCTGCCAGATCCTTATCTATCATCTGCTCTATAAAATTTCTGCTCTCTGTGCTCATTCTATCATTATCTCCTGCATGAGTTGTATGTATATTTTAGTACGAATGTAAGGTTTTAGTCAAATACGCCTTGTGGGTATGGTGCGATATCATTCCTTACAGATACTTTGCTTCAAACTCTTCCTTTGTCATCGGCTTATCAAAGTAATATCCCTGGATAAGACGGACTCTCATTCCCTCTAAGACTTCATACTGCTCCTTTGTCTCTATTCCCTCGACACAGATATCCGCATTAAGAGCATATGCAAGTTCACCTATCATACGTATGAAAGATCTGTGGTACTCATCATATCCCAGTTCCTTCACAAACGACTGGTCCACCTTGATGACATCAAAAGGTATCTCTCTTATATGATTAAGCGATGAATAACCGGTTCCGAAGTCATCCAGAGCGATACGAACGCCGATCTTGCGTATCTCTTCCATGATATTCTTCATTCGGGCCATATCGTTTATCGCCAGGCTCTCCGTAACCTCAAGCGTCAGATTGCGCGGGTTGAGACCGGCCTCTTCAACCGTCTTTCTTATGTTCTCCACTATGTCATCCTGCATCAGCTGAACTACCGACAGGTTGACATTTACCTTATATTCCGGATGACCGTTATCGTTCCAGTACTTACACTCACGTACCGCTTCCTTAAGCACATGGTCTCCGATCGGATTGATAAGACCCAGATACTCTGCAAGCGGAATGAAGTCCGCAGGGCTGATGAATCCGAGCTCATGAGAGTTCCATCTGATCAGAGCCTCTGCTCCGGTACATGTTCCGCCATCCTTCTGAAGGTCCACAATGGGCTGATAGTATATGACGAACTCACCTATGCTGTCGCCGACGGCGTCACGCATATTCTTCTCCATATCCAGTCTCTTGCCGGATTCGGACATGGCTATCGAGCTGTTGTACTTGGCAACCCTGTTCTTACCGGTCTTCTTGGCACTGTACATGGCTATATCAGCTTTTCTGACAAGTTCCTCCACACTGTCTCCCTCATCAGGGAAAGTCACGATACCCATACTCATCGTACAGTAATATTCGCCATCCTTAAGATAGAAGGGCCTTGCAAAAATGCCCTTGATCCCCTCTACTATCTCATCATAGTCCTTGAAGCTCCGGGGCGGGATTATCATGACAAACTCGTCACCGCCCATCCTGTAACAGTTATCTTCTATACCCTTGATACTCTTGATCGCAGCGGATATATCCTTAAGCAGGACATCGCCGTACTGATGACCAAGTCCGTCATTGATATGCTTGAAGTCATCGAGATCCATATACATCAGGGCACCCTTGACCCCATACTTCTTGGTCTCATCAATGATCCTGGCAAGATCACGCTCACAGCAGAGTCTGTTCAACAGTCCCGTCAGGAAATCCGTATATGCCTGCTGCTCGATCTTACGCTGATACAGCTTCTTATCCGTCACATCATATATGGCATAGAGAGCCACAGGCCTTCCGTCCACCCAGTGAATATCACTGTGGTGTATCTCATACCACGAATCCTTCTCATAGTCATAATATTCCAGTACATTCGTGATATCCTGTCTCTTCTCCCAGACGATGCCCTTAAGCTCGTCACCCATGGATTCAGGCGGGAATAAAGACTGCATGATCTTGTTGACAAAGAGGGTCTCATGCCTGACCACATCATTAACTATAATGGCACATCCCACATGCTCAAGGATCTGCTCAAGTGAAGCATACGAGCTTACAAGAGAGTTCTTCTGTACCCTCTTTTCCAGGATATTCTGGAGCACTCTGACCGAATCACTTAAGAACTGGAGCTCACCGATCTGCCAGTTTCTGTCGTTTTCAGTCTCTAAGAACAGGGCATACATATTGGTGGTCTGCCCTATCGTGATGGGCATGGCAATAAGAGCCTTGACCCCTCCGTCCATTATCTCATCGCCCAGTTCCTTAAGCGGAGTTGCACCGGTTGACAGGATTATGGATTTCTTGCCTTCCAAAAAAGGAAATCTGCTTATATCCGATGTTCCGTGATAAGCAGACTCTGCTCCCTTACATATGAACGAAGCGACTATATCCATCGTATCGCCGCTCAATCTCTCCTTGATCTTGAAAATATCCGATCTGGATACTCCGAGAAACTCTGATGTGATCCTTAAGAATTCATTCATGATGGATTCCGCAGGATTATCGCTGTCAAGATACTTAAGTATCTCTGTTAAAGATTCTACTCTCTTAAGAGTCTCCGCCATCTCAGCAGCGGAAAAAAGCGCTCCTCTGCTCCTCTCAGCGTACTGTGCAAGCGCAAACTCAGTTGAAACTCTGTAATCCCCTATCTCTCTTAAGGCATCAACGGCACCAAGGAAATCCCTGTCCGTCATGCGCTTCTTTAAGGGCTTAAGCTCATCGGGGAGGCTGTCATATTCCTCACAGATGACACCGACAAAGAACCAGACCTCTCTGCAGTGACCTTCATACTTGAGCCCGGCCGCCCCCACTCTTATATAGGGACTTGAGGTACTTTCCACGATCTGGTCCTCAATGCTGTCTATGGCAAGCCGGCCATACAGGTCATGGATCATCTCATCGGACACATATCTCCTGATAATGCTCTTCTCCTCTTCGTTACCGGTGAAGTCATTTATCAGTCTTTCGGATGAATCATAACTGCATATGTATAATCTGGTGGCATCACTGAACTTGTCAAAAAAGTTCTTAACCTTGGGATTTTCTGTTGGCACAATTATGTCAGCTGAGTTCATAAAACCGTACACCGCCCGTAATCTTAAGCATCTACGCTGTAGTTCGGAGCCTCCTTGGTGATCTGTATGTCATGAGGATGTGACTCCTTGAGGGAAGCAGCCGTGATCTTGACGAACTTGCCTTCCTTCTTGAGTTCCTCGATATTCTGTACTCCACAGTAACCCATACCGCTTCTTAATCCTCCAAGCAGCTGGAATACCGTATCCTCTACAAGGCCCTTGTATGCAACACGGCCTTCTACGCCCTCAGGTACAAGCTTCTTGGCATTGGCCTGGAAGTAACGATCCTTACTTCCGTTCTCCATGCCGGCAATGGAACCCATACCTCTGTACACCTTATATTTTCTTCCCTGGTATAACTCGAAATCTCCGGGGCTCTCCTCACATCCTGCGAACATGCTGCCCATCATACATACGTTGGCACCTGCCGCAATGGCCTTGGTTATATCTCCGGAGTACTTGATACCGCCGTCGGCAATGATCGGGATCCCGTATTCCTTAGCTACTTCATAGGAATCCATAACCGCGCTTATCTGCGGGACACCGATACCTGCGACAACTCTGGTGGTACAGATCGATCCGGGACCCATACCTACCTTGACTGCATCTGCACCGGCCTCTATAAGAGCTCTGGTTCCTTCTCCTGTAGCCACATTACCTGCAATAACCGCAAGATCCGGATACTTCTCCTTGATCATCTTAAGACAGTTGATAACATTCTCGGAATGGCCGTGTGCCGAATCAAGCACAACTACATCCACCTTGGCGTTTACAAGTGCCTCAACTCTCTCAAGCACATTGGCAGTTATTCCTATGGCAGCTCCGCATAAGAGTCTTCCCTGCTCATCCTTGGCTGAAAGGGGATACTTGATCGTCTTCTCAATATCCTTAATGGTAATAAGACCCTTGAGATTATAGTCATCATCCACGATGGGGAGCTTCTCCTTACGTGCCTTGGCCAGTATCTCCTTGGCTTCATCAAGTGTGATACCTTCCTTGGCGGTTATAAGATTCTCACTCGTCATGGATTCCTTGATCTTCTTGCTGAAATCCGTCTCAAACTTAAGATCTCTGTTGGTTATGATGCCGACTAACTTCTTGCCTTCGGTGATGGGTACACCGGAGATCCTGAACTTACCCATGAGTTCATCGGCATCCCTGAGTGTATGCTCGGGACTCAGTGAAAACGGATCCGTAATAACGCCGTTCTCGGAACGCTTAACCTTATCGACCTCATCCGCCTGCTCTTCAATGGACATATTCTTATGGATAATGCCTATACCGCCCTGTCTGGCCATTGCGATCGCCATCCTGTGTTCGGTAACGGTATCCATACCTGCACTCATAAGCGGGATATTAAGCTTGATCTTCTTTGTAAGATATGTGGATACATCAATGGAATTCGGCACCACATTGGCATACGCCGGAATCAAAAGAACATCATCAAAGGTTATGCCTTCCTTAATAATCTGACCCATTTCACACTTTCCTCCTTATTTAATCCTTGAACACTTTGCTCGGAGCCCCGTTATATATGGCCTTATATAAGCGCTCATCAGGCTCTATAACTATCTTTTTGGAACCGTCATATATCATAATGAACATATTGTTCTCATGATCCGGTAATCTTGAGGAATAATCCTCAACCTTAAGTTCTCTGTGCGCATAGCCGTCCAGTCTGTGACTGCCCTTAGGCGCCATGACCTCAAGCTTGCTTAAGTCGATCTCCGTCACATGCTTGCGCTTCTGCTTGGCAAAGATCACATCTATATCAATATCCCTGTCAGTAAGGGTATATTCATACTCGATATCCACTCGCAGGCCCGCATAATACGCGCCCGCACCGGCTGCTATTGCTACTATGAAGGGAAGTATACCCAGGATCCCCGATACCCCGAGCAGTGCACACAAAACCGTCACCACCCATAATAATATCCTGCACAGATTCAGTCCCGTATTTGCCTTGACCGGAACCAATAATTCGACATGCTCGTTCATCGTTTTCTCCATCAGAAACTAATTTAGATTATTAGGTCAATTCTATTACAGTTTATGCCAAAAAACAAGAGACAAATGGTACTATTTTTCTCCGTATGGCAAGGGATAAGGGCGAACACCGAGGGCCCTTATTTCTTCAGAAACTCATAGAATGTCACTGCGTTTTCATCATTGTTGCCGTCCAGTACAAAACCCAGATAAACAGGCTCGTTGGCATCCGCATACCAGCCCTCTTTCTGTATAAGGGCAAGCTCCGAAATATTGATCCCCGATCGCTCCTCGTGTCTGGGCGTGTTCTCATCATCGACTGCTGCCACGGAATCATCCGCCACATGACCTATGAATATATCATCAATGGCCGCGATCTCATCTTCACTAAGCACATTGGAAAGATCCGCAACATACCCCACGTCGGCAAATCTCTTAAACACGCTCTCGGGCGCTATGAGAACATCTATCTGCCCGGTCGCGATGGTCATAAAGAGCTTCTGCTCAGTCTGAGTATCAAGTGCTCCGCTGCCGTCCGCAGACAGATAGAAGTCTGAGTCTATCTGAACCTCGTGCTTATCATCCACCTGAATGTATTCCTCAAACTGTCTCTCAATACTCTCATAGTCCGCCTCATAGTCTCCGTTTACGACGGCTACTCCGAGCGCCGGATCCTTGTGCGTCCTTATTGAGTGTATGACAGACCCGATGAGGATGATCACGGCTATCAGTGCGATTGCATACCATTTATAGTAGTACACATAGTACTTGATCTTATATCCCGTGGATTTTCCTTCCAGGAGCTTAAGTCTCTCCTGCTTTATCTCGTCACGAAGTGATCTTGTATCTTTCATATATTACCTCCGCAGGCGATGCCCCGATCGCCCTGTTTTTTCACAGTTATTCAGTCCCTTCCCTGATAAGCGGGATATAGGGCTCCATATACTCTTCAGTGATCTTCTCCGCCAGATCACTCATATTCCCTATCCTCTTATCTATATCCTCAGGCCTCACCCTGTGGGCATCTTCATCATCCGCCAGACAGTCGCAGATATAATGGTTGATATCAGGGCTGAAGTGAAGCGTGTCCATATAGTTCTCTTCAAGGTTAAGGATCACATCCTCATCATCCATGAAGTAGAAGAACCTGACATTCTCATAAGGGATAAGTGTCTCCATGCAATGCTTTGTTGCGTAGAGATAGCCCTTCGTGTCTCCCTCTCTGTATGCATTATCCCACCACAGCATGGAATACGGCGGCATGTATATATAGAATGTTGTCTCAGGATGCTCCTTTACAAGCAGCTCGATCATGGCGATATTGGAAAAAGCCGTCTCCTTACACTCCTCCTCAGGCTTCATCGGGAGGATGTCAGGATGTCTCAGATACATGCCCGTACACATATCAAGATTAAACTCCTTCCACTGCGCCCAGTTGTAGGACAGACCTTCATCATAATCCTCCAGCAGCGACTTGGCCAGCATATATGGGATCCTCTCAAGGAGTACATCCTTATTCCAGAGATACTTAACGTCATTGAAAGGATTACGGTCATACAGATACATCGGGCATCCGGTCTGCTCAAAAGTGGTCTTCGTATCCGTCATAAAGGCCGACGGATCGAGATTGTAGAAGACATACCTGATCTCGTTACCCGACGAATAAGCCTCATTTAACAGGAAACATAAGTCTGCCGTGGCCCCGTAGGAGCGGATCGCCTTAACCGATGTACATCCGAAGGCCTCATCAAACCAGCCATTGTCATAATTCTCCGAAACCGAAGAACCAGCGATCACGGCATCATAAGAGAAGTTGCGCAGCGAACCCACGCACTGATATTCCTTCTCCGTAAGCACAGCCTTAAGAGGCCCTGCCGGTGCATGATAGTGAAAAAACGGGTCGACTGTCACTACTGCAAGAGCCGGAATAAGAAGGAGTACTGCGGCGAATATTAAAATGTGTTTTAACAATTTTTTTGAATCCATCTGCCGTTTCCCCTAGAAATTGAAGTATATAAAGGTACTTACCTGCGAAAGGCTGATGACCGAATAGGCGAACACAAGGGCCAGCAGGAACGGAAGATATCTCTTGTGTCTGCACTCAGTCCTTATGTATGCGGTATTCGGCCGGCTTAAGATAAATGTCCCGACGGCCAGCAGCAGCACGAGCCAGATCACATTCACTGCCGTGGTACTTCCCGGAGCTATCCTCTCCACGATCTGCATGGGGACATATAATTCCGGCATATTCATCACGGTATCGGCAAATCTCGGAAGATTTCCCGTATATCCCTTGATCAGATCCTTAAATATGCAGCCTGCCACCTCAAGGCTCTGACTCCGAAACGGTATGAGCAGCAGCCCGAAGGTTATATCCGTCAGTATGATCCCGATACGCCTCGGAAGCTTAACGGGATTCAGGTTATCCCACACTACGATAAGTCCGGTCGCTATGCCCCAGACTACATATGTCCAGGCCGCTCCGTGCCATAATCCGCTTAAGACAAAGACTATGAACACGTTGACAAGTGTCCTTACCTTACCCTTCCTGCTGCCGCCTAACGGGATATATACATATCTTGTCATGAACCTCGTAAGCGTCATATGCCATCTGGTCCACAGCTCCTTAAGAGTAGCCGACTTATACGGTGAATCAAAGTTAAGCGGGAGCCTGATCCCGAACATGAGACCGAGTCCGATGGCCATATCGGAATAGCCGGAAAAATCAAAATACAGTTCTAAGAAATAGGCAAGCATCACGGCAAACCCCGAGAACGTATCAAGCAGAAGATAGTTCTCAAAGCCGTAATTAACAAGGATGGCCAGCGTATCTGCAAGCAGGACCTTCTTGCCCAGCCCGATAACAAAGGAGATGACTCCCTCATATGCCTTGTCGGGATCGAACCTCCTGTTGGCAGGATCCTTAAACTGAGGCATGAATTCCGTGTGCAGGACTATAGGGCCTGCCACCAGCTGCGGAAAGAACGTGACATAGGCAATATAGTCGATAAGATCATAATGTATGGCCTCTCCGCGGCTTCTGTCTATGATATAGGACAGCTGCTGGAACGTAAAGAAACTTATGCCCAGAGGCAGCAATATATGCTTAAGATTGAAGTCGGCCTTAAAGACCGCATTGATGTTGGATATGAAGAAATCATAGTACTTAAAGTAAAAGAGCAGGCCCAGATTTACTGCAAGGCCTGCAGACAGAGTAAGCTTTTTCCCTATGATTCCCTTGTGGAATCCCAGACTTATCAGGTAGTTGAGCAGTACGCTCACAAGAATAAGTGCCAGATATGATACATTGAAATATCCGTAGAACCAGAGGCTCATGATACACAGGAAGACCTCCGCCATCCTGTATGCCTTTATTCTGTTAAGCTCCACCCATCCGGCCAGCGTAAGCGGCAGGAAGAGAAAGATAAAAATGTATGAATTAAACAGCATATAGCTCCATGATCCCTTATCATCCCAGCGAATCATACATGGACAGTATCATCTGGGCACTCTCTATGAGACCCGTGCCGCTGTCCATGCTGCATTTCTGTATGTATTTGTGTGCCTCGTCCTCCGTTAAGCCGTTGCGCTCGATAAGCATTCTTTTTGCCATATCAAGAGTCTTCTCTTCCTCGGCCGTTCTTCCCCGATGCGACCGCCCGGACTTCTTTCTGCTCCGGATGACTCCCGACATCATATCTATGGTGCCTATAAGATCACTTACTATAAAAGGCATCGGCAGCTTTACTATATCCGGGATATCACATTCCGACAGCCTCTGCCATGATGCAATGAGGAGCAGTTCGAAACCCCTGGGCATATTCTCGTATATCTCGAAATAGGGCATATCCTTGTGCTTATATGAAGAGATGATTATACCTCCCTCCAAGCCGTCCGCGGCGGCCAGTGCGCTTCTGCCGTTTGTCACCACTGCAGACACTCCTATGCCGTTTCTTACGAGTATATTCCTGATATTCTTGGCATCATCCAAACGAGGGAAGGCTACGATAATATTAGCTTCCATCCGCATCTACCCGTCTAGACGATCCGTTAATACCTGTCCAGATACTGTTCTATCTCCCAGTTCGTGACCTGAGCCTGATACTCATTCCACTCTCTTAACTTGATATCCGCATAACGCTTGAGCGTTGCTTCTCCGAGAGTCTCCTTCATGAGCTTGTCTTTCTTAAGGTCCGCTATGGCCTCATTAAGGCTCATGGGAAGTGAATTGGAACCCTTCCATCCCGTAAGCAGGGTTGCCGGCGGGTTGATCTTATCCTCTATACCGTTAAGTCCGGCCATAAGGCATACGGCAATAGCCAGATAGGGATTGGCGGAAGGATCCGGGCTTCTCAGTTCGATCCTGGCCTTGTCCTCATCAGATTCAGGAATCCTGAAAAGAGTCCTGTCACCGTCTATCAGACGCTTATATGAATTAACTATGGGATTGGTTATGGCAGTGATCGCTCCGATGTGCTTCGCTATACCGCCGAGGAACCAGTATGCTTCCTCAGACAATCCGTACTTATCCTTAGCATTATAGAAAACATTCTTACCCTTCTTCGTAAGCGACATGTTAAGATGCATACCCGAACCGTTACAGTCGGCCTTGGGCTTGGGCATGAATGTTGCGTGAAGTCCGTGTCTCTTGGCTATGGTCTTAACAGCCAGTCTGAATGTCTGGATATTATCTGCCGTATTAAGGGCATCTGAGTACTTAAAATCCACTTCATGCTGGGCCGGTGCCATCTCATGATGAGAAGACTCAACAGTAAGGTTCATCTGCTCAAGAGTTAAGACTATATCTCTTCTGGCATTCTCGCCAAAGTCCACGGGGCCGCAGTCAAAATATCCTGCCTTCTCATGCGTATCCGTAGTGGGCATGGCATTCTCATCCGTGTTAAATAAGAAGAATTCGCACTCACTACCCACATTGAACTCATATCCCATAGCCTTGGCCTTTTCCACGGCCTTCTTAAGGATCCCTCTGGGATCACCGTCATAGGGAGTCCTGTCTGCCTTATATACATCACAGAACATCCTGGCTACCTTGCCCTGCTGGGGTCTCCAGGGGAAGATCTCAAAAGTACTTAAGTCCGGATAGAGGTACATATCCGATTCTCCCTCACTGCCGTAATCCTCAACAGCAGCTGCATCGAACATACACCCGTTATTTAATGCTTTTTCCAGCTGTGAAGCAGTGACTGCCATGTTCTTGAGTCTGCCGTAAAGGTCGGTAAACTGCAGTCTTATGAACTCCACATCCTCTTCCTTTACCATCCTTATGATATCTTCCTTTTTGTACTTCATTTCTTACTCCCTTCGAATAATTAAATCATGTTTAGACGATATTTATCATCTGCTATATCGTGTTTATTATCTCCTTTAAAGCCGCCATTAATGCGGACATTTCCTCATCCGTACCTATGCTTATACGCAGGTATTCTCTTATCCTTGGCTTATCCCACCATCTTACGTATATACCCCTCCCCTTAAGAGCCTTAAATATCTCTCCGGAAGGTACCCTCTCATGCTTTGCAAAGATAAAGTTGGACTTGCTGTCAGGGAATACGAAGCCGAGCTCCTTAAGGTCTGCCTTGGCCTGCTCCCTTGTGGCGATCACCTTCCTTACAGTCTCCTCAAAATACGCCTTATCCTTAAGAGCCGCAGCACCCACTGCTGCCGTGAGGCGGTTTATAGTATAGGAATTGATCGAGAACTTCACGTCATTTAAGTACTTAATGAGCTCTTTGGAACCGAAAGCGATGCCTATTCGCGCACCTGCCATGCTTCTTGACTTGGAAAAAGTCTGTACAACAAGCAGATTGTCATATCTGTCTATAAGCGGCAGAACGGAGCGGGCACCGAAATCCACATATGCTTCATCAATTATCACTATACTGTCCCTGTTATTGCTTATGATATATTCGAGATCCTCCACGGACTTCTCAACGCCTGTAGGAGCATTGGGATTGGGTATCACGATACCGCCGTTAGGTCTTATATAGTCCTCTCTGTTGATCCGAAGATCTTCATCAAGAGGTAATACCTCATAAGGTATCCGATACAGTTCTGCCCACACATCGTAGAACGAATACGTGATATCCGGGAAAAGTACAGGTTTATCCGAATTAAAGAATGTAAGGAACGCCGTGGCGAGCACATCATCACTTCCGACTCCGACAAAGATCTGCTCCTTATCTATCCCGTATACCTCTGCAAGACCTTCCCACAGTTCCCCGCCGTTTACATCCGGATACTTCCTCAGTTCCGATATGTCATAATCCTCTAATGCCTTATTAACCAGGGGAGAAGGAGGATAGGGATTCTCATTGGTATTAAGCTTGATCACCTTGCCTGTAGGCTGTTCGCCCGGGACGTAGGGCACCACGCGTCTTATATTGTCCTGAAAGCCCATATTTTTACTCCATTCTTTCTTATATCTATGTCTTTGCACTTAAAATATATTTTTAGATATTTTCGCAAAAAAATCAAGTAAAAACGCTTGCCTTTTAAACTCTTATAATATATAATTCTGATACTGTTCCTTTTGCGTATCATAAGTGCATATATCAGTTATCCGTATAGGCCATACATTTTGACCTAAGGGGGTAATTATGTCCAATCAAGATATATGTTACGAGTCCCGTCGGGGGCTCTTTTTTATTCTGAAAAGTCACAGGATACATACGGCCGCAATGATCATCTGCATGATGCTTACGGCACTCTTAAGCCCGTTTATCCATAAGATCGGCGCACATGCAGAGTCCGGCTCTCCCATAATCGTCACATATGATGTCACTCATAAGCACACAGGCAGTTCAGACAGTGGCGGCGGGTGTTACACAGTACGTAAGAGCGGTACACGAACCTACGAGGAGCCCTGCGGAGGAACTCTCTATTACTGGGGAGATGAGTGGGGCACTTCATCCTGCACCAGGTGTGCTGCTTCTTATCACGGCAACAGAAGCGGTGAACCTTGTCCCCATTCTGAGACTAAGACCGAATCCTATACCTATTATGAGCGCGGATGCGGGAAGAATAATAACACCATCGTGGGAGAGGTTACATATACCAGAAATACCGATGAATGGACCAGAGAAGTCCTGGCTTCCATAACATATGAGTCATACGGAATGATAGTTGCATCATCTGAGCCTTACATAATGAACGGATCCCGCTATGATAACAATGAGTTCCAGATCACCGAGAACGGAGACTATACCTTCTCACTAAAGGCCGATTCCAATTCAGTCGTTCCCTCGCATACCATGAACATCACCAATATAGATCATTATGCTCCAACCGTTATATCACACAGCCTGTACCCGTCTGAATGGACGAAAGAAGAGGTGACCGTGTATATCGACGATCCGATAGATCTGCAGCCTGACGGAAGCACAGGATGCGGACTCAGTGATAAACCATACAGTTTTGACAACGGAGATACCTGGACAGATGACGGTTCCTTTACCTATTCGGAGAACGGCACATATTCGGTTCTCGTCAGGGATAAGTTAGACAACATAGACAGTTATGATTTCACGATAGACAATATAGACAGGGAAGCCCCAAGGATCCTTTCCTGCGAATATGATCATTCGCCCAATTCCAAGGATATAATAATATATTTATCCTGCGATGATATACGATCTGACGGAAGGCCGGGAGTAGGGCTCGATGATTCCCCATACAGTTACGACGGTGGTGAGATGTGGACATACGAGAATAATCTCTGTGTACGCTCTAATCAGGTCGTCCACATCCTTGTAAGGGACAAACTGGGCAATATCGCCTCCCTGGATGAATCCGTTACCAATATAGATGATCATCCGCCTAAGGTAACACACTCTATCAGTCCCTCCAAATGGACCAATGGTAAGGTGAGAGTAACATTCAGTGCGATCGATCTCAATCCGGATCAAAGCGAAGGAAGCGGATTACCCGAAGACTGTTTCTCCTATGATGGCGGTGATACCTGGACGGACAACAATGTGATCACGATGCATAAGAACGGATCCATACAGGTACAGGTCAGAGATAAGAATGACAATATTGCCTTTTACACAATGCATGTTACTAACATAGACCTGCACAGGCCGTCTGTTAACGCATCATATTCGCTCTCATCCGGCGGAGAGAGCGCCATACTGGTTTCTTCGGCTTCCGATTCCGAATCGGGCATCGATGCAGGAAGTTACCGCTGGTCCGGTCCGGAGAACGGAGACGGTTCATCTCTAACGGTCACATCAAACGGCACATATACCGTAAAGGTCAGAGATCTTGCAGGTAATGAATCTTCAGCAAGTGTGACAGTGGATGAAATAGGCGATGGCGGAGGAGATGATGAGGGGGGCAAAAAGAAGCCTAAGGTCACTCCACCCGGTCCCGTCAGACCGACAAAGCCTAAGCTCCCGCGCCTTACACCGGACGATCCGGGCAGCGAACCCGAAGCAGAGGCTCCACCCGTCATCGCAGAAGAAGTAACAGAGATACTGCCTGATATAGAAGCAGCCGCTCCCGATGAGGAACTTAAGACTCTCGATGATACCAAGCCGCGAAAAGGCCTGTTTGACAGGATAAGCGACTGGTGGAACTCACTTAAAACATGGCAGAAGATCCTGTTTACGATCCTGCTCATACTGCTGTTCCTTGGACTCATTTTGCTGTTTCTCTTCCTGTATCGGAGTGTTGCCATTTATAACGATCTGGGAGACGAATCCGAATCATCCGGACTTCGCAGATACAGATTGCTGGGCTACGGACTGATACATACCGAGGATGGGAATCATACTCTTACGATACCCGAATCCCTCTGGGATAAGGCACAGACCACCCGCTTCATGTTCCGCTTCAATTTCCTGTTCGCTCTTATCCGTAAGGACGAACCTGTCTACTTCCGCTTCCCCGAAGAAATAGTAAAGGACGGAGCCATAGCACATAAAGTTGATATTCTGGTAAGATAACAGATAAGAGCCGGCTGTAAACCAGCCGGCTCATTAATTTTGACATACTTATGATCAGGACACTGTTCTCATCCCGCATACAGGAGGCCGTCGAAGAGCTCGTCAGCCTGCTGTTCTTCTATGAACCATTCGCCATACTCACCCGATGATAATGCAAGTCTCCAGATATTTCCGCTCTCGTCCTTTATATCGATGTAGGATTCATCATCTGTCCTGTACGGTATAACCCCGGTATTCCTCTTAAGAGTATCAAGGCCAAGTTCATTGCCTTCTTCATCGACCTTCATGACCTTCATATCCATCTTCGTTGTAATACTGAAGTATTCCATCTCAGCATAGCTCCAATACGGATCGGTGGCCACCGGCTTACCATCCGTACCGACCTTATGATAGGAGCGCTGATCGAATGTACCCATCTTAAAGTCTCTCTCCGACAGCAGGAAGTGCGACGGATCGTTCATTGTCTCCCACAGGATATCCTCACCATCCTCACCGCCGTAAACACTCCTTATGTCTCCACCGAATTCATCCACGTATTTAAAGCTGTTACCAAGCTTGTATATGGCTGTGGACTCATAATCATTCTCCATTCCGCCGGTTATATATATATAATCATCTCCATCAGCCATATGGCATACAATACCCTTGCACTCCCAGAATGAGATACCTTCCTTAAGAGTCTGTTCCCTTAGGCCGCCTTCTGTCACTACCGACACTTCATATACCCAGTCACCTTCATATTCATCGGGAGTGGCCGACATACTGATCTCGTCATAAACGGAATCACCGTCCAAGTCTATCCAGTATGTATCTCCTCTTCCGTTCATGAGCTCTATGTCATAGCAGTATGTCTCAGGTACTTCCATATACTTCTCATCAAACAGATCTTCATGCCCCTTAAAAGGTATGAACATTGTGTTGCGTCCGTTGACTGCTCCCTGTACATCGTATGGCTGATCTGCAGGGAAGTGAAGCCATAATCCCTCATAGCAGATATTCCATGAGAAATACTCATTACTTACATAGGACTTCTCCTTAATGACCTTATCCATCGTGCTTTCAAATATCCCGTCATATACGGGATCATGATCGATCTCGGATACGGTATCGAGCACAACTGCCTTAAGCTCCTTCATATCCGTTACCACATCCAAAAGCGTCAGTTCTGAGCCTGTTGCGGTATCAAGATTGCGTCCCGTTACGGTTGTGTATCTCAGTCCCGGGCCCATATCAGTGTCATGGTATTCAACATACGACAGGACAGCCTCATCAGCTCTGCAGATTGAAGTCCTGATGTTCCTGTAGTAACTTCTGTACTCTGTAGTCGCTTCGGATGTATAAGCATATTCCGCATCCTCAGCCATCTGCTTAAGCCCGTCTGTATACTCATCATTAAGTGCCGTAAATCTCTTATCCAGTATGTCTCTGAGCTCCGGATGGTCCATCCCTGCCGCCGGATAGTTGACCTGGGCACTGTAGTAATAATTCTTGGTGTAGTCCGTATTTTCATCATAAATGTATCTTATCTTGCGATACAGTGTGATAGGTTTAACACCGGATTCCTCTGTCACAGGATCACCCGTGTATGCATCCGGATCATACTCCATGGTATTTCTCGACTCACATCGCAGCTCCACATCATGATCCGGCATCTTGAACTTTATCTTAAAGGCATTCTTCTTGGAATCATAATCAACATTCAGCGGTTCATCATCCAGATAGAATGAATAATCAGTATCAGTTGCAATATACGGAAAACTCAGAGATACCTTGGCTCCTTCGGCATAACTGTCCTTAGCCCCCGTATACATATCCTCCTGCCCGCAGAAGTCTATGACATACTCTTCCTCTTCTTCCTCATCATCCTCATCGTCTGCTTTGCTTCCGCAGGAAACCATGCACAGGCTCAGTACTAGAAAAAGCAGAACAAGCCATCCTTTTCTCCTCTTAAACATTACTGTCTCCCTCCGTCAGTCTTTTTATTTATCAGATCCTCTTTCGCTTTATCGCTCATCATCCCGATAAGTAACGGGATAAGAAGTCCCGCAAGCAGATAGATAAGCTTAACTGCCTGCACACCACCCGGCACATACGTATAGTACAGATCTTCCTTAAAAGCAACAATATCAAAATCCGCAAATATTCCGCCGTTACCTGCAAGTGCAGCGAACACCGCCTTGATGAGCATAAATACCGCCAGATGATGCATCATTATATCGTAAGTATGTATTCCGATCTTATCTATGGCCTTACGTGCAAAACTATCCGAACCCTGTTTCTTACTGCCCGTATCGACTGACTCTGATTCGGACGAACGCCACTTAAGCCTTCCTTCTATCAGGCAGCCCAGGATCACGGCTACTCTGTGCCACAATGCAATTCCCGTCAGTGTTGTAATAAACGGTGTTAACGGTGTTCCTGCAAATCCGGTAACCCATACCGTACTGTATGCAAGCCCGCCGTGAACATGAGTAAGCAGAAGATTCATCCCGAATAACAGCGGAAAATACAAAAACCAGGGTGTGATATCATACTTCTCCAATCTGGTCCTGTATATCCTTCCGAACTGAAGCGACGGTGCCATGAACATAAGCCTTGCAGGAAGTCTGTATGCATCATATACACTGCCTCTCTGAGAGAGCCATACAGCTGCCACTCCAACTGACAGATACGCTGCCATCAGCAGCCATTCCATCCCTGTACCGTATATGACGTTCGTTTCACCTTTGTCTCGCCCATTCTTTCTCTCACAGTTCTCCCCATGCTTTTTATATACCGACGAACCGATAAGCGAAACCGCTTTACGGACCACCATGTCACACATTTCAAGCAGGAACAGCGCCGGCACAAACCACGCTGCAGCATTCAGTCCGAACTGATGACCTCCCATAAACGGAGCAATAAACAGATTGTAGAGATTCAGTTCCCCTGCAAACACAAAACCGCCTGATCGCATGGGAACAGCTATCAATCCGTATATAAGATTCCAGATAAGGTAAGGGAGCAGCAGTCTCTTAGCTTTCCTTAAGACAAATCCGATGATATCATCTTCATCCTCCGGTTTATAGAAATATCCGGAGATAAAGACAAATATCATCACGTGATAGGAATAGTAAGGAAATATGCCGCCAAAAGACAGGACATTAAGATCCAGATGTCCCATGATGATCAGGATCATGCCAATGACTGAAAGTATTGAAAATGTCAGATTTCGTTTCTTCATACTATACTATGGCTGCAGTTCTATAAGCTTATTTACTCTGCCCGCAACCGCTTTCGCTCCGGCATCATTCAGATGATAGTCATTAACTATGTAATCACCTCTCTGATCCACGTTAACGGCTCCGTAGTATATATCCACAAAGCTTGCACTCGCACTTGCTGCAGCAGATAATTCAAATGTCACATAATCGCTTAACAGACCTTCTCCGATATTGTGAACATCTCCGTCAACAAAGAAATCATCTATAGTCTTGCCGCTTGCCGGCTGTGAGAGATACACTAACCTTATGTAAGGATAGGCCTTGCGAAGGGCTTCTAACGAAACCTTCACGGCTCCGTATATACAGGTGATATCGGTCTCACTCTCGCTGCCCAGCGGTCTGTGATCTACATAGTCTTCCAGATCATACATCACAAAGATGGCATCCACTGAAGACATATCCGTATTCTCAAGAACCTTCACCGCTTCCACAGCCTGCTCAGACACAGACTCGGCGGCACGCTTCGGTATGTCAAAATCGCCTGTTGCAAGCGCATTGGCTATATGATACAGGCTTACCCCGTCCTCTTCCGTGTCATCATTGTATTCACTGTTCTTACATGTTATATAAGACTCTTCTATACCTCCGTTTATGACAGTCGCGTCATATTCTTTGGCAATGGCTGCTGCCAGGTTGTTATCCGGATAGTTATCCGCAAAAGGACTGTTGCCCAGTGTAAGGATCGTCAACACTCCGTCATCTGTCTTACCTTCAACCTGTCCTGCGCTTAAGGGCAAAATGTAATCATTGGGTTCAGTATCAAATTCCGTAGTCACTTCATCCGGATCATAATCGGATTCGGTTCCCTTGCCCCACTTCTTTATCATCACCACGATAGCGATCACCAATATCAGGATCACCGACAATATGATGATCTGAAGGATATTATCACTTTTATGTTTCCTGCTGCTCTTTTTGCTCACCAAAAATACCTCTGACAATCTTCAATAGTTTTTCACTGTTTCCGTATAATCAGCACGACCATCTGCCTGTAGCTCCGCACGGAAGAACAAGTCCCGTTGATGTGACCGGAAGTCCGATCTCATCAGCTTCTATAACCCCTCCGAAGCGCCGACCCACGGTCATTCCCAGCATATACTTAAGCACTGCGGGCTGAAGTCCCGTAGTATAGGAATTGATGAGGAAGAATAACGGATCATCCGAAAGCAATGTGGATGTAAGCTCGATAAAGGGATAAATGCTCTCTTCAAGCTTCCACATCTCACCCTTGGGTCCGCGGCCGTATGAAGGCGGATCCATGATGATACCGTCATATCTGTTGCCACGCCTTATCTCACGCTCAACAAACTTGACACAGTCATCCACAAGCCACCTGACAGGTCTGTCTGCAACCCCTGAGCTCACCGCATTTTCCTTAGCCCATCCTGTCATCCCCTTGGATGCGTCAATGTGAGTAACATGTGCGCCTGCTGCCAGCGCAGACACAGTCGCTCCTCCGGTATATGCAAACAGATTAAGTATCTTTATCTGAGTTCCCTCACCTTTTTCCTGCAAACGGCTCTGTATCTTCTCCGTACACCAGTCCCAGTTGACTGCCTGTTCGGGGAACAGTCCGGTGTGCTTGAACGAGAAAGGCTTTAGGTTGAACTTAAGATCTCTGTAGGATATCTGCCACTCCTCCGGAAGAGAGCGGAACTCCCACTCACCGCCGCCGGCCTTGGACCTGTGATAATGTCCGTTAAACTTACGCCAGCGCCCGTCCGACTTGCCGGAATCCCATATCACCTGAGGGTCGGGACGCACAAGGATATAGTCTCCCCAGCGTTCCAGCTTCTCACCTCCGGATGTATCTATTACTTCATAATCATTCCATTTATCTGCGATCCACATGATATTACCTCATCAGCAGTGTTCGCCCCGACACTTATATGCATAGGAGCTGTCACTCACTCAATCGATGTCATCCTCACTGTCATCCCTGAACAATGCATTCATATATCCGTTCTCTGAAGGGTTGGCCCATACAGAGCTTGACAGATTCTTATATACTACATATTCACCGACCCTGCCGTACTCTTCGAGTCCGTAGTCCCTCACATCACCGACAATATCGTCATCCTTATCCAGGATTATATACTCGCACTGATATTCAGTCGCATACCTGGCCAGCATATCTGCGGGCTTATAATGTGACATGTAGAGATCATAGAAGGGGTTCTCGGCTCTCTTCCACGTCGCCACCATACTGTCACGGCCGAACGGAAGCAGTATATCCGTAGTGTATTGTCTTACGAAATGCACGAGTACCGGCGGGAATGCCACAAATATCTTCTCCTCACCTTCAGCCGGGCGTACCATATCACAAAGCTCTACCACATCCTCAGGTATGTGATACGGATTCTCAGCCTTGGAGAATGTCATCCCTGTATATGCGTAGGTTCCGCTTAATGCGATGATAAGACAGACCACTGCCACTCCAAGCCTGAAGTGATTATTGATCACTCTGACCGCACTGTAGGCTATCACAAGTGTCATAGGCAGGAGCCACAGTATCCGGTAGTACGTCCCCTCATCCAGCATGTCATATGCCATGTAGAAGTAGGGTATAAAGAAGAGTATCTGTATCACCGTCGGAACAATGACGATAAGTACTCTAAGACTTCTGTTCTGCTCCGAAAACCACAGGTAAATAAGAGCTGCGATAAAGAGCAGGCAGAAGTAACCGGTTCCGTTATATGCTTTGAAGATCTCAACAACCTCTGTCATGGATTTCCTCACTCATATCCGTCTCATATGCTTACAATAATTACATAAGAATATGTCCGACGGACTTAATCACATGATCATATATATTGCACCGTATACCACCAGGGGCACACAGGTGATCATCAGCTTAAGTGCGATCTGTATATCTCTCTTCCATATCGAGAGAACAGTTCCATAGGTGCCGATCAGCAGTCCGATAAGGAATACTCCGGCAGTGGAACACATGGCTGCCACAATGCTCATATTGAAGATCATTATCCAGTAGCCCAGAGATTTTTGCTCATCTTCTTCGCCGTACTTAAGAGCAGCCAGTTTCTCCTCGTCTCTGTAGAATATGGACAGAAGAAGCCATATCACTGTGGCGATCACCAGATTGGCGAGCATGGACTTGCCCTGCCAGGTACGTGTAAGCATAAAGGTCTCTCTGGTATAGATGGATACGTTACCGAATATATACAGAAAGCTTATAAAGAGCATGAATGCAGCCAGCTTCTTACTGTCTCCGTTAAAGAGTATCACTCCGCAGTTATAGTAGATCAGATATAAGATCACAAGGAGAAGTATCCCTATTACCGAATGTGAAATGATCGTGGAATGGATGCCGCTCACCCTTGCGATATAGGCTATCCATACGGGTACGGATGCGAGCGCATGCCTTAAGTCCATACCGGTGGTAAGTCCGGTGTAAGGCTTGATACGATACAGTGTATCTGTCTCATTCGACAGCAATGACTGAACGACATAGTATGCATCATCACCGTCAAACGACTGCATCCTCACATACATTATTATCTGAAAGAGTACACTTAGTGCCGCGATAAGCCACAGTATCTTCTCCTCAGTCGTATGTGTCACGGTGCTCACTTTTATCCTGTGTTCACGCTTTATCCACTTCTCGGAAGTATCCTGCGGGGTCCTGCGTACTGCAAAATTGAACACTATGAGACCTATCATCGCAAAGACGCATTCCACGCCGAGATACAATCCCACGATCAGGGGAAACCCATCTCCGCGCATGATGATTACAGGCACTGAGATAAGCTCGAAAAGTGCAAGCGAAAAAGCAAACCCGAACACATAGACTGCCGATACGGTACGTCTCTCATCCGGGATGAAAGATGCCGGCAACAGTCCGATGCAATAGGGTATCACTATAAGGATTATAATAAGTGCCAAAATACTTGTGACCATGTTCTCTCCTGATATGTCACAGATCTATGCTGTCGTAATCATACTCATAAGCCAATGTCCTAAGCTTATCAAGCTCTTCATCCAGATTGTCCAATGTGACACGCCTGTCACCATTGTTCATGCAGTCAACCATATAATGACAGATCTCCGGGCTGTAATGAGTATGGTCCGCATAATTATCAAAGTTACATATGACCTCTTCATCATTCTGGAAGAAATATACGTCCACATTATCATACATAAGCAGACGTCTCGTCATATGATCATACTTAGCCACGATCTTATCTATCTGATCCTGTCTGTATGCATCATACCAGTACAGGATGCTGTACGGAGGATAAAAGATCGTGAATTCCGTTTCCGGATGCGCCTCGATATAGGGCAGGATATTTGCATCCAGATTGGCATCTATGCCAGCTATATATTCCTCCGTGGGGGTAGTATCCGGTATCTCTTCTGCCGGTTCATAATACAGTCTCACATTGGCAAGATTGTAGTGCATCGGCTGCCACCACGGCTTATATATCTTATTCCACTCACTCGCATCCGTTCTGTCCATGAGCGGTCTCAACACATAATCCAGAAGTACATCTTTGTTCCAGATATACTCAACATCATTTATGACATTATCGTCATACAGATACTCTGTTATGGGAAACTTGGTCTGTTCAGTATCTGACGAATAATTCAGTTCATCGATACCCAGGAAAACTCTCCTTACCGTTCCTCCCTTGGCCTTAAATATCTTATCCATTATTATGGCCTGATCCTTGGGATATGCACCGTTGTAGCTTAACTTCTGCGTCTTAAGCCCCATATCCTCCGTAAACCAGTCCGTATCAAAAGCCACCGTCATCGATGAGCCCAACAAAACGGAATCATACTCCATATGTGCCGCCAGTCCCGGATTCATATCCACCTGGTCATCCACCACATACGGGAAGTTCTTAAGCGGAGCATGATAGTGAAAAAACGGGTCGACTGTGATCACGGCTGCACCTGAAGCCACAAGGCCCAGAACGACCGTCACAGCCAGGGCAATAATGAATTTGTAAGCCTTTTTATTCTCCATAGTATTGCATCGGTCCGGGATGACAGCTCATCCTTCCATCTGTCGGACCATCAAACTCAAAAGTTAAAATACAGGAACGTGCTCACACCGGATAATGACAGTACACACCATACGAACAGTATTCCAAGCAATATTCCCGTTAATATGCTGCGCTTCATGGTCCCTGATATATCTACAGAGTTCGGAGCCTTGAAGACCACGGTCATTCCAAACACCGCAAACAATATCATCAGGATATACCGGCTGAAGGATAAGTTCGTCATATGAAGGACCTTCAGTGCATACCAGAACTCTCCGGAATTGAAGCCATCTAAGAATCCATCCCCGATACGGCTTATCCCGCCCGTAAAGACGGTCTTTATCATTTCGCAGGCCGAAGCAACATCCGGTGCTCTGAAAAACACCCATGCCACACACACAAATATAAATGTGACAATCCCCGACAGTATCCCGCCTGCTGAAGCAGACTTATCTCTGTCCGCTTCACCGGGGGCGACACTCTTCTCAGGCGCAGAAACACCGTCCGGTGCATGCTTGTGCTCGCTCATATTGATAAATATCCTGGTCAGCACCACCATCACTCCGTGCATGCATCCCCAGAGTATATAGTTTACACCGGCTCCATGCCATATCCCGCTAATAAGGAATACTATGAGCAGGTTTACATAAGTTCTAATCTCTCCCTTTCTGTTACCGCCAAGGGGTATGTATACATTCTTAGTCAGGAACTTATTGAGGGTAATGTGCCATCGTCTCCAGAACTCGATTATATTGCGTGACTTATACGGCGAGTCGAAGTTGACCGGAATATCTATCCCAAACATCCATCCGAGTCCGACTGCCATATCACAGTATCCGCTGAAGTCAAAGTATAACTGCAGGGTGTAGAACAATATCGTCAGGACCGCTTCAACGGAATTGATCCCGCTTCCGAGTGCGCCGTATGAATAGTCAACAGCCTTGCCGAACGTATCGGCTATCAGGACCTTCTTGGCCAGTCCGAGTATGAAAAGAACGATCCCCCGGTGCACTCTTTCCCTGACTTCATCCGCGGGTTCCTCCTGCATTCCGATACTCATATACTGGGGCATCATACTGTCCCTGTCTGCTATGGGACCAGCGATAAGCTGCGGGAAGAAACTCACAAAGAGAGCATAGTCAATGAATGAATACTCCCTGCCGTCCCTGTATGTATCTGCCAGGAATCCGATCTGCTGAAACGTAAAAAAGCTTATCCCAAGAGGAAGCAATATATGCTTAAGCGGAAGATCCATCCTGAATATATGGTTGCAGCCGTCAATCAAAAAATCCGTATACTTAAAGTAACCGAGCAGGGCCACATTGCCCAGGATACCGATTATGAGCGGCGTCCGCCCCGGATGCTTCGATGATCCGGATGCGGCAGAAGTCGCAGTCGCACTTCTTTTTCCCTCATATACAATCAGCCGGTATACAGCATAGTTAAACAGTATGGACCCGACCATTATGGCCAGATATCCGATGTTAAAATACCCGTAGAACCACAGTGAAAATCCTATGAGCCAGACCTTGGCCGCTGTGGCGTTTAATCTCTTAAGAAGCCAAAATCCCGCGGCACATATGGGCAGAAAAAGGAATATGAATATGTATGAATTAAATAACATATCTCCTCCGTGACGGATGTGTCATCAATCCTTCTTGCCCTCTGTATATTCAAGGTACCACCTGGTAAATGCAGCGATCCCGTCCTTCATATCCGTTGTGGGCCTGTAGCCGAAATCCTTCTCAAGTTCGGACACATCGGCATATGTCCTGTATACATCGCCGGGCTGCATGGGCATCAGATTCTTGGTCGCCGTGATCCCCAGACCCTTCTCAAGTTCCGTTACAAAGTCCATGAGATTCTCGGGCTTACCGCGGCCGATGTTGTATACCTTGTAGCATGCACCCAGATCGTCCTCTGCGGGCGGTGTGCACAGAAGCTTATATATACCCGTGACAATGTCGTCGATATATGTGAAGTCTCTCTGCATATCTCCGTTATTGTATATGTCTATGGGCTTGCCGCGACGCATGAGATCGGCGAACTTATATGCCGCCATATCCGGACGTCCCATGGGGCCGTACACGGTGAAAAAGCGCAGTCCCGTAGCCTTGATGCCGTAGAGCTTGCAGTATGAGTATGCCATGAGCTCATTGCTCTTCTTGGTGGCCGCATAGAGCGATACCGGCCTGTCCACCTGATCGTCAACAGAGAACGGGACCTTGGTGTTGCCGCCGTATACCGAGCTCGATGATGCATACACCAGGTGCTTCACGTCATTATGTCTGCAGCATTCGAGTATATTGGCAAAGCCCACGAGATTGGACTGGATATATGCCTCGGGATTCTCTATGCTGTACCTCACACCC
>JAEEGL013410065.1_pt1 | contig 85754 bp, 99 predicted proteins | sample 9134231 | NCBI WGS metagenome assembly JAEEGL01 (sample SAMN16246548, study PRJNA631951) | gut metagenome | biome: gut microbiome; feature: rumen; material: fiber-attached | host: Bos | place: Iran: Karaj | collected 2018-10
CCGTGACGAAGATTAGTAGTTAAGGAGGATATTATGGCTTATAGAAAATTAAGACGTACTAATAAACACAGAAGAAGTATGTTAGCTAACTTAACTAAAGACCTAATCATGAACGAAAAAATCGTTACAACAGAACCATATAGGATTACGTCTTTTGTTACGCTTGATAGAATACTTCTACGAATACTTTTTTCTCTATTTAATCTTCAATTTTTTGCCATAAGTCTTTACCTCCTTGTTTATTAATCGCTGAACTTAAGTCCCATTTCTTTTACTTTATCAATAACTTCTTTTAAAGATTTTTTACCTAAATTACGGATCTTAGTAACTTCCATTTCTTTCTTAGAAATTAAATCTTGTACTGTATTAATTCCAGCTCTCTTTAAGCAGTTATATGCTCTTACTGAGAATTCAATTTCTTCGATTGGAGTTTCTAATGTCTTAGTTATTGTATCTACTTTCTTTTCTGCCATTAGGCCAGATACATCACTAATTGAATTTAAGTCTGTTACTATATTGAAATGTTCAATTAATATCTTAGCAGCTAAGGCCATTGCTTCTTCAGGAGTTGTTGCTCCATTTGTATAAACATTCATGATTAATTTATCAAAATTTTCATTTTGTCCTACACGAGCACTTTCAACTTCGTAGCTAACTCTTTCAATTGGAGAATATAATGAGTCGATAGCAATTACACCAACTTGATTTTCTCCTAATAATTTTTCATTAGCTTTAGAATCAACGTATCCTCTTCCATTATTAACAGTCATTTCCATTTCTATTTTGCCACCTTTTACAAGGTTACAAATAACTAAATCTGGATTAATAATTTCAATATCAGCATCATGTTCAATGTCACCAGCAGTAATAGTTCCTTCTTTATCAGCTGTTAATCTCATAACTTTTGGTTCTTCTGTATGATTTTTAATTACTACGCTTTTTAAAGCAAGAACGATTGCTGTAACATCTTCAACAACACCGTCTAATTTTTGGAATTCATGCATTACACCTGCAATTTTAACTGATGTAATTGCGCTTCCTGGTAATGAAGAAAGCATAACTCTTCTTAATGCATTACCTATTGTTGTACCAAAACCTCTTTCTAATGGTTCTAGTTCAAATTTTCCATAATGATTATTCTCGATGTATTCTGTAATTTTGTATTCTGGTTTTTCAAATCTTAACATATCCCTAAGTCCCCTCTCAATTAATTTCTTGGACGTTTTGGTGGACGGCATCCATTATGTGGAATTGGAGTAACATCATTAATTGTAGTTATTTCTAATCCAGCAGTTTGTAGAGATCTTATAGCGTTTTCACGTCCTGCACCTAATCCTTTAACAAATACTTCTACTTTTTTAACACCATTATCAGCAGCAGCTTTTGCAGCAGCTTCTGCGCTCATTCCAGCAGCGAATGGAGTTTTCTTTTTAGATCCTTTATAACCAATTGTTCCGGCAGAAGCCCAACTAATTACATTTCCTTCTTTATCTGTAATTGTTACTACAGTATTATTATAAGTTGAATGAATATGCGCTTGTGCTTCAGGAATATTCTTTTTAACTTTTCTTTTTCTTCTATTATAAGCCATAATTCTACCTCCTATTTATTATTTAGTAGCTTTCTTCTTATTAGCAACTACTTTACCTTTACCTTTTCTTGTACGAGCATTTCTTGAAGTTCTTTGTCCATGAACTGGAAGTCCCTTTTTATGTCTTGTTCCTTGATATGAATTAATTTCCATTTTATTCTTAATATTTAATTGAACTTCACGGCGAAGATCTCCTTCAACCATTTCTTTATCTACTTCTTTACGAAGAGCTGTGATTTCTGCTTCAGTTAAATCTTTAATCTTTTTAGATCTTTCTACTCCAGCAGCATCACAAATTTTATTTGCTAAACTTCTACCAATTCCGTAGATAGCAGTTAGTCCTATACAAGTATGTTTTTCACTTGGTAATTCAATATTTTTAATACGTGCCATAATTTACCTCCTAATTAGCCTTGTTTTTGCTTATGTTTTGGATTATCACAAATAACCATTACTTTACCTTTTCTTCTTATTATTTTGCATTTAGCGCAAATCTTTTTAACTGATGGTCTTACTTTCATAATATACCTCCATTATCTTTTGTTCCATATAATACGCCCACGTGTTAGATCATAAGGCGATAATTCAATTGTTACTGTATCACCTGGTAAGATACGAATCATATTTACTCGCATTTTACCAGAAACGTAGGCTTCTACAGTATGTCCGTTTGGTAGTTCTACAATAGGTGTTCCACCTTTTAATATTTCAACTACCTTGCCTTCAACTTCAATTTTTTCCTCTTTAGCCATGTTTATCTCTCCATAACTTTAAGGTGTGTAGTAGATGTGAATAACTAATTAGTTATTCACATCTTCACCCTTAAGAATATCTTCTATATCTTTGAAAGTCTCTTCAGGTGTTCTACTTGAATCGACAGTCTTTAATACGCCTTTTTCTTTATAATAATCAATTATTGGTTCAGTGACTTCATAATATGTTTTTACTCTAGTATTCATTGATTCTTCATTGTCGTCAGCTCTTTGATATAATTCGCAACCACATTTATCACAAATACCTTCTTGTTTTGGCATAAATTCTGGATTATATATGTTATATATTGCTCCACAATCTTTGCACATTCTACGACCAATAATTCTTTGTTTTAATAATTCATCTGGTATAGTTAAATTAATAACTACTCCTAAATCTTTATTTAGTTTTTCTAGTATCTTACTATATCCTTCTGCTTGTTCAAGATTTCTTGGGAAGCCATCTAGGATATAACCATTTTCGCAATCTGGTTGAGTAATTTTATACTCGATTGCTTCATATATAATATCATTTGGTACAAAGATTCCGTTATCAATCATATTTTTGATTTCATTTCCAAGTTCATCACCAACTGCTGCTCTTTCTCTTAGGATATCTCCTGTTGAAATATGAGCATAGCCATATTTCTCTTTAAGCATTTTGGCAAATGTACCTTTTCCAGCTCCTTGTACTGCTAAAAATATTATGTTTTTCATTTATCTTCTTATTCCCTTTCTGTGACTACGACTTACTAAACTACTTTCTAATTGTTTATATGTTTCTATTGCAACACCAACTACAATTAATAATCCTGTACCTCCAATTGTTACAGCACTTGAAAGTTTTGAGAATTTTGAGAATACTATTGGTAGTCCAGCAATTATAATTAAGAAGATTGAACCAACTATAGTTAGTTTACTTAATACGTCACTTACGTAATCGATTGTTTCATTACCAGGTCTTACTCCTGGAACGTATGCACCACTTTTACTTAAATTCTTAGCTAATTCTTCAGGATTCATTTGTAAGAATGTGTAGAAATAACCAAAGAAGAATATTAGTAAAATATATAATATAAATCCAGTTGTTGTTGTATTAACAATATATTTATTAACAAATGCTATTGCATTGTTATTTTTTAATAAGTTAACAATTGTTACTGGAATTGTTATTAATGTTGATGCGAAGATTACTGGCATAACACCAGCAGAATTTATTTTTATTGGTAAATAATTTTGATGTCCACCGTATGCACTATTTGTTCTATTTGAATATTGAATAGGTATTCTTCTTTCTGCTAATTGTATCCATACCATTCCAACAATAATTGCTAGATATAGGACAATAAATGCAACGAATAAGGCTATTCCAGCTCCTTTAGAGAATAATTCACCATTGATTAATTCATTAAAGGCACTTATAAATATTCTTGGCATAGATTGTAAAATACCAGCCATAATAAGTATTGATAAGCCATTTCCTATTCCGTATTTAGTTATTTCATCACCTATCCATAGTAATAAACATGTTCCTGCTGTAAATACAACAGTAGTTTTGATTATAACTACAGGATCTTTTACTCCTGAATATACTATTGTAAAGATAAATCCTTGAATAAAAGCAAATAAGACACCTAGATATCTAGTTATTTTATTTATCTTTTGTTTTCCAGTATATCCTTGTTCCTTTAACTCTTTAAAGTATGGAACTACATCCATTTGTAATAATTGTGTGATGATTTGAGCAGTTATGTATGGTGTAACACCTAGTGCAAAGATTGAAAATGATTTCAATCCTCCACCAGACATTAAGTTGAAGATTTCTAGGAATCCTAGTTCTTCATATGTATTACTTACCCATGGTACTGTGATTGCACTACCTAAACTAAAGATAGCTAAACACATTAATGTAAAATAAATTCTTTTTCTTAAATCTTTATTTGTACGACTGAAAAGTAATTTTAGATTAGAAAACATCTAAATCACCTCTGCTTTTCCGCCAGCACTTTCAATTTTTGTAACGGCTGAACTTGAGAATCTATTTGCTTTAATAGTTAATTTTTTCTCTAATTCTCCATTACCTAAGACTTTTACTCCGTCTAGTTGTTTTTTAATAATTCCTTTTTCCTTTAGTAATTCAGGTGAAACAACATCACCATCATTAAAGAATTTGTTTAAATCACTTAAATTAATTGTTGCAAATTCAGTTCTAAATTGAGTATTCTTGAATCCACGTTTAGGAACTCTTCTATATAGAGGAGTTTGTCCTCCTTGGAACCATGCAGGAATACTTGCTCCTGAACGAGCTTTTTGACCTTTTTCACCACGAGTAGCAGTCTTACCCATTCCACTTCCTGGGCCACGGCCAACCCTTTTCTTTGCTTTAGCTTCTGGAGCTCTATTTAATTCATTTAATTTCATAATTATAACTCCTCAACTTTCTTTCCTCTTAATTCTGCAACATGTTCAGGTGTTTTTTGCATTATAAGAGCTTCTAATGTTGCTTTAGCAACGTTAATTTTTGTATTTGATCCAAGTGACTTAGAAACTATATCACGTACACCAGCTAATTCTAATACGTCACGAGCTGATCCACCAGCGATAACTCCAGTACCTTCTTTAGCAGGTTTAATTAAAACTTGTGCACGTCCAACTTTTCCTATAGCTTCATGTGGGATTGTTCTATTATCAATTAATGCAATCTTAGTTACATTCTTATTAGCAGCTTGGATAGCTTTTTTAATTGCTTCTGGAACTTCATTTGCTTTTCCTGTTCCAATTCCAACTAGTCCTTTTCTATTTCCAACAACTACTGTTGCTGAGAATCTAAAATGACGGCCACCTTTTGTAACTTTTGTTACACGACCAATTGAAACAACTTTTTCTTCAAGTAAATTTTTCTTAGTGTCAACTTTTTGTTTTTGCATGTTTGTACCTCCCTCTTAGAATTCTAGTCCGTTTTCACGTGCAGCTTCTGCTAAAGCTTGAACACGTCCGTGGTAAAGGTATCCACCTCTATCGAAAACTACTTTTTTGATTTTTAATTTTTTTGCTTTTTCAGCAATGTCTTTTCCAACAAGGCTTGCACCTTCAACATTACCACCATTTTTAATTTTTAATTCAACTGATGATGAGCTAGCAAGAGTAACGCCCTTAACATCATCAATAATTTGAGCAAATATTTGTGTATTTGATCTGAATACGTTTAATCTAGGACATTCAGCAGTTCCGTTTAATTTAGCACGAACTCTAGCATGTCTTATTTTACGTAAATCATTTTTAGACTCTTTAACTATCATAATCTTAACTCCTTACCCTATTTAGCTGCTTTCTTTCCTTCTTTACGACGTACATATTCGCCTTTATATCTTATACCTTTACCTTTATATGGTTCTGGTTCTCTTACAGAACGAACTTTAGCCGCAAATTCAGATACTTTTTGTTTATCTATTCCTGAAATTGTTAATTCAGTATTACTTGCAGATTCAGCTTTTAAACCAGCTGGTACTTCAACTACTACTGGATTAGAATATCCAGCATTGATTGTAATTTTATTACCAGATACTTGGAATCTATATCCAACTCCTAAGCATTCTAGTTCTTTTTTGAATCCGTCAGTTACACCAGTCAACATATTGTTGATTAATGCATTAGTAGTACCATGTAGTTGTTTATTAACTTTACTATCATTTGGTCTACTTGTTGTTATTTTGCCTTCAACTTCTTTTACTTCAATAACTGGAGATTTTGTATATGTTAATTCTCCTTTAGGACCTTTTACAGTTACAGTATTATTATCAACAGTTACAGTAACACCTGTAGGTATTACTAATTCTCTTTTTCCTATTCTACTCATAACTCAATTTTCCTTACCAAATATAGGCAAGTACTTCTCCTCCTAGACCAGCTTCACGAGCTTCTTTGTCAGTCATTAGTCCTTTTGAAGTTGAGATGATTGCAATTCCTAGTCCATTAAGAACACGAGGAATTTCATCACTTTTGGCATAGACACGTAATCCAGATTTAGATATTCTCTTTAATCCAGTAATTACTCTTTCTTTTCTTTCTCCATATTTAAGTGTAAGTGTTAACTTATCGCCTTTAATATCTTTTACATATTCATAATCAGCTATGTAACCTTCTTTTTTTAGGATTTCTGCGATTCCTAATGTCATCTTAGATCCTAATACTTCAACTGTTTCATATCTCATTTGATTTGCATTACGAATTCTTGTTAGCATATCTGCTATTCTATCTGTTACCATATTATAAATTCCTCCTTCCTACCAACTAGATTTCTTTACGCCTGGAATTTGTCCATTATTTGCCATTTCTCTAAAGCAAATACGGCATAATTTGTATTTACGTAGAACTCCGTGAGGACGTCCACATCTTTCGCAACGAGTATAAGCTCTTGATTTAAATTTTGCAGGTCTTTGTTGTTTAACTTTTAAACTAGTCTTTGCCATAATATTTTATCCTCCTATTCTACTTTCTAAATGGCATTCCGAAACCACTTAATAGTTCCATAGCCTCTTCATTTGATTTTGCAGTTGTAACGAATACGATATCCATACCTCTAACTTTTAGTACTTGATCATATTCTATTTCAGGGAAAATAATTTGTTCTTTAATTCCTAAAGTATAATTTCCTTTTCCATCGAATGCAGTTTTAGATACACCTCTAAAATCACGAACACGAGGAAGTGAAACCTTAATTAATTTTTCCATGAAATTGTACATATTTTCACCACGTAATGTAACTTTTGCTCCAATTACTTGGCCTTCTCTTAATTTAAAGCCAGCTATAGATTTACGAGCTTTTGTTACAACAGGTTTTTGTCCAGTAATTGTTTCTAGATCTTTAACAGCTGCTTCAATGAATTTTGCATCATGTGCAGCTTCTCCAACTCCCATATTTACTACTATTTTTTCTAATCTTGGAACTTCCATGATAGATGTATAGTGAAATTTTTCTTTTAAAGAGTTAGCTATTTCTTTGTTATATAATTCTTTAAATGTACTCATAATAACACCTACTTACTAGCTTTCTTTTCTACTTTTTTTGTTTCTTTTTTTGCAGTTGTTTTAGTTGTTTTCTTTTCTGTTTTAGCTTCTTTTACTTCTTTAACTTCTTTTTTAGTTTCTTTTTTAGCTTCTTTACCAGTAACTACTTTTACGTTAGATACATGAATAGCTGCTTCCATTTCTTGAATAGAACCAATTTCATTCATTCTATTTGGTTTAACATGTTTTTTAACCATGTTAATGCCTTCAACAACTACTTTATTATCTTTCTTAAGAGTTTTAATAACTCTTCCTTCTTTTCCTTTGTCTTTACCAGCAAGGATTCTTACGTTATCTCCAACTTTTACTTTCATATTAGTACCTCCTATAATACTTCAGGTGCAAGTGATACTATCTTCATGAAATCTTTTTCACGAAGTTCACGAGCAACAGGTCCTAGTACTCTAGTTCCGATTGGGCTCTTATCTTCTCTGATTAATACACATGCATTATCATCGAATTTGATATAAGAACCATCAGCTCTTCTTACGCCTTCAACAGATCTAACAATAACAGCTTTAACAACTCTTCCTTTTGGAACATTACTATTTGGAATAGCTTTTTTAACAGTTCCAACAACGATATCACCTATGTTACCGCTTTTTACTTTACTTCCACCAACAACTCTTATTACAAGTAATTCTCTTGCTCCAGAGTTATCAGCAACTTTAAGTCTTGATTCTTGCATTACCATAATGATACCTCCTATAGAACAACAGCCTCAATTAGTACTTCAACTAATTCATATCTCTTAGTTTTAGATAATGGTCTAGTACTAATAATTTTAACTGTGTCCCCTTCTTTTGCTTTATTTAATTCATCATGAGCAGTATATTTTTTTGAATATTTTACTCTTTTTCCATAAAGTGGATGCTTTTTATATGTTTCAACTAAAACAGTGATTGTTTTATCATTCTTCGCACTTACTACTTTTCCTATTAATGTAGTTCTTTTAGTTTCTCCCATTATTTTTCGCCTCCATTTTCATTTTTTCTTTCACTTAATATTGTATTCATTCTTGCAATATTTTTTCTTAATTCATGTATTCTTGATGGTTTTTCTAATGAACCAGTTGATTGTTTTAATCTTAAGTCAAATAATTCTTTTTTAGATTCTTTAATCTTTGAATTTAATTCTTCATCAGATAAAGCTCTTAATTCTTTAACAACTTCATTAATTTTCATTAGTAACACCATCTTTCTTTACTATTTTAGTAGTAATAGGAAGTTTGTGTGATGCTAGTCTTAAAGCTTCTCTTGCAGTTGCTTCATCAACTCCACCTACTTCAAACATAATTTTTCCTTTTTTTACTACTGCAACCCATTTTTCAACGTTACCTTTACCTTTACCTTGTCTAACACCTAATGGTTTTTGAGTTAATGGTAAGTGTGGGAATATGTTGATCCATACTTGTCCACCACGTTTCATAAAACGAGTCATAGCGATACGAGCTGCTTCAATTTGTTGTGCAGTTACATAAGATCCTTCACAAGACATTAATCCGTATTCACCATATGATAATTTAGTATTACCTTTAGCTTTACCTTCATATGATAAACGATGTTGTTTACGATACTTAGTTCTTTTTGGCATCAACATTTTCAACATCTCCCTTCTTGTTTTTCTTTACAGGAAGAATTTCGCCTTTATAAATCCATACTTTTACACCAATTTTTCCATAAGTTGTATCAGCTTCTGCTATTGCATAGTCGATATCAGCTCTAATTGTATGTAGAGGAACAGTTCCTTCAGTATATCCTTCAGTACGTGCCATTTCAGCTCCGCCTAATCTTCCAGATACTGCAGTCTTAATTCCTTTTGCTCCTGCTTTCATTGTATTTTTGATAGCTCTCTTTTGAGCGCTTCTAAATGGAGCACGTGCTTCAATTTGTTGTGCAATTTGTTCTGCAACAAGTTTTGCATTTAAGTTAGGATTTTTAACTTCAATAATTGAAACGAATATTTCTTCATCAACTAATTTCTTTAATTGACTTCTTAATTTTTCAATATCTTCTCCGCCATGTCCGATAATAATACCAGGTTTAGCAGTATAGATTTTAACATCTGTTCTTTTAGCAGTTCTTTCGATTACTACTGAAGATACAGCTGCATCTTTCATTTTTTTAGCTAAGAATTTTCTGATTTTATCATCTTTATTTAATAAAACACCAAATTCTTTTTTATTAGCAAACCAGTTAGCTTCCCAATCTTTGTTAACGCCAACTCTTAGTCCTATAGGATTAACTTTTTGTCCCATACTATTTTGCCTCCTTATTATCAGTTACTTTTACAGTAATATGACTTGTTCTTTTATCTCTTCTATCAACTTTAGTTCTAGATCCGAATTTAATTCTCTTTAGAACTTGTCCTGGATTAACAAAACATTCAGAGATAATAAGATCAGATTCTTTTGCACCGAAATTATTTACGGCATTAGCAACAGCAGAATTTAATACTTTAAGTATTAATCTACTAGCTTTTGTATTGGTATTTTCTAAAATACCACGAGCAGTTACTACGTTCTTTCCTCTTACTAAATCAAGAGTCATTCTTGCTTTACGAGGAGCGATCATAGCACCTTTATGCATTGCATATGTTTCCATTTCTTATTCTCTCCTTCCTATTTTTGTCCAGCATGGCCACCGAATTTACGAGTTAATGCAAATTCACCTAATTTATGTCCAACCATATCTTCTGTTACATATACTGGAATAAATTCTTTACCATTATGTACAGCTATTGTATGTCCTATGAATTCAGGATAAATAGTTGAACGACGAGACCAAGTTTTGATAACTTCTTTTTTATTGTTTTTATTTAATTCTTGAACCTTTTTAAGTAATCTATCGAATACATATGGTCCTTTCTTTAAACTTCTTGCCATTTCAATACCTCCTATTTCTTCTTACGGCTTACAATAAGCTTATTTGATTTTTTCTTACTAGCACGAGTCTTAACACCCATAGCTTTTTTACCCCATGGAGTCATTGGTGATTTACGTCCAACTGGTGTTCGTCCTTATCCACCACCATGTGGGTGGTCATTAGTGTTCATTACAGAACCACGGTTTGTAGGTCTAATTCCTAAGTGACGTGTACGTCCTGCTTTTCCCCAATTGATTAATTCATAATCTTCATTTCCAACTACACCAACTGTAGCCATGCAAGTTCCAAGAACTTTTCTTGTTTCACCAGATTGTAATCTGATTAATACATATTTATCTTCACGGCCAAGTATTTGTGCACTTGTACCAGCTGCTCTACACATTGCAGCTCCTGAACCAGGTTGTACTTCAATACAATGAATTGTAGTACCTACTGGGATATTAGCGATTGGTAATGCGTTACCAACTTTAATATCAGCGTTTTCTCCGCTTTCAATTATTGTTCCAACTGTTAAATCTTTTGGAGCAATTATATATCTCTTTTCACCGTCTTTATAAACGATTAAAGCAATATTTGCATTACGATTTGGATCGTATTCAATACTTTCTACTCTACCAGGTATACCAGCTTTATCTCTTTTGAAATCGATAACTCTGTATTTTTGTTTAGCTCCTCCACCAATGTGACGAACTGTCATTTTACCTTGATTGTTTCTTCCACCTGATTTGTTTTTTGAAACAAGTAGTGATTTTTCAGGAGTAGAAGTAGTAATTTCAGTATTGGCTAATGTAGTCATTCCACGACGTCCATTAGTAGTTGCTTTATAACTTTTAATTGCCATATTTTCTTCTCTCCTTCTATAATTCTATCTTTTCGCCATCTTTTAATGTAACGAATGCTTTTTTATAAGTCTTTGTAAGTCCAGTATATCTACCAACTCTTTTTTTCTTAGACTTAGTCATTAATGTATTAACTTTTTCAACTTTTACACCAAATGCTGCTTCAATTGCTTTTTTAATTTCAATTTTATTAGCAGAAGCTGCAACTTTGAATGTATATACATTTTGTTCTGCTTGTGCAGCAGATTTTTCTGTAATTACAGGTGCAATAATAATATCAGTATAATCTTTCATTATTTAAGTCCCCCTTCAATTACTTCAATTGCTTTTTCGTCGCATACTACAACGTCAGCATTTATTAAATCATAACAATTTATTTCATTAGCCATAATGCTATATGCATATCCTAAATTTCTTGTTGCCATGAATAGGTTTTCATTTTCATCATTTGTAACGAATAATATTTTACCTTCAAGTTTAAGATTCTTTAATAGATCTTTAACTTCTTTAGTTTTTAATCCGTTTAATTTAATTTCATCAACTACAACTAATTCTTTAGCTTGTAATTTATGAGTTAATGCGCTCTTTAAAGCAAGTTTTCTTTCTTTTTTATTGATATCAAATGTGTAATCTCTTGGAAGTACTCCACAAGCGATTCCACCGCCACGCCATTGTGTAGCTCTAATTGATCCTTGTCTTGCTCTACCAGTTCCTTTTTGTCTCCATGGTTTTCTTCCACCACCAGATACTTCAGAACGAGTTTTAGTTTTAGCAGTACCTTGTCTAGTTGCTGCTAATTGTAAATCGATAGCTTTCTTTAATACTATATCGTTTGCTTCTATATTCCATACGTTATCTGCTAAAGTAATATCTTTAACTTTTTCACCTTTTTGGTTTAATAATTGTATCTTTGCCATATTAGATCACCTTTCTAAGTAAATTACTTACTTTCTCCTTGGTTTTCTTCTGTAGCTTCAGTAGTTTCTTCAGCTTTTTCTTCAGCAACTTCTTCAACCACTTCTTCTGTAGCTTCTTCTTTTGCTTCTTCAACTGGTTCTTCTACTTTTTCTTCTACAACTTCATCAACAACTGTTTCTTCATAAGATATGATGTCTAATGGTTCTTTTGCTCCATTTTTCTTAACAGCTGATTTGATTAAAACTAAAGATTGTTTAGCTCCTGGAATATTTCCGCTTACTAATATATAATTTTCAGCAGCATTTACTTCGATTACTTCTAAATTTTGGATTGTTGTTGTTTCAACACCCATATGTCCTGGTAATTTCTTACCTTTAAGAACGTGCATTGGTAACATTGTACCAAGTGAACCTGGTCTTCTATGATAACGAGATCCGTGTGCCATTGGTCCTCTTGATTGATTCCAACGTTTAATAACACCTTCAGTACCATGTCCTTTGCTAGTTCCTGTTACGTCAACATATTCACCAACGGTAAATATATCAGCGCTAATTTTGTCTCCTAAGTTATAAGTACCTTCGGCATTACGAATTTCCTTAAAGTAGCGCTTAGGAGTGGTATTTGCTTTTTTAGCATGACCAATGCTAGCTTTGCTAGCGTTTTTTTCTTTCTTGTCTACTGTAGCTAGTTGAATTGCATTATAACCATCTGTTTCAACAGTTTTAATTTGTGTTACAACATTTGGTTCTACTGATACAACAGTTGCAGGAACAAGTTTTCCGTCTTTTGTAAAGACTTGAGTCATTCCGACTTTACGTCCTAAGATTCCTTTCATTTTCTTTTCCTCCGTTTATTTTATTATTTTATGTTAATAGCTACGCCACTTGGAATATCTAAGTGTGCCAATGCTTCAACAGTTTCTTTTGTTGGGTTCTTGATGTCGATTAGTCTCTTATGAGTACGACTTTCAAATTGTTCCCTTGAGTCTTTGTATTTGTGAACAGCTCTTAAAATTGTTACCTTTTCTACATCTGTAGGTAGAGGTACTGGTCCAACTACTGTACCACCTGTTCTCTTTACAGTTTCTACGATTCTTCCGCAAGCTTGATCAAGAATTCTATGATCATATGCTTTTAAAGTAATACGTACTTTGTTACTTGACATTTATATGTCCTCCCTTCGTCTATATCTAGTATAGGCTCGCTCCGTATAAATTCCCCGACGATTTGTCTAGAACGTTTGTTTTTGTTCAACAACCTTCCCTAGCGTATCGGCAACCTCACACATCTACGCAGTCATACGAATATGATTATAGCAAAGAAAATACCTTAAATCAAGTATAAATCGTACTTTTTTTTATTATTTTTTTCATTAAAAAAATGAGATTAATATCTCACTTTCTATCAAATAGTAATCTTGTCTCTTTCATTTCTTTTGGGATAGATATTTCCATATAATTTAGAATAGTTGGCGCAACCATTGTTAAATCTCCATTATATAGTTTAACTCTCTTATCTATTATTATAAAAGGAACGGGACTTAATGTATTCTTTGTTACTATATTATTCTTTCTATCTATAATAGTATCTGCTTTAGCGTGTGATCCTAATATTATTACTTTATAAAAGTTTTCTTCTGCTGTTTCTAATATTTTGCCTAAGCACACATCTATCGCTTGTAATCCATTTATAGTAGCTTGGTAATTACCTGTGTGGCCTACTTCATCTGGATTAGCAAAATTAGCTATTATAAAATCACAATCTTTTTCCATATATTTAATTACTGCTTTAGATACTGCTAATGAATTTAATTCTGGTTTAATATCAAAGCTTTCTACTTTAGGTGATTCTACTTCTACATAGTCACAATTTTCTACTTCGATATTCTTTTCTCCATCTAAGAAATATCTCATTGAATTTCTTTTTATACTTTCATATATTCTAGCTTGTGTTATACCTAATTCAGATAAATATTCACATAATGTATGTTGATTAGGTTCTATTTCTATAAAATAATTTTTATTTAATGTTTTATCTATTTCAAATAAACTATAGACATCAATATTTCTTCTATTAAGATGGAATTCATTAAAGTCTTTTTTTACTAATGCTTCTAATAATTCTATTTGATTACTTTTACCATAATTTAGTATTACTACTGCATCTTCATCTTTTATTGGTTTATAGTCTGCTGTTTTTAAAGGTAATATATATTCATCAGACATTTTCTTGGCATAACACATCTTTATTACTTTTTCTAGATTAGGAGAATCTACTGCTTTACCTTCAAATAACAATTCATAATAATATTTTATTCTTTTATAATCTTTTGTATAGTCTAATGCGTAATATCTACCACACAGTGTTGATATTTTAATTTGATCATTTAATAATCCTTGTATATTTTGTAAATAATTAGATATAGAGAATTTATTTGAATCTCTTCCATCAGATATTAAATGTAAATAAATAGGGTTTGTTACTTTACTATTATTTAATTCTTTTATAAATTGTTTTAAATGATTTATATGGGAAGATATTCCTCCGTCTGATAACATAGTTATAATATGTAAATTCTTTGAACTATTTTTTAACTTGTATATTAATTCATTATATTTAGAATTGTATTTTAATCTTTCATTATTTAATACTTCGTTGGCTTTACTTATTCTATTTTCTACAATAGTTCCTGCTCCAATTATTTTATGACCTAATTCACTTGAACTACATTGTCCTTTTGGTAAACCAACATGTTCTTCATTGTTTTTTAATAAACAATGTGGGTATTTATTCCATATATTTATAAAATTAGTCATTCCGGCATTCTTTACTGCATTTCCATAGATGTCTTCTTTCATACCGAAACCATCTAATATGATAGTTAATATTTTCTTCATACTTCATTCTCCAGTATTAATATATCACAATAAAAAAAGGAATTACAAGAATAATGTATTTCCTTTATTTATTTTCAATTCATTATTTATTTTTTCTGACATTATTTTTATGAATAATCCATTAGATGGAATACGTTCTTCTTCATTATTATATAATACTGATTTAAAAATTTCTTGTTTTAAATCATAAGGCAGTTCTTCTGTTACTTTATTAACAAGTCTTCGCATTGCGCTTTCTACTGCTGATGAACTAGTATCATATTTTTTACTTAAATAAGAATATAATCCTTTGTACATTTTTATGTTATTTTTTTGATCATTTATAGAAATATAGATTGCATCTCTAATGTATTTGAATCCTTTTAAATTTGGTGGTGCACTTAATTCTAGTAAATATCTATCTATAATTGTTTCTGGATCTTGCTCTTTTATATCATAGATATATGTAGTTTTGTGCTTATCGTTAAGATACTTTTTTAATTCTATTATTTCTTCTTCTGAACAAGCTATTACAATATATTTATTATTTGTTATAGATGTTCGAATATTATCTTCATTCATAGATGTTCTTCTTAGATGGTTAAAAAAACTATAATGCTTTTATCACACTATAGCTAACCCCCTATTTTTCCTTTTTATACTTCTTTTATATTATCAATTGCTGGTAAGCCACCTTGAATAATATATTCTAGTGTTGCTCCACCACCTGTTGATAAGAATGTAAAATATTCTGCCAAACCAAAGTATTTAACTGCACTAACACCATCGCCACCACCAACAACTTTATTACCTTTACAATGAGCTATTATATTTAATAATTCTCTTGTTCCTGTTGCATATTTAGGATTTTCATACATTCCGGCAGTTCCGTTTACAAATATTGTTTCTGAGTTTTCTAATATTTCTTTAAATTTATTAATAGATTTCATACCTATATCATATATAATGTCATCTGTTAATACTTTATCAACATTTAGATGTTCTATATAGTTTTCGTCATAATCTCTTCCTACTATAACATCTACTGGTAATACTATTTTTTCTTTATTAGCTACTAATATAGATTTTATTCTTTTAATTGTTTCTTCATCTTTTGTTCTTAGTGAATTTCCTACATTGAACCCTAATGTATATAAACAAGAATTAGCTATTCCTCCTGTTAGAATTAAAGTATCACATTTTGGTAATAGTGATTCTATTAAATCTACTTTATCTTCTACTTTAGCTCCACCCATTAAGATTGTAAAAGGTCTTCTTGCATGTAAGACATTTTGATCTAACATTTCTACTTCTCTTTGAACTAAGAAACCTATACAATTAGGTAAATAGTTAGCTACTCCATATGTAGATGCATGTTTTCTATGAGCAGAGCCAAATGCATCTAAGCAATAGATATCTGCTAATCCAGACCAATACATAGCTAATTGAGCGTCATTATTACTTTCTAATTTATTTGGAATATCTTCAAATCTAGTATTCTCTAAAACCATTACTTCACCAGGTTTCATTTCACCTATTTTAGCCTCTAGGTATAAACTTCTTGGTTGTTTAGAGAATATTACTTTTGTAGGTAATAACTCTTGTAATCTAGTTGCTACTGGTACTAATGAGTTAGTTTTCTTATCTTCTTCAGTTTTTACTTTACCGAAGTGAGACATTATTACTATTTTTGCTCCTTGTTTAATTAGATATTCTATTGTTGTTAATGATGCAATTATTTTACTATCATCTAGTATTTTTCCATCTTTAACTGGAACATTAAAATCACATCTTAACAAAACTGTTTTTCCTTGTACATCCATATCTTGAATTCTTTGCTTCATTGATTTCACCTCTTTAAATTATAATTAGATTTTTCTATATTGCAATCCTTTTTTTCTAGAAAAAAGTGTCTATTTAGACACTTCAATATTCATTAATACTTTAGCTGTTCTCATCATTTGTGCAGTATAACCCATTTCATTGTCATACCACGCTACAATTTTAACTAGTTGTCCTTCTGGAGTATCTAATACATTTGTAGATAGTCCATCTACTAATGCTCCGCATCTCTTACCTAATATATCACTTGATACTACTGGATCCATTGTGAATTTTAAAGTTTCTGATTCATTAGCTTTAAATAAATTATTAATTTCTTCAGCTGTTGCTGGTTTATTTAATTCTAATGTTACATCTACTACTGATCCATCAGAAACTGGTACTCTAAAGGCATTACCATCCATTTTTCCATCTATTGAAGGTATTACCTTACCTATAGCAGATGCTGCTCCTGTTGAAGCCGGAATTATATTCATAGCGCATGCTCTTCCTCTTCTTGATAGGATACCTTTTTTATGAGGTATATCTAATGTTGCTTGATCATTTGTATAAGCATGAACTGTTGTCATAAAGCCTTTTTTAATACCATAATTATCTTCTATTACTTTTAATACTGGTGCTAGGCAATTAGTAGTACATGAAGCTGCAGATATAACAGTTTCATCTCCAGTAAGTATTTCATGGTTAACACCATATACTACTGTTTTCATTTCTCCTTTACCAGGTGCAGAGATAATTACTTTTTTAGCTCCTGCTTCTATATGTTTTTGAGCATCTTCTAATTTAGTAAATAATCCTGTACATTCTAGTACTACATCTACTCCTAAATCTTTCCATGGTAGATTAACTGGATCTTTTTCTGAATATACTTTTATTCTTTTTTTATTATTTATTACTAATTCGTCTCCATCAAAATTAATCATGTCTTCATGGAATGAACGATGATTAGTATCATATTTTAACAAATATGCTAATGTTTCAGCATCTGTTAAATCATTGATTGCTACTACATCAAAATCTTTTCCGGTAATCATTTCTCTAAATGCTAGACGTCCTATACGTCCAAATCCGTTTATAGCTACTTTTATCATATTAATCCTCTTTCTTAATCATAATTTTCAAATTCGCTATCACCAATAAATTCTCTTTCTATAGAATTTCCTGGTACATATTCTGAAGGTATTGGGAAGAATCCTTTTAATGAATTTATTATTCTTCTTGCTTCATTATATGCTGGTGATGTTGGTTTTACTGAATATAGTAATGGTTCAACAAATACTTTTAAGACACCTATTTCATATACTAATGATGTATTTAATACTTTATCTACTTTATTAGTAAATGGATAGATATGTTTTTGTTCTCCTGCTTTTACTTTATTCCAATAAGTTATTGTTACTCCAACGTCATATGCTCTTGATCTATTATCTCTAACTATTCTTCTCATTAATCTTAAATCTGTTGAAGAAATATAGTTATGTCTATCTATACTTAATGGTATAAATGGACTTAGATATACTTTATATTTTAATTTTGGTGGTATATCTGGAGTCATTGCATCATTAATACAATGTAATCCTTCCATTAAGATTATAGTTTTTTCATTTATTTTAATTGGTTCATTATTATATTCTTTTTTACCAGTAACGAAGTTGAATTCTGGTATAGATACTTTTTTACCTGCCAATAATTCTTTTAATTGTTTATTTAATAGTTTTAAATCTATACATTCTAAACATTCAAAATCATAATGTCCTTCAGCATCTCTTGGTGAATCTACTCTTTCTTTAAAGTAATTATCAGTTGATAATACTAATGCGTCATATCCTCTACTTCTTAATTGTAATGCTATTCTTTTAGTAGTGGTTGTTTTACCTGATGATGATGGTCCAGCTAATAATACATATCTAGCTTTTTTAGCTATAATATCATTTACTAAATCAAACATATCATTATCGAATTTTGTTTCTACTAATTTAATAACATTTTTTATTTTACATTCAGATATTTTTTGATTTAAATCAGCTAAATAAGGGAATCCTAATTGTTTAATCCACTTATTACCCTTTTCATAGCATTCTATTATATTTTGATAATGTACATATTCAGGAACTTTTAAATTTAACATTCTAGCTGGGAATAATAATACTAGTTTATTATTTTCTAGGAATACTAAATTATATTTTTTTAAACAGCCTGTTTTATAAGGCATTTTAGAATAGAAATAGTTTATATAATTTCTTAATTTATATACTGTTACTATATCATTTGTAACATTATGTATGTTGGCAGATTTTTCAAAAGCTTTTACTTTATTGAAATAATCAATAGCTTGTTCTTTATCTACATTTACTTCGATGATTGGTTCATCTGCTGCTATTATTTCATTCATTTTTTCTTTTAATTTTTGTGCATCTTGTAGAGTAAAGTTTCTATCTCCTTCTATTGTCATATGTAATCCATGAGCAATAGAATGGTTAATAATTAATTCAAATTCATTTTTATAGACTTCTTTTAAAGCTACTTCTGCTACAAATGTTAAACCTTTTCTAGTTAATTTCATTCCTTCGGTAGAAGTCATATCTAAAAATTCTAGTTTAGTATTTTTGGTAACAGGTTGTTCCATTGATACTATTTCATTATTTATTGTGGCTCCTACTATTGGTTCTTTCATATTCTTTTGATAAAATTTTGCTATTTCAAATATTTTAGTTCCTTTTTCTACTTCTAGTATACTTCCGTTTTCTAGTGTTACGTTTACTCGATTTCCAGCCATATCTGATACCTCTCTTATTCTAATGTAATTATACTATTATTTTCATGTTTTGTCATTGATATAATTGTTTTGTTGGTGACAAATGAGTGCAAAAGTAGTAAATTTTTTTATAATATGCTATAATTCTTGTGAATTTGAGGGGAATTATATGGGTAAAATAGTTAAGAGAATATTTTTTTGTTTATTAATTATTTTAGTCATTGGTGTGATACTTTTTTTAGTTATTGCTAATCGTACTGTTGCTCCTTTTATAGTTAAAGTAGAAAAAACAGAAAGTATTACATATGATGATAGAATTATTATTAATGTTTATGTTGACAATTATTTCTATAAATTAAATAAAGATGTTTGGTGCTATTTAAGTGAAGATGGTAAAATTGCTGATATTAATGATAGTAATTGGCAATTAGCAAGTAATGGTTATTGTAGCTTTACTGCATTAAATGGTGATTATAACGTATATGTTAGAGATAAATATGGTAATATTAGCGATATTGATAAACAAAAAGTTGATATTAATAAAGTTTTAGATATTAAAACTAATAAGGATATTTTTTATTTATATGTTGGTCAAAGAGATACTATTACTTATGAAGTAGATGCTATTGGAGATAAAAATCCTGAAATATTATTTGTTAGTGAAAATGAAAACGTTGTTAGAGTTGATGACAATGGTCTAATAACTGCTGTTGGTAATGGGGTTACTAATATAAGAGTTGGTCCTAAGAATGGTATTTATCATAGTGTTAAAGTATATGTTCCTTCTTTCTTAGTTAAACCACATACTGGTTTAAAAGATTTACTTACTTGTAATCAATTTACTAGAGAAGAAGCTAAATTAATAGATAATGCTTTATTTGATAGAGTTAATGAAGCTGGATATGGTACTAGAGCAGGTGTTATTGCTGCTGCTAGATTTTTAACACTTGAATTTAATTATAGAGTACCTTATTTCTTTGAGAATGGTCGTTTAGAAAACTTTCCACCATATGAACATGTAGATGGTGAAGGTAGATATTATCATAGAGGATTATATTTAGATAATAGTAAATTTAAAGATATTGCTGAAGCATTAAATGGTCCTGTTATTTGGGGTTGTAATCTTATGAATTATACTAATTGGGCTGATAGAAATTATGTATATAAAGAAGGTTATAAATACCCAAATGGTTTAGACTGTTCTGGTTTTGTAACATGGGCATTACTAAATGGTGGATTTGATGTTGGTGATATTGGTGCTGGTCTTGATCCTAATCATAAGGTATTAAGTGATATAGCAAATAGACAAAGAATAACAGATGAATTGATGTCATCTGGTAAAGTTAAAGTTGGAGATTTAATTGGTAATAATGGTCATGCTGCTATAATAGCTGGTGTTGATGGGGAAAATTATTATATTGCTGAAGCATTACCTAATATAGGTGGTGTTAGAATTACTACTGTTCCTCGTTCTAAATTGGTACATAATAGTATTTATACATTTGTTGTATTAATGGATGATATCTATAAATCAGATGGTAATTATTCAGATATGTGGTAATAAAAAAATATAGACATTGTGTCTATATTTTTTATTGTGATAAATTCCCACCAGATACATTAGTAGCTATTCTTATTATTGTATCTATTCCTCTTCCACTACCATAATCTTGAGCTATTGATGCAACACTAGTTCCATGATAATGACTACCACCGGGTGATAAATATTTCGTTTGTAATAAATTTGCATGGAAATCTATAAAATCACTAATGTTACTAAAACCTGCATAGCCTCCACAATTGGCAACTGTTTGACCTTTATATTGTTGACTATAGTATCTTACTCCACCTATGTTATTACATTTTCTTGTTAATTCTGAATCTAACCAACCTGATTCATATGAATATAATCCTATTAAATAGAATGCATTTACATTGTGATTTCTTTCAGCTGCTATTAAATCTTTTGCATATGGTATATAAACCCTTGCTTTTCCTTTATATGCGGTACTATTTTGTAAAACAGAGATAAATTCCTGTTCTGATAAACCACTTATTTTAGTTACGTCATTTGAATCAAAATACTGTCCATTACCAACGGTGGTATTTTGCTGTGGTTGATTGTTTTGACTATTATCTGTATTATTTTGGTTATTATTCTCTGTATTATTTTGATTATTTGTTCCATTATTTTCGTTATTACTTTGTTTACCGAAATTTGAATTGTATACTTTTTTATTATTATTTTTTTGATCATTATTTTCTTCTGATGTAGCATTTGCTTCTTTTTCTTTTAATTCTTTTACTTTTTCTTGTGTTGCTGATTCCATACAAGCAAATACTGAATCATCATATTTTTCTCGTAATAATAATGGTAATAAAGCTTGAATAAAAACAGGTAACATCATTACTATAAAGGCTGCTATTAGCCTTTTTATTAATTTAGTAACAGTTTTGGATACTTCTCCTTCACCTGATTTTACAATATTAATCATATCCATAATTGCTATTATAGTTATTATTATTGGTATTAATACCATAATAGTTTTAAATAAGATCTTTAATACTAATAAAGTTTGTACTATTCCTGATTTATTACATAAATCCATATATTCACTCTTCTTTATTTTTTTCTTCTTTTTGTTTATGTCTTTCTACTAATTTTTTTATTTTTATAAAATAATGATTTATGCCGGATTTTCCTATTTGTCTACCTGTTTCTGTTGTTATTATATCTGCTAATTCTTGTAGAGATGTTTCTGGATATAATTCTTTATAATGTATTGCTTCTTGAACATTTTCATCTAGTAAACCTACTAAATCATGTTCTTTTAAATAGTTTATATCATCTATTAATTTTAAACTTGATTTAAGTGTTTTTTCTTGGTTAGCTATTTCACAATTATTAAGTCTATTAACCATGTTTTTATGATCTCTATATATTCTTATATCTTCAAAATAGAAGAAACTATTTATAGCTCCTAATAATTTAATTATATCACTAATCATTTCTGCACTTTTAACATATGTCATATACTTATTATTTCTTTTTATTACTTTTGAAGTAATATTGAAATCTTTTAATAGTTTAGAGATATATAATCCTTCTTGTTTAATGCTTGTAGTAAATTCTAAATGATAGCCAGCTGTTGATGGATTATTAATACTTCCACAAGCTAGGAATGCACCTCTTATAAAGCTTGCTTTTTCTTCTTGACTATCAAGGAAGAATTCATCAGGATATATTTTTTTACCATCTCGCATTATATTTAATGCATCTAATATTTCTGGTACTTGTTCTTGTATTTCTAATATATATATTTGTTTTACTCTAAATCTTTTTTGAATACGTACTATAATGTGAATATTAATACCAAAGTTATTTTTGATATCTTTATAGATTCTTCTTGCAACAGATGCGTTTTCCATAGTTAATATTATAGAATCTTTTTTTATTTGACCACTATATCTTACATATGCAGATAATTCTAGTAAGTAATCTATATTGGTTTGTTCATTTTTTGTTATTTCTTCTTTAATATTTGTGGAAAAGCTCATAGTTATTCACCTTCTATTAAATAAGAGAATATTAAATATGCTGTTTTTAATGAATCGTGTCTAATATATCCTTCTTCTACTTTGAATAGTTTATCTGCAATTAATCTTACTTGCATGTTTTCTAGTTCTTCTGCATCTACTTTTACAGCTTCTTTACCTTCTGATTTTGCCATCATTTTCATATCTTTGTTAATAGGACTAGTATTAGCTATAACTACATCTACCGAATTCTTTCCTAAGTATTTTTCTATTACTTTAATATGATCACTTACTTTAAATTTATCTGTTTCTCCTGGTTGAGTAATCATATTACATATATACATTACTTTTGCTTTTGATTTATTAATTGCTTCTTCTATTTCTGGAATTATTATATGAGGCATTATACTTGTTAATAAAGAACCAGAACTTAATATTATTAAATCAGCTTTTGATACTGCTTCTAATACTTTTTTAGATACTTTAGGAGTTTGATCATATTTTAGTTCTTTAATTTTCTTCTTAGCTTCTGTTATTTGTTCTTCACCAAATATTTCTTCTCCTGTTGTTGTTATACCTATTAAATTTACATTATCTTCTGTTAAAGGTAATATATGTCCTTTTACATCTAATAAGTCACATAGAATAGGTAATGAATGTGCAAAGTCACCTTTCATTTCTAGTAATGCAGTCATTATTAAATTTTTAATAGAATGATTACCTATACTAGAGTCTTTACTAAATCTATAATTAAATAATTTTTTTACATCTTGTGATTCTGTAGACATAGCCATTAATACTTTAGTTATGTCACCTACTGCTGGAATAGAGAACTCTTCTCTTAATCTTCCTGTACTTGCTCCATTATCAGACATACTTACTACCGCTGTTATATCTAAAGGGAATTGAGATAATCCTTTTAATAATTGAGATAATCCACTTCCTCCACCAAATATTACTACTTTTTTCATGAATAGCCCTCCGTTAACTGTAATAATAACATATTTTACTATTTTATTAAATAAAAAAAATCTACTATTTCTAGTAGATTTATATCCTTACTATGGATTTGCAACTGATGTAGCATTCAATGTTAATGTTACGTTAAATGTTAAATCAGAACCTGAAGCGTTGTTTTCACAATCGATATCTTGTCCTTCGATCCACATATATACACGTACTTTTGTAACACCAGCATCTAAAGTAACATATTGAGTATTAGCTCCAGCATATGATCCATTTGAATATGTTGTAGGTAATTCTCTAGTCGTTACTGTTTGGAAATAATTTGTATTATTTGTTGCGTTTGTTGTATTTAATAATAAACCTGTAGATATATTTGCTTTAACACCATCATAACTAACTTTACTATTTCCAGATCCAGCTGATAATGAGTTAACATTTGAATATGTTGTGTAATATTGTTGTCCTTGTTGAATACCAAATGCTGTATGTGTATCATAGTTTGGTTCTAGAATCATTTGTAATTGAGGATTGTGTTGTGAAGTAATTGATGATGGTGCAGCAGTAGCTGTTCCATAACCTTCTCTAACAAATGCTATTCTAGCTGCATTTGATAAACCTTTTTCACTAGTTCCTTGTTTTGCAGTAACACCTGTTCCTGATCCGAAATATACTTGTGAAGTTGTATCAACTTTTAAGAAAATATCGAATGCTATATAACTTCCTGTTTCTCCTGCTGCCTCAGTAGTAATTTCTTCAGTAGTCAATTCGAAATTACCTGTTGTCTCATTAGCTTCAACAGAACCTGCAAACATTCTCATTCTTCCCATTTGTGAAGCTGAATCTACAGCACCTATTGTTGATACTGCTGTTAAAGTTGAAGGTAATTGGTTAAAGTTTCCTGAATATGCACCTGTTTTAATATCAGTATCAGTTATGATTGTTTTCCAATCAACTGCATTTGTTGATATTTGGATACCACTACTAGTTTCAACGTGTACATCTAAGCTTGAGATTGTAACTGTTTTGTTAGCAGTAAACCATGCATATGTTGTAGTTACTAACATTGTAATTGTTAGTAGTAATAACAACAACAAACCTGTTATATTCTTTCTTCTTTTTTCTTCTTCTCTTTTAGACATTTCCTTCACCTATCCTTAAGTAGTTATATGTTCTTCAGTTATATCCATATGCATTCTTAATTCTCCGCCTATTAGGTCGTTTATACATTCTGGATCTTTTCCTTCTAAATAAACTACTACTGTCATTTTATCTAAATCACCAGGATTTAGGTATCTACGTTCTTCCAAAATTATAGTTCCATCTTTATCATCTCGGAATTTTTTAGTACCTTCCTCTGGTTCCCTATCTATACTGTTTCCTTTAGCATATATAGTTTCTTCTCCATTTAAATAAATAATAATACGTGCTGCTTCATCGACATTTTGAATAACATCATCTATTGTTACACTGTACCAATAATTAAAAACTAAATCACCTTGGTTTTCAATATAAAAGGTATAGGCTATATAGTTATCACCATTATGCGATCCTTCACCTTCTGTATCAATATTTTCAGGTAACCATGCATATGTAATATTATCCATAAACTGGAGGTTTTCTGCTTTAAGTACTCTTTTGCCTGTTCTATCATTAAGTGATTCATATATTGCTAATCCACTTTCTAAATCTTCGTTAGATTTTAAATTTACTACAAAGCTTCCTTCGTGGAATTTTACTCTTAATACTATATATATGATTAATAATAGCAATAATAGGAGTAATAATGATAGTTTTATAATTCTCCCAAGTTTGTGCCAGTTTTTAATTTTATCGGCTTTTACTACGACTTGATCTTTAGCCATATTAAGACCTCCTAAATTAAATAACTTAGCTAGATATATGAACTTATTCTATTCATATATATTTATTATAAGTTAGTATAGTCAAAAATGCAATAATTATTTGTACTTTTTGGTAGGTATTGCTCCTTTAAAAATATGTGTCAATTTACAAAAAATATACGTGTTTGATATTGAAGGTTTACGTATATTAAATGTATAATAGAAGTATATAAGGAGGACTGTATATTTATGAAACTTAATAAGAAAGTTAAGACTTTCATCGCTATTATTGCGCTGTTTTATTGTGTCACGTTGATCCAGTCAACATATGCAAAGTATGTGTCTGGTTTGGATGCTAATACTAACTTAGCAATTGCTAGATGGAAAATAATGCTGAATGATGTAGATATTACTACTGAATCGAGCTTTACGGGGGATATTACGCCTGTTTTAAATGGTTCTACTTATGTTAATGAGGGAGTTATTGCGCCTGCAGCTTCAGGATATTTCGATATTATTATAGATGGTTCGGAAACGGATGTTTCTTTCCAATATAATCTTACTGTTAATCAAGCCGATGATAATACTATATCGGATTTAAGAGTTACTAGTTATCAAATCGGTACTGATCCTGTTACAAATTATACTGGCACTATATCTAATGTTATTAATAGTGCTGATACAACCAAAGCAAGAACTGTTAGATTCTTTGTCGATTGGTATGATGGTGATGGTGAAGAAATGGATAATGCTGCAGATACTGCTTCAACCGAAGATGGTGTTGCTTCATTTAAAGTTAATGTTAATGTAGTTCAAGTGGCTAGTTAATAATTGTTATTTATTTATTGAATATTAAAAGCAGATTCTTATGAATCTGCTTTTTGTTTAACTCTAACGACTACTGTTAATTCAATACTTGCTAGTGTTGGATTATCTTCTTTAAAATGGTATGCATTATTTCCCCATAGGGTATCTAATTCATCATTATTTGATTCATAGGCCCAAGTAATGTTTGCTCTAAATTCTTCTGTTTCTTCTATTGCAATTTCATCGCTTGATTGAGTAAATGTTATATGAAATGGGAAATCATTTTCTAGCATATCTATTATTTCATCACTTGTTAGATCATCATCTGTTGGTTCTTGTCCGCTTTGTGTTAAAGCTTCTACACTATAATACTCATCTTCTAGTATTCTAGCATATAAAACGACAAAGGATAATTCACCATCAATTTCTCCGGTATTAGTTATATCTAATCCCTCTTCGAAATCATCCATACCAGGATATATATTATTTACTTCCATACTGAAACTATTTTCTACCATGGTTCCATCTTTATCTTGGAAATCTACATTCCATGTTCTAACATGGACATCGATACCTGTTGTTACTTTATTTGCATAAATCATCCAAGCAAATGTATTACCCATAATTAATAGTATTAAAATTATCAAGTGAGTGATTTTGATTCTACTTAGAATCGTTTTCTTCTTTGCCATTATCATCACCTACTAATTGATCTTCAAATATTCTTTTTACTATTTGAATTGATATCATTAAACCTACTATCATTGCAAATATATATATAGTTACGTTAGTACTCATTTTACTTATAAAACTTAAAAATACTGTTTTATATACTACTTTACCATATACTTGATCATATGATACTTCTGGGTCGTAATTATCATTAGCAATACCTTTTGTTACGTAGTAAGTATTATCTCCTTCTTCTCTAACTGATTGAACCTTGTGGGTTATTATTAATCCATCTATCTCACCTATTTTACCTAGGTAGGTAATATTGTCTCCTATATCTATTTCTTCTTTTGGTACATTTTTAGTTATTAATATATCTCCTATTTCATATTCTGGTCTCATTGATCCAGATGCTACATTATACATTCTGAATCCTCCAACGGAGAAATTATTATTAGTAACTTTTTGTACTAATATTACTATTAAAATAAGTATTAGGATAAAATAGACAATTGCTTTTATAGAACTAAATATGAATGATAATAATTTATTATTTTGAATTTTGTTTATAAATTTTGCTATTTTCCTTATCATGTTATCACCTAAAATTAAAACTTAAAATCTTATCAATAACTCCTTGTAATTTACTATTAAATTTATTTTCAATTTCAGATAATGATGCTTCTTTCTTATTTCTAATTACAGCTATTTTTGCACCAATTATTTGTTGTAAATCAGTCATTTTTAGATCTGCATTTAATTCTACTATTTTTGTAATTAAATTATCAGTCATTCTTTCTACTTCTTCTTTTGAGAATTTTTTTATTCTGTTTTCGTTTCCTATATTACTTACTAATAAATAGTTAAGTAAGAATGTATCATCAAACATTCCTTGTACTATTTTATCATCTTTGTATGTAGTACTTTTTTTAGTTTTTAGTTCTTCATCATCACGATATGCTTTTAAGAAATCCCATAATTTCATTGCATATTGGAAGTTTGTATTCTTTAAGATAAGATTTGTTTTTTTGATTGGAGGAATTATTCTTGCAACGTGATCTTTTGCTAATGTTTTATACACTTGAGTATTTCTTAAATCTATTATTCTTTCTTCTAGTTTAGCAATACGTTGTTCAATAGTTCCTTCACCTTTTTTGATGTGATTATCTCTTTCCATCTCTCTTGTTTCCATAGACATACTAATAGAAACACTTTCGTTACCTACTTGAGCTGTTCCTTGATATTCACATTTCTTTTGTCCTTTGAAATATGATGATGTTACTAAATTTCTCTTTTTTAAATCAACAAAAGATGCCATATCTTGAATTAAAGTATATATTACTCTATTTTCATATGTATTATAACTTTCATCTTTATTAATATTTAATATTTTAGATGGTTTAACTTCATCATCATCTGTTATTTCTTGTATTAAGTTTGTATGTTTAGCTAGATGTTTAATACTTTCAACGGTAATTCGACGAGCTTGTTCTACTTTAACTACTTCTTCCTCGTTAACAATAAATCTGTTAGGATTTCTAAGTATGTTATCTAAATATATTATTGTTGATTCCATTAATTCTAACCATTCAAAATTAACATCTTGTTTTTCTGAGTTATAATCGATTCTATAATTTGATTGTACTCTTTTATTAAAGTTTGATATTTGTGTTGGTGAACAACCTTTATATACATTTAATATTCTAAGTTCGTCATCCATATTAATTACCCTTTCTAGCTCATCTTCTTAAGTCTTGTTAAGAATTCTATACATTCTTTCATTTTGTCTTTACCAAATGTCTTATTTAAGAATTCGATAAATCCATCTATTTCATCTCTAATATATGAGATGTTTAATTGTTCAAATTTTCTTAATATTTTTCTTGCGATAAAGTAATCTACGCCATCAACTTCTTCGCCACCGCAACCTACGTAAACTGGAACGAATTTTTTCATATGCGCTACGATACGATTACCGAAAGCGATACGGAAGTGTTTAATAACATAATCATCCATTAAATCTACTTTATGTAATGTTTCTTCACTCATTTCATTACTCTTAATAGCTGTTTGGAATAAATCATCTAGATAAGAGTAATTGATATCTTGTGAAGGAGTATCAATTGGTTCAAATACTTGTCCTTTATCGTTAATATCTATTGGCATAGCACGGTCGTACACTTTATCTGTAACCATAAATGTTGAGTCATCGTTATTGATTGTTCCGATATACCATACATTTGGTGGTATTTGTAATTTTCCACCTTTTAAGTGGATTGGGTCACTTGACCAAGCAGATGATACTACTTCTACTATCCATTCATCTTTGTTAGGCATTTCTAGAATAGATAACATTTCTGCGAAATAGTACTCAACACGTGAGATGTTCATTTCGTCCAATATTACTGTATGAATATCATCTGAATATCCTGCTTCATATATTTCTTTTAAGATATCTGTTTCATTAAATTTTTTAGTGAATTCGTTGAAATATCCAAATAATTCTGATCTATCACGCCATGATGGTTGTACTGATGCTACGCATGAATCATGTTTTAAAAATTTTCCCCAAGCATATGCTAGTGATGTTTTACCTGTACCAGAAATACCTTGTAAGATTACTAATTTAGTACTTGATAGTGCTGAGATAAATAATCTTATCATTTCAGTTGTATAATACAATCTTAATTGACTAGCAGCAAAGTTTCTAAACATTTCTACTAATTCTGGTAAAGTAAATGCATTGTTGTAATTTTGTATTTTGTAATTCTTATATTGAACATCAACATCATGTAATTTAGCAAATCTGATATCTGTTGTTTTAGCTGTTGTTTCGTCGCCCTCTTCTTCTTCACCTTCAACTTTATCAAGTGTTGGTGATTCTCCAGGTTGTAGACCAATTTGAGATACTTTCATTGCTAATATATCTTCTCTTTCTTTCATTAAGGAAGCTACTTTATTATTTAGTTCTGAAACCTCTTCTAACATTGATTCTTGTTCAACTATTGTTTTTCTAAATCTTATATATTTTCTTATTAAATATACTATTAAACCTATAAAACAAGCCAATAGTATTAATACTACTAGTACTACTAAACCAAATAAAATCCATTCTCCTGTTGAGAAGTCCCCTTTATATCTATTTGCTATTTCTATATAGGATTTGATACTAAATATTTTTTTAATTCCATCCCATATGCCAATGAATATTGAAAATATTCCATTAAAAAACTGGGATAAGAATTCATATATAAATTTTAAAAATGTATCCATATTTACCTCCTATACTATTATTATGTTTGTATCTATTTTATCTCTATTATTCATAATAGTATCATAATAACTATCTTTTTTGTAGACATAAACGTTATCAAATAATACTAAACAGCCTGTTTCGTTTTTAAATGTCGAGTCTAATACTAATGACATACTATGTCCTGAACTTATTAAGTTATTAATAGTTTCTGTATTTTGTATGTATTCTTGATAAGTTATTTTAAGACTTATTTTATTTTTTAATATATCATTATCTAATGCTCTTAAGAATCTTTTTTGCTTTTTTGGTTTTTTCAATATAGATTCTGGTAGTTCTATTATATATTTCTTTGAATAGTCCATTTTTATAATAGATTGAAGTATTTCTTTAGATAATAATAATATTAATAAATATAATCTGTTTTCTGATACTACTTCTGAATTATATGCTGTTTCTATTGCATAATCACTATATAATTTATTAACTTCAAAGTTATATATTAATTCTGCTTCATATGTATTTTTATCTACTTTTGTTTCTTCTATTTGAAAGTCTTTATTATTAAACGAATCTATAAATTCTTTCTTTTGTGTTACATATTTATTAACCATTTGTTTAAATGAATTCTTTATTTCATCTGTATATGTTAGTTTAATATTTTTATCTTCAAATAATGTTTTTATTAAAGTATTAATATTATTATATTCATAACAATCATCTAAATATAATATATAAGTAAATAATGCATATGTATTCTTTATGGGATCTTCTAATAATGTATCATCTTTTAATAAAGCATTGGCAATACTATGTAATTCTTTATCAATTTTTTCTACGAAATTTCTTTCATTATTAAATAATCCATTATTGTAATATCTTACTTTAATATATTTTTCTATAAATGGAGTTACTATTTTTTTATCATATTGTTTATCTAATAATAATTTAAAATAATCAGTTAAAAAATTATTAGTATATTTTAAGTATTCTTCCATTATACATTCCATATTATTGCCTCCTTTTATGTTGCGGTAAAATCTATTATCGGTTGATTATCATTTTTTGGATATGTGTAGTCTTGTGATTCGTCCGATTTATAGAACCGTATTTCTATACCACTTGCGGCTTCTACGTCAAATGTTATCGAGCTAACATATGATATTCCACCTACTGGTGTATATGTTTTTATTGCGTTATCTACAATACTTGATGTTGTATCAGCTATTACGACTGCCGGATCAAAGTCTAGTGTTATAGTAGTTGATGCACAGTTGGCTTGTTCAGCAGGTGTTAATGCCATATATTGACTAATTGAGATAATATCTCCTTGTGCATATGATCCGAATGCAGTTTTTACTTTATATTCTTCTAATGCGTTTGTAATAATAAATGTTAGATATGGTTGATTTTCTTGATCAACTATTTCATAGGATATTCCTCTTTTACCAACTGTAATTACAAATGTTCCACTTAATGTTTTAGTATATGGTGCTGTTGCTCTTGCTGTTACAGATACACTTATTGATTCATTATCTTCAAAAGCTCTTGTTGGAGTAATAGTTATTGCAAAATCATCTTTTTCTTCATCTTGATATAATATTCCACTATTACTATTTATTTCACATAATATATCTAATGAACATGATATAGATATTATGTAAGATATATCACTTTCACTTTTTAATATGTTATTTTTTCTATTATTTAAGGAAAATTGTAATTCGAATGTTCCAACGCCACTCCAATTATTAATACTGTATGATTTTCCATCTTCTGTTAATTTATCACTATTAAAATAGAATTTATTTGTTTCTAATAAATAGTTTTTAATAAATGCTTTTACATAACGAGATAGTGTTATGTTTAAAGGAATAATAATAGCTATTAATGTTAATATTATGATATATTTTATTTTCTTTTTTTGTTTCATAACTACTATCTCCTATCTTATTGATTATATCATATTGAATAATATCAAACAACTTGCTCAGCAGTTATTATTATAGAAAATAGTTCTACATAGTTAGAATATTCTAGTGGTTGATTTTTATATACTTCTGGGAAGAATACTACTATTCTAAATACGTTAGTTTGATCACTGCTGTAAGTGAATGAATATTCATTTGGTATCTCCATTTTTTTATAGTATACTCCATTATCATCTTGATACATACTTGTATTTGATACTGTTACTAAATTAGTAGCAAATTGGGTATATTGTTCATCTTTATATATTTCATAATTTAATGGTAAGTTAGTAGTTGTTTCAAATCTTATATGATATTTCAGATTAACATTTGTTCTATGTGAGTCTTTAAAATTTGAAACATCTATTGTATATATAAATGGATTTCTTCTTGGTATTAGGCCATTTAATGATAATGTTCCTTCATAATAGCCGGGTTCTACAATAAAGAATGCTATATCTGCTGCACCGGATGCTGAAGTATTTGATTCATATCTTGAATATGTTATTCCAAGTATATTTATTGTAACAATTAAAAAAAGAAATAATACTATTATTTTTGATACGAAAACTAATCTTTTTTTGTCAAACATAGAAAGAAAGTCTTGTAACATGTATTATTCCTCCTTATTTATTTTGTCCTCTACTGCTTTTTGCATTCCAGTTAAATCTAATCTTATTGTATATTCTTCTTCTGGTGTTAATTCTTTTGATTTATCTTGTTTAATCTTTCTTATTTTCTTATATAATCTTACTGTGTCTTCGTCACTAAAGTCTGTAGTAATTAGTTTTTGTCTTTTACTTACTTTAGGTTCTTTCTTCTTCTTTTTAACAACAGGTGCTGGTTCTTCTTCCTCTTCGTCTTCCTCTTCTTCTACAACAACCTTTTTTGGTTTCTTTTCTTTTATTATTTTCTGAGGTTCTATTTCTACTTCTTCTATTTTTTTATTTCCTTTATATGAAAAAGCAAAGTCAAATAATATTAAAGTAATAAAGATTGCTACTATTATTTGTGGTGTTGTAAATATTTTTTGCCATATTCCAGCACTTGAGTATATTTTTGTTACTTTTCCAATTATCAAGTCTTTTTTTATGGATACGTCACTTGTATTGTTAGCATCTCCTTTAGTTGTTACTAAGTCTTCAGTTATCAAAACTATTCTATGGGTGATGAAGTTTCCATCTTTTTCGAAGGTTACAATATCGCCAACTTCATAATTATCTGCTTTTTCAACAACTATTATGTCATTTTGGCTTATAGCAGGTTCCATTGAGCCGGTTGCTACATTAAAAAATGAATAACCAAAAGCTTCAAAATAGCTTTTGTTATTAACTAACATACTTACTTTAGCAATAATAATTAGTATTAATATTATAAATACAACAGTCATTAAAATATTAACAATTATTTTTGCTATATTTTTTGCTATTCCTGCCATGTTAATCCTTCCCTTTTTTATCCTTGATACTCTATTATTTCCTCTCCTAAATATTGTTCTAGATGTATTTGGATAGGAAATTCAATTTTATTATCTGGTGTTGTTCCTAATTCTGTATCTGAATCATTAAATGCTGGTACATCTAACCAATCTATATTAATTCTTATTGTTACATGCGTATTAGATGCTATTTGTGCTAATGTTATTACTCCAGAATAGGTTTGTGGTCCTGTTTTTATAGCAGGAGTTCCTCCTAAAGTACTAACTGTATAACCTAAATTATCTTGATATGTAGCAACATCAAATTCTATATCATATCTTATAGCCACTTCTGTATCATTTGGATTTATATTTATTTCAAAATATCCACTTCTACCAGGTGCTATATAATTATCTTCTATATTATTTGAAGGTGTATAAGTAAAACTATCAATTGTAAATGATTCTACTAATCCACTAGTAATATTGTTATTATTAATATCAATATTCCATTTAGCAATTGATAGTTCTGTTTCGCCTTCTGATTCACTTTCAAATAAAGCGAATGTATTGGCTATTATGAAGATTGTTATTAGAAAAGAGATTGCTACAATAATCCATAATCTCTTTTTCATTTTTATTTTTCTTCTTTCTCTGATTTAGATTTTGATTCTTTCTTTACTTCTATAGCTATATAGTATACTTCATATACTATAGCAAATAATGTTGGTAATATTACTAGGAACATAAATCCCCATCTAGATTCAAATACTCTTAATACTATACCTAATTTATGAATTACTCTAGATCCATTTGCAGGTCCTATTAAATTTCCATATGATATTGGTGTATTTGTAAAAGTATATTTATCTTCAAAGTCATCATTTACTTCTATTTCAGTTATTTCTCCATAATTTATATAACTTAAAGTGTTTTTATTACCATAATAGAAGAAAGCTTTATCTCCTACTTTATAACTACTTTCAGGTTGTTTCTCTACTATTACTATGTCGTTCTTTTTAAAGTCTGGTTCTAAATCTTTACTATCTACTATAAATAACGAATATTCTCCTATTTCACTTACCAAATAATCATTATAAGATATTAGACAGATTGTAGTAAAAATAGATATTACTAACCAAACTGATATTATTGTTCCTTTTAAAAAATTTACTATAATTCTCATAGTTATCACCATATAAATGATATCATATTAAAAGTCTATAATCAATATATTACACTTTACAGTTATTTGATTTCCAAAGAAAAATAGATATATAAAAATATATCTATCTATCTCTAATTTTTTCTAATTCTACTAAGAATTCAACTTTTTTAGTATCAAAGTTAGTCTTTTGTACATCGTAATATGTGATTATTTCTAATATTTTCATTAATGTATTATCTATAGTTTCTTTTTCTAGTTGCCCTTCTTCTATTTTGATATTAGACATTTTATATCTATCTGCTACTATTTGTGATAAATTTTTGTCTTCTGTAATTAATACATTATTTATTAAATTGATATTAGCTTCATATACAAAGTTACTTATACTTTCTATACTTCTATCAATAACATCTATTGATATTTCATCATTTTCTTCCTTTAATAATTTTACTAAATATTCAAAATTATTTAATGATATTATTAAGGCATCTAGATATGAAGTATTTTCAGATACAAAATTATATATACTATTTGTTATTTTTAAATCATCTAGTTCTTTATATAAATCAGATAATTCATTAATAGTAGTATTTCTATTATATATAAGAGTTTCTTTCTTCTTTCCTTTTGGTCTGAAAAGAGAAGTACTATTAATTTTTTTATTCATTTTGAATAATTCTGATTCTTTTTTCTCAATTTCTTTTAATTTATTTTCAAATTGATCTTTATATGTATCTTTATTTTCAATTAGTTTTTTAAAGTTCTTTATTATGAATTCATATGACATATAATTTTTTAATTCTTTTAATGAATCTTCTAGTTTTACTAGATATTCATAGTTACTTATATCATCACTTGGAAGTAAACCCATAATTGAATCTTTAATATTCTTAGGAGAAATTGATTGAATAATTACTTTCTTTTCTAGGAATTGATTTAATAAGTAGTGTTTATTTCTATGTTTTTCTTTAGCAAAATCTACTTTTCTATCCATATATTCTTTTAAGTAATCATCATAGTTATATTCAGCATATTTTTCAGCATAGAATTTATCAATTTTTTTCTCATTAGAATAATAAATACTTTTAAAATTCATTTCTATTTGATTTATTAGATTATGATTAGCCCAGAATAAATCTTCAAATTTACCATCTATTTCGACGTTATTAGTTAATAATGTTTTGATATATTCTTCTACTACTTCTGAATATTTAAAGTCTTCATAAGTTAATTTAATATCTACACTGTTAAATGCATTTATTATTTCCATTATAACTTGGTTGATTCTTTCTAGATTGTTATCGTAGAAATGACTTAGTTCATAGAATAATCTTGGTAAATTCATTTTTTCCATTGAATTAGCTTTATTGTTTAGGATTTTTACAATCTTATAATCTAGTGGTTTGATTGATGGTAAATCTTCTGCCATTAATTCTTTTTTTATTGCTTCATAACGATTTTCCATTTCATCTGCTACTTCATCGAATAATTTATTATATTTTTCTAGATTCTTTTCGACATATTCTAGATATTTTTTTCTGTTTTTTTCATTATTCTTTGGTAGTATTTCTAGATTATTTTGAATATCTTCAAATTCTTTTTGTAGTTTCTCTTTCATAATCATATCTCTTCTCTTTTAGTCTCTAATGTTTCAGTTATCTCTTTTAGTATAGCATATATTTCTAATAATTCTTCTAAAGTTAATTCTTTCATATTTATTATCCTTTCTATTTAATTATAATATACTTCTCTACAGTTCCTATTTTAGTATTTCCATCACATAGAATGAATTCTAATCGATAGGTTCCTGTTACTAATTCTTCTTTAAATTCTAATTCTATTTCTGTTGTTTCGTTTGGATTATCTACTACTACGTATTCATTTAAACTAGTTGTTGAATCTAATTCATTTGATACATAGTTTAGAAGATTAACTTCTTCAAATGTTGTATCGTATGCTGAATCGTATGTTCTTCTGTATAATTTTAATCTTAGATGTGGATCTGTTATACCAGAGTTATAAGCTATATCATAATGCAAGATATTATCTCCATTTTGATTTAGACCTGTTGCTGATTCTATAATCATTTCTTCTGGTGTTGTCGTTAAATCTAATCCATAGATTTCATTTACTATATAGATATCGAAATCTTTATGATTATTTGATACTAATCCATAATAGATACCATCTGATGATGCATAAGATTCTATTCTTAATATATATTCTCCTGTTGCAATATTAGATGTTCCTGTATCTATATTTATCCATTTACGAACATTACCTACTTTTTCTGCTATCTTAATTCTGGTTGTTCCATCTATATTTGGATGATATTGTTTGGTATCCATTGTATAAGATAAACCTAATAATGATGAACTTGTTACTACTTCACCATTAGCTTTATTAATTAAGGATATCTTTATTCCTTCTTTTGAATCAAAGTAATGTGTATCATAAATAGTTAAGTTACCTATTTTTTGTTGAGTATATTCAGTTTGTAGGTCTAATTGTACTGTTTCTCCTGTATATATCCTAGTTGAACTTATTGTTCCATCTATGTCTATTATAGCATCATATCCTGCATAAATACTAAATAATTGGGTTTCTTGCTCAATACTTAAAACAGAAATCATTGCTTCGTTTTGGGCGTTTTCCAGTTCTATTAGTAATTTTTTGCTTAAAGCATTTTCTGTTATATTAGTATTTTCAAAATCTAATATAAATATAAATTCTTCTGTTGCCGTTCGTGTTGATGTATCATAGTTATCTATATTTGCTTGTGCATCATCGTAGTATACCGAGCTGTTATATGCGCCCATTGTTTCAAATAATGATAATTGATACAATGCTTCACCATCATCTTGGATTTGTTGCTCTGCATTAGATACATCTGTAGCATTTATAACATGATAATAATACTTATTTGTATCACCACTCATATCAATCATTGTTATTTTAGTATTTACTGGTAATACATAATCTGTTACTAATGCTCTATGATATCCAGGTTTATATATAGTTTGTCCTTCTGCTGCTGATGCGAATAAAGCAAAATAAGCACTTATTGATGACTTAGATGATATGTTTGTAGCTGATGTTGGGAATAAGTCATATTTTCTTCCTGGAGTAATCGCTGCTTCGTAATCGTTAGATGTAAATAATACTCTATTAATATGAATATTTAATACTAATCTTACAGTTTGGAATTGTAAATCATTTATTTGTGTAACTGCTTGCATGTAGACTTTGGCGGTTCCTAAATCACCTGCTGTACCCAAATTCTTAGAATGATATAAGTATACTAATAACGTAGGTGCTTCTGTACTGTTATCACCGACATATGACGATGTTCCCAAGATATAAGGGTCATATGTTACAAAATTAGTATTACCATTATTTAACCATCCTGAAGGTGCTGATTCAAATGCTAAACCTATTGTCGTATCAGCTATATCTTCTGTATCAGCTATTCTTGGAATATTATTCTTATGAAGAACAGTTACTCCTTCTTCTAATTCTGTTGCATCAAATTCAAGTATTTCAAATGTTGTATTTGGATCAGATAATTCTTGCATTTTAAATTCTACAGATCCTAATGTTGAATATTTTGATGCTGTTAGATCTAAGTTATATTCAAGCATTCCTTCTCCAATAGTCCACATATAGAATGCTGATCCTGGAGGAGTTGGTTCTATATATTTTACTTCATTTATTCTGGTTTGATTATCTACAAAGTTAGAATAGAATCCATCTACCTCTATATCATGACCTGATTTATGTGAACCTAATACATATGAACTCTTATCAAATATAACGTCTTCTGGAATATTTACACCATTTGCAAAATCACCATATTCTCCTACTGATATTACTCCTGTATTATTATCTACTTTATACATTCCGAAGAACGTCATTCCATTAACATCACCATAGTCTTCTAGTGATTCACTTTGTAGTATATTAACTACTTGACCTTGTCTAATATATAGTCTGTTATCTACATTTTTAGTTATTGTTCCATTTTCAATTAATACTGCTGCTTTTGCTCCATTACTTGTTTGACTATTAAATTCTTTTACTAGGTTACAGCCATTATCCAAATATATTGTTGTTCCACCTTTTAATATTAATTGATTTATTCTTGATAGTCCAAATGGTACATCACTATATTCATTCGTTCTATCTGATGCTCCTAATAATCTTATATTGGTATTATCTAATGTTAAAACTGTTGCTCTTTGAATAGATATATTTGTTATTGGATGAGCTCTTGTTCCATAATTTAAAACATTAACAATACTATCACCTTGTGATGTAGATGCATTACCACTTCCGAATATAGATCCATCTATAACTAATGAATCATAATTTAATCCATCTATTGTTAAGTCAACACCATTTGTAACACTGATAAAATGGAAATCGTATTCATCAGATCCTGAAGCATTTGCTTCACCTGCACCAAATACAGTTCCATAGATATGGATTGGAGATTTTGTAACGTCTGTTGTTGGTACACCATTACCAATTTTAATCATTGTATCGCCATATACAACTGATGTATTAGCTCCTCCATAAACATTACCATAGAATGTTCCACCTGCTATTTGAACATTAGCATGTGAATTATTATTACCTGATGTTCCAGTAAAGGCTGCGTTTCCACCACCAAATACTGATCCTTGTGCAGGTACACTACATCCTGATGTTCCAATTGTTGTTGTTCCACCAATTATAATGTTTGTATTTCCTTTAACTATTGCATCTGCACCATTACCTCCGGCATAAGCACTTCCTTGAATGGTTGCGTTGTTTATTATTACGTTTGTATTTCCTTCTACTTCACCATTATTTCCACCACCGAAAATATTATTATGAATAGTAGATCCTGTTATTTTTAAGTTTGTATTTCCATCAACGTTTGCGCTATTTCCACCTGCATAAACATTTTGAATATCTCCAGCTGTTATTTCAACATCTGTATTTGTTGATACAACTGCTTGGTTTCCACCACCAAAGATATCTGTGATAGTTCCACCATTAACATCAACATTTGTAGTTGTTGTTGTAGCTTGGTATCCGCCACCATAGATACTTCCAATGGTTCCTGCTGTTACTGTAGTATTTGCAGTTGCTGTTGTTCCACCTGCATTATTTCCGCCATATAGATTTGTAATTTGTAAATTACCAGTTGTATTGGTAGCTATTATATTAGAAGTTGTGATATCTCCCGAATTATCTGATCCACCAAATGCTGATGTAATTGCTCCACCATTTAAAGTTACATTTGTAGTTGTACAAGAAGTCTTACTTCCTCCACCAAAGGCTGAAGTTACAGTTCCATTATTTACTGTTACATTTGTTGTGGTAGTTGTTCCATCTATGTTGTTCCCACCATATAAACCTGTAATTGTTCCGTTATTAATTGTTACATTGGATTGTGTTACTGTACCTCCTGAGTTATTTCCTCCGTATACTTTACCTATTTGTCCATTTTGAATAGTTGCTACTGTTTTTGCAACATTTCCACTTTGGTTAGATCCACCATATAATTCTGTAATGTTTGTATTAGTTGTTGTTACATTCGCTTGATTAGTAACACCTGCTTGATTACCACCACCATAAACATAAGGGATTGTATTATCAGCACCTGTTATATTTACGTTTGTTGTTGTTGTTGCAACTGCATTTCCTCCACCAAATAGTGAATTTGTTATTGTTCCTCCTGATATAGAAATATTTGATGTAGTACATGAACCGCCTAGATTATTACCTCCAAATGCATATGTTGCTTGTCCAGATGTTATTTCTACATTTGATGTAGTAATAGCTCCATTATTATTTGAACCACCGAACAAGTACTCCGTTTGAGCACCTTGTAGATAAATATGTGTTGTTGCTAATGAAGTATTATTTCCACCACCAAATGATTTACCTATTACTCCACCTTTTAAGTAAACATAATCTGTTCCTTGTGGAGTACCTGCATCATCAAAGCCTCCGAAAACATTATTAATTGTTCCGCCATTTACTGTTACAGTTATATTTCCTTTAACATATGGTGTATTATCACTATCTCCTTTAGCTCCACCAAATACTGATCCTCCAGTTGTTACACCATCTACTGTTGTTCCTGTTATATTTCCGTTGTTTATAACTACGGTAGTTGTTTTATTATTAGCTGCTGCATTTTTAGTTGTTGCATTTACAGTTCCAAATGCACTTCCGCCATAAATATTTCCTGTAACAACAGGTTCATTAACTACATTTGTTTCTCCTATTGTTACTGCTACATTATCTCTTACAAAAGTTTGGGCACCTTCGCCTCCACCATAAACATCATGAACGTCTCCTCCATGAATATTTACAGTTGTGCTTCCATAAACAATTCCTGATATGTTTGGTCCGCCATAGATACCTTTTTCTACTGTTCCATCATACATATCTATTGTTATGTTATTTGTAATATTTGTTTTTCCTGAAGCGTTGCGGTTTGCTCCACCATAAACCGAACCTTCTATTGTTCCATTATATATTTTTATTGTGGTTGTAGAATTACTATAAGTAGATGTGTTGTTAACTCCAGTTCCACCGTAGTTTCCTCCACCATAAACATTTCCTCTAATTGTTGCTTCTCCATCTATAATAACTGTAGAGTTATTAACTGATCCATAAGTATCGTTACTTGAACTTCCATTTCCGGCGCCAAATACACTTCCTGATGCTATTTGTGAGTTTCCTTCTAAAGTTCCCGGTGTTATTGAATCACTACCTACTTTAGCTTTTCCACCTATATATACATATGAATCTCCATTAATTTTAGCTGTATCAGATGCTGCTACTCCGTTGGATCCTCCAACAACTGCATAATTTACTTGGCCATCTGTTACTTGAATTATTCTGTTACCATAAGTTGCTGTTACACCGGCTCCGCCAATGATAACATCAACTGTTCCACCTTTCATGTAGATTTCGGTATCATTTAAATATGTATTTCCACTTTTAACAAAGGCGTCTACAGATAGAGGGCCTCCAATTAAGTTATGGATATAACCGCCCTCAATAATACCTTTTCTTAATGTGTTTTGTGTTCCGTTTTGTCTACCACCTATATATACGCCGGCAGCATAATCTGCATTATTACTTCCGAATGTTCCACTTTTTATGGTAGTATTTAATGCTGCTATATTATCATCAATAGAATAAATATTTCCGTAATAAGATCCAGATGCACAATATCTTATATCTAAATTGGTATTAGTATTTTTAACTCTATCTAAATCGTTACCATATGTACCAAATACTTGTAATGTATAATTAGTATTTGATGAAGTATAATATGCTGTTGTTAATGACAGGTTATTATAGAAACCTGATTCGATAATAAATGTATATCTATTATCGTTTCCTGGATTATCTGATACGCCTACTACTTGATCGAAATTAACATAACTAGCATTATATTTTGTAATACCTCTACCTATTTTTAAGTTATGAGCATTTGCATATAATGTAGCATCACTATATCTACTTATACTATCACTATCTTGTGCTGTTGTTGATGATCTTATTCTCATGTGTTCTATTCTTGTATCTGCGCCTAATTCAACATAGTCATCTCTTACATACCAATAATAGCTTCCAGAATTATCTTGTCCATTATTATTAATTGCAGTAAATGTAAATGGTTTTGATTGATTACTCCATACACCATCTATATTTCCAGCCATAACCATAATATTAATATCTCTTGTAACTATGAAATAGTATTCTTCATTTTCTGAAGTAATTTCTAAGTTTCCACTCAAATCTAGCGGTCTTATTAGATCATAATAAGTACATCCAGCTGCTTGAGTACAAGTTCCTGTTGTTATTAAATTAGCTTGATTATCATAGAATCCAACTATTGAATGTCCTTGTGGAATTACTTTTTTTCTAAAGTATCCTGCTGCTGGTTCACCATAATCTAGATTATCTATTGTTATTGTTATAAGTGGAACATTATTAATTCTTGCAAATGTAGCATATGGTGATGTACCACTTCTTTGATAATATGTTCTTCCTGGTATAGGTTCTGTTTCTGGTACCTTTTTATAAACAGTACATCTATTTCTATTACATCTTACGTTTGTACTTGTTACCTCTCTATAATAGTTACCAGTATATACATAATAATCTCCTAATTCATATAGATCATTTCTTCTTATGGTAGTTTGAATATATATTAATTCCATATCATAATAAGAATCTGTTCCTTTTGCTGGTGAGAAACCTCCTGAATAGAAGGTATTAAATCCATTTGTGAAATTACTTGCACTTGTTAAATTATATGATCTTGCTTTAGTCCAAGTTGCATAGAATTCTTCAATAATATCATCTGGTTGGCCATCGGTATATGTAACATGTATTTTTGCTCTTCTTATATATATATCTTGATCTATTGTTAATTGAATATCTCTATTTGGTGTTGTCCATCCATTAAACGCTCTATTATTTGGCCTTCTTGCAAATGGGTTATCTATTAAATCTATTTCTATATAATCATCAGTTAAATCTGATGATGTTCCATTATCATTAACCGGATATATTTTATAATATACGTATTTTGAATATGACTCGCTTGATGATACATATCCCATATATCCATTATTACCATTTAATGTGTTTGCATAGTCCTTACTATTATATGTTATTTGTGTTCTTACTAAATTAGATGATGTATATAATTGTTTGTTTTCTGTAGTAGGAAGTGCTCTATTAGTACTATAAGTAAAGTTTCTTCCTTGATAATAATGTTCGTCTGATAATAAATCATTAACATATATTACACCATTATCTGTACCACTAACATGTTCTGTAATAACTGATGGATCTGGTTCTTGTACAGGATCTGGATCTACACCATTATTTCTTAATCTAATAGTACTATTTGCATTAGCCCATTCTAATGTAGAATTAGAATTTAATATTTGTAATACAGAAGTAGTTGGGTAATTATTAGTAAATGCAATATTATTATTAGATACATTATAGGTATATCTTGTTGGATTTAAATTTTTATTATGTACTATTGGTATAGTTGTTTCTTTGTTTACTAAAGTATTAATAGTACTATTTGAATGTGTATAGAATAATAATGCTGTATTAGTACTAGTACTATCTAAAGATATATGTATATTAGTTAAGTTATTATTTCCATTATCTGTATTTATAATACCTGATATATATGATGAATAATTATATGTATTTGGTGCATTTAAAGTAATATTAGATAATGAGATATTTTTTAAAATTGTATTACTTGCTTTATCACTAATTAAAGATACTCTTGTATTTCTATTAATATTATTAACAGTAATAGTTGCATTCATGATGTTTAAGTTTTCTATAGATGCATTTGTTAATTCATGGAATAATGCACATTCTGTTACATTATCTATGGCATTTAGTTCACAAGAGTTTAATGTGAAATTAGATATAATATATCCATTACCTTCTAGGTGACCACTAAATGTTTTAAGTGTATTTATTTGTGAGAAATCAAAATTATTTAAATTTATATTATTATCTAATGCATAATACTTATTAAAATATGTTGGTGAATCTATTCCATTTATTTGTTGAAAGAAATAAGCTAATTCACTACCATTAGATATTATGAATGGATCACTATTTGTTCCTGTTCCACTTGCAAATGAATCTGCTATAGTTCCATCCCATATTGTAGATGTTGTTTTTTCTGAATATGTTTGACGAATTTTGAAAAATCCTAGAATGCTAAAACAAGCTATTAAAAGCCCTAGTACTATAAATTTAGTTTTTAAAAAATATTTGCGAATATTTTTTTGCATTCAAAAAACACTTCCAGTACTATATATAAGTATATCATATTAGTAGGTTTAAATATAGTTCTTTACGTAAAAAAAAAGAAGGTTTTTTCCTTCTTTTTATCTTGATGTAAATTTCCAACCATATTGATTTTTTAAACCAGATATAGATTGCACTGAAGTAGCTCTCGTATTACTTTGCCATTGACTCCAATAAGAGTAGTCAATTCCATAATAACCATATGCTATTGCATAATGTAAGTGTGTCCCAAAAGTACATTGATCATACCATGTTGTAGAGCCGTCTCCACCTACAGTACCAATTTGCTGTCCTTGATAAATCTTTTGACCATTTGAGACATTATATGATTTTAAATGAGCAAATTCTGCAGTATATTTTTTACCATTTACTTTAAAATATGCATATATTACGTGGCCACCACATGATTTTACTCCTTTTGATCTATAGTAATTGATTCCGTCTCTTACATAGTATACTTCACCATCCGCTGGTGCATATACTGGTGTTCCTGGTGCATTGCCACCTATATCAATACCATAGTGGCCATTAACTCCCCATTGTTGTGTTACAAATCCTTGATTAAGAGGTCTTCTAAACTCTCCAGATCCTGCACTATTATTATAATAACAGTAGTCTGGATCATCATTATCTTTACAACCTGCTTGTTCAAATTTCTTAATTTGATCTTGTTTGGCTTTTATTTGTTCGTCTAAATCCAAACCAGTTGAATTTAATTGATTAATTAACTTTTGTAATTCAACAAGTTGTTTTTCATATGATGATATATTCGCTTCTAATGTTTTATTTTGTTCTGCTAAATCAACTTGTAATTGTTCATTTTCTTTAATTAGAGCTGCTAAACTATCTAATTCTCCTTGTGTATAATCTATTATTTGATCTATTATTGCTTGTCTTTCCATCATTTCAGGAATAGAATCTGAATTAATAATATAATCAATATATACTTCTGAATTATTAACGCCTGTATATTGCATTATATTAATAACGTCTTCCATTTCTTTATTCTTAACTTCTATTTCTTCTTTGCCTTCTTCAATCTTTTTCTTAGCTGCTTCTACAGCTGCTTCATTATTTTCTATTTGTTTTTCACTATTAAAAATGGCATTTTGTTTAGAAGTTATTTGTGAACTAGCATTATTTTTTTGTTGTTTATTTGTAGCTTGTTGTTGTTGTAATGTTGCTAATTCATTTTTATATTCTCTCAATGTTTTACCTTGTACTACTCTAATAGGACATAAAGTTATGATTGTTAATGATAAACATAATACTATTATTACTATCTTATTCTTTATCATATCTTTAAATACTTTCTAACTGCGGTATAACTACCAAACATTCCTACTATAGAACCTATTCCTATTATTATTAATGATACATACAATGTATATGGCATTGGTTTAATCATTTCCATAAAATTAGTAAATAAGTGTTTATCTAATTTATCATATGCTATTATATAGCCCCAAATAGTTACTACTATCGGTATTATAGAACCAAGTATTCCTAAGAATAATCCTTCTATTACAAATGGTAATTTAATAACAAAATTACTTGTTCCTACTAAACGCATTATTTCTATTTCACTTTTTCTAGCAAATATTGTTAATTTAATTGTATTTACTATTAAGAATATTGTTACTAGTATTAGTCCTATAATAATAGCCCATGTTACTTTTTCTAAGATATCAAATGCTGGTAGCATTTTAGCTATAATATCTTTACTATATTGAACATTAACTACATTAGGTATTGTTTCTAATATAGATGCTGTTTCATCTATTGCTTCGATATCTTTAACTGTAAGAATAAATTCTGGTTGCAATGGATTTTTTTCTTCAGTCCACGAGTTCATAATAGAATATAATGATGAATTTTTATCTGTTTTTTCCATTGTTTCTTCTTTGATTTTTTCTTTGTCTTTATAGATTAATTCATCACTTTTAATATTTTTTATTTCTAATATTTTACTTTTTATTACTTCGATATCTTCATTTGTAGCATCTTTATTAATAAAGACCATTATAGTCATTGTTTCTTCTAATTTTTTAGTAAAAGTATTAATATTACCTGTTACTAAGATAGCTATAGATACTATTACAAGTGTTATTGTAGTACAAGTAATAGATGCCATACTTAAACTAAAATTTCTAAAGATACTTTTAAAAGCACTTGCTACGTTTCTAAAGAATACTCTAATTGGCTTCATTCTCTACATACCTGCCTTTCAAAGTATCTTTTAACAATACTCCATGATCTAGTGTTATTACTCTTTTTTTCATAGAGTTTACTATATCTTTATCATGAGTAACCATTATAACAGTTGTTCTCATTTCTTTATTAATATTATTGATTACTTTAACTATTTCTTTTGATGTTTTAGGATCTAAGTTTCCAGTAGGCTCGTCACATATTAATAGTTTTGGTTCATTAACTATAGCTCTTGCTATACATACTCTTTGTTGTTCTCCACCTGATAGTTGGTCTGGGAAACTTCTTAATTTTTCTTTTAGTCCGACTCTTTCTAAAGCTACTAATACTTTTTCTTTTATTTCTCTACTCTTTATTCCTAGGTTAGATAGTCCAAAAGCTACATTTTCATATACTGTAAGTTTTGGTAATAATTTGAAATCTTGGAATACTATTCCTAATTTTCTTCTTAATTTATAAACTTGTCCATTACGTAATTTTGCAACATTTATACCACCAACCCATACTTGACCTTTAGTTGGTTTTTCTTCTCTATATAACATTTTTATAAATGTAGATTTACCACACGCAGTAGATCCTGTTATAAAAACGAATTCTCCTTTATCAATAGATAGTGATAAGTCTGCTATAGCTGTTACACCATTTTTATAGACTTTATAACAATTTTTGATATCAATAAACTTCATGGTACACCACCTTATATCATAAATTATAACAAAAAAATAGCATTTTTTAAATGCTATATTTAAATATCTAAGAAACTTTTATTATGTTTACTTTTTCCTCCGTAAACCTCATAGCAATCACTTACTACTAAAAATACTTCTGGATCTATTTTCTTTATAAGATTTTCATATAAATAATATTCTTTTGTAGATACAACTGTCATTATTACATCGTTTGCGTTTTTAGTATGTCCGCCTTCTGTTTTTAATATTGTATATCCGGCGTTAGTTTCAGATAATACATCAATTATTTCATTTATTTTTTTAGTTTGAATATAGAATGTTTTACTATCTGATATACCTATCATAATTTTATTAATTAATGTACTATTAATTATTATTATTAAAATACCTAGTAATACTTTTTCTATACCAAAGATAACACCACTTGTTGTTAATACACATGTATTAAATATTAGCGATGCTGTTCCATTTGGTATTTTAAAATATTTAGTTATTAATTGTATTATAATATCTGCTCCACCAGAACCGAATCCTGTTTTATATAGTAGTCCATTAGCTGTTCCATATATAGCTCCACTGGTTGCTACTAACAGAAGAGTATCTTTTAAATCAATATATTTTATTAACCAAACGCATAACCCCTCTGTAAGAGACATCATTACTGGATATGCTATTGATCCAAGAACATAAAGTCCTGTATTTTTGGGCCCTAGTAATATAAAACTTACTATTAACAACAGTATGTTGGTTACTAAAACAAAGGTAGATGATTTAACACTTGGCATTAGTTCATTTACTATAATAGCTATACCACTAGTACCACCTGTTACTAAATCATTCGGTTTTAGTATTAAATTAAAATTAATAGCTAATAGAAAAGAACCTATTAGTAGAATAACGAATCTTTTCCAGAAATTTTTAGAGCATATTTCATCTATTAATTCCTTGTAGTTTACTTTCATACTACTCACCTATTATAATTATACACAAAAAAAGAAAATTATAAATAAGTTTTAAAATTTTCTTTCTCATCTTTTAGAATAGTTGTTGGTCCATGTCCTGGATATAATATTATATCATCTGGATAATCTAACATTTTAGTAAGACTATCTCTCATACTAGGTATTGAACCTCCTAAATCAGTTCTACCTATACCATTTTTAAAAATAAAGTCTCCATCAAACATTATTTTATCATCTTTAAAGTAGAAGATTACAGAGTCTCTCGTATGACCTGGCATCGGTATCATTTCAAATTCAAATTTATTACTTTTTACTTTATTTATTTCTAAATCATAATAACTTAATACTTCTTCTAATGCTCCCATATGATCTGGATGATAATGTGTTAGTAAACAACCTACTAATTTATAATCTTTTAGTTCTTTTTTTATAGTATCAAAATCATCTGCTGGATCAATAATAATTGCTTCTTTATCTTTTGTTAGTATGTATACATTAGTATCTAAATAACCTAATACTAGTTTTTTTATATTCATTATAATCACCTGTTTACATTCTATTATAATTAAAATATTTTGTAAAATAAATAATATGTTATAATTATATTAGAATAGTGGGTGTTTATATGACTTTAGTCTATTGTTTATTATTTATTTTTATCTTAATAGGAGCTATTGCTATATTATGGATATATGAATATAATCAAATTCAACATTCTAAAACTAAGATTAATCAAGCAGAATGCTTAATAGATGAATCTTTAAGAGATAGATATGATTTATTAGTAAATGCTGATAATTTATTAAAAGAAGTATTAGATAGTAAGACTTTATTTAAAGATTTAAATAAGATTAAAGATGAAAATATTAGTAATTTTGATTTAGATAGAAAATTAAATGAATATGTTGGTATTTTATTAAAAGTTAAGAATGATAATAAAGAATTAAATGATAATAAAGCTTTTAAAGATATTATTAGTAGTAATAAAAAGATAGATGAAAAGTTACAAGCTGCTAAATCTTATTATAATAAATATACTAGTGAATTAAATGATTTAATTAGAGCATTTCCTTCTAATATAGTAGCTAGAATACATGGTATACCTATTCAAACATTCTTTGATGGTAAGAATTTAGAAGATACTATTATTGATGATTTTAAATTATAAAAAGACTCATAAGAGTCTTTTTTATTTGTTTAAATCCCAATCTATTTCTTTTAGATTATGTTCTTTTAAGAAATTATTTGTTTTAGAAAAAGGTTTACTACCAAAGAAGCCATTATATGCTGATAATGGTGATGGATGCGCAGATTTTATTATATAGTGATTTGGATTAGTTATTAGTTTTGCTTTTTCTTTAGCAAAACTACCCCATAATATGAATACTATTGGTTCTTCTTTAGTATTTAATACTTTTATAATATAATCTGTTAGCAATTCCCATCCTTTTCCTCTATGAGAAGCTGCTTTATCTTTTTCAACAGTTAATACTGCATTTAAAAGTAAAACTCCTTCTATTGCCCATTTAGTTAAATCACCTTTAGTACAAGGTTTTATTTTTAAATCATCATATAATTCTTTATAGATGTTTTGTAAAGATGGTGGTAGTTTAATTCCTTCTTGAACGGAGAATGATAAGCCATGGGCTTCTCCTTCACCATGATATGGATCTTGACCTACTATAACTACTTTAGTATCTTTAAAACTAGTTAGTTTTAAAGCATTAAATATATAATCTTTTGGTGGATAGATAGTTTTATTTTGATATTCTTTTTCTATTTGTGAATAGAATTTTTTATAACCCGGGCTATTCCATATTATACTTAATTTTTCATCCCAATCGTTTCCTATCATTTTTTACCTCATATAGAAAAAGAGGTTTTACATCCTCATAGTTCTTCCTTCTGAATGTAATTGTTGTTCCTCTTCTGATAAACGTTGTAATTCTTCTACTTCTTCTTCAGCTAGTTTTTTTACTTTTTTTGCTTTTAATTTTTTTACTAATGCTTTAAATGGTATTAATAACACTCCTGTTAAAGCTGCTACTCCAACTGCTGCAACAGTAGGATGTTGTACAACGAACTCTAATATCGATGAAAAAATTAAGCCCCATGAGTTTGCCATTTGATTAGTACCATTTGCTTGAGCTTGTTGTGCTGCTTCCCATATTTGTTCAGGAGTCATGCCAGTTAAGTCAGGTGTCTTTGTAAATATTGTAGCTAACCAAGTGTTAAATTTAGTAGTTAAATTACCTATACTCATTGATTTTAAGTATTCGAAACCCGGTAATTCTCTTATTACTTCTAGCACTGCTGCTCCACCTATTAATATTGAATCAAATACTTTAGCTATTTTTCCTTTACCTAAAGAATATTTTTGTAATTTAGCTTGTGCTTTTAATTTTTTTTGATTATATTTTTGTAATATTATTTCTCTTTCTGTTAGTGGTGCTGGTAAATCTTGTTTCATAATTATTTATCCCCCTTATATTGTTCGAATATACTATTAACGAATTCAAATTCTTTTTCTTCTTCTACTGGTATTAATGTTTCATCATCTGGTGTATTATAATATGCGTATATTCTTAAATTTTTATCTTCATCATATGTATTATCTGTAAATAAAATATAGTTTTTGTTAACATCTTTAACAAAGAAACTCAATACTGTTTCACATTCTACTTGTTCTCCATTTTCTTTTTCAAATACAAATTTATTTGGGTCTATATTATTCAAGTCGATATCTTTATCCATTTTATCTCTTCTTTCTACTAATATTATATTATATTTAGATTATAGGTGCAATTTTTGTGTTTTTTAGTTTACATAAAAAAATAATACATTACTGTATTATTTATGATATGTTTCATTATTTAATATTTTAAATGATCTATATATTTGTTCTAATAGCATTGCTCTAAATAATCCATGTGGGAATGTCATTTTAGAAAATGATAATCTTAAATTAGATTTTTCTTTAATAGTACTTGATAAACCATTACTACTTCCTATTATAAATGTAATTGTACTATTATGATTAAATGTTTCATCTATTAATTTAGATAACTCTATTGAATCAATTTGTTTGCCTTCAATATCTAGAGAAATAATGTAATCTTGACTAGATATATATTTATTAATATTAGTTGCTTCTTCTTCTAGATTATTTGTATCTTTTAATTCTATTATTTCTAATTTATGATATTTAGATATTCTTTTTTTATAATCATCTATCATTTCATTTAAATATTGTTCTTTTATTTTACCTAAACATATTATTTTTATCATATTTCTATCAATTCCGTTCTTTCTTTTTGATGAGCACATATTATATTATTGAAATTTACTTCATATTCTTTAAATATTTCTGTAATTGTATTTATGGCTTTTTCTTCGGTATTATTTATATGACTTAAATGAGTTAATACTATTCTATTAGTGTTATCACCTATTAATTTTGCTAGATATATAGAACTATCTTTATTAGATAAATGGCCACTTGATCCCATTACACGATCTTTTAACCATCTTGGATATGGACCATTTATTAACATTTCTATATCATGATTACTTTCAAATAAATAGATATTACAATTAGTTAATTGTTTAAAATATTTTTGATTAATATAGCCTGTATCTGTTAAATATACTACTGATTTATTATTACATCTTATTATAAAACTTCTAGAATCTGATGTGTCATGAGATGTTTTTATTATTTCTATTGTTGAGTCATCTAATTCTAATTTATCTTCATAAATATATATGTTTTCATAATCATGTAGTATTTCTATTTCATCATACATTTTTTGACTTAAACAGATTGTTGCTTTATATTTTTTTATAAAAGTTTTTAAGGCTTTTATATGATCATCATGGACATGGGTAATTAAGACATAATCTATTTCTTCTATTGGGATTTGAATAGAAGCAAGTGAATCTTTTATATATTTAGTTGTTGTTCCTAAATCAAATAATATTTTATGATTAGGTGTTTCTACATATGTACAGTTTCCTTCTGATCCACTTGCTAATACACAAGTTTTTATTGCCATAATTTAAATGGATTTATAGGTCTTCCACCATTATATGGTTCTCCGGCATACAATCCGAAGTGTAAGTGTGTACCAGTGGCCCATCCACTCATACCCATTCCACCTATAATTTGTCCTCTTACTACTCTTTGTCCAACTGCTACTTTAATGGTACCAGGTGCCATATGGGCATATACTGTGTAATAACCGTTATCATGTCTTATAACAACATTATATCCGGCTGATGATCCAACCATTCCACCATATTGTGCATTTACTACTTCTCCATCTAATGAGGCATATATTGGTGAACCATATCCAGTACCTGAAATATCAATTCCTTCATGCAATGTTCCCCAACGATACTCGAACCCAGATGTAATAATATATGGTTGATTTGTTGGCCAGCCCCAGGCATCTCCAGTATCTACATATGTTCCGCTATAGTTACCATATGCTTTTGTTCCTTTTACTATTATTTCGTTTTGAACTGGTTTTATTACAATTGGTTTTCCAATTGTAATAGCTCCTTGGTTTTGTTCACCATTAGTAAATTGAACACGTGTTGTTATTCTACTTATTCCATTAGATCCTTTTTGTTTTGTTTGTTTATAATCAACATATTGACTATTATCTTCCTCATATACTGTTGTATATTGTTGTTCTATATCTTCTGTAACTAATTCCTCATATACTAAATCTAGTACTGGATTAATTAAGGCAACGTTTATTTCTTGTCCTATAGCTAGTAATGTATCTTCATCTTTAATATTGTCATTAGCTATTAATAATTCTCCAACGTTTAACTCGTTAGCATTAGCTATAGATTCTATAGTATCTCCTTGAACTACTGTGTATAACTTACTACTTGTTCCTTTATTAAATAATAAGTATTTAGTTAGTTCTTGAGAGTCTTTATATATTTGTTCATTTACTGTTATGAAAGATTCTTTAATAGTTATTTTTTCATTAAAATAAATATTTTCTATAATATATCCTACATCAATAATTTCTGGTTGTGTTTCATCCATATATTGTTTAAATCTTTCTTGTCCTATAAAAGTATTAACTATATTTTTAATTGCTTCTTCAAAGATACTTTCTTTTGTTACATATATATAAGTTGGTTCTTTATCTTCTTCTTTACTTTTTATAGTAATTGTATATCCTTTAATAGTAAATTCTTTTTTCTCTTTTATTTTTTCATATATTTCTTCTGTTGCATTTAGTTTTTCATCATAAGTATTAGTTTTTACCATTTGGAATCCTTTTGGAGGATATACTTGATCTGTATTATATTTCTTTTTAACTTCTATTTGTTCTTTGTTAATTAAATCATATAATTCATCTTTTGATTCTATTAAGCCTATTTTTTCTCCATCTAAATATACTTGATATTGAAATTTTGGTTCTTCATATCTTTCTTGTTTATAAAAACCTAATGATAATAATGCTATTAATGGAATGTATATGAAAATAGTACTTATAAGAAAATTCTTAATTTTATTCATTTACTTCTTCCTTTTCTGTAGATAAGTAATTTCTAAAATTACTCATATTAAGTTCAAATAGTAATTGGAACTTACCAGTTGATCCTTTACGATGTTTAGCAATGATGATATCAGCTGGTACATTTTGTTGTTTTCCTAATTCTTCTTTGGCTTTATAATAATCATTTCTATGGATAAATAATACCATATCTGCATCTTGTTCTAATGATCCTGATTCACGTAAATCAGCTAGCATTGGTAAATTATTTTCTCTTTTTTCTGCACTACGTGATAATTGTGATAATGCTATTACTGGTACTTTTAATTCCATTGCCATTGTTTTAATTGATCTTGATATATCAGACACCTCTTGTTGTCTTGATTCAGGTCTTCTTCCGCCTGATGTTATTAATTGTAGGTAGTCGATAATAACTAGACCTAAGCCTTCTTCTTTATTAGCTAATGCACGACATTTTGCTTTTATTTCAGCACATGTAATAGATGGATCATCTACTATTTGAATATTAGTATTTACTAATTGACTATTAGCTTCATTGATTCTTTTCCAATCTGCTTGATTTAGTTTTCCTGTTTGAATTTTATATGAATCAACTTGACCTACTGATGAACGCATTCTATCTACTAATGCTTCTGCAGGCATTTCTAAGTTGAATATTGCAATAGCTTTCTTAGTATATTGTGCAGCATTAGTTGCTATATTAAGAGCAAATGCTGTTTTACCCATACCTGGACGAGCAGCTACTATAATCATTTCACCTTCATGTAGACCTGATGTTGCTTTATCCAAATCTATAAATCCTGTTTTTAAACCACTTATCATATCTGGATTTTGTGCTAGTTTTTCTAGCTTTTCTTGAGCTGATGCTATTACTTCTTTAATTGGTTTAAAATCACTTGTTTGTCTTGCTTTTACTACATTTAAGATATCTTTTTCTGCATCATCTAGTAATGATGTTACATCTTCATCTTCTTCATAGCCTGATGTTGCTATTTGTTCTGCAACAGTAATTAAATTTCTTAATATAGCTTTTTCTTTAACTATTTTAATATAGTATTCTAAATTAGATGCTGATGCTACTGAATCTATTACTTCACTGATGTATTCTATTCCACCTACTGTTGATAAGTTCTTTTTCTTATCTAGTTCTTCTTTAATAGTTGTTATATCTAGTGGAATTTTATTATCATAACATGATTTTATAGCTTCAAATAACTTTTGATTTGCTTCACTATAAAACATTTCAGGATATAATTCTTCACATATTGTTGTTAATGCATTTTTATTTAAGAATGCTACTCCTAGAACGCTCATTTCTGCTTCTAGATTTTGTGGCATTTTTCTTTTTGGCATTAAAACCACCTACTTTTTTAATGTTATTTTAATTTCCCCTTCTACCTTCTTATGTAGTTCTATTTTTACTAGATGTGTTCCTAATGTATCTAGAGAATGATCTAGTTTTATTTTCTTTTTATCGATATTTATATTCTTTTTCTTTAATTCTTCACATATTTGTTTAGAAGATACTGTTCCAAATACTTTATCTTGTTCTCCTGTTTTAACTTTAATAGTTATTTCCATTTTACTAAGTTGTTCTTTTATTTTTTGGCATTCTTCTATATTAGCATCTTCTTCTTGTTTTTTTATGTCTAATTCTTTAGCTAGTTTCTTTTTACTAGTTTCTGTTGCTTGTACTGCTAGTCCATTTTTAATTAAGAAGTTTTGGGCATAGCCGTCACTTACATTAATTATTTGGTCTTTCTTTCCTTGCTTTTTAACATCTTGAAGTAAAATTACTTTCATTAATATTCACTCCTTTTTTCGTTTTATTATTATAACATATTTATGTGTTATTGTTATTTAATATTTCTATTGCTTTTTTATATTGTTCTATTCTTTTATAATCTTTTTCTTGTGGATTAGGGATTCTTGTTATATCCATATTATGTTTTAAATCTATTAATTTTATCTTTTTAGCAAGAGAATTTGTTGATATTTTACTAATATATTCTTCATAGTTATCTGTTTTCTTTGTTAATAATTTTAAAGCTTCTATTATATTAGAATTAAATCCTTCTTTAGATAGATCTTCTATAGTAATATTAGTATCTTCTACCACATCATGTAATAAAGCAACTATTATTTCTTCTTCTGTATTCATTTGTTCTGCAACATGATAAGGATGAAATACATAAGGGTAATTGCCTTTATCATATTGTTCTTTATGAGCATTATACATTATATTAATTGCTTTATTAATATTTGGAGTATATTTCATTATTACACCTCTTTATTATTTTACCATATTTATAGTATTCAAAAAAGGTCTATAAGAGTGTTAAGGAGATGGTAAAGTTTGAAGAATTTAGTGTTTATTGTGATATAATTATTATGAGATATTGGGTGATTTTATGGATAATTATTTAGAACTTAGTAATAAATATAATACTTTTATATATGATAGTTTTAATATAGAAGATATTGGGGATAAATATAGATTAACTTTTAATTATATTGTTCCTAATCTTACAGAGTATCATCCTTATATAGAAGTTGATAAATTTGATATTAATAGTTTTAGTAAGTATTTAGTATTTCATATTGGTTTAATAGAATTAATTAGTTATTGGAAATGTACTTGTAGTAAGAATGTTATTATTAAAGCAGGTTATATTGATGATGAACAAATTAATTGGTTTAAAAAGATATATTATTATGGTTTAGGGGAATTATTCTATACTAATGGTATTAATGTTAATATTGATGATTTTATGAATATTAAATGTGATGCTATTAAAGAAGAGATAGATTATCCAGAATATAAAGGTTTTGGTAATTTAATACCTATTGGTGGAGGCAAAGATAGTAATGTTTCTTTAGAGATATTAAATGGTTTAGATAATGATACATTTATTATTAATCCTAAAGAAGTTACTTTGGCTTGTTCACAACTAGGCGGTTATGAACAACCTATTACTGTTAAAAGAGTATTAGATAAGAACATGTTAGAACTTAATAAGAAGGGTTTTATAAATGGTCATACTCCTTTTAGTGCATGTGTTTCTTTTATATCTTATCTATGTGCATATAGTCATAATAAGAAATATATTGTTTTAAGTAATGAAAATAGTGCTAATGAGAGTAATGTATTTGGTACTAAGATTAATCATCAATATAGTAAGACTTATGAATATGAGAATGATTTTAATAATTATACTAAAAAGTATTTTAAGATAGATATTCATTATTTTAGTTTATTGAGACCTTTAAGTGAGTATCAAATTGGTATGTTATTTAGTCATTATGATAAATATCATAAAGTATTTAAGAGTTGTAATGTAGGTAGTAAGATAGAACCATGGAAATGGTGCTGTAATTGCCCTAAATGTTTATTTGTTTAGACTATATTAAGTCCTTTCTTATATAAAGATAAATTAGTAGATATATTTGGTGAAGATTTATTTGAAAAGAAAGAACTATTAGATACTTTTATTGAATTAATAGGTTATGGTAATAATAAACCATTTGAATGTGTTGGTACATATAGTGAAGTTAGATATGCTATTTCTAGATTAATAAAGGGATTAGATATTCTTCCATATTTAGTTCAATATTATAAAGATAATTATGAATTAGAAGATCTTAATGATAGATTAGAAACTAAATGGAATGATGAAAATAATGTTCCTGAAGAGTTTATTAATCTTGTTAGAGGGGAACTTGATAAGTATGTATAATAAGATAATTGATATTATTAAAGATAAATCATTAGTATTAGTTGGTTTTGGTAAAGAAGGTAAATCTAGTTATAAGTTTATTAGAAAGTATTTACCTAATAAAGAGATTACTATTGTTGATCAGAATGAAAAAATATATGAACAGAATGATTATTTAAATAGTGATAAGAATGTTAAAGTTATTACTGGTGATAATTATTTAGATAGTTTAAATAACTATGATTTAATTATTAAGTCTCCAGGAGTAAAAATACCTGATGAAATATTTAATATAGTAAAGAATAAGATTACTTCTCAATTAGAATTAATACTTGAAGTAGATAGAGATAATGTTATAGGAGTAACTGGTACTAAGGGTAAAAGTACCACTTCTTCTTTAATATATAAAGTATTATGTGATCAGAATAAAGATTGTTTATTATTAGGTAATGTTGGTAATCCTATTTTAGATTATATAGATGATATTAAAGAAGATACTATATTAGTAATAGAATGTTCTAGTTATCAATTAGAGAATGTTAAAGTAAGTCCTCATATTGGTATATTATTAAATTTATTTGAGGAACATTTAAATTATCATATTACTTTACATAATTATTGGTATTCTAAATTAAATATATTTAAATATCAAAATAGTAATGATTATATGTTATTTAATAGTGAGAATGATAATGTTAAACAATGTGTTGATAATAATAAATATAATGGTAGACATATTGATTTAAGTAAAGAATATACTTTTAATAATGATGATATACTTTATGATAATAAAGTAATTTATAATAGAAATAATGAGAGAAATATTATTGGGGAACATAATTTAAAAGATATATTATTTGTTTTAAGAGTTAGTATTATTTTAGGGTTAGATTTAGATAAAGTAAGAGAATCTATTAGAGTATTTAAACCTTTAGAACATAGAATGGAATATTTTGGTACTTATAATAATGTTAAATATTATGATGATGCGATAGCTACTATACCGGAAGCTACTATTAATTGTATTGAAGCTTTAAAAGATGTTGATACTTTAATATTTGGTGGTTTAGATAGAGGTATTAGTTATGATATGTTTATAGATTATTTAAATAAATCTAATGTTGATAATTTAATAGCTATGCCAGATACAGGTTATAAGATTGCTGATAAAATTGTTAATAAAAAGGTATTTAAAGTTGAAACTTTAGAAGAAGCTGTTAAAATAGCTAAAGAAGTGACAAAGAAGATTTGTTTATTATCGCCTGCGGCTCCTAGTTATAATGCTTTTAAAAACTTTGAAGAAAAAGGTAATATATTTAAAGAATTAGTAAAGAAGGATTAATATGTTTGATATTAAAAATTGTAAAAAGATATTTATGTGTGGTATTGGTGGTACTAGTATGAGTGGTATTGCTGAAATATTACATAAATGGGGCTATGATGTAGTTGGTAGTGATGCTATTAGTAGTCATCAAACTGATTGGTTAGAAGAAAGTGGTATTAAAGTATTTATAGGTCAAAAGAAAGAAAATATTACTGATGATTTAGATTTATTTGTATATACTGCTGCTGTTAAAGAAGATAATCCTGAATATGTGGAAGCTAAGAATAAAAATATTCATATGATGGAAAGAGGTATCTTTTTAGGTGAATTAACTAAATTATTTAAAGATACTATTGGTATTAGTGGTACTCATGGTAAAACTAGTACTACTTCTATGATTGCATTAGCTTTCTTAGAAGCTAATATGGATCCTTCTATTCAAGTTGGTTCTAATTTAAGACAATTAAATGGTAATTATAGAGTTGGTAATTCTGATTACTTTATTATAGAAGCTTGTGAATATAGTGATAGTTTTCTTAATTTTAAAGAAAGAAGTGCTATTGTTTTAAATATAGATGATGATCATTTAGATTATTTTGGTACTATTGATAATACACAAAAGAGTTTTGAGAAGTATGTTAGTATGTTACCTAGTGATGGTTATTTAGTTATTAATAATGATGATTTTAGATGTGTTGAAGTAAGTAAACATACTAAAGCTAAAGTAATTACTGTAGGAAGTAATAATAAAGCAGAATGGTATTATGATAATGTTATTTTTGATAGTGATGGTTATCCTTCATATGATGTATATCATAATAATGAATATGTAGATAATATTAAACTACAAGTAGTTGGATTACATAATGTTATGAATAGTTTATGTGCTTTTGCTTTATGTAATGCTTATGGTATTGATATAGATACATTTAAGAAAGCTATGTTAAAGTTTACTGGTGCAGACAGAAGAATGGAATATAAAGGTAAATTTAAGAATGCTAAAGTTTTTGATGATTATGGTCATCATCCTACTGAAGTAGAAGCTGTTGTAAGAGGTTTAAAGAATAAAGAATTTAATGAAGATTGGGTTATTTTTGAACCTCATACATATAGTAGATTAGTACAACATTTAGAAGAGTTTGGTAGAGTATTAAGTGAGTTTGATCATATTATTATTATTGATATATATGCTGCTAGAGAGAAGAATACATTTAATATAAGTGAAGAAGACTTAATTAAAGAAATTAAGAAACATGGTAAAGATGCGGTACATATTAGTGATTATGAAGAAATTAAAAAATATCTGAACGATAATGTTTCAGATAATGATATTATTCTTACTTTAGGTGCTGGTTATGTTACTAAAATAAGTGAATTGTTAACAAAATAAAAGATTATAAACATTGTTTATAATCTTTTTTATTATCTTACGTATGGTAATAAAGCCATGAATCTAGCCCATTTAATTTGTTGAGCTATATGTCTTTGGTGCTTTGCACAAGCGCCAGTCATTCTACGAGGCATTATTTTGCCTTTTTCATTAATATATTTAGAAACGATCATTACATCTTTGTAATCTACGCTTTTACCTGCACACATTTGACATATTTTTTTCTTTTTACGATAAAATTCAGCCATTTTTGATTTCCTCCTTATTAGAATGGTAGGTCATCATCACTAAGTGCTACTTCTTCGCCAAAGTTTTTAAATGGATCTTCGCTTATATCTGTAGACTCTTCAATATTTGATGAACTACTACTTTCATTTTCAACTGATACATCACTAGATCCTCCACCTATAAATGTGAAGTTATCTACTACAACGTCAGTTGTATATCTCTTAGTTCCATCTTGTGCGTCATAAGAACCAGTTTGTAGTCTTCCTTCTACAGCTATTTCTCTACCTTTTTTTAGGTATTTTGCAATCGTTTCTGCTGTTCCTCTCCAAGCAACACAGCTGATAAAATCAGCTTCTCTTTGGCCGTTTTGATTTGCAGTACGACGATTTACAGCTATAGTAAATCTTGTTTGACTTATTCCACTAGTTGTTGTACGCATTTCTGGATCTTTTGTTAATCTTCCGACTAATACTACTCTATTCATATTATTTCTCCTCATCTAATCTAACAATTAAATGTCTTAATACATTTTCATCTAGTCCAACTCTACGATCAACTTCTGCTTCAGCATCTTTAGCTGCTTCGAATGTTACTACATAGTAATATCCGCTTATTTCATTTTTGATTGAATATGCTAGTTTCTTTTCACCTAATTCTTTGAACTCAGCTACTTTTCCTTTGCAATCTTCAACAGCCTTCTTAACAGCATCAGCTGTCTTTTTAACAGCTTCTGCTTCTTGAGTTGCTTTTACGATAAACATCATTTCATATTTGTTCATTATTACACCTCCTTATGGTCTTTCGGCTTTATATCCAGTATAAAGCAAGGAGTAAATTTCTTACTCGTCTTGTATTTTAGCATATTTATTCTATTATGTAAATCTTTTTGTTGATAACTCTTCACTTATTAACATATAAAAAAGTAAGATAATTCTTACTTTGATACATTAAATCTAAAATAACAGATATCTCCATCTTGCATTAAGTAGTCTTTACCTTCTAATCTTAGTTTACCTGCTTCTTGTACAGCTTTTTCGCTACCTAATTTATCTAGATCATCATATGACATTACTTCTGCTTTGATAAATCCTTTTTGGAAGTCTGTATGGATAATTCCAGCACATTCTGGTGCTTTCATTCCTTTTTTAAATGTCCATGCTCTACATTCATCTTGTCCTGAAGTAAAGAATGTCTTTAAACCTAGTAATTCATATGTTGCTTTTATTAATAAATCTAGACCTGATGCATTAAGACCAAGTGATTTCATAAATTCTACTCTTTCTTCATCGCTATAATCTGCTAATTCTTCTTCTAATTTAGCACACATTATTATTACTTTTGCTTCATCATTTTTAGCATATTCTTCTAATGATTTTGTATATTCATTAGAACCTGCTATTGCATCTTCATCATTAACATTAGCTACATAGATAATCTTTTTTTGAGTAATAAAGTTAAAACTTTGTATTACTTTTAATTCATCTTCATTATAATCTACTCTTCTTAGAGGTATTTCTTTAGATAATGCTTCTTTTGATTTTCTTAAAGCATTTAGTTCTATTACAGCTTCTTTATCTTTAGTAGTTTCTGCTTTCTTTTCTATTTTACTTATACGAGATTCTACTATTTCTAAATCTGCTAGTATTAATTCTGCATTAATTATTTCTACATCTCTAATAGGATCTATTTTACCTTCTACATGTGTTATATTTGAATCTTCAAAACATCTTACTACTTCTACTATTGCATCTACTTCTCTTATGTGAGATAAGAATTTATTACCTAATCCTTCACCTGTAGAAGCTCCTTTTACTAAACCTGCTATATCTGTAAATTCAAATGTAGTTGGTACTAGTTTTTTTGGTTGATACATTTCATTTAATTTATCTAATCTTTTATCTGGTACTGTAACTACTCCTACATTTGGTTCTATTGTTGCAAATGGGTAATTTGCTGCTAATATATGTTGTTTTGTTATTGCATTAAATAATGTAGATTTTCCTACATTTGGTAAACCTACTATTCCTGCTTTTAATGACATTTTAATACACCTCAATCTATTTGATATTATATAAAAAAACAATTGATGTTTCAATTGTTTTTATGTTGTTATTATATGTCCTCCAATACCTATTGGTAAACCAATTAGATACCATCCTATTAATAATAAAATTAATACTAAACCTATTAATAATGAATATTTTGTTTGATATCTTAATGTTTTGAATAAGTTTATTGGTTTTTCATTTTGGTTATACTTTTCTAGGTATGCTAAATATACGAAGTAATATGCTAATATTGGTGTTAATCCTGTAGTCATACATTCACCAAATCTTACTATTACTTGAGCAAATTCAGGACTTAAACTACATCCTATGAATGTTGGCACTACTGCTGTTGATAATATTGCCCATTTAGCAGCAGAACCTGTTAGGAACAATGATGATATAGCAGATGCTAAGAATAATACTATTATTAGTGTAGGTCCTGTAAATCCACTATTTTGAATGAAATTAGTTAAATTAACTGTTATTACTACACCTATATTAGTCTTCTTTACTATATTAACTAATATTGATCCTAATAAGATTAATATTAATGTATTTCCTGTTCCATCTAATGAATGTGATAAATCTTCACAGAAATCATTATTATTCTTTATTGTTTTAGCTCCTATTCCATATGCTAGACCTAATATAATAAAGAATACTGTTACTATAAAGACAAATCCTTGTGAAAAGAATGAGTTATGACTAAATAGTTTATCTATATAGAAATATTGACTATAGTCTAGTAAATTACCTGATAATGGTAATCCTGGAATAATATTATATAAGAAGATTAGTAAATATATTGCTCCTGCTATTACTGAGAAGATTAATCCTCTATATTCTCTTCTTCCTATTCTTAATTCTTTCTTTTCTTCTTTATATTCATATTTTTCTACTTCGTTAACTGTAAATCTTTCTGTAATAACTGTTATAATGAATGAACATAAGATAATAGCTACAATCATAATAAATAAGAAACACCATGTTGATAAATTATATGATTGATCTATTGTATTAGCATTAGCTATTGTATATGTTAACATTTCACTATCTATTGATGTTAAAAAGATACTTAATCCTGTTCCACATGTTAATGAAGCATATACAGCAGTTATTCCTACCAATGGATTTCTTCTTCCATAAGTAAATATTAATGCTGCTAGGGGTATCATAATAGCGTATCCTATATCACCCATAATACTAAATATCATACTTATAAATACTAACCAGAAGGTTATTGTATATTTTTTACAGAATTTTGTAAGTATTGTAAATGTAGTTTTAATAAAACCACTTTTTTCTAATATACCTATTCCTATTAAGATAATTATTATTGTACTTAATGGAGTAAATGCTGTAAAGTTTGATACTGTTGATGAGAATATATATTTTAATCCATGTAGATTAAATAATGATTCTACGCTTTCTGACGTTACTATATATTCTTTGGTATTTAAATCTATTTTATTATATGTTCCTTCAAATCCTAGTAGATTTAAGAAACCGCTTAATATAATTGTAAATGCAATCAAGAATATAATAGCCATTACTGGATTAAGAGTCATTCTTTCTTTGAATTTATTCATGCTCTTCACCAATAACTTTCTTTAATTTTTTTTCAAATTCTAATCTATCCATCATGACTTCTCTATTACAATTGAGGCATTTTATTTTAATATCAACACCTGTTCTTGTAATTTGCCATTTATTTGTTTGGCAAGCATGAGGTTTTTTCATAATAACTATATCATTTAATTTATAATTATTTGTCATAATGCACCTCCAATTGTGAGTAAGGTATAGAAACTTTATTTTGATTTAATGTAGTTAAGATTATTTTATTGATTTCTCTCTTAGCTTTCCATTGCGTTTCTCTCTTACAACTAAATTGTACTAAATATTTTACGCAAGATTCTGCCATTTCGTCAATACCCAAATAATCTACAGATGTTGGTATAACGTTTTCTACCTCTCTCATTTTAGGAAGTATTTGCTTTGTTATTATTTTTTCTAATTTAGCTACTTGTTCTTCATATGGTAAACATATTCTGATATAAGTAGTTTGTTCTTTTTTGGAAATATTCTTTATTTCCATTATGTTTCTATTAGCTACAGTAAGTATTTGACCACTAGCATCTTTTATTTTGGTAGTTCTAAGGTCAAACTCTACTACTGAACCTGCAAATGTGCCATAAGTTACTATATCACCAACGACAAAGTAATCTTCTAGCATGATATTTATTCCACTTATAATATCTTTAAAAGTATCTTGTAAAGCCAAACCGACGATAGTAGCAATAACTCCTAATCCTGCTAACATACCTTTAACATTAATTCCAAATAAACCAAGTATTATTACTATTACAATTACTGTAAAAATATATCCTAATATACTTTCAATAAATTTGGTTAGTGTTTTCCTTTTTTTCCTTTCATAAGGATCTTTACCCTTATCTATATTTGCATCTAGTATTATTTTGATAGAATGGTATGTAAAATATGAAATGGCAATTGTTACTATGGTTCCATATACTTCTCTTTTAGTAAAGATATTTATAAGAACTTTAATTGAATTAACCATTACTCACCTTCTATATCTATTCCTAAAATCTCTAATATTCTATCTAAATCATTATCTGAATCAAATGGAATCTCTATCTTTTTATTATTAATTTTTACTTTTGTACCTATTTTTTCTCTTAGTACTCCTTCATATATCGCATGTTTTGCACTATATACTGGAGTTCTATTTATTTTATTTTTTCTTTCTAAAGCATCTGAACTTGCTATTTTTTCTGTGTCTCTAACACTTAAATCATCTTCAATGATTTTATTAGCTAGTTCATTAACTTTATTTTCATCGGAAATCTTACTTAGTACTCTAGCATGTCCCATAGATATTTTTCTTTCGGTAACATAATTCTTAGTAGTATCTGGTAAATCTAATAGGCCTAGTAGATTAGTTATATAACTTCTACTTTTACCAAATTTCTTTGCTACTTCTTCTTGTGTATTACCTGTAGTATCTATAATTTTTTTGAATTGTTCTGCTTCTTCTATTGGATTTAAATTTTGTCTTAAGATGTTTTCTGCTAGAGCAATTTCCATCATTTCTTGATCAGTATAATCTTTGATAATAGCAGGTATTGTTGTTTTTCCAGCCATTTTAGATGCTCTTGTTCTTCTTTCACCAGCTACTATTTCATATCCTTTTATACTTTTCTTAACAATGATTGGTTGAATAATTCCATGTTCTTTAATTGAATCTGCTAATTCTTTTAATGCTTCTTCATCAAATTCTTTTCTAGGTTGATATGGATTACTTCTAATATCAGTTAATGGGATTTCTACTACATCATTCTTCTTAGTTTCATTAATAACTTCTTGTTCGAAATTATCAAAATCTATTCTTCCATTACTGAATAATTGTTCTAAGCCCTTTCCTAATGCTTTTCTTTTAGTCTCCATTTCTACTAATCACTTCCTTTGCTAGATTTTGATAAGCTAATGTTGCTCTACTAGTAGGATCATAATCACTAATTGGTTTTCCATGACTTGGTGCTTCTACTAATCTTACTAATCTAGGTATTATTGTATTAAATACTTTATTTTTAAAGTATTTTCTTACTTCTTCTATTACTTCTAATCCTATATTAGTTCTTCCATCTAGCATAGTAAGTAGAACACCTTCTATTCTTAAGTCAGGATTCATATTTGACTGAACCATTATTATGGAATTTAATAATTGAGTTATTCCTTCTAATGCAAAGAATTCACATTGTACAGGTATAATAACTGAATTACTTGCTACTAATGCATTCATTGTTGATATTCCTAATGATGGTTGGCAATCTATTATAATATAATCATATTTATCTTGTATTGTTGCTATTGCATTTCTTAGTTGTTCATTTTGTTTGAATTCTTGATTTTCTAGCATATTTTTTACAAATTCTACATCTACTCCTGCTAGATTAATAGTAGATGGTATTAATGATAGGTTTTTAAATTTTGTTTTAATTATTGCATCTTCTATAGTGCATTTACCTGTCATTACATCATATATATCATTTTTAAAATCTCCATTGTTATAGCCAGTACCTGTAGAGGCATTTCCTTGGGGATCTAAATCTATTAATAAAGTTTTTTTACCTTCTTTACCTAATGCTGCTGCTAAATTTATACTAGTTGTAGTTTTACCTACGCCACCCTTTTGATTAACTAATGAAATAATTTTTGCCATATTTTGTACCACCTTTTCATGTATTATTTCTCTTTATAATTTTAACATACATATAGGAAAAAAGCATTATAATTAGTTAAAAAAAAGAAACAAATTATTATTTTGTTTCTTTATCTGATTCGTCTTTAGACTCTTCTTTTGTTTCTTTCTTTTTAGCTTTATCTTCATCACTACCAATTTTACCAGTTTCTACTAACTCAGTAATTTGTTCTTTAGTGATTGTTTCTCTTTCCATTAATTCATCAGCTATTAATAATACTAATGTTTCATGTTTAGATAATAACTTCTTAGCATTTTTATAGCATTCATCAAGTATTTTTCTTACTTCATTATCTATTTCTAATGCAACTTGGTCTGAGAAATCTTTTGATTTAGTATAATCTCTTCCTAGGAATACTCCTTCAGATTTTTCTTCTAATTGAATAGGTCCTAAGTCACTCATACCATATTCAGTAACCATTGATCTAGCTATTTTAGTAGCTCTCTTTAAGTCATCTGATGCTCCAGTAGTAATTTGACCCATGAATAATTCTTCACTTGCTCTACCACCTAATAAACCAGTAATTTGACTAATTAATTCTTCTTTAGTCATAATACCAATTTTTTCTTCTTTAGGAAGCATCATTGTATAGCCACCAGCTACTCCTCTTGGAATAATAGTAATTTTATGTACTTCTTGTGCATCTTGTAATTTTAAACCAATTACAGCATGTCCAGATTCATGGATAGCAACAAGTCTCTTTTCTTTATCTGTAATCTTTCTAGATGTTTTTGCTGGTCCAAGTAATACTCTATCTGTTGCTTCATCTATTTCTTCCATAGTAATTGCATCTTTATTTCTTCTTACTGCTAATAATGCGGCTTCGTTAAGTAAGTTTTCTAGATCTGCACCACTAAATCCTGGTGTTCTTTTACTAACATTTTCTAGATTAACTTCTGGCGCAAATGTTTTATTCTTAGCATGTACTTCAAGTATTTCTTTTCTTTCTCTAGAATCAGGTAAACTAACTGTTACTTGTCTATCGAATCTTCCTGGTCTTAATAAAGCAGGGTCTAGTACGTCTGGTCTATTTGTAGCTGCTATTACGATAATTCCTTCGTTAGCACCAAATCCATCCATTTCAGTAAGTAATTGGTTAAGTGTTTGTTCACGTTCATCGTGTCCTCCACCAATACCAGATCCTCTTTGACGACCTACAGCATCTATTTCATCAATAAATATTAAACATGGTGCATTTCTTTTTGCTTCTTTAAACATATCTCTAACACGAGATGCTCCAACTCCGACGAATAATTCAACGAAATCAGAACCACTTATGTAATAGAATGGTACATTTGCTTCACCTGCTACTGCTTTAGCTAGTAAAGTTTTACCTGTTCCTGGAGGACCTACTAATAATACTCCTTTAGGAATTCTAGCACCCAATTTTTGGAATTTCTTAGGATTCTTTAAGAAGTCGATTAATTCTTCTACTTCTTCTTTTTCTTCTTTTAATCCTGCTACATCAGTAAATTTAGTTTGTCCACCATCTTCACTTAATTTAGCTCTACTCTTTCCGAAATCCATTGATTTATTATTTCCAGCAGTAAGTCTAGTAAATAGAAAATATAGACCTACTATCATAATAATAAATGGTACTACATTTACTAAAATATATAGTAAATTACTTGATCCTGGATCTTTTTCTGTTTCATACTTTTCAAGATTATTAGCTTCTGCATATTCAACTACTACATCAATTTCTTCTGTAATAATTCTTGTTTTAAATGTTTCTCCTGAACTATATTCTTCTAATACACCTTCTACATAGTAAACATTTTCACTACTTTTAGGTGTTATTTTAATTTTAGTTACTTGTTTATCTTCTAAAGCTGTTAATAATTCTCCTGTTGTAATTTCATGTACTTTATTACCACCATTATTTATAACCAAGAATGTTACTAATATAAATACACCTATAATCAAATATGGTAAGATGGCCATAAATGTATTATTTTTTTTCTTCATTTGTCTTTCTCCCTCCATAAATTTAGTTATACCATAGTATTATATCATAGTTTTCGCTATTTGCTTTATCAAATTTTGATTTTTTTAAACCTGGTAGCCAAACTATTTGATTATTAGAATCTACTACTATTGGTTGCGTATTTCTTTCATTAGTATTTAACTTACAATCAATGAAAATATCTTTTATTTTTCTTTGATTAGTCATATTCTTAATAGTCATTCTATCTCCAGGTTTTCTATTTCTTACATATAGAGGCAATTTAACTTCATTACTGTTAAGTTTTATATAATAATTACTTGTTTCTTCTGTTGCATCTATTATATTAATAGTATGTCCATTAGGTAGAATAGTTTCCTTATCTATTTGAATATCATAATCTTCTTCTTTTTCTTTTTGTATATCTACTATTAATTTATTATAAGACTTTATAATTAATAGTTTATCTGGTAATTTTAATTCCATATTTGGTTTTGGATTACTAATCATATTTAAGATAATATTTACGTGTTTATCACTTACTAAATATAAATTATCTATATAATAATCATCTAATATATATTCTATTATCTTTCTTTGAATTAATTTATCCAATAAATTAAAATCTTTAATATCTAGTGTTTTATTATGATATTTAGCTTCTATTTCTTGTTTTACTACATTATCTACATAATTATAGTATTCATATAATTCTTTACTAAATTTAATATATTTTAAATGTACATTAGGATTTTCTTCTTTTAAGAATGGTAATACATAATGTCTATATCTATTTCTTGTATAATGATCTAATTCATTTGATGCATCTATTACAAATGGTATATTTCTTTCATAGTTATATTGTTCTATTTCAATTTTTGTTGTATATATTAATGGTTTTATTATTTTATAAGTTCCTTTATCTGTTTCTGTTAAAAAACCTGTATATCCTTTTAAATTAGAACCTCTTGTTAAACGCATTAATATTGTTTCTATTAGGTCATCTCCATGATGAGCAGTAAATAAATATTTTGCTTTATATTTATCAATAATAATTTTGAAATAGTTATATCTTTTCTCTCTTAGTTCTTGTTCTGTATAATCTTCTGTTTCACTTTTCTTTTCAAACTTAATTGTTTCAAATTTTACTTTCTTATCTTTGCAATATTGTTCTACTAATTGTTGTTCTTCATCAGATTCTTTTCTTATATTATGATTAATATGTGCACATATTATATTTATATCTACTTTTAATGTTAATAGTATATCTAGTAAGCACATTGAATCTGGTCCACCAGATAATCCTATTACTACTGTATCTTCATCTTTTAGGAGACTATTTAAGTATTCAATCGTATTTTTCATATTAACTCCTTTTTATATCTTTAATATAGATTCTATAAATGCTTTTATATCACCATCTAGTACTTTATCTGTATCACTGGTTTCATAATTACTTCTATTATCTTTAACTAATTTATATGGTTCTAAGACATAACTTCTTATTTGTGAACCAAAATCTATACCAGTAGTAATACCTTTTAGTTTTCGCATTTCTTCTTCTTGTTTTTCTAATTCTAAATTATATAATTTAGATTTTAATACTTTCATAGCTTGTTCTTTATTTTGTAATTGGCTTCTTTCGTTTTGACAGGTTACTACTATTTTAGATGGGAAATGAGTAATTCTTACAGCACTTGGTGTTGTATTTACTCCTTGTCCTCCATGTCCTGTTGCACAATAAGTATCTATTCTAATATCTTCTTCTTTTATTTCTATATTTATGCTTTGATCTATTTCTGGAACAACTGAAATAGATGCAAATGATGTATGTCTTCTTTTATTAGAATCAAATGGCGATATTCTTACTAGGCGATGAACTCCTTTTTCACATTTAAGGTAACCATATGCATAATCACCTTTTATGTGAATAGTGACAGATTTAACACCTGCCTCTTCACCTGCTTGATATTCTAATTCTTCATAAGTAAAGTTGTTTTTATCACAAAATCTTTCATACATTCTTAATAACATTGATGCCCAGTCGCAGGATTCTGTTCCTCCAGCACCTGGATGAATTTCTAAATAACAATTACTTTTATCGTATTCTCCATTTAATAATGTATTTATTTCAAGTTCTTCTATTTCTTTAACTAATTCATTAGTATCTTGTTCTAATTCATCAAGTAATTCTTCATTATTATCCTCTTCTAACATGTGGATTATTTCCGTGTTAGTGTTAATTCTTGTGGATAATTTATTAAATAAGTTTGTTTCTTTTTTTAATGAATTTAATTCTTTATTTATATTATTCGATTTTTCAATATCATTCCAAAAATTAGGATCATTCATTAACTCTTCATATTCTTTAATTTTTGATTCTTTTTTGGATATGTCAAAGAGACCTCCCTATTGTAGCAAGTCTCTCTTTTTGTATTTCAATAATATTTTTTAATTCTTTTAGTTCCACACATATCACCTATTTTATTATAACATATTAAATGTGATAATTTGATGAGTTTTTCTCTCATTTATTAGCCGTTTATAATATCATATATGTCTTGTATTTGCAATGGAACTAGATACTCTTTCTAAATGATTCAATTGTATCTACTTCTATATATCTATTCATTCTATCTAATAAGATTACAATAAATTCAGATGCTGATATGAAACCGTTTATAGCTAATATATATGCTTTTTCGATTTTTTTATCTTTTATTAATTTTGATACCATTATTCTTTCTGCAAATGCTGTTAAAATTGTATTTACTAATTGTTTTCTATTTAATTTAATTAATTCTTCATAATTTACTTTTTTTCTTTTTACGTAGAAGTCTGTATCTATAATTGTTAATACTAAATTGTCTTTTTGGTTATTAGTTATTATATTATCACTATTAATATCATCTAAGAACCAACCTTTTTGTGTTAGTCTTTCTATTTCTTTTTCTAACTTGGTTATTTGTTTTAACAATGTACTAATTGATATTTGAGGATTTATTTCTTGAATAGGAATACCAGGTATATATGGTGATACTACTCCATATAATTTACTTTTTTCCATTACTAATGATGTAGGGAAAGCTACTAAAGCACTTGTTTCTTCTATTTGATTTTTTAAACCTTGATAAAATGGTTTATTACTTATAGAGTAAAAATCATTTTCAGAATCATATTCTTTATATTTAAGTCCTTCTCCTAATAAATAAATAGTATGGCCTTGGTAAGTTCTTGTTAAGAACGTTTTACTAGGTAGTTCATCTGGTGTTATTATTTTTTTCATAAAAAACCCCCATTTCAATGGTTGTTATTATAACATTATAGGGAGTTTTTAACAATCTTATCTATTTCTTTATCCATTTCTTTTACTACATTTAAGTATTTTTCTTTATCTACTAAATAACCCATGCCATGATTAGCATTCTTAATTATTAGTAATTTCTTAGGTCCTTGGTATTTTTTATAATTTAATAACGAGTTTTTCATTGGAACAAAGTCATCTATATCTCCATGAGCGAATAATATTGGTACTTTGATATTTTTTAGTGATTTTATGGTATTTATTTCTTTTAAATTATATTTAGCAAATATTTTACAATAGAAGTTAATAATTGGCATAAATATGAAACTAGGTAGATAGAAATAATGTTTTAAGGTATATTTTACTTCTTCATAACCACTTATATAACCACTATCTGTATAGATAGCTATTATATTTTTATTATATAGTTCTGGTACTAATAAAGCTGTTGTTGCTCCCATAGATATACCTGCTAGTACTATTGGCTTATTATAGTGTTTATTTAAATATTTTAACCATATTACTACATCTTTTCTTTCTTTATAACCAAACGTTATATATTTACCTTGACTTTTGCCACATGCTCTTTGATCTATTATTAATATACTATAATTCAAATCATAATAATCTTTTGCTGATGGATATACATCTCTATTAGGAGTGCTTCTATAGCCATGTAATAATACTAATATTTTATTAGATTTAGAATTATCTATATAAATACCATGTAATGATAAATTAGCTCTATTTCTTATATAAATATCTTTATATTTAACATTATTAATCCAATTTAAATTATCTATTATTTTATCTTTATATTTATCTATTTCTATTCCTGCTTTTTTATCTAATATTTTAGATACTATTGGCATTTTTTTAGATACTAATAAGAATAATATATAAGATATTAAAAAATAAATAATAATTATTATTAATAATATTATTAGAGCTGTTTTCATAGGTATTTCTCCTTTGTGATGTATTATAACATAAAAAAAGATACTTTCTAGTATCTTATTCTCCATCATATTTAATACATGATTCTACTTTATAATCTTTTAATAGTTCTCGACCTTTTAATGCAGGCAATTCTATTAATACACATATTTTTACTACTTTACCACCTAATGATTCAACCATTTTAATCATTGCTTCCATTGTTCCACCAGTAGCTAGTAAATCATCTATTATTATAACTTTATCTCCTTTTTTAATACCTGTTTTATTCATTTCTAAGGTTGCTGTTCCATATTCTAAAGCATATTCTTGAGAAATAGTTTCTCTTGGTAATTTACCTTTTTTTCTTACAGGTACAAATGATTTATTAAGATTGTATGCTATAGGCATACCGAAAATAAATCCTCTTGATTCTGGTCCTACAACTATATCAAACTTGGTTCTTCCTATTAATTTTTGTACAGAATCAATTGCTAGTTTTAAAGAATCTTTATTTTCTAATAGAGTTGTTATATCTCTAAACATTATTCCTTTTTTTGGAAAATCTGGTACTGTAGCTATATAATCTTCTAATTTCATATTATTTCCTCTCAAATAAGAAAACTCCAGATTATGCTGGAGTAATATCTTCCATTTTCTTTTGCGCAGTAGCGTCTTGTGCTTGGTAATTTTGTGCAGATTTATTTACTTCGCCAGAAAAATCACTGCATAAAGTTTGTAGTTGAGCTATTTCGTGTCTTAATCTAGTAAGGATATTTGATGCTTCAGCTGCAGCTGTTCCGCCCCATCCTTCTGTGCTTTGTTCACCAATTCTACTCATAACTTCTTGTTCGAAAGTGTTTATAGGGTCATTCATGCTTTGAGAATAATTTTTCATAGCAGTTGCTGCTTCTTGTAAAGATCTATAATTAGCCTTCATATCTGTCATTACCTCCCATCATTGAACTATTTTCTGCTTCTGTTGTTTCATAACCATTAGATATATCTTTTAATGTTGTACCTAATCTGTTTAAACTATTTAAATCAGCTTCTAATTGTGGGCGAAGTGCTTCAAATCTTTCTAAAAATGCTGTTGAAGCTTCACCTTTCCAACTGCTAGTATCTGTTACTTGATCTACAGTTGCTTTTAATGCGTCATATAATTGTTGTACTTGTTCTGCAGCATTATCACTACTAGAACCAGCACTTGTTAATCCTTGTGTGTCTACGTCTACGAATGAGTTTCCCATAATAATTCCTCCTTATGTTTTCCTAATTAAATTATATCTTTATATTTTAAGATGTTCAAGTTTTCTTACATTTACTTGTCATCCTCTTCTTTTTTTATGTATTTACTTCTTTAGTTTTAAATTTCTCTGTAGGTCCATATGCTAAATAAGTACCTCCTTGAGCAAAGAATCTTCTATTTCTTTCTGATAATGTTTGAATTCTTCCATCATAACAATCTAATACTAATATATTATCTGGATTCATATCAGCTGCACTTCTTACATCTGATGTGAAACCTACTACTGTTACTAAATGTCGTTTACCTTGATCTGAATGTTTTTGAGTAACTTGTAGTACTACTGGATTCCCTTCCATTATTTCATTAAATACATAATTAGCTACTACATTATAATCTGATGAAACACATGGTTCATTTATTCTTGTAGCGGGTCCTCCTTTTAGGTCGGCCATATCGCTTTTCTTTGTATATGTTCCTCTTAATAAATCAACTGCATAATATTGTGATAATATCATACATTGTCCTCCTAAAAGACCTGCATCTTGATACATTTTATTACTTTTAATATATTGTTCATAGTCTGCAATTGGTATTTTAGTATTTACTACAAAGAAGTCTTTTCCATTATATGTAAAACTTACTAAATTAGAATTATCTGGATATTCTACATAATTTATTAAAGGATCTCCGTTTGTTTTAATAGCTGGCATTGTAATTCTACCAAATAAATCAATAAATTCTCCTTTAAATTCAGTTAATGATATACCATTTGGTACATTGAAAGAACTTAAATTCGTTTCTGTTGTATTTATTTCTGTTTTATAGTTATTAAACCATGTATGTGTATTATTTACTGCTGTTTTAAGTCTTTCTATACTATTTTTTGCTTTATTTATCGCACTTGATATTTCACTTCCTGAAATTGTTGATAAATAATTACTACCTATACTATCTACTATTCTTGTAATATTTCCTTTAGTTTGTTCTAATTTACTATTGTATGTATTTATGGCATCTAAATCTATTAAATAATCCATGTTATCACTCCAATTATAATTTTGATTTTATACTTGCTTCTTTTGAATCCATTGTTTGTTCATAACTAGCAAGACTTCTTCTCCAGCCATCTATTGTTGATTGTGGAGTTTTATTTGTTGCGCTAGCTAGATATTCTTTATAAGTATTTGCATTGGTCTCTGCTGTTTTATATTCACTTATTAAATTTGCTATTGTTGATAAATTATCTAAATTATCATATATTTCTTTATATACTTCTGAGTTTATTTTATCTAATGCTGTAAATAAGGTATTTTTTGCATTTACCTTCCATACGCCATCTGATAAGCCGCTTTTTATATCAGCTAATTGCTGTTTCGTAGGAGATAATTGTGATTTTAAGGAACTTACTGCTGATGTAATACTAGATGGGTTAATATTTTTATATAATCCGTAATTTGCCATATTATCCTCCTAACCATTTGCTGATGCTGTATCTGTTGGTGCTTCTGCTCTTACAGCTCCTGTTTCAATAGTTGTATTTATTTTGGGAGTTTCTGTAGCTCCTATTATGCTTCCTATATTTGTTATAGATGTTACCGGTGATGAACTATCCCATGGTAAATCCCATTTTTCTGTTGTAGGATTTCCTGATTCTATAAATTTTGATCTTTGTACTTCAAATTCTAGTACATTTATTTTTCCATCTCCCAATACATGTCCCCATTCAGATCCTGCATCAGAACCCTTTGAGTCAGCTATAACACATTTAATTACATTGCCATTAGCTAATTTAACATCTATACAATCTCCTGGTTTACCAAATTTTGTTGATACTGCAACTAAGTATCTATCTTCGCCTTCTACATTTATTACTGCCATTCCATTTTTAAAAACAGAACCTTGTTTTTTCCAAATTTCTGATACTTTTTGTTGATTGGTTCCTTCTGCCCAAGTCATTTCTCTTCCACTTTTTATCCAATAATCATATCCTGTTACTGTATACTCACCTTGAGTTATATCTGATGGTATTTCTATTTCTTTTCCTTTTAATTCAGAATCTGTTAATCCAGTAATAGTGGTTGCTGTTAATCCTGTAATAGCTGTTCCTAAATCTATTCCTGTAGGAGATGAAGATGAGTATGAGCTACTTCCATAAGAACCACTTGAGCCACTAGAACCACTTGATCTTCTTCTAGATGTTCCACTATTTGGTGATCCTGTATTTTGATTATTTGCATCAGTACCATCTATTGCATTGGCAGCTGCTTTATATCGTGAATTTAAATCTATAATAGGTGCATTATTAACATCATAACTATCAATATATTGTTGTCCACCTACTAATTCTTTTAATTTATTTACTGATTCAGTTCCTAGTGCTTCGTAACCATTTGCACAACTAGTTAAGAATAAAACAGATAATGCTAACTGTCTTTTTGCATCAGGCAAATGGTTTGTTAGAGTAGTTATTTTATCTCTAAAACTACTTGCTGCTGCTCCACCCCAGGTTGGATCTTTTATATTTCCGATAGATGTTGTCATTGTATCTATAGTTGATTCAAATGATCCAGCTAGTGTAGTTAAATTGCTACAAGAATCTTTTATTTGATTAAAATCTAAATATTGTGCCATATTTATACCTCTATACTTTCTGTAACAAATTTATCATCTACTTTTTTATATTCGTCATAAACATGAGAAAGATAGTCTATATAACTTTGTAGACTTGTATTAAATTCTGTTAATAACACTTTGTAGTCATCTTGCATTTTAGAAGTATATTTTGTAGCATCTTTTCCTTTCCAAGCTGTATTAATACTTCCTAATTCGGTGTCTAGTTTTGTTATATAACTAGCAATACTTTCTTTCTGTTCTTGTAAATCGCTTACTATAGCATCAATTCCTGATTTTGTAACTGTTATCTTCTCTGCCATATTCAACCTTCTATCATAGTTAAATTATAACATATTAAAAATATATTTTTATAAAAAAGAAAAGAGATGTGTCTAATCATCTCCCTTTTTATCTAGTTCTTTCATTTTTATATTAGTTTCTTTTGTTATCCTTGTAATATTTTTACTTGCTTTTTGTAATTCCTTTTCTATTTCATATATTTTAGAATTTCCACTCATTGGTTCTAAACTATATGTTAGATCATATAATTTTTTATTTAAATTTTGCATATCTTGCATTGCTTTTAGTAATTGTTCTTTATTAGTTTGCTCTTCTTTCATATTAATCACATATTTATTTTATAATTTATTTCTTAATATGTAAACTAATTATTGTCAACACAGTGTTTATTATCTTTTTTTGTTTTTAAGATGTTCTATAAGTGTTAAAATAGTATTAGTACTATAATGGAGAAGATAAATATGAAGCATTTAGAAAGAATATTTAAGTATATAGGCATTATTATATTTGTTATATTTTTCATATTTTGTTTTATATATTTAAGAATAAATATTTATTATAATAAGCATTTAAGTGAATATGAAAAAAGTTTTGTTATACAAGGTAATAAATATGGATATGTTCCACAAGGTTTAGCTTATTCTGATAAATATGATATTGTTTTACAATCTTCTTATTCTACTAAAGAGGAATCTAGTAAATTATATGTAACTGACTATTCAAAAGGTATTTTAATTAAATCTTTTGAATTAGAAGATCCTGATGGCAATAAAATATATGAACATGTTGGTGGTTTAGCAATTAGTGATGATAAAGTATGGATTTCAAGTAATTATAGTATTTTTGAATTCGATTTAGAAGAGATTGTTAATTCTAAAGAGAGCACTATTAAAAGTGTTAATATAAATAGTATTGTTACTAGAGGTGATTTTTGTTTTTATAAAGATAATATGTTATGGATTGGAGAATACTCTTTAAGTTTTTATTATAGAGTTAAAGATAATAATCCATTATTAATGGGTTATGAAGTTAATGATAATATTGATTATAAAAAGCCTAAATATGTAATATCAATTCCAAAAATGGTACAAGGAATGGTTATATTGCCAGATGATACTTTTGCTTTTTCTAGATCATATTCCTATTTGATTAATTCTGATATTAGTATTTATAAAAATGTTTTAAAAGAAAATAATAATGATTATTATAGTATTGATGATATTGAAATACCATATTATACTTTAGATAGTAGTAATATGATTGATAGAATTAAAATACCTCCTATGTCAGAAGGAATATTTTATAAAGATAAGTATTTTTATATATTGTTTGAGAATAATTCTAATAAATATATATTTGCATATCCAAAGATTGAAAAAATAATTAAATATAAATATGAAATTGAAGGGTGATAATATGAGTACTTTTAAAGAAAAAATGAATGAAAAGATAAGGACATACTCTGATAAGAGTTATTTAGATGGTTATATTAAAAATGAATTTCTAACTGAAAATGGAAATGCTGATATATTTTTAAAAGTATATAATAAGTATGATTTATTTGATTCTAGAACTAGTGGAGAACAATTAGATTTATTAGATAGTATTTATTCTTTTATAGAAAATAAAACATCTATGTTAGAAAGTGATATTCAAATAGATTTACATATTATTGGTTGTAAATTAGATAATAAAGATCAAGAAAGTGTTAGACATATATTAAAAGAACATTATGCTATTGAATTGTATAAAATTCAAAAAGAATATGTTAAATATAGAGAAAGAATGCTAGATTTATTTGCAGTTGGTATAGGGGCATTATTTTTATATTCTTTCTTCTATTTCTATACTGAATTTGGTTTCTTTTTAACAATATTAAGTTTCTTATTTATCTTTTCTTTATCTGAAGCTATTGATATATATATTGGTACTTTACATGATATTAAAAAGAATAGGGAAGGTATTACACAAAATTTATTAATGCATATTACTTTTGAAAACGAAGAAAAAGATAACTAATGTTATCTTTTTTTATTAAAAATTATTTATATTTTTACATTTGGCTCTTATTGGGCCGAATTCATATCTATAAATATCGTAATCTGGTGCAGAATAATAAGATCCTAGTTGATTAGCATAGAATAAGCAAATTCTATTATTGGGTTCATCATAAAATACTTCTGGTACTTGATTGGCATCATAATTTTCATCTGGTATCATATATCCTATTGGTGTCCAATTTCTTCCGTCAATTGATATATATTCTACTATTTGTCTTTTTACCCAATTAAAATTATATGATCCGTCTTTGTTTTTAACACTATAATAACGATTATGATCTAATGGATTGTAATCATAGTGAATCCAATCAATAAATGGATCACCATATCCATAGTAAATATCTCCTACTTTAACAAATGTAATATCTACATTAGAATTATAATAATTTGATAAATTTAAATATGGTGTTGTTCTTATATAATATTGATTTGCTTTTGCTAAATTATTTGCTGAAGTATCTTCATTACCATTTGTTGTTGTTACAGTTGATGTTTCTTCGTTCGATATTGTTGGATCTGTGGTATGTATCTCCCATTCAGTAGTTAAAAAATCACTAGTTTTACTTTCCGCGTATCCTATTTTATTTTCTTGAAAATCAAACCATATTTTCCATTTATTATCTTCAAAAATCAAATGTGGTCTTTGATAGCCACCATGGAATGGTTTCGTATAAGTCTGATGAGATAAGTATGAATTATAATATTTTTGCCAATAATCATCTTCATCTTCCCAAATTAATAATGGAGTTGGACTTCCATGAGTATCTGTCCAATTATGATGTGCATCACCTATTGTCCAAATATATCCTTGTTGGCCAAGTTTAATCCAATTTATTCCATCGTTAGACCATGCTCCGCCAATTGCTGATGGACCTTTATAATTTAAGTCGATGTTTTCTCCTTCATAATAATCTCCTGTTATTGATAAATGAGGTACCTCTTTCGTCATTAATCCACATGCTGAGTATGCCATATAGAATACTCCATTATGATAAACAACTGATGGATCTCCTACATGCCATGTATCATATTTAGAGCCATTTGTTGTACCTAGAATTATTTTCCAATATTTAGGTTCCATGTTAGTATCCCAATAATCGTTGGTACCATCATTACTATATACTTCCCAAGGTCCAGATAGATCTTTGGCTCTTGCTAGGAAAATAGAATCAGCACCTTTTAGATAATCATCATTAGCATAACCATTAGGACATTCTTGAGTAATGTTGTTAGTTTGACTACATGACCAACCAAAGAAATACATTATGTATTTATATTGTCCATTTTTAGATATAGTATTTAGGTTACTATTAGATGTATATTCTCCTATATACACTATTTCTGGTTGATATGCATTATACATATTTGATACTAAATTTGGATTATTTTCATTTAATTGATACCAATTATCATCATTAAGATGCTTTAACCAAGATGCTTTTAATGTTACATTTTTACTCATTTTAATAGTATCTCCAGGTGTAATTAATCTTTTATAATAAGTATTATCTTCTAAGCCTTTAAATTGATAATCACTGTCCTCCCAACCTATAAAATCATTATTAGTTTTTTCAAATGTATTTAATCTTGTTTCAATACTACAACTTGTTGTTCCGTTGTAAATGACGCAAGATTGTGGTGAAACACTTCCTGTTCCTCCATTAGATTGGTAACTTAATGTTAATGTTTTTTTAGTTAATGCATAATATGTTTTCCCATTATTTAAAGAATTAATTGTTACATTAGAATTTTGATTATATATTACTGCTGTAGATGATGGGCTATTGGCAAATCCTAATATTTCATATCCATCTCTAGATATTTTAGGTGTGGTTGCCGTACATGAAGGATTATTTCTTGTTGCACCATTATATATTTCTTCTAAGTTACAACTAATTTTTGGTTTGTTAATCGTAGCATGGTTATTATCAAAATACATAATATACGATTCAGGATTTGATTTAGTTTGTGCATAATATATTGCATTTGATGATATATATTTATTTGTCCCTGGAGTCCATACATTGGTATGGCTATCAGATGAAGTAGAAAAACCTATTACATTAGGAGTACTACTATTTCCTATAATTATAGGAGCTTCTATATTACATGAATCTCCAATGGTAGTACATGATAATTCTATATAATTTGATGTGCTGTCATTTAAACTATATGCACCATTTAATAAAAATTTTACTGTATACGTTTTGTTTTGAATTAAATCTATTCTATTTTCATTTGATGAATTTATTGAACTATTATAGATATATCTTGCTTTTATTAAAGGAAAGGATGATAAATTTTGGTTACTTAATAATTCTTTATATGTTATTACGGGTTGGCCATTTATATTAGTTGTTTTTCTTATTTCATATATATTAGCTATGCCTTTTGGATTGGTTTGGTTTGCTATCATTAAATCTTTTAATGTGGGATTATGTGCACTCAAATTAAATATATAAGCTCCTACTACATATGTTCTTGGCATATTATAGCTATTATAAGAATTACTATCTAGATTTATAGTATCTATTTCATGATTAATATTTAGTGGTGTTGGATCTATTGTTGTTGTATTTGCACCAGTATCTATTCCACTTCTATATATATATTTAACATCAATATTTGGAAATTCTGATAATGTTTTATTAGTAATTAATTCTTTATAAGATTTAGTCTGTTCTCCATTTATATTAGTATTATATTTTATTTCATATATTGTTACTTCTTGTGTATTACAAGACTGTGCTGCCAATAGAATATCTTTTAATGTGGGATTATATTTTGATATATCAAATATATAATTACATATGATATATGATCTTTTAATATTGAATGATTGATATGTTTCTTCTGATATTTCTTGAGCACTTATTATTTTAGATATACAAAAGAAAAGTAATAATATATAATATTTTGCTTTTTTCATATATTATCCTTTCTTTACTTCATATATTGTTGGATCGTTACTTATTTTTAACTGCAATACTGGATTGCCTTCTAAATCTGAATCATTTACTATTGCTTGACCATTTGTTATATCACCTATATTATTACCATTAATATATAATGAACCAGTTGTTACTCCGTTGACTTTTACTATAGAATTAATCATATTTCCGCTTGGTGTTGATGTATATACATATGTACTAGCTTTTATAATTCCTTTCGATGTTTTAGTAGCTTTTTTATTTCCACAAGTTATGTCGAATGTTAATGTTATATTTGTATCTGTTGTTTTTCTAGTTATATTTCCTATTTCATTATGAGTAATTACACAACCGCTACTTGTTACACTTATTGTTTGATTAGATTTTGTTATGTTATAACTTGATTGTATTGCATCTTTAGCATTTTGTAATATTTTATCTTCTTCTGATACCCATTCAGCAATAATAGTTGTATCTTTATTTATTTTACTTTTACTATTAAATGTATTATTATTTAAAGTCCATCTAGAAAAAATATATCCTGTTTTTTTAGGAGTTGGTAAAGTACCTACTTCTTCATTTTCATATACACTAATTGAATTAATATTGTTTCCACCGTTTGTATTAAATGATAAAGTGTATTTCTTCTTTTCTTCCCATTTAGCAATTAGTGTTACACTTTCTTTTAATAATGTATTAAAATCAAATGGTTCATCATCTAATTGCCATTCTATAAATTTATATCCTTTTTTTGTTGGATTTTTTGGTTTAGTTACTTTTGAATTTATTTTGATTTTTTGATTAGATATTTTACTGCCACCAGCACTATCAAAATAAACTGTTATTTTATCGTCTTTTTCTTCCCATTTTGCTTCTAGCACAATATCTTTTGTTATTTCTGTATCAAAATCGAATGGTTCATCATTTAACTGCCATTCTATAAAATTGTATCCTTCTTTTGTAGGATTAGATGGTTCTTGTATTTTTTCATTTTCTTTAACTGTAATTGATTCTATTTCAGTTCCGCCCGCAGAATCAAATGATACTGTATATCTAGGTGTTATATCATATTTAGCTACTAATACATAGTTCTGATCTATTTTTGTGTTAAAATCAAATAATTGATCATTATAATACCAACCTAGGAAATCCTCATCATTTATTTCTTTTTTTGTTATTGTTTTACCATATTTCACATTAATTATTTCGTAATCTGAGTTATTTATTAGCACCACAAATTTATCTGCTCTTTTTATTGAATATAGAAAATAAATATTGCTTAAAACAAGTAGTATTATAATTATAAATAATATTTTTTTCATACACTTTTCCTACTTTCTATGTTCTTAAATAAACAGATATTAAATATTTTTATTTATTACCTACTATTACTTTACCATCTAAGTTACATATATAGCAATCTGGTAATTTACTTTTGATATAATCTAATGACTTTTTATTTTTTTCAATTTCTTTACCTACTAGAACTCCTTCTATTAGCGAAGAAGGTAAACCAAACATGATAGATGATTCTCTATTAGTAGTTATTACTGTTCTATGGTGCCTTTCTTCTTTAAATTTATCAAAAAATCTTTCATCTATAAATGGTTTTAATACTTCTTCTGATAGTTGTTCATTCCAAACATCTGCTTTTATTAATTTTTTGGCATATGGACTACTAGTATTTAAAATAAATGCTATTTGTCTTTTGTTAGATACTAAACTAGGTAAAAATCTTACTTCTTTAGTTTGTTCTCCCCAATAAGACCATATTTCTTCTTTATTATTGATTTCTTCTGTTATTTTATCAAATTGATGATATGGAATCATTTTACCTACTGTTTTAGAATTAGGTCCTCTTCCTATGTTATATATTATTGTTATTCCACTATATTCATTAATATAATCTTTTAATAATATATCTTTTTGAATATTCCACATACCAACACTATTTGTTATTTTATTTGCTCTTGGCATTTCTGTGAAATCAGTTGATATAAATCCATTTTCAATTGTAAAATCAAAGTTTTCTAAACCACCAAATATTCCATGTAAAAAAGTACCTTTTTTTAATAATACATCATCATTAGTCTTATATTTAGTTTTTTCTACATTTGTTTCTTTATAAAACATTTCTATTTGTTTTAATAATAGATCTTTTGTTTCTCCTTTAAACCTTTTATTAATATCTTTTATATACTTTTCCTTCATATATATCTCCCTATTCTACATAATTATAGCATAAAAAAAGAAGATTTTTATCTTCTTTTGTATATTATTATTTCTGGATTTACACCGTATTCTTCATATTCACTTACTAATATGAAATTCATATTTGCTATTATACCAAAGTATTTTTTATTAGTTTCATCATTAAATAGACATTCTACTTGATTACCTAGATATGGTTCATCATCTTGTAAAAACTTAGTTTTATTTCCATTAGGTAGTGGATACTCAAGATTAACAAAAGAACCATGTAATGGGTATAATTCTTCTATTGTAGGCATTCCTTCTATTTTTAATGAATTAAATTCTTCTATTAATTGTTTTTTTAATTCTTCATATTTTTCTTTAGTACCTAGTTCAATATATTTTGCTATCCAACATTTTTTACCAAATGGGCAAGCATTTGTTTCTTTACATCCTTTGCATTTACTATTTTTGTATAATTCACATTCAGAGCAATTTGCTCCACATATTGATTCCATATTATCACCTATATATTTAATACACCTATATTGAATTTATTACAAGTATTGAAATTATATGATATTTATGCTAATAAAAAGCCCTTATAATAAGGACTTTTAACTATTTACCACAGCAATTTTTATATTTCAAACCGCTACCGCAAGCTAACCATTTGGAAGTATTTATATAATTATTGGTACATATAGTACTATGTATAATTTCCTTATTTCATGGGCATTTAGCAGTGTTTATTATCAGTATTATTCATATTATGAATATTATGATTATTTTGCTCTACGTGGAC
>JAEEGL015456682.1_pt1 | contig 85743 bp, 68 predicted proteins | sample 9134231 | NCBI WGS metagenome assembly JAEEGL01 (sample SAMN16246548, study PRJNA631951) | gut metagenome | biome: gut microbiome; feature: rumen; material: fiber-attached | host: Bos | place: Iran: Karaj | collected 2018-10
ACCCTGGATCATACGGCCAAATCTTTGCATGGGCAATTGATACTACCGGGTATGCCAACTCCAATTCCAAAGAGGCCTTAAAATATGTCCGCCCGGTGCATAAGTTTTAGGATACTGCAAAAACTGCTGTAGACCGCAATAGTATTTTGAGGAAAGCGAAAATGTATCTTGGAGTTTCATCATCACTATCACACACATCACCAGAGGATTGGGCCGCGAAGCACAGGGCACTTGGATTAAAGACGGTTGTTTTTCCTATGGACTGTAATGCCGGTGAAGAAAAAATTGACGCATATAAAAAAGCAGCGGATGAAGCAGGGCTCACGATTGCGGAAGTTGGTATCTGGCGGAACACCCTTGCAAAAGATTTGGACGAAAGGAAGCGCATGATTGACTATGCCGTGGGTCAGCTCAAGATGGCGGACAGGATAGGAGCTCGCTGCTGTGTGAATGTCGTGGGAACCCCATACGGACCAAGATGGGATGGAGGCTACAGGCAGAACTTTAGCGATGAGCTTTGGGACATGGCCATAAGGATGATTCAGGAAATCATAGACAGGGCATCTCCATCAAAAACAAAATTCAGTATTGAGTCCATGCCGTGGATGATTCCTTCAAGTCCAGACGAATATCTTTGCATGATTGAAAAAGTAAACAGGCCTGCATTCGGGGCACACCTTGATGTTGTGAACATGATTACAAGCCCCGACCGGTATTTTTACAACGACCGTTTTCTGGAAGAATGTTTTTCCAAACTCAAGGGAATGATTTGCAGCTGCCACCTCAAGGACATCAACCTAAAGCAGGAATACACCTTCCAGCTTGAGGAATGTGCATGCGGAAAGGGAACACTTGATATAGAACTTTTTGCAAAACTTGCCACGGCGGAAGATCCCCAGATGCCCATGATAATCGAGCATCTAACAAGCGACGAGGAATATATTGAAAGCGTGGAGTATGTGAAAAAGAGATTGGGGAGTATTATTTAAGAGATTGTCGTGTCGAGCACGACAATGACATGTCCCTACGGCATGCCATGTGACTCCTTCATGACACGCCCCTCCTGTATGCCATGTAATCTAAACTGTCATTTTCGGACTTGATCCGAAAATCTGTAATTTTAAAACTTAAGCATCTATAGATTGTCGTGTCAAGCACGACAATGACATGTCTCTCCTGTATGCCATGTGACTCCTTCATGACATATTTCTCCTTCATGGCATGTGATCTAAACTTTTATTTTAACATGGCAACAATCCATTCCGGATTCGGGGCTTTCATGGCCTTGTCCATTGCCATCTGTTCCATGATTCCCTGAACCGATGACCAAAAACATTTTGACATGAGGAGTGCATCTCCCTTGTGGAACACGCCTGTCTTTTGTCCCGCCTTTATGAGTTTTGCCGTTGACTCCATCGTCTTTACTGAATCGGCTATTTTCCTTGCTTCCTCTGGCATTCCAACCCTTCGCACCTGTCCCATAAGCACGAACATCTTGAATACCCAGGGCTCCTTGTCGGCATACAAAAACATCTGCCGTAGAAATTCCGTAAGAAAAACATCGGGAGGCAGGTTCATTGTGTTTTCAGCTGATTTAGGTCCTTCCAGCCCAAGTTTGACAAGCTCGTTCAAAAGCTCTTCCTTTGATTCAAAATAATGGAACAAAAGGCCTGTGCTCATCGGTACGGCTTGAGCTATGTCCGTGATCTTTGTCTCATAGTATCCGCAGTCCACAAATAAATTGAGGGCCGTCATCAGGATTGCCTTTCGCTTTTCTTCTTTCTGTTCTTTTCTTGTCATATATTGATGTCCCTCTTCTGGCTTTTTAAAAGTCTCTGCATTGCAAATTTACCGCTGGCAACTGCAACAGGAAGTCCTCCAGGCGACATTGTCCACTGACCTGCAAGATAGAGATTGTCTATGCCCTTTACCCTTCCCTTGAGCCTGAGCTGCTTTGCCTCTGGTGTCGTGATAAAGCTCATGTAACTTCCGTGATAAGCATTGCAATATCTTTCGTAAGTAAGTGGAGTCCAGCAATCCAAGAATTCAATTGATTCCTCCAATTCCGGGAAACGTGAGATTATGCGTTTTTGAATTTCCAGGACCAATTCTTCCTTTACTTTTTTGTATTCATCCTTGGACAAACTTTTCCAATAATCAAAATCGCTGTCCGTCTGAGTGATGCAAGTTTGAATCACCTGTTTCCCATCATGGACAAACAAAGGATCGTATCCATAATATTTTATGTACATGCGGTCAAAAGTATGATTTCCAATTTTAAGCTCATCGATGTCAACAAAAACAGTTTCATTTGCCACAAATGATTTGTCAACTGCAAATGCAATCTGGAAGCCACTTGTCACAGGATATTTTCTTGGTGAACTGTAAGCCGCACGAAGTTCTTTCGGCATGTATTTTTGTGGAAGAAGCTTGTTGAACAGTGGATATGAATCAATTGCAGGAATAACATAATCGGCAGGAACAAACTCACCACCTTCAAGAGTAATTCCGCTTGCGTGCTTTTTTTCAAGAACGATTTTTTCAACTCCGGTATTATAGAAAATCTGGCCTCCCAGTTCCTTGAATCTTTTCTCCATGCGCAATGACATTTGAAGCGAGGCTCCCATCGGGACATTTCCGTTCCCAATCACAACAGTTGCATAGGAAACCAGGAACGAATAGGCCGTGTATTCCTTTGGAAGATAATCGCAAATCATTTTTTGGAGCAACGGAGATTTATATCTTTTGCTGTATTCCTCAAGTGATATCTTTCCAAACTCCTTCATGACCTTTGGCATGTCCATCATGTTCTTTCCCATTGAAATATAATCCTTTATACCCCACATTTCCATCGGTTTACTGATAGGGAAAAAACATTGCTTTGAGTATTCAACATGCTGAATGAATTTTCTTATTTCCGCCTCATCTTCCGGTGATGCCTGGATAAGTTCCTCCTCTGTCCTTTTAAGGTCATTCCACAGAGTTACGCTTTTGCCCCTGTATGTTGAAGTATAAAATGAATCGATTTTTGCATATTCAGTTTCATCGCTCAGGGCACCAACGGTTTTCCACACATCATAAAGTTCGGTTCCTTTCTTTGTTCCAGTAAGCCAGTGGATGCAGTTGTCAATGTGAAAGCCCTTTCTGTTCCACCCAATGCACTCACCGCCGGGAATGGCATTTTTCTCATAAATGGCCGCATCAAATCCTGAGCGCAGAGCATAAATGCCGGCAGACAACCCCGCAATCCCTCCGCCAACAATCACTACCTTCTGCTTTCCTGTGTTTCCCATACAAATCCTCCGCATGCATTCAATTTGAATTGTTATTCATTGAATCTATATTCAATATAAATCATCTTTTTGGATTTGTCAAGCATTTGTTGAATTTATATTCAACGAAAAACGTCATTTCGGGCTTGACCAGGAATCCCAACTTTTTCCAAACAATCTCCCTCTATAAACTTCTGGCAAAATAAGCTATACTTTTTCCATTAACTTTAGGGGATTTTTATGATTAAAAACAGATTCGTTTCCTTTGTCGTGATAATCGCGGTTTATGTGCTTGCATTTTTTGGGGGTCTTTTCTGCTATAATTATCTTTCGTCACTCTGCAAATTTTCATACTTGATTTCACTTCTTCTTGCAGATGTTGCGGCCACGGTGATTGTCTTTATCTTCAGCTTGATTTTTCATAACGCATCTGTATATGATCCGTATTGGAGCGTGCAGCCCCCGGTGATTCTTGCCGTTGCATTGTTCAAATGCGGTGGAACACGATTAGGCTATTGCCTTTTTGCTGCGGTTCTCTTTTGGGCGCTCAGGCTCACGGCAAACTGGGCGTATAATTTCAAGAGTTTTGAGTATCAGGACTGGCGTTATGTCATGCTCAAGGAAAAGTCAAAAAAGCTATACCCCCTGATTAATTTCGTGGGCATTCATCTTTTTCCGACTATTGTGGTTTTCCTCTGCATCCTGCCGGCTGTCTCTGCCATACATGATCAGATTCCGTTTAATCCCCTCGCCCTGATTTTTATCGCATTGAGTTTTGCCTCAGCAATCTTTCAGGGAATCGCGGACATTCAGATGCACAAATTCAGGAAACTTGGTACCGGTGGATTCATACGCACAGGCCTATGGAAAAGATCACGGCATCCTAATTATGCCTGTGAAATCCTAATGTGGTGGGGAATCGGTCTTGCCTCAATCTTTGGAATGCCGGAAAGGTGGTGGCTTCTTGCCGGTGCCCTACTGAACACCCTGATGTTCCTTTTCATAAGCATCCCCATGGCGGAAAAACGCCAGTCCCAAAAACCCGGATTTGAAGAATATAAAAAAAAGACGCGGATGTTATAGTATTTGGTACATAAAAATGCAATCTTCATCATATTTTGGTTTCACATGGGCATGAACGAATCTCTCTTCTTCTTTTTCTAGACGTGTAAAACCTAGTTTTTCATAATATGAAATTAATTTGTCTTCCGGTAATGCATAAATATATAGAGCTTTGACTGCAACAAAATTTTGGATATGCTTCACAGTAGGTAAAATAAAACTCCTAAATATTATTTCTCCAATTTGTTTTAACTCTGGATGGCTTGCCCTATAAAGAGCATTTACAGCAAAATTTGACAGTTCAACTGCTGGAATCGTATCAAAATAACCTTCAAAATCAGGAGTTTCTACAGTAAATAGTCCTGTCCTTACCGAGAAATAACCAACAATCTCTTTCGTTTTTTTATCTTTTACAAGGTATGTTGAATTCAATTGATTTTCTTCATCAAATACTGCTGTTTGTTTTAAATATAATTCCAACCCATAACCACTTCGCTCTCTTATCGCAAAGTTATTTATTTGTTCACTATTTTTTTTATCATCAAATAAATGCTCATAAAAGAACAGCTTATGCTCGATTTCCAAAATCATTTACTGAAATCCTCATATTCCTTGCGTTCTTCAAGAGACATTTCTTCAAAACGTTTTTTAACATATTCTTCACATTCTTTATCAAGTTCGGTGAAATCAGGTCGAGGAGTATTTATTATTTTCAGCATAATTTTTTTTGCGAGTCCATCGGGCATCAAAGCCATATTCTGCTCAAAACTTCTGACTCTCATCTAATTACCTCCTTCTTATTTATCATAGCAATTATATCATATTCTTTTACACTAGTATAGATAAAAAAACGCAGCGAAACATCCAAATGGAAATTCCACTGCGCTTTGATTTTCAAAATTGAAAAACAAATGTTAAGGTAATCTTCGTGGTCTAAAATATAGATCTGCCGTTTTTCCATGACCATTGGAAATCGTTATTTTCTTATTAGCCAGATCTTCTACAATAGTCCAGTTCATATTTTCCTCTGCAATAATCTCTTCATCATCCCTTGGATTCATAGTAAAGGATGTAAAATCATCATTAAATAACACTCTACCATTAACCCTATTGTGGTTGTCATACCAACTAAAATATCCCTTTTTGTATCCCAAAACTTCACTGTCTCGTACCTCATAATCTAATGAATAAGATCCATTAGAAGTATTTCTCCAACCATCTTCAGTATCAAAATTTTGTTCATACCAATGCTTTTCTGGTAACCATGGGGTTTCGGCAGAAAAAGACATATTGTTTTGCCATTGTTCATTTGAAGCTAGTGTTTCACCATCAGGATTAAATCTTGGATTAAAATCCACAGTATATTCATATGTCTTTGTTTTGAAATCATAATTGGTATATACCATTATCTCTTTTTTATTCTTTTGGAAGTATTTATCGATAACCTCAGAATCTGTTGCTGACTGCGAAAGCCCATAGTTTTTTCGCCACTGTTCAATCATCTTTTTTACATAGTTCCGTACTGCCGCCTTTTTAACTTCTTCTGATTGTGATGCCACAGTATCGTATGTTACTCCTTCTGGGAAACAACCTTCATAATAAAAGTGGCTATAAGCTTGTTCTTCTGTGGCATCTTCAGCTAGGCAGTAATTCTCTATTGTTGGATTTGAAACTAAAGTTCTAAGATTATTACAGTATTCTGTGAGGTCCTGTAAATAGTAGTCTTGTAATTCCTCTTTTGTATACCATGTATCATATACGAAATACTTTGTCATGGTCACAGTAATAGTTTTAGCTACGGTGTCAGCCGTATAGGAATACATTTCTCCATCCTGTTCGGTTCCATAATGCTCATCTTCCCAATCGATTATTATTTTCATAATATTTCCATCAAAGATATAGGAATATCTCTTTGTTCGATTATATTGAGTATTATCGGTATAATAAGTATCTGTTTCTGTAAAGATAAACTCCGGAATATGTGTCAGAGTAAACGGTACTGTTGTTTCATAACTTTCCCCATCGTAGCTAAGGGTTGCTTTTAGAGAAAGGGGAATGTCCGCTATGTCTCTGATTACGCTCATGGTATTACCAGAAAGAGTAAGGTGACTGTCTGTTGAAACTGTATCCCAACTGACATCAACGTTTTTATCTTCCACTGTTACGGACGTCTGCAAGTTTACATTCTGCCATCCGTAAGTTGCTCCATCATAAGTAATGGAAAGTTTGGCAGCAGCGGCTTCAAGTATTTCCTGTTTTGAAAGTTCTGCATTCTCCTGATAAACTGTCATCGCAAAAGATTTTGTTGTTGTCTCACCGTTATACGAAAGGGTCGCCGTTAAATTTACTGTGTCTGATCCATCGCCATCTTGATGTATAACTATTGCATTGCAAGAATTGGTGTTTTGACTTATCGTGATAATGGAAGAATTGTCGGATGACCATGTAATTGTTACGTCTTCAAATCCACTTATAGAAATTGGCAGGCTGATTGTATCCTGTCCTTGTGTCACTACTGTTTGAATTGTCAGGTCTGATTTTGCATTTTCCAGAGTTTGGGTCTCTGCACTGGATTGTTGTCCGCCAGATTCACTTGTGGAACCTGATTCTGTTGGTACGTTACTTGGGCAGGCTACAAAAAGAAGTGTTGCCAGTAACACCCCCCCCACTGTACAAAATTATAGGCTTTTCGTTGCATAAAATCTCCTTGAACAGGGCTCTCCCATTCAATTATAGTCTACCATTGTTCCAAACAAAAAACAAGGATTCAACAAAAATTCACAGGCTATAACTCCCCCTTGTCAAAAATCGTCTGATTGATTATAGTTGATTATGGAAAACATATCTTTAATTCTTTCTGACTTAGACGGCACTCTCTTTCATGATGACAAATCAATTTCAGATTACACTAAGCAGGTGATTGCGGCGGCCCAGAAAAAAGGGATTCTTTTTGGCATTTCAACTTCCAGAGCATTAATCAACGCCTCTCGCTATTTGAACGGACTAACGCCAGATGTCATGATTACAAATGGAGGAGGTTTGGTTTATTGCAAGGAAGAAAAAATCTATTCCTGTGAGTTTACAAAAGAAGAGGCACGCACGCTCATAGACGCGGCCTTTAAGTTTGGTGGCAAGGATTTTATAATCAGCGTGGACAATGAGAACGGCCTTTACTGCAACTCAAAAGAAGATTTGGGAGACCGTTACTGGACACCCACGGATTTTTCTGATTTTAACGAGCCTGCCATGAAAATGTGTGTTGAAACTTTGGACAAGAAGCTTGTAGAAAAAATAGCATCCAGCATTGGAATAGACAAAATCGATTTCCTCCCCTTCTCCGACATTCCCTGGTACAAGATGAGCAAAAAGAATGCAACCAAAGAAAAGGCCATCGAAAAACTTTCACAACATCTGAATCTTCCAGTTGAAAATATCGCGGCTTTCGGAGATGACTTTAGCGACATAGGCATGCTTAAAATCTGCGGCAGGGGAATCGCCATGGAAAATGCAATTGATGAAGTAAAATCCATAGCGGATGGAATCTGTCCTTCCAACGAAGATGATGGTGTTGCAAGGTGGATGGAAAATCAATTTGAACTCTAACTTGAAAAATCCCCCTTTACCTTCCTCCCCCACCCTCTTGAATCATTTGCAATTCTCAATTATCCTTGAGGAAAGAAAACTGTTTTAATGCCACGAGCAATACATTCAGTTTTAAGGAAGGGAAAATGAAAGAATACATCAAGGGTGCAAACCCCTATATGCCGCTTTGGGAACATGTGCCGGACGGAGAACCGCGTGTTTTTGAATACAATGGAGAAAAGAGGGTTTACCTCTATGGCTCACACGATACGCTCAAGACAGAGTACTGCGGACCGGATCAGGTTGTATGGAGTGCTCCGGTTGATGATTTGACAAACTGGACATGCCACGGTGTATGCTACACTTCTACCGACGGTTCAATTCTTTATGCACCGGATGTAGTTCAAAAGGGAGACACTTTCTATATGTATGCCGCAGAAGCAAAGGGTTCAAGAATCATGCTGGCAACAAGCAAAAACCCTGCGGGACCTTTTACAAATCCAGTAAAAACTGAGCTTGCCTTTGACCCAGGTATTCTTGTTGATTATGACGGACGCGTCTATGCATTCTGGGGATTCTGCAAGCAGTATTGTGCCGAGTTGAATGATGACATGGCAACAATCAAAAAGGAAACCCTCCGCGAAAATGTAATCAAGCACAGCATCACACAGTGGTCTCCTGATGACGGAATGGATGATGAAAACGACGCATTCTTTGAGGCATCTTCTCCACGCAAGCTGTTCGGCAAATATGTGTTCATCTATTCAAAACGTTATTACACTCACAGGCCACAGTATGGCGTATACGAGGACTGCAACGGATTCCTTTCGTTCAAATACTGCGACACTCCTCTGGGCGACTACAAGATGGGTGGTGACATCAGCTTTAACGGCGGCGAAATTCTTCCGGGTCCTGACGGCAAAAATCAAATGTCTTACCGCTGGGGAAACAACCACGGAAGCCTCATGCAGGTGAACGGCCAATGGTATATTTTCTATCACAGGCAGATTGGAACTGATGAATTCTCTCGTCAGGCAATGATTGAACCGGTTGATGTTGCAATGGACAAAAACGGACGCATCTTTGTCGGAAAGATTACTTACAAGGACGGTGAACCAGTTGCAAGCGAACCGGTGGAAATGACAAGCCAGGGTGCACAGGTCAATGGTCTGGACGCACGCAAGATTATATCTGCAGGATATGCGGTCCACATCTATGGCGGTGCAAAGGGCGGTTACAATGGTGGAGCCGGTGGAGCTTACATCAAGCCAGTATACGAAAAGACAGACACAGCTTCTTCTCCAATCGTTGACATCACGAGCAAGCTCACAGTCGGTTTCAGATATCTTCAGTTTGGAAACAACACTCCAACAACTGTTACTGCAAACATTACCGCTATGGAAAATTTGACGGTTAATGTCCGTGTAGATGATTACAAGGGCAAAGTTATAGCCTCGTTCCCGCTTGAAAAAGGCGACAAATTTGGCAAGGCAGAACTTACCAGCAGCGTGATAGGAAAACATGCAATCTATTTTGAATTCCTTTCTGATTCAAAAAATATAATTGCAGAGTTTGATACGTTCACCTTTGACTAACAACTTATTCCCTTCGGTCCTGTAAGAAAAAACCGGATCGGAGGGATTATTCCCCTCTTTTTCAACATTAATCCCACATTTATCAAAAACAACGAAGATTTTGTTCCGTTCAAGCTACAAGTCATCCGGAGGCCGAAGTTATAGCGGTGGAGACAGAAAGTTCTAGTCCAAAGCCCGATTGTGTGCTAAAATGTATACAGGTAAATCTTATAATGTTACCAGAGTATAAGCTGAGTTGTTTATACTATGCCATGATGGGCAAATAAAGGAGGAACTGTTATGAAAATGTTTGCTAAAAGGATGATTGCGGTGTTGTTGTGCCTTTCTATGGGCATGGTTTTGTTTGCTGAACCGAAAAGCACTGGTGTTACCGACGGCGATGTCAAAAATTGGGCCAAAAACTTGAATTCCATTGCGGCCGAATTGAGCAAAATGGATGTCTGGGATGGAGAAACAATAAATGCAAGTGCAAAACAAAAGAACGATGTCGTAAAGGTTTTGCAGAAATACGGAATCAGCGGTTCAAACTGCATCGAAAAATTCAGCATGATATCAAAATCCGCATCTGTTGTCATTGCGGAAAGTGAAATAGATGAGCAATCTGCGGCCCTCCTCAAGAAAATGGGAATGGATCCATTTGCTGAGCTCAAGAAGGACATCAACTCCAAGGATTATGCAGTCGTAAAGTCAAACTCAAAGGCGGTGGTAAAAGCCTGGGAGAATCTGGACATAAGCTCATTCACTGCGGAAGTAGAGGAAGAAGCAGATGCCTCTCTGGATGAATATTATGCGGAATTGTCAAAGCAGTCTGGAAACATGCTTCAGATGATTGCCCAACCGTCAATTGATGAATACAACAGCAGTGGTGCAAAAATCAAGAATGCCTACGAACAGCTGTGCAAGGCCAAGGGAAATGACGGCAACATCTACAAGTCAAGCGGCAATGCAGGCAAGTATAAGAAGGCCTCACCAGATTCATCCCTTAACATAATGTTCAGGATTGGTGATGTACTTGATAACGAATATGACAATGAGAATGATGCTCCAGTCGGTATGGAAGGTACAATCAACCTCAAGAAAAAGACGGTTGAAGTAAATGCCCAGTGGAAGGAAGCAAGCTTTGACGAAACTGCTGCCAGAAACGGATATGTAAAGGTCGATGTCGTAAGCAAAAAGCAGAAATTCACAGTCAAATCCATTGAATATTATGGCTTTGGATTGGACGGCAAAAAGAAAGCCGACGAAGAAGGTGAGGAATACATCATCACAACCAAAGAAGGACCCGTATTCCACTTCTGGACGGAAACCAACAATGTTAAAGACGTCAACAAAAAAGAAGCCAAAATCAAAGGTGTGGACACCGGCGATTGGTATTGGTGGCTTAAACGCTGACAAAAAATATTATTAAAATGAGGTTATTATGAAATTAGGCAAATTTTCTCGTGTGGCGGTAGCCTTGCTGGCATCTGCCGTGTTCTATTCCTGTTCATCAACTGCAGTTGAATCAAGTGGAGCAAAAATAGACAAATCCATGATTGGAAATGGAGGTGAAGAAGGTATGACGGATTTTTATGTCGCGTCTGTTAGTCCAAACGAGGAAGTTCCTTCATCAGTAAGTTTTCCTTCAATACAAATACAGTTTTCCAAACCGGTGGTTGCTCTGGCAAAACTGGGCGAACCGATTACTTCAAGTGATGTGGTTACGATTACGCCCAAGCTGAACGGTGTCTTCCGCTGGTACGGCACAAGCCTCTTGAGCTTTGACACAAGTGATGCACTCATTCCGCAAAAAGAATATTACATCACTGTTAATCCAGAGTTGACCGCAGCAGATGGAACACAGATTTCAGGTCCTGTATGCTATACTTTCCACACGGAAGAAATGACTCTTTCTTCCATAGAACCGGGATATACTGTTAGGAAAGAGAAAAAGATTAGTGTTAATTCCAACGACATTCCACCTGAATATGCACGGGATATGGCAGTCAACTTTAAGAACAAAGTGAATCCACAGGTTGTTGCCGGATTCATTACCGTAGCAGATACCGACGGAAATGAATACGGATTCAAGGCTTCTTCGATTAATGAAAAAAGCATCCTCCTGAAGTTTGAAAAAGATTTCCCGAGAGACAAGAAAATCACGCTTACATTAAAGGAAGGCGCTGTTCCGGACAAGGACTGCTGGCCTACATCTTCCGAACAAAGCAGAAGTTTCCATACCCTGGTTCCATTCAAGTTCAACGATATTTACGGTACTTCCAACATTTCAATTTCATTTAACCATCAGATAAAACCGGGGACAGAAAAGCAGATTTTTGATGCAATCAGCTTTAGCCCAAAGATGGATGTAGATCCTTCTCAGATGACATTGAGGGGTAATACGATTTACATCAGTGAGCTCCCTGTTACTTATAACGACAGCTACACGGTTACAGTCAAAGAGGGTGCCGTCTCCGATGTATATGACCAGGTTTACGACAAAAAGATTTCGAAAAAAATCACGGTTCCGGATGCAGACGCTTTTGTGCGTTACAGGTCATCAGGCAACTTCCAGATTTTGGAGGGTCAGTTTGAGCCTAAGACCGTTTTTGAATTCCAGAACATAAACAAAAAATCAACCTACACGATAACTCCACTCAGCGGAGTAACAGACTCATACAAATTACCAAAGGCAAAAACATTCACATTCCAGACAGACAAGGACACCAAAAACCGCCGTGTAATCCAGACAGTTGAGCTAAAGGACTTCTTGGAAAAGACGGATGGCGGATATAGGGGTGCGGTTAAATTTGAAAGCGAAGCATCTTATACAACATCATACAGGAAAGATCCATACACATATAAAAATACCTCTTACATACTCGTAACTGATCTTGCCCTTACAGTTCACAGTGCATGGAATGAAACCGTTGTTTTGGTCACAAAGCTTTCTACAGGTGAACCAGTACCGAATGCCAAAGTTGATATAAGGTTGCTTGATTCAAATAATAAAGATTATCAAATCAACATGCTGGCAAAGAAGGGAAAAACACTTGTCACGGCTACTACCGACCAAAACGGAATGGCAGTACTTCGCTTTGATGATAGTGTTACAACATATAACTATAATTCCCGATACATCGATGCAACTACCGAAGACGACAGGGTTTTAATCGGGTTAAATACCTATCGGGATGGTGTTCCATATACAGCCGCTTCAATAGAAGACGGTGAGATACATGCTTCAGGTACAAACAAGAAAATTAATGAAACTGATGTAAAAAAACCGAGGATGGTATCCCACATTTTCAGTGACAGGGGATTGTACAGGCCGGGAGAAGAAGCAAGCTTTAAAATCATAGACCGCTCTCTTTCACTTGGAAAATATTCAACTTATACCGGACCTTATGAGATTCAGATAAAGGATCAAAACTACTGGCGCAACGATTCCAAAGCTTACGTAAGCATCACTGGCAAAATGAGTGACCAGGGAACTTCTTCTGTACAATGGAAACTACCGGAAGACCTAAAGCCCGGTACATACTATTTGATTTACAAACGTACGGACGGATCAGGTCTTAATACACAAAGCTCCATCAACGTTCAGTTCTTTGAAAGACTCAGGTTCCAGGCTTCTGCAGAGATTACTCCTGTTGTCTATTACAGCGGTGATTCAATCAGTGCAAAAGTCAGCGCATCATATTTGGGTGGAGGTTCTCTTGCCGGAGGTAGCGTAAGGTCTGACTGGTATCGTGACTATACTTCATTTACTCCAGCCGGAGAAAAATATCAGGGTTACACCTTTGGACCGAATAACTGGGGCCGTAAGTATTATTACGTTTACGATGAAGACACCATTGATGATGGATACGACAACTTCCACGAAAGCGACACACAAAACCTGTCTCCAGAGGGAACTGCGGTTCTTTCGGTTGCAACAGGAGGTGAACCCAAAAAGGGAACGCCTTATTCATACCGTTTGCAGGCTCAGGTAACCGATGCAGGAAACCAGATGATAGCTGCACGGGCATCAACAATAGTACACCCCGCAAGCTTCTACATCGGACTCAGCGGCATTCAGAACATCAAGGGATTTGCGAAAAAAGGCGAAAAGCTTACGTTCAATTATCTTCTTGCCACACCTGAGGGAGAAACACCAGAAGACAAGCTGCTTTCAAAAGACCAGAAGATTTCCTGGGAACTGACCAGAGACACCTGGGTAGAGGAAACAAAAATTGATGAATACGGATACGAGTACAGCGACTGGGTTCAAAAGACAATCACAGAGGCAAGCGGAACTGTTTCTGCAAAATCAACAAGCCTGACTGTTACCCCAAAAGAGGGCGGTACATATTACTTGAATATGAAAACAACCGACTCAAAGGGCAGGGATGTCATTACCGAAAGAAGCTTCTATGTAACAGGTTCTACTTCATACAGAAGGAATCAGGATGCAGTTCAAATTACCATGATGAGCGACAAGGACGAATACGAGGTTGGAGAAACCGCTCACATTCAGTTGGAAAGCCCGCTTGAAAAAGGCCGCTATCTTGTTACTGTTGAACGTGAAGGAATCATTAACGAGAAAGTTGTCAACGTGGAAAAGGCCGGTACCACAATCGACGTTCCGATAGAAGACTGGTATGTTCCTGTCGTATGGGTATCTGTTTCTTCTTATACAACACGCGATGCACCACCTCCAGCAGACTATGACACAAGGGATGAGCACAAGCCAAAGAACATCTATTCCCAGACTTCGCTGACGATAAGCAAAAAGAGCCGTCAGTTTGACATTGATGTTACAATGGACAAAAAATCATATCTTCCGGGAAGCAACGCCACCATTGACCTTAAGGCAAGCAAAAACGGAAAGCCAGTTGCAAATGCTGAACTCACACTTATGGTTGTTGACCGTGGTGTTCTTGATTTGATTGGCTACAGGGCAGGCAACCCGATGTACAATTTCTGGAGTACATATCTGTTTGATTCCCGTTCATCTACCTTGAACAGCTTTGTTAATCTTGTAGACCCGGTAACTTACGGAACTTATACAATAAGCGCCCAGGAAATGGAGATTAAGCTTAAACAATATGAAAGAGAGATGGTGATGAAAAATGCTGCTGTGGAATCTTCAAGAGCTTCTGCACCAATGGCATTGGCAGGTATGGGTTATGCTGACGATATGGTCATGATGGAAGAAGCTGAGGAAATGAAAATGGAAGATTCAGCGGATGGTGGAGCGGAAGAAAACATTCAGATACGAAACGATTTCCGTGCAACCGCAGTATTCCTTCCTGAGCTAAAGACTGATGCAAACGGAAAGGTGTCTGCCACATTCAAGCTGCCTGATTCTCTTACAGAATATATTGTAACCGTTGTCGGTGTAAAGGAAAACGACTATGGCTATGTGGAAGATACCCTGACCGTTGCAAATCCAATTTCCGTCCGTGATGTTGAAACTAGAATCCTGCGCCCTGGTGACAATGGAGAAGCTGGTGTGGTAATCACAAACATCGGTGACACAGATGAAAACGTAACTGTTGAATTCAGTGTCTTGAGCGGACTTGAAAAGACAAGCTACAAACCGGAGCCTGGTGACATTGCCCGCATACCTGGAAAAGCCACCGTGTCTGGAGAAAGCAAAAAATCAGTAACGGTAAAATCCGGAGACACCACGACAATAATGTTCCGTCTGGATGCACAAAGCCAGGGATGGATTACGCTTGCGTTCAAGGTAAAGTCATCGTCGGTAAACGAACTGATCTATAAGCCGCTTGAGATTGAAAAGCCCTACATTTACGAAACCGTAACGACTGTGGGACAAATCGATGCGGATGAAAACGGTGCTCAGGAAAAGATAATATTCCCGGCAGGTAATGACGACGGTCGTGGTTCATTCTACATTCAGCTTGATGCAACAAGACTGGGTGCACTGCGGTCTGCGGTTGACTATGTGTTCCGATATCCTTATGGCTGTCTTGAACAGAGGTCTTCTGCAACATTGCCGCTGATTGCATTTGGTGACTACATTTCAGTCTTCGGATTGAACAGTGAAGTTTCAGATCCACGTGCTGTTGTGGAAAAGGAAATCGCTTCATGGGCGGATGTCCAAAAGAGCGACGGTGGTTTCCCATACTGGCCTGACGGAAAAGAAAGCAGCTTTGCGGTTAGCCTCCGTATTGCAGAAATACTGGCACTGGCAAAGGAACATGATATAAGCCTGCCAAAGAACCTGAACCAAAAGAAACTTGTGTCCTATATTCAAAAGGAATTGAAGGAACTGGATGCAAAGGGATGGTGGTATCCAAAGGCATACTGCTATTATGTTCTTGCCCGCATGGGAGAAAAGGTTTCATCTGCAAAGATTAAGGAGATTCTTGATCAGGATACAGGTGTTTCAGAATATGCCCTTGCAGGTCTTGCCGCAGTTGAATTGGGGGACAGGGAAAATGCAGCGCTTGCCGTAAAGAAAATCAAAAACCTGATGTCACTTACCACACGGGGCGCATCATTCCAGAATTCAGTTCCATTTGCGGGATGGTATTTCTACAATTCAAATCCTGAACGCTATGCCCTTGCACTCCACCTCTTTACCAAAATGGATGCTGACGACATGTACAACGGTCATCTGGTATGGCAGCTTTTGGAGCTTGAAAAAGGAAATGGCAGATGGCATTCAACCGCAACAACAAGCCGCGTACTCATTGCCCTGGATGCATACATTCGCGAAAACAAACTGCAGGATACGAACCTTAGCGCCGAGGTCCTCCTGAACGGAAAGAAGATTCTGTCCGGTACATTCAAGGGGGCTGGAGCAAAACCAGTTGAAGAGACATACCGCTTTGGAGAAATGGCCGCCAACACAAAGGCAAAGGACGACAAGTTCAACGCAGAGTGGCCGAAACTCGAAGTACCTCTTGAACAGGAAATCCCGCTTGAAGTAAAGAAGGATGGTACAGGAAAGCTTTACTATACGGCAAGCATGACCTATGCTCTTCCAGCCGACGAACAAAAGGCACGCGACGAAGGACTCTGTGTGTATGTTGAGATAACCGACGCACGCACAGGAGAAAAAGTCGACGGAAACAAACTCAAGAGCGGAACAATCTACCGTGAAAAGGTGTTCATAACTTCAACAAAGGAAAGGACATACGTTGCGGTAAGGGCACCCATTCCAGCCGGTTGTGAAATCCTGAATCCCGCATTCCAGACAACAGGCACTGTGGAAAATCCAAACAAAAACCAGTCTTCCGGAAAACGAATCTGGTGGATTCCACAGTGGAGGATGAGCCATCAGGACATCTACGATGCGGAAGTCAGGTGCTTCTGGGATTACATTCCGATTGGAAGCCAGAACTTTGAGTTCACATTCAGGGCACAGAGGGATGGAGCCTACGAAACCCCGGCAGCCCTGGCAGAGTGCATGTACGAGCCGGAAATCTTCGGCCGCAGCAACGGTAAGCGCTGGATTGTTGAGAAATAATACGACTGTCATTCCGGGCTTGACCCGGAATCTTGATGTGAAATATTAAGATGCTGAATCAAGTTCAGCATGACAGGGGTAAGTTCTGCATGACAAAGTTCAGTGTTCAGCATGACTTCAACCCTGTTACACAAATAAAAAAAAGGCATCGGCTGTTAAACCGGTGCCTTTCTTGTTTTTCAAATCAGTGCTTATGTTTTAGAAGCCCATCTTTACTCCGAGGGTTGCCTGTGCTCCACCTAGAGAGAATGACTTGCGGAAATCGCTGTTGCTTGTTCCCACGGAGAAGTCAAGTTCAAGGATGCGGGCGTTCAGGGACAAGCCTGCGTTGTGGGTAAAAGTCTGGTTTTCGTATGCCGTTCTAAGGTTAAAGCCAAACACATACAGGAACGTCATATCTGCGGAAATGCTGTATTCGGGGAAGAGGTTGTGTATTCCAAAATCTTTTCCGAATGGGTTGCGTGCGGCGACACCAAGCTTTGGATGTACCACAAACCAGTTTCCTACAGGACGCCATGCCGCTTCTACACCCAGACGCAAAGGCCGGTTTACATTGAAGCCTTCTTCATCGAACATTACGCCAGACCAATCAGGCTCGTTAATGGTATAGGGTTCTTCTGGTCTTGTATCAGGATCGGAAGTAGTCCAGCCCAAGAAATCATCCATCACAAAACCGAATGTAGCGGTTCCATAAGTGTGATAGTGAAGTTTTCCAGGATAAATCGGTATGTTTGCATATCCTCCAATATCAAGGAAATCGAACAGCGGGTATTCAACTCTGGCCGAAAGATCGAAACCGCCGTTTTTTAATTCTTCGGGCAGCTTTGTAAGATCAATCTCACCCTTTTCCTCAGCAAGGAGGGGGCTGATGTCAAATGCCGTGTACAAATCAAAATTCGCGTTTGCATCCAGAGTTATGGTTCCATCTGCATTGGTTGTGTAGGTTGCTTCAATGCGCGGACTTGGCATATAGGCTATTGGAACAAAGTATGTTGGTTCAACCATGATTCCAATCTTTCCTATCTTAAACCGGACCGGAGTTGAAGTGGAAATGAAGGATTCAAAACTCAGCGATGTTCCGATTGTTTCGGATTCGTTCAATTCGTTGCCTTCCGCCAAAAGCCTGAACAAAGCATTGTCGATTGAAAGGTTTGTGTGAAACTCAAGGTTTTCCTTTATGCCGGCTCCAAATCCACCAACGTTTATGTCAAAATGATAACCCTGATTGAAACCGAGATTCAGCTTGAAGTCACTGCCACCCATTCCCTCGTACAGTTTGTTTAAGTCAATGACCAGATCCTTGACCAAGACATCTTTAAGTCCAAAGGCATTCTGACCTGCTGCAACTCCGAAATCAAGGCCCATCTCAACAAAGCGCTTTGAAGGATATATTTCGGCAAAAAGCGACGCTAGAGAAATACAGCAAATTGCTAAGGTACAAAGTAATCTTTTCATTCGTGACCTCCCCATACTGAAATCGGGTGATCGCCGTCCATCTGCACATATACCAGGATATTTGCAGACAACGCATTCTCATCTTCAAATCCCGAGCGGGATACAGTAAGTTTTGCAGGATTGGTAAGGTAACCGGTAGATTCTGTTTCACCTGCATCCGTATCCAGTGCACGTCCCAGATTGACCGTTATATTCGGATGGAATGTTTTTGTCATTACATCCTTGACCTCATCTTTAGAGAACTCAATATCTGTACGACCTGGATTAAGCACCAGGTTCTTATTGATTCCCGTATAACCTTCTAATTTAGGAAGATCAGCTATATTAATGTTTATATCCATTCTGTGATCTTCATCATTCATGAACAGTTTATTCACCAGTTGATAGTTGATGCCCACACTCTTAATATAATCCATGTATTCATCATAATCAGTCTCAGATGAAATTTCGCTGCGTTTCAGAAGATCGCTGTATTTTCCCTCCCCATCCGGCTCGTTATAGTGTTCGTCTGCAATCTCCATGATATTCAGAGATATTGGTGCTTTGAGTCCAAAGTCAAACGAAAGGATTGTAACCAAATCAACGCTCATATCCATTTCACTCTCGGAGCTTGAAAGTGAAGACTGATAGATGGTTTTATTCTCTGGGTTTTTAATGCCGATGTCATAATTCAGCTTAAATTCACTTGCATTAGCCAAAGTCAAAATGTCTTTCAGGTTGGCCTTAATGGTGGCGTCGTTATAGTAATGTGCAATGTTGTTTGAGTCTGATGCATTTGCAACAAGCAGTTCGCTCTTGTCACTTGGGAAAGGAAGATTATCATCAAAAAAGTTGATGTCTTTATCCGTACTAGGTGCTGAAGCCTGTGACGTACTGTTTTCCATCATCAAATCCAGATATTTGGTTGTACCGTCTTTGTAAGATATGTACATCTTCCCTTCAAGACCATCTAGAAGATCCTTTAGCGCGCCTCCCTTGGCATACATGTAGAATGGAAAATCCTGTATCTCGATTTTCTGAATTTCATTTTCCATGTTGGGGAAATTCTTTATCAGCTCGGAAATATTTAATGGAAGGTCTATAGGATCTCCAAATCTGCCAAGACTAGTTAAATTCAGATTAACAGAATCCCAGTCACAGATAATTTCTGATAATTCAAATCCAATAGAATATTCCTCGCCCAACTCGATATTTTTTAGGGTGAAATTTGTCAGATTTTGAATATCCGCACTCAAGTCGAGGTAATCCTTGTCATCCGGGAATTCAATGGTACATGGTTTCTGAGTCCATTCTACGGTTGCTTCGTTTGAGTTTGATGGTATTGTTACCGTCTTGTCAAATCCAGTACTGCCGTTTTTGAGGATTTTCAAGTCAATGCTGATGTCATTTCCTGCCGGCAGGGTGTTGGTTACCGCGCATTTAAGGCCAAATCCCTTTCTTGGAGTTGTTGTTGTTGTTCCATCTGGATTTGTCTTGTATTCGGTAAAGCTTATGGAATTGACGTACTGTTTGATGTCATCAAGAGGAACAGCATCACTTCCGCTTGTTGGCAGGGAGAATCCTGTAATTCCAAGTCCTGAAAGATCAACTTTTGCTTCTTTAATCTTTTTCAGGTTATATCCAAAAGAAAAGATTATCTTTTGATTAGAATTTCCATCCTCACCAAAATAAATTACCGCATTGTTTAATGAAAGAGATGGTTTTACAGAAACAGAAACCGTCCCACCTGTGTCAGTCTTAATCTTTGCAGAAGCTTTGTAAGTATCGTTAATCAGATAACTACCGCTTGTGTTTGAAGATGTACAGATAATGGAAGAACTCTCAAGAGCCCCGCTTGTACCTGTTAATTTCAAGTCTCCGTCTTTGAAGAAAATACGAGCTCCAGACCAACCAGACAGATTGTTTGATTGAGCCGTTATGGTTGCATTTTCAAATTCAACCTCTTTTATATACGGAATGTTGCTGGTTAGGGGAAGTTCAAGGGTCTGCTCCGAAAGCTCCAAACCATTGGTAGAATTAAGCCCCGTCACCTTTTTAATCTTGAGGTTTTGGTAAGATGCTGACGGCTGATATTCATGATACTTGGAACTGTTTCCTTCAGTACCCTGTGCCTTAAATACAAACTTAAAGTCCTTTGGAAGTCCTTGAGCTACATCTAACAGAATGGTTAAAGTCGGATTTGTTATAATATCCTGCCATTCTCCATTATTGGCTTTGGTAATGCATTCTGTATCTGGATTTCCTGTTTCCATATTGAAGGTACTCGGTACAAGATAGGCCTTCATTTTAAGCTCATATCCACTTGTTACAGAATTGCTGTCTGTCCTATTCATTGTAATTTGAACAGAACCGGAACTGTAGTAAATGCGGCCAAAGGTTAGATCAGCAGTACCATTTGTTACATTTACCTGTGGCAGATCTTTAGGTTCAAAAGTCCATGGTCCTTCAGCAAGAGGTGCGCTTGATGGATATTCAAATGGGGCATGATTAAAAAGCTGACTTGTTACATCATCAACATCTATCTCAAAGGATTCGGAATCAGACATTGGTTGTCCAGCAGTAAAGGGTTGGGGGGCACTTCCTATTCCGTTAAGATTGCCGAGTTTTTCCTTGAGATTCAAGCCTTCAAGAAATTCATTTGGATTAAACGGCAGGTCATTCAACTGTTTTGAAAAATGAATCAGATAACGCAGTACATCATCATTCCCATCTTTTGCGTAAGTATAAATTGAAGCATTTTCGCCCAGTGCATCCTGAACTGTTTGTCTGATCGTTTCTGGATCTAGCTTATATCTTGCAGTTCCCAGTGGAGCTTGAAATCGTGCATTTGTTTTTACAGAAACACTCTCTGGAATTTCCAGGTGTCCGCAGGATGATGTGGAAAGGACCAACAATAAGGCAGCACCGATGCTGATAAACGAAAAATTTCTTTTCATAACGGCCTCCTATAATAAAGACATTCTCCCACCTATATTATAACACATTTTTTAATAAATACAAAAAAAATCTCCATTATTTCTATTAAATTCGGCATTTTTGCCCATTTTAATAAAACAATGGAGATTATAAAGGTTACGTATTGCCATATAAGCATTTATAGATTGCCGGATCGAGTCCGGCAATGACACTGATCGAGTCCAGCAATGACACTGGGCATGTCCGGCAATGACACCTCATACTTTTGGGACTGCCCAATGACATATTCCAAATTATCGGCGGTTCTTCAGAAGCTCGGCAAAAGGATTGTACCTCATTCCGTCGTCACTTCCAAAATTCTGCCTTTCACGCCTCTGTCCGTTGTTCCTGTCGGGACGGTTGCGGTCGCCGGATGGGCCTGAGCCTTTTTTGACCACAACGACACGCTTTTTTCCACTTGAAGGAGCAGAACCGCTTCCTGTTGGGGATGCAAGCCTGTTTGCGGCGTCACTCTTTAACGAAAGGCTGATTCTGCGGCGGTCTGTGTCCAATCCGATGATGGTAAATTCCTTGATGTCGCCTACTTTTACAACTTCCATGGGGTCGGAAACAAAGTCATCGCTCAGTTCGCTTACGTGGATAAGGCCGGTTTCGTGCAAGCCGATGTCCACAAAGGCACCAAAGTCAACAACATTGCGGATTTTTCCGGTAACTTTCATGCCGATTTTAAGGTCCTCAAAATTCATGACTCCCTTCTGCATGATTGGAGCCGGATATCCGTCGCGCGGGTCACGGTTGGGCTTTGCAAGTTCTTCTATTATATCGTTGATTGTTGTCTCACCGATACCGTATTTTTCTTCAAGAGTCTTCTTGAGTGCAGCGGTAATCTTTTCGCTTTTTTGTACCAGAGGCAAAACTTCGCCTGCTACCTGATAGTTTTCCGGGTGAACCCATGTATTGTCCAGCGGATTGGAGCTTTCGGGAATCTTGAGGAAGCCCGCACACTGTTCAAATGCCTTTGGTCCAAGTCCTGAAACTTTCTTGAGGTCTTCGCGGCTGGTGATTTTTCCGTTTGCATCGCGGTATGCCACGATTTTCTTTGCCAGAGAGCTGTTGATTCCAGAGACATACTTGAGCAGGGAGGCGCTTGCCGTATTCAGGTTAACGCCAACCTGGTTTACTACGGAGCCAACAACTTCATCCAGGGTATCGGAAAGCTTTTTCTGGTTTACGTCGTGCTGGTAGAGTCCTACACCGATAGCCTTGGGGTCGATCTTTACAAGTTCTGCCAGAGGGTCCTGAAGACGACGGCCCATGCTGATAGCCCCTCGAATCGTCAGGTCAAGATCTGGGAATTCTTCACGTGCGATGTCGCTTGCGGAATAAACCGAGGCACCAGATTCATCTACAACTGTATAGCTAACGTCGGGATAGTTTTCGCTTATGACCTTGCTTACGATGGCCTGAACTTCCTGACTTCCAGTACCGTTACCCACAGCCACAATCTGAATGTTGTATTTCTTGATTGCTTCTTTTACTGCATTGTATGAGGCATCCGGGGCCGTTACCTGCTTGATGAGGAAATATCCCAGGTACTTTCCAGTTTCGTCCAGGGCGGCGCATTTTGTTCCTGTGCGGATACCAGGGTCAACTCCAAGAACACGGCTTCCCTTGATCGGCTGGGTCATAAGGAGGTTGCGCAGGTTTTCGCTGAATACTCCGATTCCATGCTCATCCGCCTCGTCAAATTCATCACTGCGGATTTCACGCAAAACGGCAGGGCTCAAAAGGCGGACCACACCGTCTTCGATTGCATCCTTGTGATATTTGTTGTTTATCTTCTGTTTTTTGCACAGTTCTTCAACTGCGGCATCGACATTTACGTCCAGGGTAACTTCCAGGGCACCTTCACGTTCTGCACGGTTGATTGCAAGAATGCGGTGCGGCTTTATCTGATTGAGCGGCTCTGAATAATCCCAGTACATTTTGTATGTGGAAGTCTTTTCCGCCGTCTCTGCATCCTGACCGTCGGGCACGATTCCCTTGGTGATGATGTTTCCCGTCGCCATGTAAAGGTCATGTATGTCCGTGCGGTTTTCCGTATTCTGTGACACACGTTCTGCAATTATGTCCTGGGCACCCTTGAGGGCATCTTCGGCAGTTTCCACGTTAAGGGCGGGGTCTTCGTTGTCCGTCTTTATGAATTCGGCGGCCTTGGCTTCAATTGCCTTGTCGTCAAATTCCAGCATGGCATCGGCAAGAGGTTCAAGTCCCTTTTCAATTGCCACCATACCGCGGGTCTTCTTCTTTTTCTTGAACGGAGCCCACAGATCTTCAAGTTCGGTCATGGTCTTGGCGTTCATCACGGCATTGTACAGGCTTTCGGTAAGCTTATCCTGACCAAAAATACCGCGGACGATTTCCAGACGACGGTCTTCAAGGTTTTTATATGAGGTGAAGAGGTGGTCACAATCGCGGACCTGTACTTCATCCAAAGAACCGTGCTTTTCCTTGCGGTAACGGGCTATAAACGGAATGGTACAGCCTTCCTGCACCAAACTGATGACTGCGCTGACCTGAGATACCGTAATGCTAAGCTCGCCAGCGATTTTCTTCATGATTTCGACTTCATTAACTGTCAATCCGTCGATTTGTTCTTTTGTAAATTCCATAGGACTGGTATTTTAACGGTTTTTGCATTTTCGGTAAAGAGGGGGAATTGAGCATTTCTTTTGCCCTAATAAATGGAGAAAATAGAGGTTCTTGCTTGTTTTTTGCCGATAATGTACTATACTATAGCTTAGGAGCCGGCATTTCCTTCGGCCTAAGGTTAAATCAGAGCAGTAGCTTGTAGATTATTGATTACTTACGTATAGGGATTGCTTATGAACTTTAGAAGAACCCATTCACTTTTCATTTCTGTTTTTTCTCTTTTTGTGGCGCTAGTTTTGACATCCTGTGAATTCTGGCAGCAGCCTATACGCGGGTATTTTGAAGAATGGACCGAAGAGTGTTCCATTGCAAAGTATGAGCTGGTCGGAATTGAATCCTATACCGACAAAGACGGAAACCTATGCATAGCCAGCGACCATGATGCCCCAGTAAAGCTTTATCTGATAAATCCTTATCATTATAATTTTAATGGAGAATATACATTACACATAACCAAGTCTCAATCATTTACTCCCAACATAACTCCTGATCCAAACGACACGACCGTACTTCATTTTACTTATTTACAATCTGATCTTGAAAGTAAAGAAGGAGGAGAGGAAATAGGTGGAACATTAACTATGCACCACCCTGTCAATCCTACTTTAAAAGAGTTTACATTCAGCTTAAAGTGCAACTCCAGGCCGCCGGAAGTAGTAAATCCAGCGATAATGTTACAGGAATATCCAGCTGCTTCAAATAATAAGTATTATGTACTTGCGTTTGAACTGCCTACTACTGACAGTACCGGTGGAATCCACAAGGACATTGAATCCATTACTATAGATGGAACGACTTATCCGATAACAATAGATGCTTCTGGAAACATGACTTTTGAAGATGATAAGTTTAATGGCAGCACCCCAAATCCTTCCCTTGAGCTTTTAAACAAGAGATTTACACATTCTCCAAATGCCATGTACTTTTATTCAGGTATTCTCGCTCCCACTTCCGACGATGAAAAGAGGGCCAAAACTTTTACCATTGGCTATACCGACAAGGCGGGGCTTAAAACTACAAAGACGGTTGAGGCAAAACTTCCTGCCATCGCTGCTCCCACTGTAGAGGATAATGACGGCAACTGTCTGACAGATGACGGAACGGTCAACACGCTTCACATAAATTACGATCCTGACAATGTTGCATATACCACAATAACGCTGACCCTCCCTGATGTGGATGACATTGGTGAGACTTATGAGGGTGGTGCAATCAATTGCAAACTGTATGGCACCAATGGAAATGAAATAACAATAGCAACTGGTGAAAGTGATGATCCAACTGCCAGTTCAAGTACAGGTTCAGATGGCACAGTTACATTAAAAATACATAAAGAGGGCGACTATACGCTACAAACATTTACAAAAGCCTCTGGTCACAGCAATTCCGCTACCAAGACATACAAACTAAAGCTTGCATACGCAGATTTGGATATACCGGTGGTAACGAAAAATACCGATCCGCTTTCGACTTCGATAAACAACTACATCGAACTTGACCCTGATAAAAATTATTCTACGGTAACGATTAGTGCCCCAAGTACGGCTTCGTTTGGCCTTTCCGTTTCCGGTGTAAGTATTGAATACAAGCTTTACCAAGGCATGACTGAAACAGATACTCCAGCTTATTCAAGCACAGGGCCAATCAATCTGACAAACATGACCCTAGGCCAATGGACTCTTGTTGTAACGGCAACAAAAACCGGCTATCATTCATCTACAGCCACATACCACATAAGGCCATACGCCAGCGACCTTTATGTAAAGAGTTCCAGTGCATCTGGAAATCAAGGTAGCGACACAGAGGGTGACGGATCACTGACAAAACCTTATGCAACGATAGAACGCTGTATACAGGAAATCCAAGTTATCAATAAATCCACTGCGAACTATACAATTCACATAATCGAAACTCTAACTGGAGCACAAACCATCGATGGTGGATATTTGAATGACAAAGCAGCCAAACTTACAATAAAGGGCGAGAGTACAGGAATTCTGTATGGAAATTCAAGTGCAGTTCCTCTTTCCATTACGACAACCGTTCCCGTATTCATAACAGACCTCAAGATCACAGGTGGAAACGGAGATTATGGTGGCGGTCTGTATTGTAAGGCTGATGTAACATTGCAGAATGGTGTTGAGATTAGCGAAAACAATGCAACATACTCCGGTGGCGGAATCTATCTCAAGACCGGCTCATTGACTATAGAAAATGGAGTTACCATAAGCGGAAACTCTGCAACATACGGTGGTGGAATCTATATCAATTCCAACAATGGTTGTAACGTCACGATAAATGGCGGAGAGATAAAGGGCAACAATGCAACAGACGGTGGTGCAATCTACAATTTGGCCAGCCTCACGATAAAAGGCGGCACAATAAGCAGCAACAGCGCAGTAACATCTGGTGGCGGAATATACAATGCGGAAACCTTGACCATGACCAGCGGAACAATCGGCGGAAGCGGGGAGTCAGACCTTAATACCGTTACAGGAACATCTGGAAAGGGCGGTGCCGTCTACCAGAACGGAACGTTCAACATATCGGGTGATGCAAACCTTTATTTTTCGGGCAACACCGAGAAGACGAATGACGTTTATCTTGAGACATATACGGAAAGCGGAACAACGATACTTAGGAAAGTAAACGTTGCTTCATCCTTAAGCAATAGTACGGTAGCAACACTTACACCGGGCAGGTGGAAGCGCGGAGACAAAGTAATCTCTGGTGCTGCGGATGCCAACATAACGGGCAGCTATACTAAGTTTAAGGTGAGCGACGCGGAATGGACCGTAGGAAAATATGTAAGCGGAACGGCTACGGCAGACATGGCTGCAAGAATTGGTGCGGATCTCTGGGTTGCAGGGACAAGTCTTTCTTCTGATGTAGGAAGCAGTGTAACAGGCGGCAAGTCTCCGTCTAACTCAAACCGTGGAACAAAAAAACAGCCTTATGCAGATATTGCCACCGCAGTCAACGAGTGCTGGGATACGACACAGAACGTAGAATTTATAATCAATGTTGACGGAACAGTAACGGGAGCGCAGACAATTGGGAACGGCAGCACAATTAACGCAAAATCGCTTACAATAACAGGCTACAAAACCTCAGGAGACAGCCGTGCAACGTTGAATGCTGGTGCGACAAGTACTGCCAAAAAGACAGCACTTACAATTAACACAGGAGCAAAGACATTCCCGATTACTATAACGAATCTTATTATTAAAAAGGGCATCAATACAAACGGTGGTGGAATTTATTTAACAAAAGGTACTCTAAAGCTTGGAAACGGCGTAAAGGTTGAACAGAATGAGGCAACAAGTAGCGGCGGCGGAGTATATGTTGACTCTAACGGTATTCTTTTAATGTACGGAAGTGCCATGGTCGGCGAGGGAACAGAATCTTACCCAAGCACTTCAAACCCGCAGGGAAACAAGGCTGCTTTTGGAGGAGCTGGCATCTACAATAATCAGGGAATTGTCGCACTGGGATACACGGCCTATACTAGCGAAAGCTCAAATACAAAGGCAACGGGAGATGACGCCTTTACAGGTGGAGTGTGCAGGAATCTTTCCACTACAACAGAAAGCGGCAATACAAACTCAGGCGGGGCTGGAATTTACAATTATAAAGGAACGGTAAGTGTTAACGGCGGACGAATTTCCTTTAACGACTGTGCTTCAAAAGGCGGGGCCATAAGAAACGGTAATGGTGGTACAGAAAAGGTTTATATTCATGCCGGAACAATCAAATACAATAAGGCGGCAAAAGGCGGTGCAATATATGTCCAGAGCGGTTCAACAGTTGAACTCAAAGGCGGTCTTTTAACTTCTAACAGCGCTACAACAAACGGTGGTGCCGTCTACCAGGACGGAACATTTAAGGTAAGTGGAAACGCTTATATTACACCGGGCAGTGCACAACTTGATAACGACGTTTATCTTGCTTCAACAAGTAAGTATATTGAAGTTACAGATACCCTTACTCCAAAATCAGACGGTACGTCAAGCGGAACGGCAGTTTCTTATACAGCGGCAATTACTCCGTCTGAATGGACCCGAGGAACCCAAGTCTTAACAGGCACTTATGCAAGTGACAATTATGGCAAGTTTAAGGGAAGTGAAAGTGACTGGCTTACCATAAAAGATACAAACGATTCAAACAAGGTAAAGCTGTACACAAGCTATAACATCTATGTTGCAGGCTCTGAAAATCGTGCAACGGGCATCGGTGAGCCAAAGACAAAAGCAAACGGAGGCCTTGGAACAAAAGCTAAGCCTTACGCTTCTATTGATGAGGCTGTAGCCCAGTGTTGGGATACTGCCAGTACAAAAACAAAGACATTCACCATTTATGTTTCGGGTGTCATAAAGGACGCTAAACAGACGATTTCAGCAAGCATAACAAATGCAAAGGAAATTTTGCTTCAAGGTTATGGAACTTACCACAGCATCAACAGGAACCTTTCATCTGTCAACACCAATAGCGGTAGCGCGCTTTCTATAGGAACGGCTGTTCCTGTAAAAATAACTAACATGACCATAACAGGAGGCTATGCCTCTAGCGGAGGCGGAATTTACATTGGTGGTAACGGACAGGTTTATCTTGGTGACGGAGTTGTCATAACGGGCAATAAGACAACATCTAATGGTGGCGGCGTTGCAGTTGCCGAAGGTGCCAAGCTCTTTTTGTACGGTACTGCAAGAATCGGAGGAAGTGGAACAAGTCTTGCAACAGATTCAACCGGTAACTATACAGAAGGATATGGGGCTGGAATTCACAGTCAGGGCAGCGTATATCTTGGATACAGTGCTTGCAATTCTTCTACTGGAGTACCTACAACAGAAACATCTCTTTCTGGTGGAGTAACTCAAAACTATGCAGCAGCAACATCAAGTGGTGGCGCTGGCGGAATTTATGTTGGTCAGGGTAAAAAACTGTATATGAAAAGCGGAAACATAAGCTACAATTATTCAGGAAAAAAAGGTGGCGGTGTTTTCCTTGATAATTCGGGAGCGACCATGACCATGGCAGGCGGAACCATAGCAGGCAACAAGGCGACAACAGACGGCGGCGGAGTATATATTTTCGGAACCTCAAGCACAGGTTATCTTGTCATGACCGGAGGTACTATAGGCAACAGTTCTGCATCAAACCCTGCAGAAAACACAAGCGGAAAGTATTCAAACTATGCAGCTTCTGGTGGCGGTATTTATGCCGATGCAAAGACAAGCGTAAGCATAACGGGCGGTAGTGTAAACTACAATTATGCAACTTATGGCGGGGGGCTTTACTGGCAAGGGGATAGCCTTACAGTCAATTCAAATTCTTTACATATTTCGTATAACGGGGCAATCGCAGGGGGAGGTATTTACTTTAATTCAAACGGAACTTTGACTCAAGCGCAAATGAACAAAAATCAAGCGATGACTGGCGGGGGTATTTTAATAAATAATTCTAAAAAGGTAACTGTAAATGGCGCACTTAAGATACAGAACTGTAAGGCAGACGGTGGTTCTGGAAGTGCTTACGGCGGTGGTATCTATAACAGTCCTAATGCAGAACTTACTGTTTCTGGCAGTATGACATTATCAAGTAATTCTGCTGTAACAAGCGGATCGTCATCTTATGCCCAGGGTGGCGGTATTTATAACGAAGGAACTGTTACATGGAGTGCAGGAACTGTTAGCTCAAACACTTGCTCTAACGTTACAAATGGAAATGGTGGGGCCGTTTACCAGAAGGGAACGTTCACGATAAAAGGAGGAACCTTTACTCAGGGAACAGCTTTAAGAAACAACGACATATATCTTCCAAACAGCAAATTTGTGACAGTTTCTTCATATAGCAATACTAGCGGTAATCCGACATTCTCTTTTCCGGACAGTAACTATAAAATAGGAACTCTGGTCATAAAGAAAGACTCTAACTGGACTGAAGCAGACGGTGATTCTTTTGGAAACTTTATTCTGTATAGGGCAAAAATCATTAAAAGAGGACTTTATTCTGGTGTAACCAAATACAGTTCCGGCTCAGAAATTCAGGGAGTCCTTGCACTTGATACGTCAGCGACTGGCCTTTCATATAGTGATATTTCAACTTATGTTCAGGGAAAGACTTGGACACAGCAGACTTCCTTTAGCCAACTTTCTGAAGGTATAAGTTATTATATTTTTAAAGAAACAAGTTCTCCAGACAGTTATGCAATAATTCGAGTAAATAATAGAAAAACTTCTACGTATGCAGGAAAGATAGACTGTAGTGCCACAATAAGAACTGACGATCCAAGCGGATTCCAGAATGGCGGTATTTCTGGTACCGACATGGAATATAACTGCAGTCAATATAGCACAGCTCATACATGGTATAACCATGATGTTTTCTGTCATAACTCCGTCGGAGATACCGTTAATACCTGCATTCACTTTAAAAGTAATTCTTCCACAAGCGGTATCGGAATGTTCTGGTCAGATCCACTGTATGCAATTAAGATAAATTAAGGTATGTTAAACTACATTACTGAAAAATTCTCTGCATTTATGGTGATTATAATCCGCCCTAGCAACAGTAATCATATTGATGTTGGGAGCGGTCCTTTCCCCCGCACTACTCCCTAAGGCCTGCCAGCGGAATCACAAAGACTCCGTCCTTGCGACGGACATAAAAACCTGTTGCCTCAGAATGTATTTTTTTGTATCTTTATAAGAAGAAAGTTATGAAAGATATGGATACACCTCCAGTTCAGCACATCGGTGAATTTGTTCTCACAAAAAATGGAAATCTTGATTTTGGGGAAATTCCTTCTGAAATTGCAAAAATCATAAGGAGACAAGAAGGTAAAATAAGGTTGAGGATTGGAGTAGAAATTGACAATGCAACTGGAAACTATGGAGAAAAGCATATCGAACGTCCAGAACGAATGGAAGCTCTGAAAAAATGTGGATTCATCAATGCGAGAGATTTTATAGAAGATGTATGTGGAAATTATAATGCCATCTATCAAGGGAAAAATAGTTCTTTAATACTGGTTAAAACAAACGTTGAAAAAAACCACATTGCCATTGTAAAACTCATACCTTATGAAAATGGTGATTTTTATGATGTTCTGACAGGTTATCCTTCAAGGAAAAGTGGAAAAAATAAAAAACCGCTCCTCTGGCAATGCCAAAGTGAGCGGCCTTAACAGATAGAAACGGGCGCCGTCCGTTTTTCGCACAAGTGCGAAGTCCATTTAAGCGCATTTTGTTGGACTATCTAACTAAAATATAATATATTATCGTAAAAAGTCAAGTATCAAAAATAAAAGAAATTGGATGTCTTTTACACCTTTTCAAGGTTTTTTACAGGTCAAATTTGCACCTTTTCAAGATTTTTTCCGGAATTCAAGCGATTTGCGGTGGTTTGCTACTATGCTTTACCCTTCATCTTCCACCATCGGACAACGGCGATGCCTATGATGATGATGTAGCCGGCTATGCTCAGGGGGACGGGGATTTCGTCAAAGAAAATCATTGCCCACAAGGCGGCGAAAATAACCTGGGTGTAATCGAATACGGAAATGTCCTTTGCGGGTGCGAATTTGTAGGCGTTGGTAATTCCAAACTGTCCCAAGGTAGCAGAAACTCCAGCGGCCATCAGAATCAACAATTGGGTCCATGTCATTGGCTCAAACTGAATGATAAAGAAAGGCAAAGTGAGCAGGCACGAGAAACTGGAAAAATAAAAGACGATGACCGTTGACTTTACGTTTTTCCTGCCCAAAAGGCGGACGCAGGCATAGGCGGTTCCAGCTCCAAAACCACCGTACAGGCCGATGAGGGAAGGAACCAGTGTAAAGCTTTGTGTGGGCCGGATGATCAGCAGGGCACCGATGAATGCAATCACTGTCGAAATTATGTCAAATGCCTTGGGCTTTTCCTTTAGCAGCGGAATGGAAACAAGTATTGCAAAAAAGGGTGAAAGCTTGTTCAGCATGTTGGAATCCGCAAGCCCGATCCTGTCGATGGCATAAAAGTTTGCGATAAGGGCGGTTGAACCCAAAAAACAGCGGAAGAACATGGGCCACCCCGCACCCTTTGGAACTGCAATGGAAGTTTTATTTCCAATCAAAACAAATACCGCCACAATTAACGCCACAAAATTACGGAAGAACGCCTTTTCCATTGTGGGAAGGTCTCCAGCAAGCCGAACAAAAAAACTCATCAGTGAAAAGCCAATTGCCGCAAGAATTATGCAGATGATTCCCTTTGTGTGTCCGCTCATTTTCTTCCTCCTGATGATTTTTTACGGCAGGTATTCCGTGTTGATGTTCCGGAGTGACTCAAACACCTTTTCCTTTGCGCGTCGGTCTCCGTTGGTCAGGGCCTGAAGTCTTGCCCGTGCGTCCTTTCTTCCTGAATTGTCCTGATACATGCATGTGCAGGTCGTGCTGATGTAGCCTGCATCGGATGCGTGTTCCTTTATCGTTTCCACGTCGGCATAACACAACGGACGGATTATCGTAAGCGGATATTTTTTGTAATTGAGTCTTGGCGGCATGGTAAAGAGTTTTGCCTTAAAGAGCATGTTCATCAAGAGCGTTTCCAGGATGTCGTCCAGATGATGTCCCAGTGCAATTTTATTGTAGCCGTTTTTGAGCGCGTAGGAAATCAGTTCGTTGCGCCTTTGGGTTGAACACCAGTAGCAGTTCATCTTGTGCCCTTCCTTGATGCGGTTCTGGACATCAACAAAATAATTCACGGCTTCCACATTCCAGCTCTTGAACTGTTCCCTTAACCTTGGGCTCATCGTACATCCTTCAAAATCCGTCTCGATGTGAATTGCGGTAAATGAAAAGTCTTCGTCCTTTCGTTTAACACGGTTTGCAAAATATTCAACAAGGGCTGTGGAATCTTTTCCGCCGGATGCCCCGATTAAAATTCTGTCTCCCTTTTCAATCAGTTTGTAATCATACACCGCCTTATCGATAAGACTGAATAACTTTGGCTGTCCCATGGGTGAAAGTATAGCACAATTATGTGTTTTTGTGTTAAGAATATCGGATCATCAGCATTCAATCATTTATTAAATCCAAGAATTCCTCGGGACTAACAACAGGAATAGATGATCTTTCAAAATCTTTTTTATTTCGCGTGATTATGTAATCCACCCCAGCTATTATTGCAGATTCATTTTGCATTGAATCTTCAAAATCATCAAAAGAATTATTACTTGCAGCTTTCTTAACACTACCATCGGTTTCTGAAACAACAAATAGTACATTATGAAGCTTAAGAATTGTTTCTTTGCAGTACTCAGGTGATGCATCTGTCCTTTCGCTTAACATATAGAAAACATCAACAAGCGAGTGAGGAGTAACACAACCATCAATCTTAAACAGGCACATATCGAATATTTTCTTTGCTTTGTCATAGAATGGTTGTCGTTTTAAAAGATAATCAAGTAAAATATTGGTATCAAGAAAGACTTTCATACTTTCTCCAGAGTGCTTCAACTCTTTCCTTTCTGCCATCAAGACTGTTCTCTAATTTAGGATTAAAAATCATTTTATCAAGCTCCGCAAGTGACTTTGCTGCCAAAACACGTTCTTCTGGAGTTTTTGAGTTTTGAAGAGAGTTTTTTTCCTTTGGCATTGACTCTATAAACTTGATAACACTTAAAGTCTGTTCATCATCTAAATTATCAAGATAACTAATTACTTTCTGTTTGAGAGCCATCGCTGACATCATCTACCTCCAGTTTTAAGGCTATCATCATTATACCCTATTTCCCGACATTGGGGAAGATTATTAAAACAGGACAAGTTACGGTCTTATTTTGTCCAAGGCCCTGTTGAGGATTCTTCGGATGTCGTCTACTACTTCTTCTGTGATTTGATTTTTGATTTTTTCGGTTTCTGGAGTTTTCTCTATTGCAACAGGTGTTGTATCTTGTGGAATAAAAAGCTGATAGACTTCCACTCCTAATGCCTCGGCTATTTTTATAAGATTCTCTGTCCTTGGAAACCTGCGTTTTCCCTCAACATTATTTATATTCTGTGCTGAAACACCAATTTTCTCGGCAAGCGTTTCCTGTGTGTATCTTCCCTTTCTATAGAGTTTAATATTCTGTGATAATGTTTCCAAAAGTTCCTTTTCTGTCATGTCTTCACTTCCATTCTGGTAGTATTTCCATAAAAATAACACTTGCAAATTGGACTAATTAGCTTTATACTTCCATATTGGGAGTATTCTCAATAATACTTCATTTTGTAGAAAGAACAGATTCATCAAAACCACGAGGAGGTTCGTATGAAAAATCAGTTAAAAACCTATTTATTTGTATTGTTTGTCATTTTTTCCATGACATTCACTTTTTTCGCATGTAAGGCAGAGGTTGAGGAACCTGAGCCAATACCGGAGCCGACATATTACACTGTAACTTATGTCTCTGAGCATGGAACTGCACCTGAAGCCATCTCTGTCCTGAAAAACACAGTGCTCACGGAAGGACAGTTAGCGGCACTTTCTGATGGAACCTTGGTGTTCAAGGGCTGGTATGACGGAGATGTAAAGGCGGTTGCAGGTACGTATCAGGTAACCCGAAATGTAACGCTTACAGCTCATTGGGCCGCTACAGCGACAGTTTCGTATCAAAGTGTCTTTGGCACGGTGCCGGAAAGCTTTGATGTTGAGCTGAACCAGACTCTGACAGCAGAAAACCTTGCCGACATTACCTGCAGCCCCTACACTTTCCAGGGCTGGTTCTATTCAAAGGACGAGAACAATAACGGAACAGGAACTCAGGCGCAGGCTGATGACCCTATAACAGCAGATACACAACTCTATGCAAGATGGCAGACGGCAACCGTTACATTCACAACACAATACGGCTCCGTTCCTTCCATAACAAGATATACAGGTGAAATAATTGAATACTCAGAAATCCCGTCCCTTTCCAATACTGGTTATACATTCGGTGGATGGTTCAATGGCACCACACAGCTAACCACAAATTACACGGTAATGAGCAATGTAACGTTTACTGCCAGATGGACTGCTAATACCTACACCATAACATTCAAGGCAAACGGTGGTGCTGGGGCCGATTATACTCAGACTGTAACTTATGGAACGACAACAAAACTTAATGCCAACGCATTCTCATATCCTGGTTATGCACTTTTACAATGGAATGAAGAGGCAGACGGAAGCGGAACAAGCTATTCAGATGAAGCTGATTTTGTCGTACAGGCAACTGATATCACACTTTATGCACAGTGGGATCCAATTGCAGATAACACTACGATTATAGATATGATTAGAGCCTCTACAGAAACTAGAACGATAGCAGCAAAGGGAGAATTCAGCAACACGTTGATGGCTGAATTAAAACAAGTACTTCACGAAGAGAATTATAATGTTACATTAGATTTTTCTCATGTCACAGGATTGACAAGTTTAGAGAAATACGCCTTTGAATATTGCTGGATAGATGAAATTATTTTACCAGAAACTATAACAGCTATACCTTCATCTGCCTTTCTTGGAGGCCGACTCAAGAAAATTAGAATACCTGAGAGTGTGACATCAATAGGTAGCTATGCCTTTTGTGATTGTTCATACCTTACAAGTATAACTATACCTGACAGTGTAACAAGTATAGGTCCAATTGCATTTCAGAACTGCAAAAATCTCAAAAGTATTATCATACCAGACAGCATAACAACTATACCAGACCAGGCTTTTTTTCAGTGTGAAAACCTTGAAACTGTAACTATACCGAACAGCGTAACAACTATAGGAAAATATGCTTTTGAAAATTGCAAAAAACTCCGAAGTATTACCATACCAGAAAGCGTAGTATTTTTCGGGAATGATTGTTTTGAGGACTCCCCTATCACACAAATGGTTTTTGCTGACACAGAGAGCAAATGGTATTCTAAAATAAATGGTAATACCTATATCGGGAAAATGAACAACCCAAGCAAAAATGGAACTTTAATAAAGGAATATACTGATGGCTACAGTGTATTCAGCGAAAAGTACTCGCAATAAGTATCCAGTACACAAAATATATTTGGAGAGAGTTTAATCAGAATTTATAATACAAAGAGGAATTGACTATGGAAATATTCAATGACGATGAATACTATGATAAGATTTTTGGTAAAACAGAGGATGAACTGAAAGCCAACTTAAAACAGAATAGCAATAATGCTGCCGATATAATAAAAAGAGCCTCTGACAGAGCAACAGATATAAGAAAATTTGAGACAAATTTATTTTGGGAACGCGGCAAATACTATTGGGCTTTTATACTTGCAGCATTTACTGCACATTTTTATTTATTGAATATTGTTCTTAAAAACGGTGAAAATGGACTATCATTGAAAACATTTATGGACCTTCCAGTTTTGGCACTGTTTAGTCTTGCCATAACAGCATTTGTATGTTTTTTCTTTTGCTTTACGTGGACTCTCATGAATAAAGGCTCAAAATTTTGGCAGAAAAACTGGGAGCAACATGTAAATAAAATGGAAAAACTTGAGAATTCAAGACTCTTTTCAACTTATCTCAATCCAAACGACAAAGACTATAAAAAGTGCCCTTTAAAATTTTCGGCTTATGATTATTCTGTTTCAAAACTCGTTTTGTCAACCTCTATATTGCTAATGGTTATAAGTTTTGGAATGTTTATTTTCTATATCTTTTTAACAATGATAAGATTGTTTTCCCTGATTGTAATTTTTTCCACTAATAAAATTCTATTGATTGTGATTACAATTATTTCTTGCCTTATAGTAGTTATTATAACATATTCTATTTTTAGGTGTATTACGAAACATATTAGCGGAAACCATGATTTAAATAATGTAGAGCAAAAAAAATGGTATCAAGCCGATGTATAATAAAAGATACTTAAGAAAGTGGTAGAATCCACTAACAGTTTTATTTCACACAGACAAAACACATGGCTCATTGTAATATGGAATCAAAGAGTCATGTGTTAAGAATGCCAGGCCATCAGCTTTTGCCTATAAAATTAAAAGCTTAACAATTTCTTCGTTCTCTTCGTCAAAATCCTGTGGATAAGTGAATTTCCCCTTGGCTATTCCAAACTGGCGTTTCTTGGTTACTGCTTTGGATGAATAATCCTGTTCTTTTTGGTTCCGCTTTATCAGCCTTGCAAGGTATTCCATAACAGAAAGCTGTTCTGCAAAAGAGAGAAGTTCAAGTTGATTTTCGAAATTCTGTAATTCCATCACTGACATTGCCTGCCTCCAATTCTAAAGATATCATTATTAAACCTTATTTCCCTCCCTTGTGGAAGAACATCGTAATTCTTTGGGGAAGCAAAAAACTCACCTAATCGTCTTTAGAATCTCTTCGTAGTTCGGCAAACTCCATTTTGTATAAGATCTTTTTTTCTTTTTGTAGAGCTTGATTAAGTAGCCATTAATCTCCTTGTCATTTAGTGAAACCAAATACTTATATAATGGAAGAGATACATAAGGATTAGTTTCTGTTTCCAATCTGGTTTTCATAGCATCTATAATCCTTTCATCATCTTTTTGAATGCATCCAATATTATTCATGTAGATTTCAAATGTTGTAACTAAATCCTTTTTTATTCCCCTTATAAAAGAATCTGTAAGTTCAACATTATTTTCATACAGGGTTTTAATCATATAATCCAAAGAATCTGTATTCATAAAATATTTATTTGAATTTTCTAATGCTTTCTTTATGTTTTCCAATGCAAAGTCTTTATCTGCTTTAATAAAATAATCAATTATATTTATATCAACAAAATTATATTGCAGCCAAAGGGTTCTAAGATAATCATCATAATAACCGTCTGAAAAATTTTTTATGGCATCAAAGATAAATTCTAGATGATACTTCTGAATATTCTTATTTACTTTATCTGAAAAAGCCATGTCGAAAATTTCTTTGCTGAAATCATCATGGTAATCTGCAACCAACTTGTAAAAATAACTCCATTCATTAGAGTAATGGGTTTTCGGCAATATGGAAATCATGTATTCCCGCAAAAAAGGTTTATATGAATCATCGATTGAATATTCACAGGCTTGAAAATACAAGGCTTTGTCTTTGTCCTTTAATGTTTCAATTAAAGGTATATCTTCTTTTTTCCCATATTTTGCAAGAGAGAAAATTGCCGTTGCGTTTCCTTTTGCCGCCCAAATTCTAGTGGCTTCATATAATTCATCTGATTTTTCATCGCTCTGCAATATGCTTTCAACAAAATAAAGGTTTGACTGTTTCTTTACCAACTCAAGCTCGATTTTCTTTTGTTCTATCTGGTTCAATTTTTTACTAAACAATCTATAAAAAATAAAATCTCCGGCATAGGATATTTCTCCAATGTCGTAATACATAAAGCAAAGTCTTTCATAGTCATTTATTTCGTTTAACAAGATTTCATACCAATTGGCCTTTATATCTTTATCCGCAATAAAATAGGCAACATAACATTTCACGACTGGACTTTTGTCGCTCAGCAAATCAATCAACTCATCGTCATTGCAAAGGTTTACCAGTTCCTGAGCCGATTTATATAATTCGGATTCCTCAGCTGCAAAACCAATCATTTTATACTCAAAGCAATTTGACTCTCGTAATTTTTCCAACAGGCTTTCTTTTGATTGCGCAAAAAGACTTACGTAAAAGAAAATCAAAAAAAATAAAACAATTCTTTTTCTCATAATTATCCGGCCTCCACACATCATATTTGTGCTGATCCAAAAATTCTGCATCTACCCTTACCTGTCATCGGTGATAATGTGGATGATTCCTTTTCCCTCAAGGATTTCCTTCATGCGGTAACGGAGGAAGTCGGGCTTTATGTTTGTGCCTGCAAGTTCATCCAGTGGAATCCAGCAGATTGATTCCTTTGCGTTGTCCCATCCGCGGGTGTTGCAAGTAACATCCTTTTTGCCTCGGCTTTTCATCAGGAAATAGAATTCTATGACGTGGCAGCTCAGCTTGTCATAACCCAGTGCCTTTTCGTTAAAGAAGTTCTCGCAGATTACGGCAAGACGGTCAATCTCGTAATCAACACCGGTTTCTTCCTTTACTTCGCGGACCACACAGTCTTCGGCCTTTTCGTTCATGTGCACGCCACCGCCAATGCTGTAATAGTAATGTGAGGTTTCGCTCTTTACAACAAGAAATGAATTGTCTTCGATTATGATTGCACCTGTCCTGTAGCGGAACCAGTTGTCGTTAAAGGAAAAACAGCAGTCAGGGTATCCAACGCGGATATCGTCATTTTTGTTCTCTTTATCTTCGCTCATAAATTCATTATATCATTTTCAGAAAAAACTTGACAAGACGGAATAAATGTTATATTGTGTATATACAATATACACAATACAGTTTCAGGAGATGCCAGATGAATTTGATTGAAGTTGAAGGACTGTGTAAAAACTTTGAGTCATTCCAGCTCAAGGAAGTAGATTTTACGCTGGAGGAAGGTTTCATCATGGGTTTTATCGGCCGTAACGGTGCGGGTAAATCCACCACGCTAAAGACCATGCTCAACCTTATGAATAACGATGGTGGTAAAATCAACCTTTGCGGACTTTCCATGCCAAAGGATGAAATTGAAATCAAAAACAAGGTCGGTTATGTTTTTGGTGGAGTTGATTTTTACCCTACTTCGAAAATCGGCCGTATCACAAAAATAACAAAGGACTTTTACCGCGAATGGGACGATGGACTTTACAAAAGACTTTGCGAGCGTTTTGAAATTGATCAGAACAAAAAGTTCTCACAGCTTAGCGCCGGCATGAAGGTGAAATATTCCATTGCAGTTGCCATGAGTCATAATCCAAAGCTATTGATTCTTGATGAACCGACCAGCGGACTTGACCCTGCTGCACGCGATGACCTTGTACTTTTGTTCCAGGAATTCATAGAAGACGGAGAGCATTCAATTTTGTTTTCCACCCACATCACGAGCGACCTTGAAAAATGTGCCGACTACATTACATACATCAAGGAGGGAAAGATTCTTGCAAGTACGGACAAAGATTCATTCCGCAAGAGTTACATCACCGTGGCAGGAAAAAAGGATCAGCTTAAACCGGAAATTGAATCAAAGGTAATCGGACTTCACGTGCATCAGCTTGGTTTTGAAGGCCTTATGAAAACGGAAGACAAGGATCTGGCACAAAGCGGTGGATTTGAAATTTCAGAACCTTCCCTGGAAGACATCATGGTTCACATTGAGCGAAGATAAAAACTGTCATTCCGAACTTGATTCGGAATCTAATGAATAGAGATCCTGAAACAAGTTCAGGATGACAATTTATAAGGAGACCTAGAAATTGAAATCACAGACAATCAATCTTTTGAAAAAAGAATTATTACTCGGAAATACACTTCAGACAATCTGCTGGCTTGTATGCTGCATTGGCATGTTCTTCATTCCAAACTACCCGGTATATATTGGCCCCTTTTATATTACCTTAAGCATAATGATGACCTTTGCGCTTAATCAGGCTTCACATGATATTCTTTACACGGTTCTGCTGCCTGTCCGCAAAATTGACACCGTAAAGGCCCGCTTTTTATACTGTGGCCTCTTGGAAATTGCTTCCCTGCTGTGCGGTGCAATTGCCGCTGTTGTAAGATACCTGGGACACTTTCCGGAAAACAGTTCGGGCATTGGCCTTACGGTTGCATACTTTGGGCTTCAGCTCATAATTTTTGCAATCTTTAATTTTATTTTCCTTGGCAATGTTTACAAAAATCCTGTAAAACCTGGGCTAAGATATCTTGTTGCAGGCATCGTATATTTTATTACCTATGCCCTCTGTGAACTTCCGGTGTGGATATACAAAGGCGTGCAAAACAAAATCACAAAAGGAATGGATGTGGAAATTTCGGGCCTTGCAAAAGTCGGTTATTATTTTACAAACATGGAAGGCGGAAACCTCACTCGTCAGTTAATCATTCTCCTTGGCGGATTCCTGATTTTTGCCGGTTCATGGCTGATTACTTTCCATCGTGCCGCAAAGCAGTTTGAAAAGTATGATATTTAAGGCCTGTCATTCCGGACTTGATCCGGAATCTTAAGATTGCATGGTAAGACCCCGAATCAAGTTCGGGGTGACATGGATTTATAATGGACATAGTGTTATCGCAGAAAACAGACAAACCGATTTATACTCAAATCTACGAGCAGATTTCCGCCCAGATAATGAGCGGAGAACTTGCCGCAGGAGAAAAACTTCCGCCAATCAGGACTGTCGCCGTAAACCTCCGCATCAGTGTAATTCCCGTAAAGCAGGCGTGGGAGCAGCTGGAACGCGAGGGTTTCATCTCTACGGCAGTGGGACGTGGAAGCTTTGTGTCTGAACTAGCCCATCACGAGATTTCCGACAAAAGGAATTCCACCGCCGAAGAACTTCTTGCACCGGGAGTTTCCACATGCCGCGAAATGGGCCTTAGCCTCAAGGAAGTTCAGGATATCGTGGGCAAACTGTATGGACATGAATGATTTTGTACATTTAACCCTTACTACAGGGGCTTTGAAAAAATAAAGGTCTTGTAATCCTCGTTTTCGGAGCTGAACGGTTCATAGACATTTTCTTCTACCAGTGTTAAACCGTGTTTATTATACCAGTTCCAGTTGCAATCACAGTCTGTCCAAAGATAAAGCTTTTTCCATCCTTCTGCATGAAGCTTGTCACATATCCGGTTGAAAAGTTCCCCACCGGCACCAGGTTTTCTGCTTGCAAAAAACGAAAGCTTGATGTCGTCATCATTCATAAGGCTTAACGTGCGCTCATCCATTATACAAATGTAATCCCGGCTCAGAGCACAGGCAGCAAGGAGTTCAGCAGGAAATCTTTTTGATTCATTATCAAACCATTCCTTGGCCTTGTTGACATCTCCTTTACGTGATAAAAAAGCGGCTGCAAGAAATTCATCAGCGTTCTGCGACTCATCAATCAGTTCAAACTGATAATCATTCTCTGCAATATTATTCCGTATTATGTATTCAACATCAAAACGCTTGAATTCATCATCCCCTACCGGCGGGCTCCAAAGCGGCACAACCACATCAACTGCCAGAGGAAGATTCTTCATTTCAAAAGGCCTAACTATAGTATTCTGCAACATCCGGTACTCCTGAATATTTCATGCCATCGCAATGCCAAATTTAAGGCATTTTTGTTAAACTATTCTAACTATAGCACAAACAGCCGATATTTGCTATAATAGTGTTTTCATTATATAGGATGGTTCTTATGAGTTTGGATTTACATGGAAGAGATTTTTTAACACTCAAGGATTTTACTCCGGAAGAGATCATAGGTCTTTTGGACTTGGCGGCCGATTACAAGAAAAAAAAGAAAGAAGGCATCCCTGTTGATACTTTCCGTGGAAAAAACATTGCACTGATTTTTGAAAAAACTTCAACTCGTACACGCTGCTCATTTGAAGTTGCCGCCCATGACCTTGGAATCATGACGACATATCTTGCCGAAGGTTCACAGATTGGCAAAAAGGAAAGCATTGCAGATACAGCAAGAGTTCTTGCCCGAATGTTTGACGGAATTGAATACAGAGGTTACGAGCAGTCTATTGTAGATGAACTTGCCAGATTATCAAACGTGCCTGTGTGGAATGGTCTTACAAACGAATATCATCCGACACAAATGCTTGCCGACATGCTGACTATCCGCGAGCACTTTGGAAAACTCAAGGGCCTCAAGCTGGTGTACTATGGTGATGCACGATACAACATCGGAAACTCCCTGTGCATCGTTTGTTCAAAGCTGGGCCTGAATCTTGTCCTCTGCACCAACAAAAAATATTTCCCGTCCGCACAATTGATAGAAGAATGCAAGCCATGGATGAACGCAAGCGGTGGATCCGTGACTCTGGAAGAAGACATCGACAAGGCAACAAAGGATGCTGACATCCTCTACACCGACGTGTGGGTAAGCATGGGAGAACCTGATGAAGTCTGGGCAGAACGAATAAAGGATTTGATGCCGTATCAGGTAACAAAGGAAGTCATGGCAAAAGCAAAGCCGACCGCAATCTTCATGCACGACCTTCCCTCCTTCCACGACTTGAACACAACGATTGGAAAAGAGATAAGCCGTAAATTCGGAATCAACGAAATGGAAGTTACCAACGAGGTTTTTGAAAGCGAACAATCTGTTGTTTTTGATGAAGCCGAAAACCGCATGCACACAATCAAGGCCGTAATTGCCGCAACGATTTAGGAAAACATTAATAATGTCATTGCCGGACTAGATCCGGCAATCTCTCTTTGCCCTGTCATGCCAGCGGAGGATTATCGGATCAAGTCCGATAATGACCCTTTCACAACTTATTGGACAGGATATGGTTGTGTCATTGCCGTGCACGACACGGCAATCTCTCTTTGCCCTGTCATGCCAGCAGGGGATTATCGGATCAAGTCCGATAATGACCCTTTCACAACTTATTGGACAGGATATGGTTGTGTCATTGCCGTGCACGACACGGCAATCTCTCTTTGCCCTGTCATGCCAGCGGGGGATTATCGGATCAAGTCCGATAATGACGGTTTTAATCCGCAAACATCCCCGTCCAGCTTCTACCTGTACTTAAAGCTTGGAATATTGAGCAGTTCTTTTTTCCAGCTTACAGAATTGATTTTTGCACGAATTTTTTCAACTTGAGCGGGAGCTACTTCCGACTCTTTACCCTCTGCAACCTTCTGAAGTTCATCGTAGGTAAAGCCGAGTTTGTCCTCATCTGTCATGCCGCACATTCCGTCACTGGGAGCCTTATGCACAAGTTCATCGGGAAGCCCAAGCTCTGTTCCAAGCTGAATTACTTCGCTTACGTAAAGATATGCAAGCGGGGCAAAATCACCGGCACCGTCACCCCACAGTGTAAAGAATCCTGCCAGACGCTCGCTCAAATTTCCGTTGCATGAGATTCGTGCGTTTCCAATCAGGGCCACCACACCGTACAATGTGGTCATGCGCAGACGGCTCGGTGTATTCGTCTTGAACTGGTCGCTCAATTCATCCACGCCAACAGCACTCCTTATCGTCTCGGAAAGGCCATTGTAACCGTCCTGAATGTTCACCGTGATGTTTTTTATTCCCAGAAAATCGCAGAGTTTCCTTGAATAGTCGATGTCACTTTGAACACCGTTGGGCATGAGCACGCCAAAAACCCTGTCACGTCCCAAAGCCTCACAGCACAGGGCCGCAACCGTACTTGAATCCTTGCCTCCCGAAATTCCGATTATGGCTTTTGTTTCGGAGTTTCCGTTCTTTTCAAAATAATCCTTTACAAATTTTACCGCATCTTCCTTCAGGCTCATTGGTGATTCAATCTCCATTCAATTGTCTTTTTAAGGTATTCAACATATTCGCTGTCCTTGCACATTGTCTTTCCGCTGGCATTGGACAGTTTTGCCACAGGCATGTTGTTGCATTCAGTTACCTTCATGACGATGTTGAGCGAAGGTACGTCGGTGTCGTTTGCAATGTATGTTCCGATTCCAAAGGCAACCTTGGCCTTGTCCTTGAAATATTCGTAGAGTTTTGCGGCACGTTCAAAATTCAGGCTGTCGCTAAAGAGAAGTGTCTTGGTTTTTGGATTAACGCGTTCATCCTGATATTTGGTATAAAATTTATTGAAGTGATCCACCCATGCATCACCCCATTCAAACGGATCTCCTGAATCATGACGCACGCCGGAGAAACAAATTGAATATGTATATCCCATGTCCAGGTGAGCGGTTTCATCTCCAATCGTGTCGGTCAAATATGTTCCGTTAAAGACACCGTATTCCTTTGTCCACGCTTCCATTGCAAGCTTGTTTGAATATGCAGGATTGTACATTGGATCACCCTGGCCAACGCACATCACGAATTCATGTGCCATGGTGCCAACAGGCTTTACCTTGTACTTCATTGCAAGATAAACGTTGCTTGTTCCAACACATTTTGATTCCTTGTATTTTCCGTTGTTTCCGCACAATTCCTTTATTGCAAGTTCCTGAGCTTCCGCACTAAGACGACGGCGCAGACCGAATTCAGAGAATGACCCCAGATTGTATTTTCCGCTGATGAGCCAGTTCTTTTTTTCTTCCAGCTTGCGTTTGTACTGTTCAATCAAATCATCATAATTGTATGCCATCCTGAAGTAGACTTCATTTACAATGGCAAGAATCGGAATCTCGTACATGCTTGTGTTGAGCCATGTTCCGGTTGCCTCAAGAGAAAGACCGCACTCGGAGTTTTCCGAAATCACGATGTCTTCAAAACGCGGCTTCCAGATCTGCAGGTGGGCGATGTAATCTTCATGCAGCCATTCAATTTCCTTAAGGTAATCAAGTTCCTCCTGAGTGAACCTAAGGCGGCAGTAGTTATGAATCTGCTCGCTTATTTCCTCCACCATTTCCGGTGTAAAGAATACGTCTTCGTTCCTGCACTTGAATGTCCAGTTGGTTTTATAGGAAGGATACTGGTGATAAATTGCCTGACCCATTGAAAATTTGTAAAGGTCCGTCTCCAAAAGGCTTGTGATGATTGGTTCTAATTTCATATTTGCTCCAGGGCGATAATAATACGTCATGTCCGGGCACTTCGTTTTGGTACCCCAAACAATACACGTTTCTTTATTTTATTACCGCCTTGAACTATTGTCAACACAGAATCCGTTTTACAGCCCTTCCCGCACTGTATTTTAGATTATTGTTTCCGAATCATATTTTCAGGTTGAATTTAATGCTCGATAAATAATATAATTATATAGATTTCCTTTGTGGTGGCTAGGAGAAGAAAAGCATCACCCATATAAAATGAATTTAAATTGGAGGAATTATGAAAAAAAGAGTATTGTTTGTTTTGATATCTATCCTTATTTGTTGCTCAGCTTTTGCCAAAGAAATTTCTGCTGTATTTGAGGATAAAGACAACCTTCCTGATGGAATCATTTTTTGCAATGAATATTATGAAGAGACAAACAATATTTTCTTAAAACTTCAGAATTATACATCTGATTATTCCAAAATAGTTGAATATGATACGACAAACAGTGAAATAAAGAATATAATCTATTCATGTGAAAAAGGTTTTGCAATAAGAGACTTTTCAAGTGCAGACTATGGATTTGTTTTTTCTGTAATTGAGCTGAGATATGCAAATGATGTTAAACCTCGTTTCAGCGATCTATATTATTTTGATTGCAATTCAAAGACGCTGACAACAATAAATGAACTACCCATCAGCAAAAATGACGATGGTGATTTATACCCTTGCTGCCCATGTATAAATGATAATTATATAGTTTATCTACATCATGATTTTGACAAGAAGAAATCGCAGATTATAGCCTATGATTTAAAGTCCAAGACTTCCAAAACTATAGTATCTGAAAAGTTTTCCAAAAATACCACAGGAATTACATTTCTAAACATTTGCAATGATTCCTTGATTTACAATACATTCAATAATAAGAATGAAGCTGAAATAAAACTTTATGATTTAAATTCGAAAAAAATCATAAAATCAATAAAAGCTTTGAGTACTTCTTCAGTTCATTATGCAGGTTGTTATGATGAAGAAGCAAAAACAATTGTTCTGTATGCGCAAAGCAGCAGGTATGGAGATTTGATATATAAAATTGATTCCGAAACTGGCAGGAATACTAAACTTGTTGGTTTTAGGGATTATACCGTTATAAAAAATGATCAAATGTATTTCGACGGCCAAAGAATTATGTATACAATCCAGCGGGATATTTCTGGTAATATTGTTGATCACTATTATGCAGAGGTTTATAATTTAAATTCTTACCAAAGTATTCAAAGATTCCATACGGCCAATTGTTTTTTTACAAAAGAATGGATGGGCACTCTAGATTACGATGACGAAAAGGGCATCAATAAAATCCATTTAAAAATAAATTCACGATAAAATAGCAGATATAAAAGTTGTTAGGTGGATAAACCATGTTTTGCAGTTGAATTTAATTCAAGTTTAATAATATAATTACATAAATGTACTTTGTGACGTAAAGGAGAATATAAAAAATGAAAAAGAAATTATTTTTAATGTTTGTTTGTCTTACAGTACTGCTTTCCTATGGTTTTTCAGGATCAAAGAAAAAGATGGATGTTGAGCTTTATACAGAGAATGTAAAAGCCGTCGACTTTTCTGAGATGGATTCTGAGTTTGAATTTGTCACATTGTTTTACCAGAACATTTTCTTTACTTTTGATTTATTGAACTATGTTGACAGAGATGCTTTAAGGGATATCTGTATTGATCTTTACAACAGCCTGAAGGAAGGATACAGAAGTCAGGTTGTTGTAAATAATTTTATAGGCAATGACAGCCTGATAATCACTTTCAGCCAGATGCCATCGGACAAAAGCTCATTATTGATAATGACAAATTATGACAATGTCAAAAAATCTATAATTGTTGATCCTGACGACATGAAAGATTCATTTGCTTTGTTGTATTATTTAAGAAACGGAAAATTGATTTACTACAAATATGTCGATGAGGAGCAAGTATCAGCCCAGGAAAAATTAGAGCAGAATCTCAAAGACTTAAAGGATGATCCTCAGTCTATAACCTATGTGAAGATTGCAGAAAACTATTATGAAATGAACGAGATAGAAAAAGGATTGAAATATCTTAAAGACAACAAGAAGAAAGCAATAAAACTAAGCCCAAAAACATCAAAACCTGGAAATATAAATGATGTTATCTTGTGTGTTGAAGAAGAAGGTAAAACTCTCCTTCAATTTAAGCAATAATACGGACAAACATGAATCCATATTTTGTCTATTTGCTTTGTAGCGTACAGGAGAAAGAATGAAAAAACCATATGTATTATTAATTCTTTTATTATCATCGATTTTGGTTTTATCCTGCGCATCAAGTAAACAAGTTGGGGAATCTTTGACCCCAAATGAGAACCCAGAAATAAAAGAGGCTATAAACAAAAATTGCTCTCCATACCGTGACAAATATTTGGAGTTTACAGTAATCACAAATGAGATTCAAAAAAGCAAATATGAGGATAAAAATATTTTTAAAGTAGTTTTGGATCATGGAACTTTGAATTTGGAACCAACCGAAAAATACAAAAACCTGGATACGACAGAAGAGGAAACAGAGATTTTAAAAAAAGCCACTTCAGAAATATCAATGTTCTTAAAGTATTTACTGGGTTTCTATTTTGATGATCTGCTTACCGAGGAATTGAAACTCAAAAGTGGGAAAAATAAAAATTTAATATATTACGAAGAATATGAATGGAATAATTATGATTGCTTTAACTATTATATCATTGAAAAAGGTTTGGTAACTGAAATCCAAACATATAAAAAAGATGATCCGCAAATTAAAGTTGATACAAAATATAAATATAAAACAATAAACGGAAAAAACTATTTGCTGGGTTTTGAAACAACTAATAATTTTCAATCGTTTGATTTTGGAATGGAAATTGATTATTTGGAAAAAGACGGTATCCTTGTTCCAGCTCAATTTACTGCTATAGTCAAACACCCTATTACTAAAAATGGTAAAACTAATGTGGTAACGACAAAGTACAAAATGTTGGCCGATAATCAAATTGTACGATGAATAGTGCTCCACAATAAATGGTTATTATCTCACATTCCACATAACTCCCTGGCCTTTTCTTCTATTTTTTTGGCAAGAAGAGTTTTATCGTTCTGATATTCTGTGATGATGCGGACAAAGACACTTCCGGCAACAATTGCCTCCACACTGTCTGCAAGAGCTTTTGACTGTTCTCCGCTGGAAATGCCAAACCCACCGTAAACTTTGCTTCCTCCCTCGCTGACCCGTTTAAGGAAATCCTTTGTGCTTTCATCTATTTTGGTTTGTGTTCCGGTGATGCCTGTCCTGAGTGCCGCATAGATAAACGGAAATCCCGAATGTGCCATTTTTGAAAGCCGTTCCCTGCTCATGGAAGGTGCCGCAACAGGAATGTTTATCATTTCATATTTCCTGCAGCATTCAGTAAGTCCCTCATCAAAGTCAAATGGGAAATCAGGAATTATCATTCCACTGACACCAGCCTCATGCGCTTTTTTGCAGAAGTTTTCTACACCCGGCGTATAAATCAGGCTTCCATAACTCATCAGGTATATCGTAACAGAAGGAAACTCCTTGTGAACTTCCGAAATAAACTCAAGGCCCTGCGATGTCTTATATCCATTTTCCAGAACTTTTGTACAGGCAGTTTGAATGGCAGGTCCGTCGGCACTTGGATCACTGAACGGTAACTGTATTTCCAAAATATCGGCACCACCGGCAACAAGCGAGCGCGCCACAATCAAAGCTGTTTCTTTATCCGGATATCCTGCAATCAGATGGCTCATCAATTTTATTTTTTTCATCTCCAGCTCCTTACATCAGTTTTGCATCATGAATGTCTTTTTGGGATTCAAGACGTTCAATTTCCGCATGTAAAAAATTAATCCATTCATCAGGTCGGAAAACAGGACTTGTAATGAACACATCCTTATCTCCACGGCCACTCATATTAATGATGATTGCCTGGTCGGAAGGTATCTCTTTGGCTAGTTTCATTGCTGCGGCTCCGGCATGAGCACTTTCCAATGCAAAAAGAATTCCCTCGTTCTTTGCAAAAAAACTTACGGCTTCAAGAGCTTCCTTGTCCAGAATTGAAGTAAATTCCACACGGCCTGATTTGCCAAGACTTGCAAGTTGTGGACCAATTCCGCAGTAATCAAGTCCAGCTGAAATTGAACGGGTTGGCAGGGCTTGACCGTCTTCATCCAAAAGGAAACGGCTTTTGTATCCTTGGAGTATTCCATCTCTTCCGGCATTTCCTGTCATGCGGCTTGCATTTTCTCCGATTCCAGATCCTATTCCTCCTGCCTCTGCTCCTATCAACCTTGGTGAACTTTGATTTATGAACGGCTCAAAAAATCCGATTGAATTTGAACCGCCTCCAACACAAGCCACCATAGCTGCGATTTTTATTCCACGTTCTTCCGCCTGACGTTTAACTTCTCGGCCAATTACACTTTGAAATTCGCGTACAATATCAGGGAATGGAGCAGGCCCCAATGCACTTCCAAGAACATAATGTGTTGTATCTGGATTTGCGGCCCAATCCCTCATCGCTTCGTTTACTGCATCTTTTAACGTACGGCTTCCCGAAGTTACAGGATGAACCTTTGCCCCATACAATTCCATTGCGGCTACATTTGGTTGCTGACGCCTTACATCAACTTCTCCCATATAAATCGTACAGTCAAGTCCAAGCTTTGCACATGCGGCGGCTGTTGCGAGTCCATGCTGACCTGCACCTGTTTCTGCAATGATTCTTTTTTTGCCCATGCGTTTTGCAAGAAGACACTGACCGATTGCGTTATTGATTTTGTGTGCCCCAGTGTTTGCAAGTCCTTCGAGCTTGATGTAGATTTGAGCTCCACCCAAAAGTTTTGTTGCCGTGGGAGCAAAATAAAGCGGAGTCTCACGTCCTATGTAATCACGCCGTATAAGCTCAAGTTCATCCAGAAAATCCCTGTCGTTCATCGCCTCCCTGAATGCAACCTCAAGTTCATCAAGAGGACGACGTAAAACTTCTGCCACGTATTTTCCACCAAAGTTTTCAAAAAAACCTTCTTTTGAATATGTTGATTTTTCAGAATCACAGGATTTCCTGTTTATGTTTTCAAATAGACTATTCATTTTCTCCTCACTTTTAATTCCGATTACATCTTCCATTTCAATTCCGCTTGAAACATCAAGAAGCTCACATTCAGTAAGTTTATTTACGTTATCAGGATTTAAGCCTCCTGCAAGCCATAGATTTTCATTGCAAAAGAAATCACTTGTCTTTGTCTCACAGGCAGTTCCATTAACAACAGAATGAACGTAATCTTTTGAATCAAGCAATACCCTTAACTCGCCCTTTAGGAAAAGCCTTTCACATTCCCCAATAGTTTTAACCGCAAAATAATGCGGCAGCTCAAGACATTCAGAACTTACATCCTCATACGGAATGTTATGAAACTGAAGCACGTCAAAGATTCCGTCGCGGACAAGGCTCATGGCTTTTAGGCTTTCTGGGGATTTTAATTCGGTAATAACGCAAACTTTTTTTGCCTTTATTTCACCAATCCTTTGCATCAGTTTTTCAAGCCGGTTTTCCCTGGTAACGCTTCTTGGATATTCGTGGCTAAAAATGAATCCCGTAAAGTCGGCTCCCATTTTCTGCGCAAGAATAACATCTTCAATTCTGGTAAGTCCACAGATTTTTATAAACGGTTTTTTGCTTGTATTGTTTCCACTTTTTTTTGCGGCATAGTCTTTCCAGAATTCTGCATTTTTAGTTTGAACGGCATTCGTAAATGAATCAACAAACACGGCGGCGGTCTCTGGATTTCTTGCGGCTGCCTCACCGAGCAAAAGTCCTGTAAAATCAAGGCTGCCGATTACTCGTGCACATTCACCGCTTGTAACCCCACTTTCAAAAATGATCCTGGCATCTTTTCCCATTATGCTCTGAATCTTATTCATCATCATGCAGGGACGAAGCAGATCAATTTTGAAATTCGCAAGGTTACGTGAATTGACTCCGGCAACAAAGTTTTTTGTATCCTTAAGGTTTTGAACCAGAAATGAAAGTTTATCCAAATCTTCATCACTTCTGATTTCAACCAGAGCCGAAATCCCAAGCCTCCGAACTTCCAGCGCCATTTCCAATAGCGTTTGTTTTGACAGAATCCTCGCAATTAACAGGACTGCATCGGCACCAGCCCTAAAAGAAACTTCAATTTCTTCCTTTGACAAAAGGAAATCTTTTCTTAAAACCGCTGGCCCCTGTTTACCGCTTTGTTTTTCAAAATCATCCACTGCACGACAAACATGCATCAGGTCATTGAGGCTTCCCTTAAAATAATTCTTTTCCGTAAGACAACTTATTGCACGTGCCCCCGCCTGAACATAATGACTTGCAGTTTTATAGGGATCAAGATCGGGAGCAATGTCACCCTTGCTTGGAGAAGCCCTCTTTACTTCAAGGATAAGTCCCTTGCCGTCCAAAAATGGATGAACCTTTCTTGTACGCTCAGAAGGAATGTTTTCCCCAAACGAAAGTCCTGAAGCAAGAATGTCTTCCTTTCTCTTTTGAATTATTTTTCCCAAAATGTCACTCATAGGCTTTTACTCACATTCTGGATTTCTTCAAGCTTTTTGAGTGTCTTGCCGCTGTCGATTGCAGCAAGTGCCGTGTCATAACCTTCTTTGAGCGTCTTGACCTTTCCGCACAAATACAAAACCGCACCTGCATTCAAGCCAACCGCATAACGTATTGTCCTTCGTCCGCCACCCTTGAGGACTTCCATTGCAAGAGCGGCATTTTCAACGCCGTTTCCACCATAAAGTTCATCTTCATCGGCATCTGTGATTCCAAACTTCTGCGGATTGATTACATACTGATTCTCGTTTCCCTTCTCGTCAATCTGATAGACATTTGTCAGGGCACATGGAGAAATCTCATCGTAACCGTCTTCTGAATTAACGACCATTACACGCTTGGCACCAAGTGAAATCGCAGCATGTGCATAATCCTTGAGCAGATCTTTTGAATAAACACCCAGAACCTCGTAGTCGGCATTTGCAGGATTCAAGAGCGGACCTAGCACATTAAAGATTGTCTTAATTCCCAAAGCCCTTCGGATGGGAGCGGCAAATCTCATTGCAGAGTGATACACTGGTGCCATCAAAAATCCGAAATCAGTTTTCTTAATCAGCTCAGCAGTTTTTTCCGGAGCAGCCATGATGTTGATTCCAAGGGTCTCAAAGAAATCAGCTGAACCTGACTTTGAAGAGACAGCACGGTTTCCATGTTTTGCCATTACCTGACCACAACTTGCCGCAATCAAGGCAGAAAGAGATGAAATGTTGAAGCTTCCCTTTCCGTCTCCACCAGTTCCAACAATTTCTGCAAGACCTGCCCTTTCGAGCGGGAAACTCGTTTTCTTTTTGAGCATGACTTCTGCAGCACCCGCCATTTCCTCTGCAGTAGGATTACCGCGTGCAGCCATGGCAGTTAAAACTGACGAAGCAATTTTTTCATCCATCATTCCGTCCGTAAGCTCTCCGATGAACTGGGCAATCTGCGTGCGGTCCAATGGCTTTTTCTGATCAATGAGCTGGTTCAAAATCAGGACATGAGAAAGGTTTTCGCGTGAATATTTCAGGAAACCCTTGAAAATTGAATCTCCTTTTTCGCTTGCAATGCTTTCTGGGTGGAACTGAACGCCTTCTATCACCATTGTTTTATGGCGGATTCCCATTATGTCACCGTCTTTTGCACGTGCTGTAACCTCGAAATCTGAAGGCAAAGTTTTTTCATCAATTACAAGCGAATGATATCTTGTAAAGTTTCCCTTTAACCCTATGTTGCGGAAAATGCCACGTCCGTCCGTTTTGATTTCCTCAACAATTCCATGGCGAATGTATTTTGCACCGACTATACTTGCACCAAAAGCGGCACCAATTGCCTGATGACCAAGACAAATCCCAAGAACAGGAACTTTACCCGCAAAATGCCTAATTGCCTCAATAGAAATACCGGCTTCCAGAGGAGTTCCAGGTCCCGGTCCTATTACAAGATGGGTCGGTTTTTCATTTTCAATTTCTGCAATGGAAGTTTCCTCCGAACGCAAAACCCTTACACTGTCACCAGAGACCCTTTCAAGAGTCTGAACAATATTGAATGTAAAGCTATCTTTGTTATCTATAAAAACAATCATTTTATTCCCCCTTAAACATTCTCAAAAACAGATCTTAATGCACCAAGTTTTTCGTTTGTCTCTTCCCATTCACGATCCGCATTACTGTCGTACACAATTCCGCCTCCAGCCTGAAGCGTCCACACTTTGTCCTGCTTGAGGGCACATCTGATTGCTATGCAAAAATCCAAGTCACCGTTTGACTGAATGTAACCCACGGCACCTGCATAAAACCTTCTCTTTGTCTTTTCCAGACGACTCAAGATTTGAATCGCATTGATTTTAGGAGCACCACTTACGGTTCCTGCCGGAAAAGCAGCCCGCAAAACCTGAATGGCCTTCAACTCCTTTTTTACCTTTCCCTGGACATCGCTTACAATGTGCATCACATGGCTGAATTTTTCCACGTCCATAAAGCGACTTACTTCCACACTTCCGTTCTGGCATACACGTCCAAGATCATTTCTTGCAAGGTCAACAAGCATGAGGTGTTCAGCCCTTTCCTTTGAGTCGTTCAACAGTTCTTCTTTAAGCGCCTCATCTTCTTCTGCATTTTTTCCTCTTCGCCGTGTTCCTGCAATCGGACGAATTGAAGCGACTCCCTCACGGACACGCACAAGACTTTCTGGGCTGGCACCGATTAACTGGCGTTTTCCAAAATCAATGTAAAAAAGGTATGGGCTTGGATTCACTGCCCTAAGACGACGGTAGATTTCCAATGCTGAATTCTCACATTCAAACTGAAGTCTTCTGCTGGGAACTGCCTGTAAAAGGTTTCCTGCGATTATTTCCTTTTTGATTGCCTCAACTTTTTCCTTGTATTCTCTTTCACTTTCTTCAAGATTTGTAATTACACTGACAGGGCAAGGTGCTTCAGGAGATGCAAGATATGAAAAATCCATGTCAGAAAGCCTCTGCCTGAGTTCTTTGACTGATGCTTCAAGATCTATCTGATGTTCGTTATAATTCAAGCCGAATATGTGGAGTGTTTCTGTAAAGTGATCAAAAACGATGTAAATGTGGCCTGCAACAAATTCGCTTTCCGGGATATGAAGCTCATCAGTTTGATTCTGCAATTTGATTGTGTCGCATCTTGCTGAAAATTCATAGCTCAAATAACCAAGACCACTTGTTGGAACAGGAATGGTATTTGCACTCTGAGTTCCGTCTTCCTTATTTACAAAACTCATGTCGTTCTGTTCTGCGACATACAAAAGGGCATCAAGAATATCCGGAGTATGAAGAACACGGCTTCCAGGTGCAATCGTCTCGCCCGTTTCATTTTTACCTTTATATGGGAGGCGCCTGCCGTCAATTAAAAATGCAACACCTTCATCATCCTGAACGATATGAAAAGCAGGTTCAAGCAAAAGGATTGAATACCTGTCCTTTCCCCTTGCAAATGAGGCACTTTCCAGAATAGCAATTGCTCCAAGTTTTCTAGCAAGACTGAACGGTGTGTAGCGTTCACATGAAATTGAAAAATAAATTGAATCGTTTCTTGGTGCCATATAAGCTCCTCCGTCAAAAACAAAGTGTTTCTATTAACAGAAACTAATATATTTATACTTCTTTTTAATGTTTTTGTCAATAGTAACATTAAAAGATTTGGGAGGAACTTTCTCCAGAAGATTATTTCTTTCTAAAACTTATGACAAAAAATAAAGAGTACAAAAGGGAAGAGATGCTCATGTTTCCGTACATATTTTTAAATCAACAGACACCCTTTACGCGGCACCACTGCTTAAAGATCGCCATGTCATTTCCACGAGGATCCATATTATTAAAGGCACTCCTTTGAACCAGACGAAAGCGGTTATTGTGTTTTGATAGCTCAATACAAAGTTCGTATTCTTCACCTTTTGTTGCGTAGACAATCGTACATTCTTTTTTCACGGCTTTATCCCGGTAGAGGTGTCCGACACAAATATTCATGTTGGAACCAATATCAACCAAGCGCCTTGTGTCTTCTGGCAGGCAGAATTTATAGCCGTCATTTTCCCATTCAAGACTTCGTTCTTCTTCGGTGTAGGTGATGTCTTTGTTTTCAAAACATTCTTCTCTAGGTTGCAGCTGATTGTATATCCGCATCAAAAGATTATGATTATAATCGGTAAAACCTTCCTTTCTGATTTTTGCAATAACATTTTGCGGCAAGTGTTCTTCTTCTTTTAGAAGCTTCATATAACCAAGGGCATCGTTTGTGCTGTAATAATCCCTGTCAGGAGAAAAGTCTTTACATAAGAGTTTGGAGACTGTTTTTTCATCATAAAACTGAAAAAGGAAGGCTATATCCTCCGCTAATACAGAACTCATTCCATAAGAATACGCTGTTGCGAAGATTTTATGAGAATCAACATCCATCAATTGTTCTATAACTGTTTCATCCCTAAATCCCATACTCCATATATTCAGGTATTCTAAGAATGTTCTATGCCCCTGCAAAAACAGCTTATTGATTTTTGTGGTATAAGGGAGGCCTGTCAGCTTGATAAACTTTTTAACGCCATCAGAACTTCTTTTAAGTCCATCCTCAGTTTTATATATCAAAGGTCCAATTACTTCTTCCTTACAAAGTTCATTTAACTCAGGTGCGAAAGGAAATCTTGCATAGTTCACAAGGCGATCAAAGTTGTTTTCACCATAAGAAAGCTCAGGAATAAACCCGCATTCTTCTTTCATCTGCTCATGCATTACAGATATGATTTTGTTATATTCATCATCAGAGATATTGAACCATTCGTTCCCTTCACCGCCAAAAAACCTTACATTACGTTTTTGAACATTAAGCACTAGATAGCGGCTTATTTTAAGAACTTTATCCGTTATAAGATCTGTCTCATAATATACATTTTCAATTTCTATCAGACCATCCTCATGGAAAGTAATAATGTTTTCGGATTGATTTTCAACCAGAAGTTCAAGCTGCTGCATTAAAAGTTTCGTATCTTTCCCATTTGATAATTCTTTTGCTTCCTGAATACAATCCAGTGGAACAATACGCTTACAGCCGTTTCGGAAATAAACAGTTGCAGCAATTACAGCAAAACCGTCGCATTTTGAAGGTCGGTAGTCGCAGGCATAAACGCTTTGCCTAGGCTCTCTTTTATAAATGCCAAGGATGGTCGAAACAAGAACTCTATCTATCTTTACAATAACACCGGAAAACTCTTTTTCCTTAAGCTCATACTTTAGGTTATGTTTCCAACTTAAATGATTTTTTGTAGCAATACCGGCAAATAAATCATGGTCATTATTCATTCGATAATACCATTTATTGTCGTATTTATTATGATGTAAATGAAAATTTCCATGAGCGGCAGCAAGGTAGGCAGTGCAATGAACTGGCTGGAACATGAGTTTTTTATACTCTGGTGTTAATTTCATGACAACCTCCCGTTTCGTACTTCAATGATACTATATCACTCTATCATTTCATGAGAGAGTTGAGGCTTTTTTTGATTTTTTTCTATATATATCTCATTTCAGCGTAATGTCAATTTTCCTCAACTATTCCAAACATTACCCCAGTTTTGTATTATAGCAAAGAAACCTTAAAATTCATAGAGAATATTTGGTTTCGGAATCACATTGATCTACAAAAACTGCCCCCCATTATCCATAGGGAGCAGTTCATAAATCTCTTTTCTTTACGCAAACTGGCGCTGGTACAGGTCGTAGTAGGCGCCTTTTTGGGCCATCAGTTCCGCGGGGCTGCCACGTTCTACGATTTTACCGCCATCGATTACGTAAATGCAGTCGGCGTTTTGAATCGTGGAAAGCCTGTGGGCGATTACAAACGATGTCCTTCCCTTCAACAGCCGTGCGATTCCAGCCTGAACCAAAAGCTCGGTCTTGGTGTCGATGCTGCTGGTGGCTTCATCCAAAACCAGAATGCGGGGCTTGCTCAACATTGTCCTTGCAAACGCAACCAGCTGCCTCTGTCCATTGCTCAGTTCACCACCGCGTGCCGTAAGCTTTGTGTCATATCCATCCTTGAGCTGCGATATGAAGTCGTGGGCATGAACCGCCTTTGCCGCTTCGACAATCTCATCCTCAGTTGCATCCAGTTTTCCATACGCAATGTTTTCCCGGATTGTCCCGCTAAAGATGTAATTGTCCTGTGTCATTATTCCCATCTGTGTACGCAGGCTTTCGATTGTCACGGAGCGTATGTCTTTTCCGTCAATCAAAATGCGTCCACCCTTAATGTCATAGAAACGGCTCAAGAGGTTCACGATGGTGGATTTACCCGCACCCGTCGGTCCAACAAGAGCGATTGTCTTTCCGGCTTCCACATCAAAGCTCACGTCATGCAGCACATCAATTTCCCCGTCGTAGGAGAATGTCACGTTTTCAAAACTCACGTCACCCTTTATTCCAGGCATCACGTTTGCGTCCGGAACATCGGTCACAGTTGCCTCAGTGTCCATGATTTCAAAAATGCGTTCTGCACCGCTTGCCGCATTCACCGCCTGATTGTAGAAGTTGCTCAGGTTCATGATTGGCTGCCAGAACATTCCCACGTAGTATCCGAATGCAATGTATGTTCCGATTGAAACCGAATCCACACCCAGCACCATGATACCCACAAGATAGAGGGCCATAGTTCCCACGCTCCAGCACAAATCAATCCATGAGCCGAAACCGTCGCACCAGCGCACAGCATTCAAGAATTCCTTGCGATCTGCCCAGACCAATTCCTGAAAAGTTTTGTCTGTTTCATCCTCTGCCCTAAAGCTCTGGATGATTTTTATTCCTGACAAATCCTCGTTGATGAAAGCGTTCATGTTGGAAGACTTCTGCCTTTTTGCACGCCAGTATTTTTCAGCCTTAATCGAAATCAAAAATATTCCAACCACCATCACCGGCATTGAACACAAAGCCGCAAGCGCAAGCCTCCAGTTTTTTACGAACATGATTGCCATGACCGCGATGACCGTAATCAAGTTTGGAATCAAAGTCGTAACTGCATTTTCAATTATGTCCTTGAGCGAATTTGTGTCGCCGATTATCCTTGCAAGAATTTTTCCCGACGGCCTTGAGTCAAAGAATTTCAAATCCAGCTTTTGAATGTGGTCGTATAGCTGCTGCCTCAAATCCAAAATCACACGGTTGCTTGTCTTGGCCATCACCAGCATGCGCAGTTTAATCGCAAGCACCATCACGATGTTCAGGGCAACAAAGAGCGCCACCATTTTTAAAAGTCCCGCAATGTCGGAAGGAACGATAAATGAATCCACCGCATGTTCAATCATCAGCGGATTTATCAAATCTATCGTCGTTCCCACACCCATCAGAAGAAGCACGACCGCCACACGCCCCTTGTATTTCATTAGATATGAAAACAGCCTGGGCATCGTAGAAAATTTTGACTTCTGCACTTGTTGTTCATCTATTTTGTAACTGTTCATAAAAAAATCTCCATTATTTTTTTGTCACACGGATTCGATTTTGCTTACGCAAAATCTTTTTTTATTTTTGAAACGCCGTAGGCGGTTCGAATCCGCGTGACTTTATATTAATGTTGGGAGTCATAGGTCTCTTTATATAGACCCCCAAGTTTCAAAAGCTCGTCGTGAGTTCCTTCCTCTACAATCTTACCCTTGTCCATCACGATAATCTTGTCAGCCTTGCGGACACTGCTTATCCTGTGGCCTATGATGATCTTAGTCATGCCGGTAAGCTCAATCAGCACTTCCTGAATCTCCTGCTCCGTCTCCGTGTCCAGTGCCGAAGTTGAATCATCCAGAACAAGCACCGGGGTCTTTCTTGCAAGCGCACGTGCAATTGTAATCCTCTGCTTCTGTCCGCCGCTCAAACCTATGCCACGCTCACCGATAACCGTCTGTTCCGCTTCCTTCATCTTGGAAACGAATGGCCAGGCTTTAGCCCTCTGCAATGACTTGATTACAAGGGAATGAGGCATGGTTTCCTTTTCACCCAGACGAATGTTTCCTTCTATCGTGTCGCTGAACAAAAAGATGTCCTGCATTACACATGCAATGCTCCGCCTGAGCGCCGCCAAAGGAATGTCGCGTATGTCAACTCCGTCCAAAAGAATCTTTCCCGAGCTCACATCATACATGCGCTTCAACAGGTTGATTATCGTGGTCTTTCCTGAACCGGTCGCACCCATTATTCCGAGTGTTTGCCCCGCTTCCAGATTAAAGCTCACGTCATCCAGAATCTTTCTTCCGTTGGCCTCGTAAGTCACCCTGTCAAATGCAATCTGACCGTTCACGTCGAACTGATTGAACAGCTCCTCGTCAATTCCCGATTCATCAAGAATGTTTGGAGTCTGCTCGTAGATTTTGTTCAGACGCTTTACGCTTGCCTTTGCGCTTGAAAAACCGTTTGTAAGCCAGCCCAGCATCTCCATCGGCCACACGATGTTGCCAACGTACTGCAGGAATGCAAGAAGCTCACCCACAGTCATGTCATGTCCGGCAGTAAATGCCTTTCCGATTGAATGAGCCGCACCCACAATGCCATTGGTTTCAGTTACATTCTCCACACGACCTGCAATAACCGCAAGACCTCCAAAGAAAAGCACTATGGCAGGAAGAAGCCTTGTTATCATCTGCACCATGGGGTTGTAGTGCACGAAGATTTTTGACTGGGTTATGTTCAGCTCGTAGTACTTCTGGTTGTGCCTGTGGAATTTCTTCCGTTCAAAATCCTCGCGGGCAAAAGCCTTAACCGTCCTCACACCGGCAAGGTTTTCAGCCGCAGTATTGTTCAACTCTGAATTTTCCTGTGCAATGTCACCGAAGACCACGTCCAGTTTCTTTTCCATTCTGATTGCGATAATCGCCGCCGACACCATCAATGCAAGCGGAAATGAAGAGAGCTTCCAGTTCATCCTCATCATGTAGAATGTGGTGATGACAACACGAAGCAGTACCTCCGCTATCAGGATTCCCATGAATGCCGCAATGTCCCAGATTCGGTCAACGTCATCCTTTACGCGGGACATCAGTTCACCGGAGTTTATTCCGTCAAAGAAATTGGCAGAAAGACTCTGGATCTTCCTGAACAAATCAATGCGTACCTCTGATGCAATCTTTGAACCGCACCAGTCGCAGATGTATTCCTTTACATACTGAAATACACAGCGTCCGACACCAATGCCCAGAATTCCAAGCAGCAGCATCTTGAGCAAATCCATTTGACGGTCAATCAAGACATCATCAACGATATGCTGAACGATGATTGGGGCTATCATATCAAGCCAAGTGCTAAAGCCCATAGCAATGACTGCTATTGAATAAAGCACGGCATAGCGCCACACATACTTACCTAAATTTAATTTCGTTTCCATAATAAAACACCTGTTGTACATCAAGACTCAGGGCGTAAAGATACTACGTCCTTAAAAGATAAAATTGTGAGGATTAAAATGAAATTGGGAATGTTTCAGAAAGAAAAGTCCAGGAGACTCATTCCCGATTTCATATTATTCACACTGTTAACCATGGGTCTGAACCTCCTTGCCATGTTGGCGACCTGTAGTATATCGTCAAATTATCACAATAAAAATATTTGTTCAAGTGGTTGATGACAAAAAATAAAAATTCTTTTAGTATTTGAACATGGATTCAAAGCTGTGTGAAACATTACGGACACTCGCCGACAAATATGAAACAAGGGATTTCATTTCAAAGGATCCCTCGTGCTTCCTTTACCGTTATGAAAAAACCGATGACGTGGAAACTGCTGCATTCATCGCGGCAAACCTTTCGTTTGGAAGAAGGGATCAGATATTAAAGCATGTTGAACTGATTCTTGAACAGACCGACGGAAGCCCCGCACAATGGATAAGGGACGGAAAATACAAATCGTTTTTTGCCCAATCCGAGAAATCATTTTACCGCATGTTTTCGTTCAACACGATGAGGCTTTTATGTGACCGCATGAGTGAGATATTGAAAAAGGAAAACACACTCGGGGATTATTTTCGTTCGGTTTACAAATTGAATGCTGATTCCGGAATCCACTTGTCTACTCTTATTGCAAATGAATTCTGTAAGGACTGCTCGATAATTCCACATGGAAAGGACAGCGCAAACAAACGCCTTAACATGTTCCTGCGATGGATGGTGCGTGATAATTCGCCTGTGGATTTGGGATTGTGGCAATGGTATAAAAAAACCGACCTCCTCATTCCCATGGACACACATGTAATTCAAACCGCCGTTCAATTCAATCTTCTGGAAAAAACAGCCTCTGGTAAAATGCCTGCCCCGACAATGAAAAATGCCATTAATCTGACCGAAATGCTAAGGGAGGCATTCCCCGATGATCCGGTTAGGGGAGACTTTGCGCTTTTTGGTTTGGGTGTAAACTCCTAGGCTTTACTGTTCCCCGGAAATCTCTGCAAATGGGGTGTCATGCAGAATCAGGTAGCGGCTTGCATAGTTTGAAAAATAATCGTCGTCTGTCAAAAGGTATGACCTGATGTTGCGTTTTGTGGTATCGGCCTCTTCAACTTTACCGCCCTTGCCAACGACACGAGTATTGTATTCCCGGATGCCTGTCTTGACGTTTCCGCGTGGATAAAGCTCCAGTTCCATGTCGTCATCCCATGCCATCTCGGGATCAAACACTTCGCTCATAAAGCAGTTGATGAATGCGGCGCTGTCCCACCACTTGAGTTTGTCGGCTCCACCATGACCTTCCGTGCGGTAGACGTATACTGAACTCTTCTTGCGCTTTTCGGCGGTGAAACGGCAGTTCATGAACACAAAGCCCGGTTTGTTTGCAAAAGCCAGACTCTTTACGGCATATCCCGGATAATCTCCACGGTTGTCTTCGCGGACGTTGACCTCACATTCCTCAAACAATGCGGTATCCAAATCTCCGTAGATGAAATCGGTGTCTCCAGTAATCAAGCAGTCCTTGAACCAGCTGAAACCCTTAAGGCAAAGCGTATTCTGCCTTCCCTCGATGTGCATTCCCTGGGCAAAGAGTGTTCCTGTAGTATTGTTCCAGACGAGGGCTTCCGCACTGTCGGCCAGAGTTGAACCTTCCATAACGGTTTTGCTGTGTGTATTGGCAATGGTAAAATTCTTGAGGGAAACATTGCTGACATTCGGTCCCAGCACAAACACGGCACGGTTTTCCAGTCCCTTGTTGAACGCCTCGCAGTTGTCGGCCTGAATGACACAATCCTCCGGCTTTGTACCCGGTGCACTTTCTATAACAAGAGGATTGGAGAGATTGTATTTGATAAGCTCACGGTAATATCCCGGTTCAAGTACGACATGAATTGCAGTAGTTCTTGCCACCGCACCAGTCATGATCATGTCCTTAATCTTCTTGAAAGCAGAATTGATTGCCGCAGGCGATTTAGAATTAACGCTTAGTTCCAGCATGAATCGAATTATAAACTATTTTTAAACTTTAATCAAATGGTTTTATCTTTTTTATTCTTGACGATTTAAGGATATATAAAGAAAATCCTGCCATGCTAAACGCCTATCGGCAGACAGGTGATTCAGAATCTCAACATGTCGGCCTAAGATTCCGGGTCGAGCCCGGAATGACGCTCGCTGTCATGCTGAACTTGATGGCCTTCGGCGGCTTTGCACAGCATCTTAACATGCAAACTTAAGCGGACTGCCAAATAACTTCACAAAGCGTCATTATCGGGCACGACCCGATAATCTATATTATTGCATTATAAGCATTTATAGATTGCCGGATCGAGTCCGGCAATGACAGTGAATATGTTCGGCAATGACAGATGTTATATTTCTTCTCTATTTCGCCAGATACTCGTTGATTGACTGCGCGGCTTTTCGGCCTTCACCCATGGCAAGGATTACTGTGGCGGCACCCAGAACGATGTCTCCACCTGCCCATACCTTGGTCATGCTTGTTGCCTGCTTTTCGTCAACGGTAATATGGCCCTTGTTGTCCACGGCGATTTCCGGGGTTGTCTTGGGGATAAGCGGATTGGAGTTGTTTCCCAATGCGACAATTACGGCATCACAAGGAATGTCATGCTCGCTTCCCTTGATTTCCACAGGTCTGCGTCTGCCAGAAGCATCCGGTTCACCAAGCTCATAGCTCAATGCACGGATTCCAGTTACCCTTCCGTCCTCGGCGTTTCCAAGAATCTCTATCGGATTTTCAAGGAACCTGAATTCGACACCCTCTTCCTCCGCATGATCAACTTCTTCCGCACGGGCTGGCATTTCTGCACGTGTACGGCGGTATACGACATAGACTTTTTCCGCACCAAGACGCAATGCCATACGGGCTGCATCCATTGCTACGTTTCCACCACCACAGACTACAACAGTTTTTGCCTCGTAGAACGGGGTATCTGCTTTTTCCTTGTCATAAGCCTTCATCAGGTTGGCACGCGTAAGGTATTCGTTGGCACTAAAGACACCGATGTAGTTTTCTCCGGGGATGCCAAAGAATTTTGGAAGGCCTGCTCCGGTTCCAACAAATGCGGCATCAAATCCCTTTTCAGTAAGAATCTGCTGGACCGTAGAAGTGCGACCGACCAAAAAGTTCATCTCAAACTTTACGCCCATGTTCTTGAGGTTTTCTACTTCCTTGGCAACAATGTCCTTTGGAAGCCTGAATTCCGGGATACCGTAAACCATAACGCCACCGGCCTTGTGGAATGCCTCAAATACAGTAACGTCATGTCCTGCCCTGCGGCAATCAGCGGCAACAGTAAGTCCTGCGGGACCTGAACCGACGATTGCGACTTTCTTTCCGGTGGAAGGGGCAACTGCCGGGGTTGTGGTAAGATTGTTCTCACGCTCAAAATCAGCTACAAAACGTTCCAGACGACCGATGCTTACGGCCTTTTCCACGCTCTTGTATACTTTTCCCACGGTACATTCACCCTGGCACTGTTTTTCCTGAGGACAGACACGGCCACAGATTGCGGGAAGGAGATTGGTCTGCTTGATTTCGTCCACGGCACCCTTGAAGTCACCCTTGGCAACCTTTGCGATAAACTGTGGAATGCGAACGTTAACCGGACATCCCTTTACACAAGGCTCATTCTTGCACTGAAGGCAGCGGTTTGCTTCTACAATGGCCTGCTCCTTTGTGTAACCCAGGGCAACTTCCGACATCTGGCGGGCACGGACAAGAGGTTCTCCCGTAGGCATTACCTGAAGCGGAATGTCACGGCGGTCCTTTGGTGTCAGCGATCCGTCTGCAATTTTTGATTCAATCTTCCTATATTCTTCTTTGGCGATTTCTGCCAGTTTTTCTGAACTGATATGTTCCATTGTATTCTCCCTTACTGTGCATCCTGGAGCTTGCACTTGTGGAATGCTTCGGTTTCCTGCGGCTTAAAGCTCTTCATCCTCATCATCATGTTGTCCCAGTCTACCTGGTGACCGTCAAAATCAGGACCATCCACGCACACAAACTTGGTCTCTCCACCTACAGAAACACGGCAGCCACCGCACATTCCCGTTCCGTCAATCATAATCGTGTTAAGGCTTACGGTACACGGCACATTGTATTTTGCGGCACACTGACATGCAAACTTCATCATTATTGGCGGGCCAATGGCAATAACCTCGGCAGGAGGCACATCGCTCTGGCAAAGGCGTTCAAGGGCAATTGTAACCACACCCTTTTCACCGGCAGAACCGTCGTCGGTCATCAGGATAACCTCGTCGCACACGGCCTTCATTTCATCAACGAAAATCAAAAGGTCCTTGTTGCGGGCACCCTCAATCAAAATCACCTTGTTTCCCGCTTCCTTAAGAGCCTGAACAATAGGATAAAGTGGAGCCGTACCGAATCCACCGCCTACACAGACAACCGGAGCATCGTATTTCCTGATGTTGCTGGGTGTTCCAAGAGGTCCAAGCACACCGCCCAGATAGTCGCCCACATTCAACTTGGAAAGCTTGTAAGTCGACGCACCTACCGGCTGGAATGCAATGGCAACCCAACCCTCCTCTGCATTTGCATCCGCTATGGTCAACGGAATGCGCTCCGTCAGATCCTGGTCAACCTGAACGATTAAAAACTGTCCTGCCTTGCGGTTTTTGGCAATGTCGGGAGCCTCGAACTTCATGTAGTAGACATTCTCTGAAAGTTGTCTCTTTTCGATGATTTTGTTCATATTGTTTTCCTTATAAAATAAAGTCACTTGCCACTGATAAATTTTTTCTATTATACCGAATTCAAGAGATTATAGCAAGAATGGGGGTTATAAGGATGACTGGCATATTTCCGAAAAACATGATACCCTTTCCGCATGGTGACGAAAAATGAATTTCCGGTAATGGAATACGACGATGACAATGATTCAATTGTAAATCCCTTCAGTTGGAATCTGGAGCCTTTTACCACGGACAAGCTTATAATCACTTTTTTTCCCGATGTGATGAAGGACTTGCTGGAGAAAAATCAGCTTGAGCTTGAACGCCATTTTACAGGTGAAAACCCGGTGGACATCTATCGCTTTAAGGACATGCCGGACGTGATGATTACGCTCGGATATGTCGGATGCCCTGCCTGCGCCGGTAACCTTGAATGCTTTGCCGCCTGTGGTGCGACTAAAGTCATGTTCTGCGGTGGCGGTGGTGTTTTGGACAAGAACATAAAGGTGGGTGAGCTTTTGGTTGTGGAGGGAGCAATCCGCGACGAAGGTTTTTCCTACAAATACATAAAGCCGTCTCGTTACATCTACAGCGACAGGAAAATCTCGGACAAAATCACTTCCTGCCTTGATGAGCGCAAGATTCCCTACATCAAGGGAATTACCTGGACGACGGACGCAATGTTCCGGGAGACAAAGGCCCTGGTTGAACAGCGTAAGCTAGAGGGAGCCAAAATCGTAGAGATGGAACAGGCCGGATGCATCGCAATCGCACAGTACCGCAACTTTGATTACGGAGCAATAATCTACGGTGGCGATGACGTTTCCCAAGATGAATGGGACACAAGATCATGGGACAAACGCCAGGGAATAAGATACAACCTTGTAATGCTCTGCCGTGACCTGGTAAAAGCCTTTTAGTGTGGGATTAAACCCAACCCCTAGGCCCAGGGGTCTGAGGACACGGGAACGCGGATGTCGGAGAGGCACTGGATTTCGTTCAGGAACCACTGGCCGGTTGACGGCTTCTTGCGGAACTTGATTGGTCTTGGACTGTCTGCTCCACCACTCTGCAGATAGAGTGTTGCCCAGTTTTCTTCCGGATATGAATATGAGTTGTCACTTACGCTTATCGTGTAGGGAGTCGAAGGCTCATAGTTGTTCTGTGGAGTTGCCCCCGCAAAGAATGACTTGACCTTGTAGGTTTTTCCTGCCAGCCTGTCCTTCAGGAACTGTTTTTCATAGTTGCTCACAGTTTCGGGACCCTTTAGGAAATCAAGCATCTCAAAGGTTTCATCGGGATTCTGCTCATAGTGGCATAGAGCCGCAATGGTCAAAGCCGCTGTCTTGAACGGTGTATCCAGAGTGGCCTGTGGCAAAGCCTTCAGTTCCTGAACATTTTTTGGTAAAGATTCAAAAGTAAACGTTTCCATCTTATAGCCTCCAGGAAATAATTATAACATGTAAAACCCGCTTTGTCTTGTTTTTTTACAGGAACGAACCAATCAGATTTACCGTCGCCGCACAAAGCCATGCCAGCACACACTGCCACACGACGACACCCACGGCCCATCTTGCACCAAGTTCACGCTTTACGGATGCAATGGCCGCAACACATGGAGTATAAAGCAAACTGAACACCAAAAGGCATGCCGCACTCAGAGGACTCAGCACGGCCTGAACTCCACCCGCAAACAGAATCTCCAGAGTGGAAACGACGCTTTCCTTTGCCATAAAGCCGCTGACCAGAGCGATGACAATCTGCCAGTAACCCAGGCCCGCAGGTTTCATCACAGGAGTTATCAGTTTTGCAACAGAAGCCAGAATGCTTTCTTCCGCATCGGCAACAAACTGAAAATACCAGTTAAAGCTCTGCAGGAACCACACCACAATCGTTGCGATAAAGATTACCGTAAATGCCCTTTCCAGAAAATCCTTTGCCTTTTCCCACAATAGCTGAACGGTATTTCGCAAACCTGGCATCCTGTAGTTGGGGAGCTCCATTACAAACGGAACCGCCTCTCCCTTGAACAGAGTTGACTTGAACAAAAGTGCCGCCAGAATTCCCACGATGATTCCAAGAAAATACAGGCCCGTCATCACAAGCGCACCATACTTTGGGAAAAACGCGCTCACGAAAAAAGCATAGATCGGAAGCTTTGCAGTACAGCTCATAAATGGTGTCAAAAGAATCGTCATCCTGCGGTCACGTTCACTGGGAAGAGTACGTGTAGACATTACCGCCGGAACCGAACAGCCGAAACCTATCAAAAGGGGAACAATGCTTCGCCCCGAAAGTCCGATTTTACGCAGCAGCTTGTCCATGAAAAACGCCACACGCGCAATGTATCCCGAATCCTCCAGCATGGAAAGAAAGAAAAACAGTGTCACGATAATAGGAAGAAACGAAAGCACGCTACCCACACCGCTAAAGATTCCGTCGATGACAAGTGAATGCAGGATGTCGTTCACACCCACTTTGGAGAAAGCCAGATCTACAATCTCCGTAAGCTTGTCTATTCCAGTTTCAAGAAGTCCCTGCAGGAAAGAACCGATGACATTAAACGTCAAAAAGAACACCGACGCCATAATCAAGATGAACGCAGGAATGGCCGTGAATTTTCCCGTAAGGATTTTGTCCAGTTTCTGGCTCCGTTTGCGTTCATTGCTTTCAACAGGCTTTTTTACACTGGCAGCACAAAGCTTGAATATAAAGGAAAACCTCATGTCTGCTATTGCGGCACTACGGTCAAGGCCACGCTCCTTTTCCATCTGCATGATGATGTGTTCAAGCGTCTCCATTTCGTTGACATCAAGATTCAGACGATACAGTATCCTCTTGTCATCCTCCAAAAGCTTGCTTGCCGCAAATCGAACCGGTATCTTCTCCTTCTCCGCATGATCCTCTATTAAATGGATTATGGCATGAGTTGCCCTGTGAACCGCACCACCATGTTCATCCTTGGAACAAAAATCCTGGCGCAAGGGTTTTTCCTGGTATTTTGCAACGTGAATGGCATGGCTGATAAGCTCCTCAATTCCATGATTGTTTTTTGCGGAAATGGGAACGACAGGCACACCCAGCAAAGATTCCATCTTGTTTACGTCTATCGTGCCGCCGTTGGAAGAAAGCTCATCCATCATGTTCAGCGCCACTACCATGGGAATGCCCAGTTCCAGAAGCTGCATCGTAAGGTAAAGGTTACGCTCGATGTTGGTTGCATCCACAATGTTGATTATGGCACACGGCTTTTCGTTCAGGACAAAATCACGGGAAATGAGCTCCTCGCTGGAATACGGCGACATGGAATAAATGCCCGGAAGATCCGTAATGCTTGTGTCCTCATGTCCACGTATTGCACCTGATTTTCTGTCCACCGTAACCCCGGGAAAATTTCCTACATGCTGGTTTGAGCCGGTAAGTGCGTTAAAGAGGGTTGTCTTTCCGCAGTTTTGATTTCCTACAAGGGCAAAGGTCAATACCGTTCCATCAGGAAGGGGAGTTTCTGTTTTTTTGTCGTGAAATTTTCCGCCTTCACCAAGACCTGGGTGCACGGAAGAGTTTTCCTTTTCATCTGGAAACAGGTCATTCTTCAGGCCTGCATGTTCTTCTGCATTTTTTTCATCATGAACGACAGGGTCAACTTCAATTTTTTTTGCGTCATCTACCCGCAGCGTAAGCTCGTAGCCATGAAGCTGGAATTCTTTAGGGTCCCCAAGAGGCGCACTTTTTATGAATGTAATGTCTGTCCCCGGAATGAGTCCCATGTCCAGAAAATGCTGCCTTAATTCACCGTTGCCACCAAGTTTTATTACGCGAACCTTTTGATTCTGTTTTGCGTCATCAAGCGTCATATTTTAATCCTGTCATCCAAAACGTGTATAATATAGATTATACTTCCATTCATTTTTCCGCAAGCCCATCCAATTAAATAAAAAAAATCCAATATTACCTATTGACATAATAGGTAATTCAGGTTATATTCTCTTTATAAGACTTTACCTACTTAACTAGTAGGTTTACTAATTTACTAAGGAGAATACTATGGCAGACATCAAACAAAGCTCATTGGAATTAATCGGTAAGACACCGCTTTTACAGTTGAACGGCTATTCAAAAAAGGCTGGCATTTCTGGGGCCACCATTCTTGCAAAACTTGAATACCTGAATCCGGCAGGAAGCGTTAAGGATAGAATCGCCCTTGCCATGATTGAAGATGCAGAGGCAAAAGGCCTTCTTAAACCGGGTGCCACAATCATCGAACCGACATCAGGAAACACGGGAATCGGACTTGCCGCAGTCGCCGCCGCAAAGGGATACCATGCAATCCTTACCCTCCCCGATACAATGAGTGTTGAACGCCGCAATCTGCTCAAGGCATACGGTGCTGAAATCGTCCTTACAGAAGGTGCCAAGGGTATGAAGGGTGCCATAGCAAAAGCCGAGGAACTCCATGCCTCAACTCCAGGAAGCTTCATTCCGGGACAGTTCATCAATCCGGCCAACCCAGCCGCCCACAAAAAGTCTACAGGACCTGAAATCTGGGAACAGACAGACGGAAAGGTTGACATCTTTGTAGCAGGTGTAGGAACAGGTGGAACTCTTACTGGTGTAGGCGAATACCTCAAGGAAAAGAATCCAAACGTAAAAGTAGTTGCAGTTGAACCGGCAACAAGCCCCGTACTTTCAAAGGGAACACCGGGAGCCCACAAAATCCAGGGAATTGGAGCAGGCTTTGTTCCCGATGTCCTGAACACAAAGGTTTACGACGAAATCATCCCGATTGAAAATGAAGATGCATTCACAGAGGGCCGCCTCTTTGCCACAAGCGAAGGAATCCTCGTGGGCATTTCAAGTGGTGCCGCACTCAAGGCCGCCAGCATTCTTGCCAACAGACCAGAGAACAAGGGAAAGACAATCGTGGTCCTTCTTCCTGATTCAGGAGACCGCTACCTTTCAACACCACTTTTCAGCAATAATTAAATAAATCCATCCAGCGGGGGCCCATCCCCCGCTACACCCCCTTTTCCCCCGTTTACTTGTTACACAATGTCCGTTATAATGTATTATAGATGATTAATTAAGTGTTTCTGCATTTCTAAAGAGGTTTATCATGAAAAAACTACAGGCGATAATCTGTTTTTTGGTTTTACCATTTGTCCTGTCCTCATGCATAAGGCATTGGAAAGACGGAGGAACCGTTACCTATGATTTTTTTGTATGCAAGATTATTTCATGGGACAGCCTCGATGGAAAACAATACACCGAAATACATTTCTTCCCCGACAGCCTTTTCTCCCTTGACACTTTTGATGACCGCGAAGAAAAAGAATTTGATGCACTGCTGGAAAGTGCAAAACCAGACGGACAGGATGAACCCTATGTTGAACTTCATTCATTGGATACATATCCTTCAAGCGGAAATAAAAAATATGATGCCTATGTAAAACGCGGAAAAGAGGTCAATTATTATTTGATCAGAAGGATGCTGAATAATGAACCGACAAAATTCTACATTCCGGACATTGCCACTCCACTTACCGATGGCGACATAGCCTTTATGATGCTGACGGACATCAACTGCGATAACAACGAATGGGAAAAGAAGCTGTTTCCATCGTTTGTTACGGAAAAAGAGGGATATACTTCACGCTATCTTTTTGACTATCTTCATGCCTCAGAATCAAATCGACTAGAGGTTGCCCAGAAACTGCTTGAACATTATGTTGAAGATAAAAACGGATTCCTTTCTTCACATTTTAAATATTTATCCTCCAGAAAATTCGAAGACCTTCAGTGGATATTTGAAAAAGCAGAACCTTTGATTGAAAACGAGGCGGACAGGGAAAAACTTTCTGATGCAATAAATCTTGTGTTTCAGCTTTCCAAACTTGAAAAATCTGTCCCTGATATTAACTGGCATTATGATACTTATACCGATGGAACTTCAAAACTTGAGATTCTTGAAGGTGGCGGCGGATCCTTTAAAGGAGCGGGCTCTCATATAGTAAATTATGCCTTCTATCTTGAAACTAAAGACATGAACGTAGATTTTTTCCTCACGGATGACGACTGTAATCTTGTCATAGACATTGGCGGAGGAGGAGACAGGAACGGGCCCCTGTATAATGCTCAAGGTGGAGATGACGGATTGGATTTTGAGCCCAACCGCTTTTACGAGATAAACACAAAGTCCAAGCTTGTAAAAGTTAGGGATTTCTACTGGTACTAGACGAAAAACTCATCCTGTTTGTTTCCAGCTTCCTTTACTAAGTTCCTTTTATGGTTTATCATTCAGAAAGGGAGATTTCGAATATGAAAAAAAACACTCTTGCACTTTCTGATAAATCTGCACATGACATTTCACCTGACATGATCGGACTTTTCTTTGAGGACATCAATTTTGCGGCTGACGGTGGCCTTTATGCCGAGATGATAGAGAACCGTTCTTTTGAGGCGGTCAAAAGCAAAGGCGAAAGCCACAATTATGTTCTGCGTGAGGACAACCTTTATGCATGGTCTGGAGCGGAGGATGCCCTGGAGATTTCGTGCAATGAACCGTTAAGCCAGAACAATCCGCACTACCTGCGCTTTACTGCCAGAAACGACGGCGAAGGATTCAGGAACAAGGCCTACGATGGCATTTTCCTCAAGAAGGGAATGAAATACAAAATCTCGTTTTATGCCCGTGAGGTAAAATATCCCGAGGGGAAGATTGCGGTCTCTGTAAAAAAAGACGGCAAAGTTTATGCGGAAACAGAAATCGATTTTAACAATTCAAAAAACCGTCCCGCAGAATGGATGGATACAATCAAAGTTACATGCGACACCCTGGAATGGGAACATTACACCGGAGTTCTTACCGCACTTGAAGACGTTAAGGGAGCTGAATTTGAAATCGCACTTACTAAAGCAGGCTCTGTGGAATTTGACCTTATTTCCATGATTCCAGAGGATGCAGTTGCAGGTGTTTTCCGCAAGGATCTTTTTGATGCGCTTAAAGATTTACATCCTGCGTTCATCAGGTTCCCGGGCGGCTGCATTGTGGAAGGAACAAGCATCATGCGGCGTTATCAGTGGAAGAACACGGTCGGTGAATTAAAGGAAAGGAAAATAAACACCAACCTCTGGGCTTTGCAGGGCGGCAACGTGATGACGGCATGGGAAACCCCGGACAGCCATTACATGCAGAGCTACGGAATCGGCTTTTACGAATACTTTTTGCTTTGTGAACTTTTGTCATCAGAAAAACGCACATGTAAGCCACTTCCCGTTTTGAGCGTGGGTGTTGCATGTCAGTTCCGCTCATACGAAGTTGTTCCGATTGACTCGGAGGATTTCAAGCAGTATGTTCAGGATGCACTTGATTTGATTGAATTTGCAAACGGCCCCGTTACAAGCAGGTGGGGATCCCTTCGTGCAAAGATGGGCCATCCCCAAAGCTTTAATCTGGACATGATTGCCATTGGTAACGAGCAGTGGGAAAGCGGCTGCGTAGACCTTGCTCCCCGCTACATTGCCTTTGAAAAAGCGATTCATGAAAAATTCCCCGAGATAAAATGCCTTGGTACGGCAGGTCCCTTTGTAGACAATGATTTTCACAAAAACGCCTGGGATTTTTACAGGAAGAATGCTGCGACTAACAAGGATTTTTCCTATGCGGTTGACGAACACTATTACGTTGCACCAGAATGGCTCTATGATCATGTTGACTTTTATGACGACTATCCCCGCGATGTTTCTGTCTTTGCAGGTGAATATGCCGCTCATGATGCTAACCTTTCAAACTCTGTGGACGGAGCTGTAGCCGAGGCTGCGATGATGACCGGTATGGAACGCAACAGTGATGTTGTACGCCTTGCTTCCTATGCCCCTCTTTTCAACAGGATTGGACATTCACAGTGGACGCCCGACATGATTTGGTTTGATGCCGAACGTGTTGTGCTGACTCCAAGCTATTATGTCCAGAAAATGTTCTCTGACTTTTCAGGTACACAAGCGCTGGATTTGAACGGACAGGAAAAGACCCTCAGGGAAAACAAGCTGTATGTTTCGGCCGTAAAAAAATCTTCCGGCTCACAGGAAAAAATCATAAAGATTGCAAACGGTTCGGAAGAAAATCAGGTTCTGGTTCTTACCGACACACAGGGAAAGACGCTTTCCGGTAATGCAGAGATAGCACGCCTTGTTGCTTCAAGTGGCACCGCAAAAAAAGTTGAACCGACCGATGCAGTTGCTTCAAGCGGTGGAACAAAAGCTGTTTCTCCTGAACTCATGTCAAACCTTCAGGTCTGCGAAAAACGTGCCCCGGAATCAGCAAGCTATACAGTGGCAAAAGAAAACTTAAATGGAGAAATAACAATTCCTGCAAAAAGCTTTGTTGTTGTAAAACTGATGTAATATGCGTAAGAAAATAATACTTGAATGGATCAGAATCATCATAGGCTTGTTCATCTTTGCGTTTGGAGTACATCTTACAATCTTTGCAAACATCGGCCTTGCTCCCTGGGATTGTCTTGGAATGGGAATCTCCTACCATACTCCACTCAATTACGGATTATCCATGACCATTATGGCGGTGATTATTTTGGGAATAGATTTGCTCTTAAAGGAAAAAATCGGCTTTGGTACAATCATAGACGCCCTTTTGACGGGCAACTTTGTTCAGCTTTACAATACGTTCAATCCGTTTGAGTTGAATAAAAGCCTGCCACTCGGTATTGTCATAATGCTTACGGGTTTTGTCTTTATGGCATTCGGTATGGCCGTGTACATGAAAAGCGAGCAATGCTGCGGTCCCCGTGATTCCCTTCTTGTGGGCCTGGGAAAACGCATGCCTCATGTCCCCATCGGAATTGTTGAAGTGATATTGTGGGCGGTAGTCCTTCTTGTGGGATGGCTTTTGGGAGGCCCTGTTGGAATTGGAACTGTTATAAGCACATTTGGCGCAGGCCTTGTAATGCAGCTTGTATATTGGATAATTCATTTTGATCCAAGGAAATTAAAGCACCGTGGAGTTATTGAGGTTTCCCGGCAGTTCCTGAAAAAATAGAATGCCAGCCTCAACTATTGACATGTGCTTTATTTAATTGTAGATTGTGGTTACTCATTCTTAACAACAAAGTTCAACTTTAGGAGGATTTTATGAAAAAATCTGTAAAATGTTTATTAGCCGTCTTCTTGATCGCCGTTGGTCTTGGCCTTACTTCCTGTGCAAGCTTGCTTGATGCAGTAGGTGGAGCTGTAACACAGGGCGCAAGCATGTATGACAAAACTTATTCTGCTTCAGTCAACGGAACAAGAGTAGCTTTCACATTCGTAAACGAATCTGTTGATGGCCGCATCAAGTTAACAATCAGCGTTGGTGGATCAACATATAGCAATGGTTATTCATGGAATTTGGATAATGAAGACCTTGAAGGTGAAAGGGACGTCATCCTGTACCAGAATGGAGCTGAATTTGGAAGACTTACTCCAAACTCACTTTTGCCAACATCTTTGACCGCCCGCTATAGCTTTACTGTAGGTGGAATCTCTATTCCTCAGGGCAAAGAATTCAGATACTAAATCCAATTAACCCCGGAGAACTTCGGTTTTTCGGGGATTTTTTTTATCCAATCTCAAACTGTCCTACCCTAAAAAATTCCGACTGCAGAAAATCCAAGTGCAAATTTATGAAATGGAATCCATTGATGTGCCTCAATTGAAAGGCCGTAATAATATCCGTAATCAAGCTTGAGGCCAATCCTTGTGTCATTTTCAAATCCAATCGGCATGATGGTCACTGTAGCTCCGGCACCACCTGCAAAACTGTTGGCAATAAAGCCTGCTTCAACATAAGCTTCAAGACGCAGTTCATCCAAGAGGGAATAATCTAATCCGCTGATTACAGAAACCGTAAAGAACTTATCGGAAGGATTAAAAAAATGGGAGTTATTGCTGCTTGAGTTTTCACTGTCATAAGACAAAAGCCAATAGATCCAAAACGGCATTCCGATGTTTCCGCCCACAAAAAAGTTAGGTGTCAAATCATAGGTTCCGTTTATATTTATGTTTCCACCGCTTAGATTTTTATAGTTTTCATAACTTTCTGCATTCCACCCGAACAAATAATAATCCACATTGAATGCAATGGTTGCATCGGCATCTTCCGCATAAAGAAAGCCACAGGAGAGAATAAGAATTGCAAGCAAAATGTATTTCTTACACCTCATGATTAAAGTATAATCCTTATGTCCCTTATTGTAAACTATATTCTGGCTAATGTTCAGGGAACAGCAGCTAACAAGTCCTTGAGTTTCTTTGCGTTCTTGGCGCCATTTCCGTTTGGGTGATTGTTGAAGTATACCTGAATCAGTGTGCCCCTGTCCTTGATTCTGGAGATTCCCGGTACAAATTGAATGAGCTCTTCATCACTGTAATCGTACAGGTAGCGGGCGGAACCGTTTGAACTTTCTGAAGAAGAGGCTGGGTCCTGTGCATACCATGCATTGGCATTACGGCCATGAAGTCGGATATAGGCGATTGGTCCCATGAAGTTGGAATACAAGTTGTCATGTAAATCCGCATTGGGAAGTGATTTAAGTTGGGGCATGTCACAAAATGCTATGGATGCCTTCCGTTGAACAAGGCCTTCAAAAACCGATTCGCGTATCCATTCTTTGTGGCGGAACTCTATCACCACGGGATAGCCTTGGTATTCTTCAATCAGTTTTGCAAGATAGATCCTGTTTTCATTTGTGTAATGAAAGCTTTGCGGAAATTGAAAAAGTACTGCGCTGAGGCTGTCATTCTCCAGAAGGGGATTAAGGGCATGCTTGAATTCTTCAGATGCGTTGGGCCACATTTTCGTTATCTCGTGTGTAAGCATCCTGTTTGCCTTTATGCTGAAGCTGACTTTTCCCTGACTCCTTTGATAAAAAGAATAAAGACGGTCTGCGGTGGGCATGCTGTAGAATGTGCTGTTCAACTCAAGCGCATTAAACTGAGTCGCATAGTAAGAGAGGAAATCTGCCCTTTTCAATTCCTGCGGATAAAACACACCCTTCCATTCCGGGTAGTCGTATCCGCTGGTTCCTATTAAAATTTTTTCCATACGTTTATTCGTTTCTTGAACAATGCTTCGCGTGTGATTAAGCCCATTTAGGACCTCTATCGGTTACAGCTCATTACCCTTTGGCTGTTTCTTATATTTTTCAAACTCTAGCATCACTTCATGCATATCTTCTGGTGTGTATTGATGGCATTTTTCTTTTAGCTCTCCCGGTACGCCATAGAAGGCTTCTGCCATGCCACCTGCTATATCAGTAAGAGTGTCACAGTCACCGCCGAGGCTTACTGCCGTTCTGATTACATCCTCAAAGCCATCTCCTTCCATGAATGCGGTTATTGCTTCCGGCACTGTTTCCTGGCAGCTTTCCACATGGTGATAGTCCGGGCGTATTTCATCGCAGGTTCTGGACAAGTCATATTTGAATTCCTTGGTGACAAACTCTTTGATTTGTGATTTTGAGTAGCCATTACGTGCCATCCATATTACTGATGCCGCCGCTTCCGCTCCCTTGATTCCTTCCGGATGATTGTGAGTGATTTCCGCTGACCATCCTGCAACTTCCCTGGTACGCTCCAAAGTTTCAAAGAGCCATCCCACGGAACTTACGCGCATGGCTGAACCGTTTCCATAGCTTCCATAAGGCTCTGTCTTCTTTGCCGCTATCCACAGATAAAATTTCTGTCCATAACCTGCATGCGGATATTTGTGTCCCCAAAGGTGCATGCTTCTAATCATTTCATTTTTCATCGTGCTTTCATCTGCATCCAGTCCCGCCTTTAGTATTCCATCGCATATTGCAATTGTCATCACAGTATCATCTGTAAAATGAGGCCTTTCAGAAAACAAGGGGAAATCCTTTGTCTTGAATCCCCTGTCAAACTCAAATGGCTGTCCTATTATGTCACCTAAAATTGCACCGTACATGTATTCCTCCCAATTGTCATTTACATCATAATACAATTTTTTCATGTTATGCAGTAGCCCATCGGGTGACCTTATTATTTTATCATAGATTTTTTGAATTTTTAAACACAAAGGCCCTGGTTTTTGTTATATTTTGATAATGGAAGATAAAGAACGGGCTAGGGATTGGAGGGGTGAGCGGAGCGAAAACACGCGGGAGCGTGGTCGGAGGCGAGAGCCGTAGCCCCGGAAAGCCCGACCTGCCGCACGGCAGGTAGCCTCCGCATGAACTTTTTTAACTTGCCGTTTTTCTACTTTCGGATTCTCCTTTTGTACTTGATGTATTTTGCGATGAACGAACCGAACAACCACAGATAAAGGACTCCAATGACTATCCAGAATATTGTGAAGCCGTGTCCTATTCCACGCTGGAATATGCTTAGAATCAGATTTGTCACAATGCATCCGAAGAAGATTATCAGGAGAGGGATTATTCTTCCACCGAAAATCCTCCTTATCATATCAAGGCGTGACTCGTCATCACAGAATATGTCCTCTTGTCCGTTTGCCTCGGAGGCCTTTTTGCGGAAATAGCTGTAACCCATGCAGTCGGTCAGGTATTCCCAGCCGCAGTCCCCAAAAAGCTTTATGTAATCGGGGCGGCTTCCTGTCTTGTTGTAGTCCAGCTGATAAATGTAATTCTCCGGCTCGCAGCGTTCAAAATGATAGAAGCACGGCATGTTTACTCCGATGAATTTCCATCCCTGTGAATGCATTTCCTCCAGCCATCTTGCCTCTTCATCATACTGTGTTATGCTGAACCATCTGATTTTTGTTTTTGTCTCGCTCATTGTTGGCCTCCTATTCGACCTTGCCTTCCTGTGTGGCATTCTTAAAGAGTCTCTTGATACGCTTTAATTCAAGCGCTAGAACCTCGCATCCCAAATCTGTTATCACATAGACGCGGCGCTTTTCTTCCTCACGAATGAACTTGATCAATCCATCCCTTTCCATTTTGGAAAGCGTTCCGTACATTGTACCCGGAGTTATGCTGATTTCACCTTCCGTCATTTCCTTGACTTTCTGTACAATCCCATAACCGTGGTTTTCTTCCTGAAGGCATAGCAGAATGTAGAATCCTGTCTCTGTCATCGGCACGTATACTTTCTTGATGTGACTGTCCATCTGAACCTCCATTGCAGTTCAATATATCCAGCTGCAATATATCGCACTGCGTTGTATCTGAATTAAATATATCACACTGCGATATAAGTGTCAAGCTTTTTTTGAAAAATTTTTTTATTTCCAGCATGATATATCTATCTGTCCGGCATTATGTCCTAAAATCCGTCATTTAGCTTGATTTTTTGCGGTGGAAAGGGGGTCTCACTGTTGTTTAAACACAAGTTTTCCACAGTTTGAATGGCACTTTTCCACATGTTATACTACTTGACATTCCTAATTCACAATAATATGGGCAATTAGAGCAGGAAAAAGTTCAAAAAACCATAATTCCTTATATTACAAAGAATTATTTTACAATACCTGTATAACTCCAAAATCTTTGAATTTCTTAGATCGAATAATTCAACGTAATATCAAGAAATCGGCAACTTTTCCACAGCAAATTCACAGAAATACACAAGTTTTCCACAATGCTTGGCAAATGGCAGAGAGTAGGATTCAATATAGACACATTCCAGATATTCTTCTACAATAAAATAATGTCAAATCAAAAAAGGGAGAATGAATATGAAAAAACTGATAGCCATTTTATTACTTGCTTTTACCGTTGGCCTGGGATTTGCCGCTAAGGCAGATTATTATGTTGAAAAGTACAGCCTTCTTGATCAGCAGCAACAGTACCAGGAGATAATCAATGACATCACGCAAAAGGATGAATCTGAATTTACCACTTCCGATTATTTCTATCTTGGATTGGCATATTTCCGTATGGAAAAAGATGAAGAAGCACTAAAAAATTTTAACATTGTAATTCAAAACGATCCCAGCTTCTCAAGTTCATATTACTATATTGGCGGAATCTATTTGTATTCAAAAGAGTACGATAAAGCCATCCCCTATTATGAAAAATGCATTGAACTGAATGACAAGGATTCCCAATCCTACGAGTGGCTTGGAACCATATATGATACCCTCGGCGACTATCAAAAGGCCTTGGAATATTATTCCAAATTCTACTCTCTTGACAAAAAGAATCCCGATGCCCTCTACCATATGGCTTACACCCTGTACGTGCTGAATGACTTGGGAAAAGCAAAAACCTATGCCGAAAAATATTTAAAGCAAGACAAGACTTCCTATGCCATGAACAGCATCATGATAATGTGTCTCTATTCACAAGGCGACTACAAGAAGGCTCAGAAATACGAAAACCAGCTCGTCGAAATATGGAAGAATTCTCAGGAAGATTACATAAAGGAGCAGTCATATTTCAAACTTTATTCATTTTCATATAATGGATATGACTTGAGCGTGTACAAGAAATTAGACCAGACGGGCGACTTCTATGATCTTTTGGTTTGCAATGTATACCAGAATGATACTCTAATAAAGACAGTAAATCTGGAATATGACGGCTTTACAGCACAAATAGTTGGTGGAGCCACCTATTTTATCGGAACCTTTGACGTGAAATCCAGAGTACATTCAACGGCAAGCATAGCATACGACACGTGTCCTGATTTCCCTGAGTTCATCAAATGCATAAAACTTGCGGTGGACGGAAAGTTGAAAATTACCGCATCCAGTACAAGATATTAGAAAATCAATCTTTCGGGTTGAATAACTCCACCTGTTCTCCAAGAGGGCCGTAGAAAAATGAAAGCCTCGCATGAAATTCTGGGGTGCTTGGTATCACATTATCTTTTGGTTTGATGAAAACTTCATACCCGGCTGCCTCGACTTTTGCCGCAAGCTCATCAACATGTTTTGTTGCAAGTGCAAAATGACGAACCGCACCAAGAGAGCGAATCCCTTCTCCATTGCAGAAAATCTCGATACGTGCAGGAAAGAAAGCATTCCCTGACTTGAGCATTACTCCCTGATCCCAGCGACGTTCTTCTACAAAACCAAGAATCTCCTTGTAAAAGTTTACTGCCTTTTCAAAACCCTCCGGATCCTGACATTTCATCGAAACATGATGAATGCCGCATACCGGCTGGCTTGTATGGAATTCTTCCCTGGTAACTGCCATGTCGATGCATTTCCATTTTTCACCAAAGAATTCCATCTCCCTCTCACTGACCGGCTTGAATCCTGCAGCCTTATAACAACCCATTGCGGGAGGATTGTTTTCAAACACCCCAAGATCAACTTTTTGTGCCTTAAAGATGTTGAACGCATATTCAAGTGAAAGCTGGAGCATTTTCTTGCCATATCCCTTGCCCCGTCGTGATTCATCAACAATCACAAATCCAAAGCGAATGTGTGTTTTCTCTGGATCCATGTAACGCATGATAAGATGACCGACAATTCCTTCTTCATCAAAAGCAGTAAACGGAAAAAAATTATCCGGTTCGCTGCAATCGCCATTGTTGCCAATATATTTTTGGTTCATGTCATCCGCAGTGATTGGAAATTTGTCGTACCTGTCAGCTGTCCACTTACGGAAACTCTCTTCGTCCCTGCACCATGAGATAATCGTTTTTGCATCCTCTGCCTTGTATGGCCTTAACCGCAGCATTTATTCCCCCTTCAAGATGCCTGTTCCTGCATCCATTGTTCGATATAACAGGCTACACTGTCATCATCATTTTTCCCGATTATTTTTGTTGCCCATGCCTTTGCTTCAGGGATTGCATTTCCCACGGCACATGCTTCATCCGCAATTTCAAACATGGGCAAGTCATTGATTGAATCACCAAAGACAACAAGCTTGTCCGCACCTATTTTTTTCTTTAATGCCAAAATCGCCTTTGCCTTGGTACAGTTTTCAGGACAAATCTCAAGCCAGAATTCATTGTCATAAGCATCCTTTTGAAAAACACATTCCCAACCCTCGTATTTCCTCATTCGCTCGTAAGCGGACCTAATATTCGATTCATCATCTACCAAGGTGACATAACCTGCCTCACCTTCAAACATTGCCTCAAGATTTTCCACACGTTTCATACGTGAATCATTCTTGTGTTCTTCAATATACTTTTGGAGTCCAGGCACAGGATTTTTTGCACAATAGAACTTGAACATCTCTTCTCCAAAATAAGAAGAAACAAATCCCCTTTCTTCAAGTTCCGGAAGCTCTGTCTTTAACAGATTTATTTCTTTTAGAGTAAACAACGCTTTTTGAATCATACGCCCATTCGAGTTGTCGGCAAGAACGGTTCCATTTCTCGTAATGACCGGCAGTTTCAGCTTTAATTTTCCTGTGATTTCCATTGCACTTTGAATTGAACGGGCTGTGGCATAAGTAAACAGGACGCCATTTTCTATAAGGCGATTCAAAGTCTGGACCGTTTTTTCCGAGAGGGTTTTGTCACTGCGCATCAAAGTTCCGTCCAAATCAGAAACAAAAAGAGTTTTCATTTTACACCTCCACAGATTTTAAAACCGGAAACCATTATCAGTATAATTTGAAAATCATCAAAGTTCTAGTACCAAGATATGATTGCCTACATTTTCTAACTGTGTTATGATATTGATTGTATGAAAATCAATTTTGTTAAACGGCTTTTCTTTGTTTTGATTCAATGTACCTATGGCCTTGGGCAGACAATCTGCGGCTTTGTTGTCTTTTTGATTTTCTTACGCAAACCCCACCGCATTTATCGTGGCTGCATCGACACCATGTGGGATACTTGCTCAGGTTTGAGCCTGGGCCTCTTTATCTTTACGCCAAAAAAAGATTTCTCTGACTCACAGAAAATTCGCGTGCATGAATACGGCCACTGCATTCAGTCTATTTTCCTTGGACCGCTTTATCTTTTTATCGGCATCATTTCCTGTACATGGGCAGGCCTTCCGTATTTCGTAAAGATGCGGAGGGAAAAGAAGATTCCCTATACAAAATGCTTTGTGGAACATTGGGCAAGTGCCTGGGGTGAATGGATAACCGGAGAAGATGCTGTTTGGGATTAAGCGATTATTCCTGACGCAGGCAGATGTCCTTTAATTCCGTAATGTTTCCTGCTATGTAATCGGCACCGGCGCTCTGTAATTCCTGCATGCTGCCATATCCAAAGAGCACGCCACATGATTTTAGACCTGTTTTTTTTGCACCCAGAATGTCATGTTTCCGGTCTCCTATCATCAGGACTTTTCCACGGTCATCAATCTGATTCCGCTCAAGGGCATACTCAATCACTTCATCTTTTTTGCTTCGTGTTTCATCCATCAGGCTTCCGCAGACATTTTCAAAATACTGGGCAAGACCAAAGTGTTCGATTATTTTAACTGAATATTCCTCCGGCTTGGACGTTGCCACCACAAGCTTTTTTCCCGCATCCTTCAGGGTACTGAGCAAATCGGGGATTCCAGGGTATACGGCATTTTCCAAAAGCCCCTTTTCCGCAAAATATTCACGGTATTTCACAACACCAAGGGCCGCCTTTTCCTCAGAAAAACCAAACTGCGTCCTGAACGTATCCACAAGCGGAGGCCCAATAAACGAACAGAGTTTTTCATACGTGGGAATTTCAAGCCCAAAACATTCCAGGGCATGCTTAAAAGAATTAGTGATTCCAAGAGCAGGATCGGTAAGAGTTCCGTCCAAATCAAAAAAAAGCCAATCGAACATGGTCAAACCTACACCAATAGAAGTTCCGCCACAAAGACCACCGCACAGCAGGCACAGGCTACTGGGAAGAGGCCGGCACCAAAGAAGGACAGGATGATTCCCACGGCAAGCGCGATGATTCCGGCGATTGGGGACTGAGTTGCCTCCACAATGGCGGGAAAAGTCATGACGGCAAGCGTGATGTACGGAACATAATACAAAAACGATTTGATGAAACGGTTTTTTATCGGCTTACGGATCAGTGTCAGCGGAAGAACCCTAATCAGATACGAGACGGCAAATCCTGTAAATATGGCGATGTATATGTAGGCGTTCATTTGACACTCTCCGTTGCTTCGTTTTCTTTTGTGCTTTCCCCTGCAGATGGAGTGTCCTGGTCGGATATGGGTTTGATCAGTGCGACTATGCTTGAAATCACAACTGTCAGGATGATTGTACGTGTTCCTGCGGAAAGTTCCTTTATCTTGGGGATTACCGTACATGCATAGCTGGCGGCAAAACTGATGATTATGGAAATAAGGATGACGCGGTTCTTTTTTGCGGGCGGTACGATGATTGCGATGAACATACCATAAAGGGCCACGGAAAGCGCGCTCACAACCCTGAGCGGCAGAAAGTTCCCTGCGATGATTCCGAGTGACGTTCCAATACTCCAGAGGGGAATTGCGATGAGGTATGCCCCGTAATTGTAGGATGGATTAATGTATCCTGGCCGTGCAATAGTAATTCCGAACAGCTCGTCGGTAACTGCAAAACCAATCAGGAAACGGTGGATGAGTGGGGTTTTGGGGTCAAAGCGTTGTGTCAGGGCCGTACTCATCAAAAGATAGCGTGCGTTTATTACAAGGGTTATAAGGGCAATTTCAAGATATGTAGCCACCGCACCAATTGAAGTAAACAGGGCATATTCCCCGGCCGAAGCCAAATTAAAGAAACTGGCGATAAAACCCTGTACCGGATTCAAACCTGCGTTACGTGCCACAATGCCGAGCGAAAAGGAAACGGCAAAATATCCAAGCCCAATAGGAATCCCGTCCCGAATTCCTTCCAGAAATGCTTTGTTTTTCATATTCCTACCAAAAAAAATAGCTGCCTGAAAAACACAATCATGCCCTCCAGACAGCCATATTATATCAATTTTTTAGGAATTTGCCAAATCCTTCAGTTCCTCAAGCATTTTTGGGAGTTCCGTTGCCATGTTTTCGTTTGTAAACTGGCATGTTCCGACCTTTTCGTGACCGCCGCCGCCATATTTGAGCATGAGGCTTCCGACGTTGACCTTGCAGGTCCTGTTCAAGATGCTGTATCCCACAGCCGCAGAGCATCCCTGACCACCACGACCGCTTACAATCCATGCGGAGATGTTCTGCTCGGGGTACATGCTGTAGATCATGAAACGGTTTCCTGTATAAATCGGATCAACACCGCGCAAGTCAGATATGATGAGGTTTCCTTCTACAACAGTGTGGGCCTTAACCATTTCCTTGAATTTTTCGGTCTGCTCATTGTACACTTCAATCCTTTCCTTTACGTCCGGCATGGCAAGGATTTCTTCTGTGGTTTTGTCACGGCATGCAACCATGAGCTTTTCCATCAGCTGATAGTTGGATACGGTAAATTCACGCCATCGTCCAAGACCTGTTCGGGGATCCATCAAGAAGCCCACAAGAATCCAGCCCTGGGGATTTTGAATCTCGTCAATCGTCAGGTTTCCGGAATCTACCTTGTCTACGGCCACCATCAGGTCATCAAAATTGGGGAATTTCTCCTTTCCACCGTAATATTCGTAAATGATGCGGGCACATGAAGGTGTAATGCGGCTTTCTCCCTTGTATTTTCCTTCAAGCTGGTTGCGCTCAAACTCACTTGAATGGTGGTCAAACCACAGCCCACAGCCTTCAACAAAAGGAACATTTGCAAGACAATCATTACTGTCAATAGGGACAAGCCCATCCTGCAAGTCTTTTGGGTGCGCAAACTTCCAGTGATCAATTATACCAGCCTCAAGCAAAAGAGCTCCACAAGCCAGTCCGTCAAAATCTGAACGTGTAACAAGTCTCATTCCCATATCTTCAAAACCTC